>WNGA01008102.1_pt1 | contig 14461 bp, 13 predicted proteins | sample 5400061 | NCBI WGS metagenome assembly WNGA01 (sample SAMN13153366, study PRJNA577476) | soil metagenome | isolation source: 100 cm soil or saprolite under grassland replicate 2 | place: USA:California | collected 2016-06-15 | reverse complement strand
CAACTGGTGGGCGCCCAAGCCGCTGGCGCGGTTCTGGGACCGGTACGGGCACCGCGAGCACCGCCAGCCACCCACCCCAACCAAACAACCACTCGACCCACAACCCCCCACCGCCACCGCTGACCACCCCACACCCGCTAACCGCCACTGACCACCCCCCCACATCCACCCCACCGCAGCAGCACCGCTGACATGGCGCCAACCGCTGCCAGGTCCGGAGGTTGCGTGATGCGCCTGAGGCTCAGCGCGACGAACTACTCGTGGCGGATGGTCCGACAGGCAGTGGCGTCCACCTGGTGAAGCGGTGGTCGTCGGGCGAGATGGCCTTGCGGTAGGCGGCGGGCATGCCCGCCGTCGAGGGCCAGTTCCGCCGCGTCAAGGGCTACCGGGAGCTGCCCCGCCTGGCCGCCGCGTTGGAACGCGCCACCACCGCCGAGCCGGGCCTGCTCGACGTGGCCGTCGGTGCCTGACCGTAGGATCCGCCATAGGGCGCACCGACATCCCAACGGGCCAGCGGCACCTCCTCCCAGCTCCAGCCCTGGACTCGTCCCTGACATCGGAGAACACCATGCACAAGCAGCACACCAACGAGGTCCGGCCCTACCGGATCGACATCCCACAGGCGGAGCTGGACGACCTTTGCGACCGGCTGGACCGGGTCCGCTGGGCGCAGGAGCTGCCCGGGGTTGACTGGGACTACGGCGTCCCGGGCGCGTACGTCAAGGAGCTGGTCGCCTACTGGCGCACCGGTTATGACTGGCGCGCGTGGGAGGCCAAGCTCAACCAGTACCCGCAGTTCACCACCCAGATCGACGGCCAGAACCTCCACTTCCTGCACGTGCCCTCGCCTGAGGAGCATGCGCTGCCGCTGCTGCTCACCCACGGCTGGCCGGGCTCGATCGCGGAGTTCCTCGACGTGATCGGCCCGCTCACCAACCCCAGCGCGCACGGCGGCGACCCGGCGTCCGCGTTCGAGCTGGTGATCCCGTCGCTGCCCGGGTATGGGTTTTCCGGGCCGACCACCCAGCGGGGCTGGAACACCCGCCGGGTCGCCACGGCGTGGGCGGCGCTGATGCGGCGCCTGGGGTATGGCCGCTACGGCGCCGCCGGCAACGACTGGGGCTCGGACGTCTCGCTGGAGCTTGGCCGGGTCGATCCGGAGTCGGTCGTGGGGGTGCACGTCACGCAGATCTTCTCGCTGCCTGCCGGTGCGCCTGGTGAGCTTGCGGGGATGGCCGAGGACGAGCTGGCGGCGATGGCGGACCTGCGGTGGGTCGGGGAGCACATCGGGGCCTACGACCAGGTGCAGTCCCAGCAGCCGCAGACGCTGGCCCACGCGCTGGCCGATTCACCGGTCGGGCTGCTGGGGTGGCACAGCCAGATCTTCCGGGGCGGGGTCGACGCCGACTTCGTGCTTACCAACGTGATGCTCTATTGGCTGACCGGGACGGCCGCATCGGCGATGCGGCTCTACTACGAGGTCGACAAGGCCACGCATCCAACCGAGCCGACCACGGTGCCGGTCGGCCTCGCGCAGTTCGGCGATGACTTCAAGTCGATCCGGCGCTTTGCCGAGCGCGACCACCACAACATCGTCTCCTGGAACGTCTATGACCGCCCCGGCCACTTCGCCGCCCACCAGTCGCCAGACCTGTTGGTCAGCGACATCCGCGAGTTCTTTCAAGGCCTGAGGAGCCAGGCTGCCTGACCTGGCTGTCGGCGCCTGACGCCCCGACGACAACGTGCGCTCCCTACTGATCGGGATGAGCTCGAACACCGGGTGGCGGTCCACCTCGGCATCGAGCGGGACGAACGTGGCGCGAGATGCGAGACTGCCGGGATGAACGCGGTGTCACTCCAGTGCCGGAACCTGTAGGAGGAGAGGCCAGGCTCCCGCCCCGCTCCTGGAACGCTCGCAGGCCGCCGTCCGCGACAACGGCGGCGGCAGCGCCAGCCCCGCCCGACCACGCGACCGTCGTTTCTCGACCTGATCGTGCTCGACCGTGGAGGTCGCCATGGCAAAGCGGACCGTCGCCGACCAGTTCGTCGAGATCCTGCTCGCCGCCGGGGTGCGGCGCATGTACGGGGTGGTAGGCGACAGCCTCAACCCGGTCGTGGATGCCGTCCGCCGCCACGACAGCATCGATTGGATACATGTGCGGCATGAGGAGGCCGGCGCGTTCGCAGCTGGGGCGGAGGCACAGCTGACCGACCGGCTGGTGGCCTGCGCGGGCAGCTGCGGCCCCGGCAACCTGCACCTGATCAACGGCCTGTACGACGCGCATCGCAGCATGGCGCCGGTGCTGGCGCTCGCCGCCCAGGTCCCGAGCACCGAGATCGGAACCGGCTACTTCCAGGAAACCCACCCCACCCTGTCGTTCCAGGAGTGCAGCCACTACTGCGAACTCGTCTCCCGCCCCGAGCGGCTGCCGCGGGTCACCCAGATCGCGGTCCAGCAGGCGCTTGGCCGCGGCGGGGTGGGGGTCGTCGCCCTCCCCGGGGACGTGGCCGACCAGGAGGCCAGCGGCGCCTACCTGGAGCACACCTACCGGCTGGACCAACGGCCCAACGCGCGACCATCCGATCAGGTGCTCGACGAGCTCGTCGGCCTGGTCGATGGGGCGCGGCGGATCACGCTGTTCTGCGGCCGTGGTGTCGCCGGCGCGCACCAGGAGGTCCTGGCTCTCGCCGAGCGGCTTAAAGCCCCGGTGGGGCACGCGCTGCGCGGCAAGGAGTGGATCCAGCACGACAACCCCTACGACGTCGGCATGTCCGGACTGCTCGGCTACGGCGCCTGCTACGAGGCGATGCACGACTGCGACCTGCTGGTGCTGCTCGGCACCGACTTCCCATACGTGCAGTTCATGCCGACCCGGCCGAAGATCGTGCAGGTCGACATCCGCCGCGAGCGACTCGGCAGCAGGTCTCGGCTGGACCTGGGCATCTGGGGCGACGTCAAGGAAACGGTGCGCGCGCTGCTCCCCCGCGTCGCCGAAAAGCCAGACCGCGCCTTCCTGGATCAGATATTGCGCCGGCACCGCGAGCTGGTGGCGCGGATCCGAGCGTACGCCGGCGAGGTGCGCGGACGCCGACCGATCCACCCCGAGCACCTCGCCGCCACGCTTGACGAGTTGGCCGCCGACGACGCCGTCTTCACGGTGGACACGGGCATGTGCACCGTGTGGGCCGCGCGGTTGATCCACGCCACCGCCCGGCGGCGCATGCTGGGCTCCTTCGTTCACGGGTCGATGGCCAACGCGCTGCCGCAGGCGATCGGCGCGCAGCTGCCCGACCGTGGGCGGCAGGTGATCGCCATGTGCGGCGACGGCGGCCTCGCGATGCTCATGGGCGACTTCCTGACCCTGCTCCAGTACGACCTGCCGGTGAAGGTCGTCATCTTCGACAACGGCTCGCTTGGCATGGTGGCCTTGGAGATGCTCGTCGCCGGCTATCCGCCCTATCAGACCGGCCTCAAGAACCCGGACTTCGCCGCCGTCGCCCGCGCCGCTGGCGTGACCGGGATCCGCATCGAGGACCCAGGCGATGTCCGCGACGGGCTGCGCGAGGCATTGGACGCCGATGGGCCGGTGCTCGTCGACGTGCTGACCGACCCCAACGCGCTATCGATGCCGCCGAAGATCACCGGCGAGCAGGTCAAGGGGTTCGCGTTGGCAATGAGCAGGCTGGTGCTGTCCGGAGACGCCGACGAGGTCGTGAACATGGCCCGCAGCAACCTGCGCAACCTGCCACGACCGTGACGGCGGCGCGAACACGTTCCGGGTGCGGGGACCCGGATGCCGCGACGAAGGCGAGGTCGAGCCCATGTCTCCGTTGCATCCCCCACACGTGACCTCACGAGTAGCGGGGGTGACGAAAACACTGCGGTTCGGATCGGGGGGCGTCCACGATGCGAGGCCGACCGCGCTCGAGCACGATCGAGGCATGGAAGGCAACGGCTCAATCGTGACGCGCGTCGAGCGTCTGGTGCCGGAGCTGAGATCGGACCTCGAGCGCCTGGCGCGGATCCCGTCGATCGCATTCCCCTCCGCAGGGTGGACCCCATGACAGAGCTGGCCAGCAAGAGAGGGGCGGCTTGAGCGGAGGTAGGTGAGAGGTGCAGGTTGCGGATCACCGAGAGTGGGATCTGGCGGGGAGCGCCGGCTGGTCGTGGCTGCGGATGCTTCGCGCGGCGGTGCGGCTGCACTCGCAGCTGCCGCCGACCGTGACGGCGACGACCAGCAGCCGATGAGCCGACCCGCGGACCAGACCGGCTCTGCGGGGCCGATCACCAGGCGGGTGCTGTTTGGGATCTTCCTCAAGGCCGGGCTCGCCTTCGGCGGCGGTCTTGGCATCCTGGCGGTGCTGGAGCAGGAACTGGTCACCCGGCGCCAGGCGATCGACCGCGAGGAGTTCCTGCGGCTGTACGGCCTTGGCCGCATCGTCCCGAGCGGGACGATGACCGCCCTGGCCGTGGCCTACGGCTACCGGTTCGCCGGCCCGGTCGGCACCGCTGTCGCATTGTGCGGGCTGGTGCTGCCCGCCCTGGTGCTCACCGTGGCGCTCGCCGCCGCCTACGGCCTCCTGCGGCGGCAGGGATGGCTGCTGGACCTGCTGCCGGTGACGATCCTGCCCGCCGCGCTGGCGTTCATCGTGGTGGCCGGCGTGCGGCTTGGCCGCGACGTCTTCCGGCCCTCGCGGGAGCTGCTGCTGGCCACGGCCGCGTTCCTGGGCGCCGCCGTCTTCGACCTGAACCCTGTCGTGCTGCTGCTGGCAGGCGGCGCCGCAGGCATGCTCCTGTTCGGCCGCCGTGAGGCGAGCTCATGAGCCTGCTTGCGCTGTGCGTGACGGTGTTCACCTACAACGTCATGACCTTCGGGAACGGCCCGGTCATGGTCCCGCTGCTCCAAGCCGACCTGGTCGACCGCCGCGGGGTGCTGAGCACCGACCAGCTGCTCTACGCGTTCACCATCGCCCGGGTGACCCCGGGGCAGGCCAACACCTACGTCGCCGCCATCGGCTACATGCTCCACGGCCTGGTCGGGGCGCTGGCCTGTACCGCCGCGATCGTGCTGCCCGGCTACCTCATGCTGCCGCTGCTGTGGGGCTACCAGCGGCTCAGGGGCGTCCACCTGGTCCCGGCGTTCACCCGCGGCCTGACGGTCGCCTCGGTCGGGCTGATCTTCGCCGCCACCCTCAGCATCGGCCGGGCCACCCTGACCGGCTGGGTCAGCCTGCTGGTGTTCGCCGCCGCACTCGCCATGGCCCAGCTGCTCAAATGGAACCCGCTGCTCGTCCTGGCCGTCTCTACCCTCATCGGCATCGGCGCGCGGGCGCTGGGCTGGGCCTGAGCGGCGCTGTTACACGCAGGGAGGCGGGCAGCGTCCCGGGTCGCATACGATCCCGGGTCATGGGAACCGACATGATGACATTCATCCTGGCGGCGTTGCTGGCGGGGCCGTGACGATGTCGGCCGAACGAGCGGATTTGTTCGCGCTGGATGCGGACCCGCGGTGGCTGCTGGTGGTGGATGGGTGGGTGCCTGAGCGGGAGCCGGCCATCGAGGGGGCGCTGGCGCTGGTCAACGGCTACCTCGGCACCCGGGCCGCGGTCGAGGAGGGCAGCGGCGCGTCGACCCCGGCCAGCTTTCTCAACGGGGTCTTCGACGCCGCCTCTCAGGCGGTGGCGCAGGCCGCCGCCACCCCGGAGCGACAGGTCGTCGCCGCCCCGACACCCGAGCTGGTGTTGGCGCCGGACTGGTCCAAGCTCCACCTGGTCGTCGACGACGCTCCGCTGACGATGGAGACGGCCGAGGTCCTCGGCCACCGGCGCACGCTGGACCTGCGTCGGGGCGTGCTGGTGCGGGAATGGCGGCTGCGCGCCGGAGGCCGCACCACGCGGCTACGCTCGCTGCGGTTTGCCTGCCTCGACGACCGCCACGTCCTAGGTCAGGCGCTGGAGCTGGTGGCCGAGGACTGGTCCGGGCCGGTGACGGTCGAGGCGATCGTCGACGGCGACGTGACCAACGAGGGTGGCGTGCGCCATCTCATCGGGCATCGAACGCGACGGGTCGAGGGCGGCATGCTGCTGGAAACCCTCACCGCCGAACAGGGCATCAGCATCTGCCTCGCCACCTCGACCACGCTCACCGGAAACGGCCGCGGGGTGGTGGGCGAGGACCAGCCTGGCGGGTTGGCGCTCGTGGGCCACCACCGCTTCGAGACGTCGGCGGGGTGGCCGTGGCGGCTGCACAAGCTCGTGACGGTGTTCACCGGCCGTGACGACCCCAAGCCGGCCGCCCGCGCGGCCAAGCGCCTTCGCGAGGCCGCCGCTACCGGCCTGCCCGCGCTGTTGCGGCGGAGCGCAGCCGCCTGGGCCGAGCGCTGGGCAACCACCGACGTCGAGGTCACCGGCGACGACGAACTGCAGCGCCGCGTGCGGTTCGCGATCTACCACCTGATCGGCTGCGCCAACCCCGACGACCCGCACGCCGCGCCGGGGGCGCGTTCGCTGACCGGCGAACGCTACAAGGGGCACGTGTTCTGGGACATCGAGACCTTCGTCTTCCCGTTCTTCGTCTTCACCCACCCGCCGACGGCCCGCGCCATGCTCGGCTACCGCTATCACACGCTGCCGACGGCCCGGGAGAACGCCCGTGCGCGTGGCTGGCGCGGGGCCGCCTACGCCTGGGAGTCGGCCGACACCGGGCACGACGTCACCCCGGCCTACTACGTCACCGCCTCAGGTGAGCGGAAGGACGTCCGCACCGGTGAGCAGGAGCATCACCTCAACGCCGACATCGGCATGGCCGTCTGGCAGTACTGGCAGGCCACCGGCGATGCGGCGTACCTGCTGGCGGAGGGCGCGGAGATCCTGTTCGAGCTGGCGCGCTTCTGGGCTTCGCGGGCTGAGCGCGGCTCCGACGGGCGCTGGCACATCCGCGGGGTGATCGGCCCGGATGAGTACCACGAGGATGTCGACGACAATGCCTACACCAACCAGCTGGCCGCCTGGCTGCTCGACCGGGCCAGGGAGCTGGCCGCCTGGCTGCTCGAGCGCCACCCCGACCGCTGGCGATCCCTGGCGGCAGCACTCGACCTGGACGATGGCGAGCCGGCGGGCTGGCATGCCGTGGCCGCCGGGCTGGTCGACGGCCTGGACCCGGAGACGGGACTGATCGAGCAGCACCGCGGCTTCCACCACCTCCAGCCGGTCGACCTGGCCGCCTTGGAGCCCCGTACGACCACCATGGAGGTCCTACTCGGCTGGGACCGGCTCGGGCGGCTCAAGCTCATCAAGCAGGCTGACGTCGTGCTGCTGCTGGCCCTGCTCGGCGAGCGCTACCCCCGTGCGGTCCAGGAGGCCAACTACCGCTACTACGAGCCGCTGACCGTGCACGACAGCTCCCTCAGCCCGCCCGTGCACGCGCTGGTCGCAGCGCGGCTGGGCGACCTCGACACCGCCGAGCGCTACCTGCGGCAGGCCGCCCGGCTCGACCTCGACTTCGATCAGGGCGTGACCGCCGCCGGCGGGGTCCACATCGCCACGCTGGGCGGCATCTGGCAGGCCTTGGTGCTCGGCTTTGCTGGCATGACGGTGGCGGGCGGGGAGCCCCGCTTCACCCCTCATGTGCCAGCGTCGTGGGGATCACTCCGTGTCCGGGTCCGCTGGCGGGGGGTCCTGCTGGAGGTCACCACGACCGGCAGCACCGCGGCGGTGACGGCGCGTCCGTAGAATTTGGGGTGTTGGTGGCGGGGAGAGACGCCCATAGCGGTGGGTGAGTCCTGGCGGTGTCGCAGGCTTGCGGCGAGTCGGTGAGACCGGCTCCCGCGAGGTCGTGTCGCCTGTGGCGCGGGTGGTGTGGCCGTACGCGCTGGAGGTGCGGGCCCGCGCGGTGGGACTGGTCGGGCTCGGCCGGGTCACCGGTGAAATCGCAGCTCAGCACCCACGACCGACTGCCCGACACCCACAATCCCGCTGCAGCGGACCATATCTTTACGTCACTCGGATTATGGCAAATAAAGCAACTACGACGTAAGTTACACCTCACTCGGTTGGACCGGAGGGGGTGATTGCCTTGGATGGATGAACAGCCGCACGCTTCGTCCGTAAGGTGATGGTTCTGCCCCAAGCCGACGGTGAGGATTCTCTTCTACACCGACGATTTCAGCGTCGTCCTGAACAGTATCAGCAGCGCTGGACCTGGTGGTGGCTCACCCACAATCCGAGCGTGCAAATGGTATTCGGGCACTCCCTGCACATTCTCGGTCTCAACGCCTACAACGTCCTGGGACAGGTGGCGAGCCAGTGCACGATCACGGAGTTTGTGTGGCCGTTCCCATGGTCTGCGCCTCTGCGCGAACGGTATCCGTGGCCGCCGGAGGAGTTCGTCCTGGGCGGGATCCTCCAGCAGTACCACGAGGCATTCGAGTTCGCTGAGGCAGGGCAGGAGGCGCCCGGCCGGGACGAGCTGATCATCCGGGGCCTCCGTGCGGCTACCGAAGCGCACATGACTGAGCTCCGCGCGACCATCGAGGGCGCACAGTACGTGCAGGAACGCGTGGAGGAGGGGCTCCGGTTCGTTGCCGAAGCAAGCGAGAGCAATGAGTAGATGGCTACCAGGGGAACGCAAACGGTCTTGGCTTGACGGGTGTGGCAAGCGGGAAGGCCGTTTGGGTGGCGGGGTGTCGTCGAGGGGGATGCGCAGGCGGATCTCGACGTTCCAGCCAATGGACGAGGAGCGCCAGGCGGCCGTAGCGGCGTTCTGCCTGTACCACTCGCCCAGACCCGCCGCCGTCTAGTCACCGAGGAGAAACCGGCGCCAGCCTCCATGCAGACGCGCCGCGGCATACAGGTATGCGACGAACGATGGCCACCATATGAGGTCATTGGTCACCAGCAGCAGACCGAATCGGAGGGGCAGCTCGTCCACGCTGAGGGCCCACAGGAAGCCAACCGGGCCGAGCAGCTTCCCCAGCATCCCGACCATGACGATGTGCGCGTGTGCGCTCGGACGCCTCCCAGCCCAGGCATAGGCAGGCGCATACACCAGGACGAACATCCCCACCACTTGCCAGAACGGCGGCGATTCAGGCGGCGAGAGTCTGATCAGGTGAAAGAGCCAATCGGGGAAGAGAATCACGCTCGTTCCCCATACGAAGTTGTACACGGCGGCGGCGTACAGCCAAGGGCGAAACCGAGCTAAGACGACCTCAGCGTCCTCGAGGCTCACTACCGTCCCGATGCTTCTGTTCCCGCCGCACGTGGAAACGCCCCTCGTAGCCGAAGATGTCCCCTAGCCAAGGGTGACGGACAACCAGGTCGATGGTGATGTAACAATCAGCGTCGGCCGTCTCGACAGCGGAAACATCAGGCCCGGCCCACTTTGGGAGCGTGAACCGCCAGCGTCCTCTGCCGATACGAACGCGGTTGGCGGTGATGCGGATCGTGGCAGGCGGCTCGAAGACAACATCCCACACCACCTCAATGAGGTTGCGTGGCCGAAGCCACTCGACAACCCGGCCCTCGTGAGCGTCGAAGGTCATGATGGCGTCAAATCGGCGAGGGGATGAGAAGGCGAACGACCGACGCCACACCTGCGCGGCCCGACCGCTTGGAGCATCTGCGCCCTCAATGATCATCTCCGCGGCGATGTCACTTCCCTGTTCTGGGAAGATGATGTCGAACGCCGCGAGCAGGCGAAGCATCGGCCAGATCCACCCCGGCCGATGCCAGACGCGATGCATGGTGCCACTCAACACCGCGCGCTCGGGGTCATCAGGACGGACCAGGTACTGATCCCTGAATTGCTGTGGTAGCCGATCGAGATCCGGCCGCAGCACCGGCTCGAATGGTGACGCGATCGTGGATGCCATGGGCTGAATGTAGCCTCCTACCGAGCAGCGGGCTGGTAGTAGAGCATGACGTTGCCGGAGCTGAATGCCCTCGTCTTCAGCAGTTTCAGGCTGATCCTGGCGCCTGCGGTCCGGAACAGGGACTTGCCGTCGCCGAGCACGACCGGGTTCACCATGATCCGCACCTCGTCGATCAGGCCCGCCCGCATCAGGCTCACCGTCAGCTCGGAGCTGCCGAAGATCGCGATGTCCTTGCCGGGCTCCTGCTTGAGCCTGGTCAGCTCCTCGACGACGTCGTCGTTAAGCAGCCGTGTGTTGGCCCACTCGGCCGTGTCGAGCGTCCGCGAGACGACGATCTTGGGGATGCTGTTCATCCTGTCCGCGACCCTGGGATCGTCCTGCTGCGCCGCGGGCGTCGGCCAGTATGCCGCCATCCCCTGGTAGGTGACTCGCCCGAACAACAGCGTGTCGACCTCGTCGAGCTGCTGGATGGCGAAGTCGTTGAACTCCTCGTCCACGACCGGCCAGTCGAACTCCTGGTTGGGGCCCTCGTAGTAGCCGTCGACGGTGGTGACCAGGAACGAGATGATCTTGCGCATTGGACCTCCCTGTGATGGTCGCTTGGGCACCCGGTGTGGACGCCTTCACAGGGGAATCGGAGCCGACCACTGGTTCTCGACATAGCCGCGGCGTCTCACTCCTGCTCCTCCGCTTAACATACAGAGGGACCCTTCTTGTGGGCGTCCTTGATGCCGGGCTGACAGTAGAACGCCTCCCGGCCATATTCACTGAACTTGTTGGGGGCTTGTGGAGCGGGCCCGCCAAAGGTCGCGTAGCACGGGAGGCATGACAGTTGTCCAGGATTGTCGGCGTGAGAGAGGTCGTCGACGGTGGCAGGCTGGAACCGGACAAACGTCACGACGCTGTCACGCGGTTGCTGGACCTCCTTGACGGCGTGGACAGGGATGGCTGGTACCCGGCGTTGGATGTCGTTCGCCCCTGGTCGGTCCACAACCCGCGCATCAGCGGCGAGTTCTCACGGCCCCGCGCAATCCGGCGATACCTGCGACGCGAGTTGACGGCGCTGCTGCGCAGGGGAGCGGTGATCACGGCGCGGCCGGCGCGGCGTGCGCTGGCGTTTACTGATCCCGACTTCTTTGCTGCGCTCGACGAGGAGCGGCTTGACCTGCGGGCAAAGAAGCTGTTCTTGTTCGGGCCGGAGCGGATGGCATTGTCGCTCGACCGACTCTCGCACTACTGCGGCACACCCGCGGAGTCGTTCGAGCGACACGTGCTGTTTACGAACTATGCAATGCACGTCGAGGCGTTCCAGCAGCGATTCGCCGACACGGAAGGCCCCGATCGCGATGGGATACAGATGCCGGCTTGGCATCACCGCACCCCGACAGGCGACGGGGTGAGCCTGGTGAACATCGGCGTCGGCCCGACCAACGCGAAGACCATCACCGACCACCTAGCCGTGCTGCGCCCCGATACGATGATCATGATTGGACACTGCGGCGGGTTGCGAAACCATCAGAGCCTGGGCGATTTCGTGCTGGCCACGTCGTACCTGCGCGCCGACCACGTCCTCGACGACGTCCTACCCGCCACAGTTCCGGTGATTCCGAACCACCGACTCAACACGTTCCTCCTCGACGCCCTCGAGGCCAGGGGTGCCCAGTACAGGCTCGGCGTCGTCTACACCACCAGCAACCGCAACTGGGAGTTCAACCAAGGCATGACACTGGCGGCGATGCGGGCAGCGCGGTGCGTCGCGGTCGACATGGAGTCAGCCACCATCGCAGCGAATGGTTTCCGCTACCGCGTTCCGAACGCCGCCCTACTGGCCGTCTCGGACAAGCCCTTGCACGCGTCACCGAAGCTGTCGACAAGCGCCGCGGCGTTCTACGAGGCGAGCAAGCGCGAGCACCTCAGCATCGCGCTCTCCTGCCTGGACCGGGTACGCCGCGAATACCCCGATGGCCTTCCGCCCCACGACATCCGCTCCCCCGACGAGCCGCTGCTCGGGGCAGAGTAAGGTTTCTGGTCCTGGCCCATTTTCCATGACCTGAGTGAGCGTGTAGCCCGATGACCCCCCAACAGCCTCCCCAGATCGGGCTGCTGCTGCCGTCTCGCGAGACCGTGCTGTGGTCCGACGGCGACCTTACCTTCCTGATCGAGGCGGCCCGGTTGGCCGAGCAGGCCGGCTACGACTCGGTGTGGGCCGGAGACTCATTGCTGGCGCGGCCCCGGGGCGAACCGCTCACCGTGCTTGCCGCAGTCGCCGTAGCCACCACCCGCCTTCGGCTCGGCACGGCAGTCCTGCTGCCGCTGCTTCGACACCCACTCAACCTGGCGCACAGCGTGGCGAGCGTGGACCGCATCGCTGAAGGACGCCTCATCGTGGGCGTGGGGCCCGGGGCTGAGCTGCCCGCCACCCATGCCGAGCTCGCCGCCCTCGGCGTGGCCAGCGATCGGCGGGTCACTGGCATGCTGCACAGCCTCGAGGTGTGCCTGCGACTGTGGCGCGGCGAAGACGCCGACGTCGAGCTACTGCCCACGCCATACCGTGCCGGCGGGCCACCACTGTGGCTGGGTGCCCACGGCCCGCGCATGTTGCGTCTGGCTGGCCGGCGCTTCGACGGCTGGCTCCCATTCAGCCCAACCCCCGGCGACTACGCCGCCGGGCTCCACGCCGTGCGCCAAGCCGCCGAGCGCGCCGGACGTGATCCCAACACCGTGACGGCGGGCGTGTATCTGACCGTCGCGGTCGCCGACACGCCGCAGCGGGCCGCCGAGGAGCTGGACGCCTACATGCGCGCCTACTACGGCGTGCCCGGTGCGGTGATGGCCCAGGCTCAGGCCTGCCACGCCGGGACCCTCGCATCGACCTCGGACTGGCTGGCCAGCTATGTCGCGGCCGGCGCCCGTCATCTGGTGGTCCGCCTGGCCCGCCCGACACTGGACGGCTATCACGACACCGTCCGTGAGCTACTCGGCGCCGCAAGGCCGCAATAGTGAACCAGCCCAGCGGCACGAACCGATCCAAGCGCATCCCCGCTCGCTTGAGCTGCTGGCGCTCGTGTGGGGCGCGAAACCAGGATTCATACCGTGAGCAGCCACACTGAGCGGTGTAACGCGGTGAGGGATGACGCCGCTGTTTTGTATTGATGAGCCGCGACCCCCAGCGCCCTCATCACCAACCAACGGATCGCCGACCAACGGCAATACCTGACCGCGGACCGTCTGATCGACCAGCCGCCGACTGCCGACTGTGGCCTGCCGCGCCGCGGAGTGCCAGCAACGACCGTGATGCGTCCAGCAGCCTGCCGTCGGCCTTTGGAGGGTCGGACTGGAGGGCCGCTTGCTGACGCTCAGTACCACCAGCGTGGCCCATGTCGAGGCCACCTTTGAGGCGCCGGATGCCGTCGTGCGCGCCCTCGTTGACGTGAGGTTGGACCGGTGCGGTGCTGCTGCGAGACAACCGCCGTCAGCTAGGCCGTCCGCCACCGTGCTCGTCAGTCCACATGATGGAACGCCCCAGCCCAGGAGGCGTGAGTGATGATGGCCAAGACTGCCACGACAAGCGGCGATCGGCTGTTTTGGGGCCGCCCGGCCCAGGTGAGGGCGGCGCGACGATTCGTCGTCGCCGGCCTTGCCGTGGCCGGCCACCCCGTTGCCGCTGTCGTCGATGGGGATCTTGTCGCGTTGCTGGTCAGCGAGGTTGTGACCAACGCCGTGGTGCATTCGGCCTCGGGCCGGGTGGACGGGACCCTGCTGGTGCGCTACCAGCTGGATCGCGACGAGCTGGACCCCAAGCGGCTGCGCCTGCGGGTGGAGGTCCGCGACCTCGGCGGTCCAGATTATCCGAGGCGGTGCCGGCATGGGTTGGAGTCGAGCGGGCGGCGGGGGTTGGAGGTGGTGGATGCGCTCGCCAGCCGCTGGGGGGTGGGTCGCCATCCGCGCGGCCGGGTGGTCTGGTTCGAACTGGAACTCGCATTGGATCGGGATGACAGCGGCCAGTCCAGCCGAACAGCGCAGGCGGTGACACGGTTATCGCAGGTGACCTCACACGGGCGAAGCTCCCAGAGGGGCGGGATCTCGGCGTCCAGAGCCCATGGGAAACACGACACGTGTAGGGGACCGTGAGCGGGGTACTTGGAAGGCGGATTATCGGGTCATCTGTTCACGCTTGACGGCACACCCCCTGGTCACGGCAAAGAGGGCCAAACGTGGACGTTTTGCTCCTGCACCTCAGCTCTGAGCGAGACGGCCGGAACCGTCAGGAGGGAAAGTCATGTCTCAGAGGTTCATGACTACGCTGTCGGTGGTCGTTGTCGTGCTGAGCATCTCGATGTGGGGCGGGGTAGCGGTGAGCGCCCAACCAGCCGCGCAGACGGGGGCTCGAGCCGCTGCGCCGGAGTTGTCGACGACTGACCGGCTGCAGGACCGCCGCGAGGTTGCGGCGGGGACGCGGGCCTACTCGATCGGCTTCGAGGACGGGCGGTTCTACGCCAACGGCTGGCACATCACGGGCGAGATGGGCGGCGTATGGGCGCCGCCGTTGAAGCTGGTCGACGGGGTGTGGTTCGGCCTTGACGACCAGT
>WNGA01014097.1_pt1 | contig 14462 bp, 21 predicted proteins | sample 5400061 | NCBI WGS metagenome assembly WNGA01 (sample SAMN13153366, study PRJNA577476) | soil metagenome | isolation source: 100 cm soil or saprolite under grassland replicate 2 | place: USA:California | collected 2016-06-15 | reverse complement strand
GGGTGCGGCTCCTTTCGGGTCACGCTGCGCGCGTCTCCTTCCGTCGCTCGTGCTCCTTGCGCAGGTGGAAGCGCCAGTACGCATCCCAATCGCCGTTGGTTGCGAGAGCGCGCAGACGGAGCACCGCTTCGGCTGACTTGAGTCCCCAACGTGCGCCGGTGATACCCAGCCGGTCCTGCACGAGATGTCGGCATGCGCCTTCGATAACGCCAGTTGCGATGGGAAGCCCCGTCGCAAGGAATTGCGGATAGCGGATATAGGATAGATTCGATCGCAGGTAGCCGACGCACTTCTCGACTGGCTCGCGCTCCTCGGGCGTCAATCTGGCGAGCGTGGCCGCCTGATGGATGCCGGCGATGACATCCAAGGGATGTCTCGCGGTCAACAACTTGTACAGATACCGCCGCACCCACCCATCGGCCTGCTTCGCGTCGCCTCGGCGGATAGCCATGCCAGCCAACCACACGTAGTGCAGCACGTGTAAAAGATCGAGAACGACGGTGACCGTGCGTCCGCGCCGAACAGCTTGAGCCTCGATCTGATCGACTTGGTCCTCATCGCCGTCGACCAGGGCCACGCATCGTCGCTCACGTTCCGGATCGCGCCGGTCGGCTTCGTCGAACATCTCGGCGATGCCGCCGGCCAGGTTCTTTTCGATGCTGGCCGCGACGCGCTTTCGGTCGGGGCGAGGAAGGGCGCGCGCGGCACGCTCGCCGTCGCGGCGCAACTTTCGCACGATATCGTCAGCCGTTCGCTCGCACGGCGCCTGATCCCAGACCGCCGTGACCGTCGCCATCCGCTTGCAAAACCGCCGAGCGGCTCGCACTTCGGTCGGGTCGCCGCGAACCTCGGAACGCTCGGCTTCTTCTGCCTGTTTGCGCGTCGCATCTCGCAGGGCCTCAGCCCGCATCGCCACGCCCTTGCCGTCGCAGGAAAGCACCAGGAGCGTCTCGGTGCCAGCCGTGTCGTTGGCCGGTTCGCTTTGCCGGCGCTCGGCGTAGAACGCTTCGAAGTCTTGCGCCGCCCGTTCGACCAGTTGCTCGGCCTGCCGCTTGGGCACGTGGCCGCCCGTCGTCGTGTCCACACGAGACGTCGCTTGGTCCCACGACTGCGATCGCGCCTCTTCGGCCACCCGCCGGCGCAAGCCCATCGAGTACATCTCTCGCGGAAGACGCAATCGTTGGTCCAACGTGAATCGCGACGACCGCTGCCCAGCACGCCGAACCCCGTAGCGCCGGATCTTCACCCGCCCGAAGATTGTCTCTAGCCATCGCTCCCGAACCCGCAGACGCCCTGGCGGCGGTCGTCGCTGGATCTGCTCCGCCTCCTGCGCGAACATTCGGTCGAGCCGCCCCTGAAACACCAATCGCTGGAATTCTCGCCCACGCACCTCGATCTGTCGCTCCGCCTCGGCGTGATCGTCGGGACACCGGTCGCTTGAGGCCCGACATCCAATAAGTTCTGTGCTCTGTTCTCCATTGCCGGGACTCCTGTTGTTGGTTGTCTCGCAACTTCCGACCTACAGGAGCCCGGCAATTTGCACAAACCTACAATTCCCTACGTCGCCCGGATGGAGCCGCACCCCACCTGCTCTTCATCGAACGCTTTGGCGTCAGTACCCCCAGGGGTACCAGGGCCCGCCGCCGTAGCAGCGAACGTTGTTCGCACTGCAAACCGAGGCCAGGCTGAAGATGAGCGCCACATTGAGAATGACGGCGGCGACGATCACGCCGGGGTCCGGTTCGCTCTTTTGTCCAGGCGGACGCTGCTCCAGGCAGACACTCCGTGGGATGCCGTCGTCCGGACCGCAACTGGCGCCCGCGGTCGCTTCGAAGCCGGGGCAATCTCGCAGGCATGCGAGATAGATTTCTTCCGTCGCCGCCCGTCGGCACCCGCTGTAGCAACGAAGAGCCTCGGCGGGGTGCTCGGACTCACCGTTCAATGCGAGACGGTAGCGCACCTGCGCCCCACGGACGGGCGGCGAAACCGCGGGCGGTGACGCGACCGGCGAGGGAGTGAGCACGGTGGGGCGATACGGACCCGGCGGAAACGGGCCCGCGGCGTAGGACATCGGCAAAGGGGACGCGCCGGGGCTGCGAAGCGCGGGAGACGCGGGGTAACAAGCCGTGAAGATCACGGCGGTCAGCAGGGCCGCGGGCGCCCGATATTTGCGACACGCGTGCACCCCTATGGATAGCACGCTGCGACGCTCATTTCGACGGGGCGGACGCCGGCTTTCAAATGACTCCGTTCGGCTTCGAGTTCGCCGGCACTCACCTCATCGTCTCCGAGGCCGGCTCCAACGGCGTCGGCTCGTATATTTATGCGGGCGGTGTCATTGCGCCGGTCGCCGCTCCCGCCGCCCAATTTGTTGTCGACCGATCTCCCGCCCTGCTTGGCGCGCGCCAACCTGCGCCCGAGGGCTCAATGCAGCAGGGCGTCCTCGATGGGTTTGATCCACTGACCTGACTGAAAATCGAAGGCTTTCATCGATCCGCCGTCGTCCCAGTATGCCCAGCCGTAGCCTCGTCGCTCCGCTTCTTCGCGAACGTAGCGCGTATAGCGCCCGCGCGACGCCATGTCCGCCCGGTCGATCGCCGCGAATTCGCCGAGATAAACGCGCACGCCGGTTCGTTTGACGAAGCGCTGCGCATGGTCGAAATACTCGACGATGGCTTTCGGACCGCCGGGGTTGTCCTCCGGACCCTTGGAGTTGTAGGCGTCGAACCAGTCGCGCACCCAATCGATCGCACGCGCGGCCGCGACGGGATGGATCGGATGTACGGGTGGACCGGGGAACACGATGCCGACCGTCTGATACTCGGGTCCCATGAAGGACGCGCCTTGGTGGGTAAATAGAATCGGCGTGTAACAATGAAAAGTGGCGATCAGGTTTGGATCATCGCCCGGTATCGTCAGCTCCGCGAGATGTTCCGCCGATGCCCAAAAGTACGGCTCGACGATGACGATTCGATCGGGGTTCGCCGCGCGGACGGTCTTCAGGGTTTGGTTCAGGAGACGATTCAGTTGGCCTGGCTTCAATTCGCCATTCGGCTCGTTCACGAGCTCGAACGCAACGCTCGGCGGTCGGCTCTTGTAACGCTCGCCGAGCTGCTTCCACATCGCCACGAACCTCGCTTCATGACGGTCGGGCTCCTTCATGAGTGCTTCGTAATGATGAAGATCGATGATGATACGCAGCCCATGAGAGAGCGCTTGATCGATCGCCCAGTCGACTCGAAGAAGGAAGGATTCGTCGATGCGAAAAGGAGGCTGATTCGCGGCGTGCGCGCTGAACCGCACCGGCAGGCGCACGTGGTCGAATCCAGCCTTGGCATAGGCCTCGAAGTGCCGCCCTTCGAGGGTCACGCCCCACTCTCCCTCTTTTGGAGCATCGAGCGCATTTCCTAGATTCATGCCCCTCATGAATCCGATGAGCGGCGGCTGCGTCTTTGCTTCGTCCCGCGGGTGGGCGAGGTTGGGTGGACGTCCGCTCGGATCGGGCAGAAGCCGGGGCTCGGCCTTCGGCGGAACCAGGCACGACGCCGCGCCCGCGCCGCCCGCAAAAACGAGCAAAAAAAATAGTCTCATGACGATCGCCATCGGATTTTCACGCAGTCGCGACCGTAGACCAAGACGAGGCCGTGTTGGTAGTCGGCGACAGCGAGGTCGTCGAAGAAGTTCCGTTTGGACACATCTCTGGCGCAGGGACGGCAGGCTTTGCCGTCTTTACTTCGCTAGATCGATCTCAGATCAGAATCGAGTGCCTCACGCGCTGCTTCGCGAAATCGGCAATTGCGCGCTCCACAGGTTCGCTCGACATGGTGGTTGAAGCCTAGCTCGAAACAGGGATGCGCCAACGAGTGATCCGATTCTTGGTCCCGCAGTCGCGGTTCGCACGACCATGGCCCTGAGAGCCGGCCACACGATGACGACTGCAATTGGGTCGACGTTCCAATCTCATCGCAGATTTGTGACCAAAGCAGGTCGCGTCGTGCATTTGGCGTCGATGGCTGCTCTCGGCTCGGTCATTTGGGCGTGCAGCCCGGCGAACGAAGATCCTCGCGCGAGCGGAGGTCGTGGCGGCACGGCGAGCGCAAGCGGCGGAGGATTCTCGGGCACCGGCGCGACGGGTGGCCATGCGACAGCGGGCAATGGCGGGGCGGGCGGCGCGGCCGAAGAGGGCGGAGCGCCGGCCGAAGACTCCGGAGGCGGCGCGCGGGACGGCGGCCAGGCGGGGCTCCCGTGCGGCTTCAACGAGGCTGCCTTATGCCATCCCGGCGTCCTCAACAGCCGCGTATCGCTCGACTTCGTGAAGGCGAAGACGCTCGCCGCCGACCCATTGGCGTCGATGTCCCGCAATCCTTCGCCGCTCGCCATCGTGGAATGCGGTTCGTACAACATGCCCAACATCGGGTGTGTCGACGAGCTCTCGGACGCTTCCGCGGCTTATGCGCAGGCGCTCCTCTTCTATTTCAGCGGCAGCGCCGAGCGCGCGAAAAAGGCGATCCAGTACATGAACGCCTGGGCCGCCGTAATCCGCAGTCACACGAACAGCAATGCTCCTCTTCAATCCGGATGGGTCGCGCTCAATTGGACGAAGGCCGCCGAGATCATCCGCTATTCGGATGCGGGGTGGGCCGCGGCGGATGTCGTCGCCTTTCGCGAAGTGCTCCTCAACGTCTACTATCCGCTCACGAAGGGCGGCAGCAGCGCGAATGGCAACTGGGAGCTCACGATGATCGACGCCAACATCGGTATCGGTGTCTTCGCCGACGATCGCGCGATCTTCGAGGGCGCGCTCGCGATGTGGAGGGGGCGCGTGCCGGCCTATATCTATCTCACGAGCGATGGGGCGGCGCCCAAAGCGCCGCCCGGTCGCAACACGCCGAACTGGTACTCGCCCGGTAAATACGTCGATGGCCTCTCGCAGGAAACCTGCCGGGACCTCTCGCACACGAGCTACGGGCTCGCCAACATGATCTACACCGCCGAGACGGCACGTATCCAGGGCGTCGACCTTTATGGCGAAGAAGCAACGCGCATCCGCGCTGGCTACGAGTTCAACATCGGGCTTCAGCAAGGCGCAGATGGCGGCGGGATTTGCGGAGGGTCGATCAACCGCGACATGATGGCCTTCGGGGAGATAGCGTACAACCACTTCGCCGTCCGCCAGGGCATGGCGATGCCGAACACGCTCGCCTATTTGAAGGCCGAGCGCCCCACTGCGCCCACGTGGCACGCCGTCGTTTGGGAGACGATCACGCACGCCGAGATCGGCAGCCCCTAATTCAATCAGCTATCCGGGAGAAGCATCACGGCCAACAGACGCGCCGCCATGGCTCCTCGATGAGGCACTGGGAGCAGGACGGACGTACTCTCTCGCGATTTCGTGCGGGCATTCGTCCGTCTCATGCGCGTCCTATCTTGCTCTCCGCCGCGCCCGCGCTACCTTGTCCGAGTGCACAATTTTGAGGATAGACCTCCTTCGCTCACGCTGGGCGCCAATGGCGTTCTGCGAGTGACTGGCACTCGGGTCAGCCTCGAGACGATCGTGACGGCGTTCGATCAGGACGCTACCGCCGAGCAGATGGTCGATCACTTTCCGACCCTCGACATCGCCAGTGTCAACGAAGTAGTGGCGTACATCCTGAAAAATCGCGCTGCCATCGACAAATACATAGCCCGGCAGCGCGAAAGGGCGGCCAAACTGCAGGCGGAGATCGAGAAACGATTCCCTCCTCACGGCATACGGGCCAAGCTGCTCGCTCGTCGCAATCGCGCAGTGCCGTGATTTCGCCGCCGGCACCGATTTCCGAAACGGGATCTCGCGTGGACGGCGCATCGAACGGGAAACAGCATGCTCTCGACTGATTTTGATCGCTGGGTAGCTCAAAACAACATCCCCGAGAGATTCGAGTACGGTAAGGGTTGGTGGGACTATGTCGAGTTGATTCGCCGATACGCCGACAAGGTCGAAATAGCGGACGTGCGCGTGGTTGGACATTACGTGGTCCGGACGCCTCCCCCGGAGGAGGAGTTACCGATGCCCGCCGTGATGCTCGCCAAAACTGGCGTCATGATCGGCCTGAAGTGGGACTTCGGCGCCGCGTGCCGGTGGCCGCGGCAGTGGACCATGAGCGTTCGGCGGCGATCACCGTACTTGGGTTCAACGTTCAATCTCTTTGATCCCGGATTCGATCTTCGAGGAGAGCGGGTCGACGGTTTCGGACGGGATCTCGTCTTCGGTCCGTACCGCGAAAATGCGGCAGAATTCAGCTGCGAGTTGCTGGATGAGTGGGACGTCGCAACGTTGCTCCGGTTGGTATTGTACGAGCCGTAGGGCTGCGCTCCGGAAACCTCCACCAGAGGATGCTCGACCGCCTCGAGGCATCACGTGTGGTTCGCTTCCCCCAACGCAACAACAGATACCGATCAGGTACCGTGCGACCGAGGAAAAGGAGGGAGGAGCAACCAACGGCCGATCAGCAAAAGTAGGCCCACCTCCCAGCCGAACGCCGCTCGGGCTTGAGCCACTGGTCATCTTCGGCGTCCTCCCACCCGGTTGCCTGGATCCCCTCAGTGGCGTATCCTTCCGTCGTGACTGCCGCCGACTTCGATAGGCTCCTCGACAAGCTCCGTCGTCTATCGCCGGACGGGCTTGCTCGCGTCGAAGCACTCGTCGAGCGGCTTGAGCCGGAAACCCCGAACGGAACGGACCGCTTTCGATCGCTATCCGGGGTCCTCTCCGCGGAAGACGCAGTTCTGATGAAGCGCGCTGCCGAAGACTGTGAGCGCGTCGACGCGAGTGGCTCCACCCCTGTGGACAAGTGATACGGATGAATCGTGGGGCTTGGGGTGGCCGGCAAGCGTATGGCTTGCGAGTCGCGACGTAATTTGAAGTTTTGATCAATGAGCGGCTGCTGGTGATAGCGATATGCGCAAGAGCCGCCACCCCCAGTGGCAACACAAGCGAGGCGGCAACTATCTCCCCTGCTGGTCATTCAACAGCGAGCCGTTCGGCCGCTTCGCACGATCGCTTCGGCGGTCGGCAGTGCCGCGCCCGTTTTTTCGTCCAACAAGCACCACGACGCATCCCCGAAAGCCGACGACGAAGGTCGCGTGACTCCGCGCGCAGTGACGTCCGCGGCGGCACCAGCAATGCCGATCGCGTCTCCGCCGGCGAAACTGGGCGAAGCGACCAATCCGGACCTGGCTCCGGGCACGGGCCCCCGCCGTCGGCGAAGCGCGGCGCTCTCCTTCCCCGGCAAAACCAACACCCAAATAGTGCCCGGGGGGGGCGACTCGAGGGCTATTCGGACTCCACGCCGGTCACGGCGAACCAGAAGTCTTCCGACCCTGCCATGACGAAGATGATCGGAGCGACGCACTGCTTGGGGAGACTCACGAAAGCGTCGATGGTCGAGTTCCCGGAGGTTGTTGCCGGAAATCCGCCTGTGATCAAGTTGACGGTGGCGATCTTGCCTTTGCCATCGTCGCTGAGGCAGCTCACGAGCCCGCGGAACTGCGCCTCGTCGTTGATACCCCGCAGTTCCGGCGGCACTGACGGATCGTCGGCGAAGACGACACCCGATACGTTCAACTTCAAATGACCGTCGGACGTCAGTGAACCAGCCACGCTCGCGATCTCCCACGGCAGCTCATCGCCACGAATGCCGCGGATCGGGTTCTTTCCGACGAATGCGCCTTCGACGCCGACCATGGTGGTGAAGCCCATCACCGTTCCCCCCGCAGCCTTGTGCAAGGGCGACGCAAGTTCGGAGGAGGGTTCTTGGGTGTCAGCCCGGTTCGCGGTTGGGTTGGCTCCGCAGGCACCGACGAGGGCACCGAGCATCGAGGTGGCCATCCAACGAATGAAAGCGTGAACTGAACGAGTTTTCGCCACGATCATGGTGGTCCTCCGTCTTAGTTAACTGAACACTTGCTCGGGCTGCGCCCGCTGCACGCGTTTCTGTGCGCGAACGGTCGACGCATTGGACGTGCCAGGTGAAACTCGGGTGGGCAGCTCGACCGACCGGAATCGCGTCGCCAGCAAGTCGGTGCGTGACCAGGACCGGGGAGGCCCTGGTTATTCGTTATCGGCGATTGCGTTCCCCAGGGTCTATTTGCGTGAGCGCGGCCTGGCGGCTTTCAGGCCCGCGAGCGTCGCTGCCCTCGTTTCCGCTGATAGATCAGGCCGCAGCCGCAGGACGCCCCGTGCGATGGCTTGCGAGATCGCCATTCCGCGCTCGTTCGGTTTCGTGCTCAGGATGCGAGGGCTGCCCGACGATCGTTGGACAATCACGTAGGGCTCCGCGAGCTCGGCGCGAACGACCTTGCTGCCGGAGTGCCCGTATAGCGAACAGTCGCCGTTCGGCTCTTGATACAGCGTGATGATGCCAGTCACGCGACGCGTGCCTGATTGTGGCGGATCACGACGTGCCATTCAGTCCCTCCCGTCGAAGTCCGCGGCAACGAAGGCGTCGCAAGTTTTGCAATCGAAGCATTGTCATCTCTCGTCGTCCCTGGTTTCGTGATGCGCTGCACAACACGAGGACACCACAATTCCATCCTGTTTCGATCCTCCGTATCAATGGTCGATGACGGCCATGTTTCTTGCCTCGTGGCGCTCGCCTGCAGCCGGCGTGAGGTTGTTCAGTCGTGCGATCTGCTTGGCGGTCAACACGATGCCGTCCGCAGCCGTGTTCTCCTCGACGCGGGCAACCCGCTTGGTGCCGGGAATCGGGGCGATGTCATCGCCTTGCGCGAGCAGCCATGCCAAAGCGATCTGTGCCGGTGTTGCGCCCGCCTCGGTGGCGACGGCCTCGACCTCGTCGACGATGCGCAGATTGCGCTGAAAGTTCTCTCCGGTGAAGCGCGGGTTGGTTTTGCGCCAGTCGTCATCGGCCAGCTCGGTCGGCGAGCGGATCTTGCCGGTGAGAAAGCCGTGGCCGAGCGGTGAATACGGAACGAATCCGATGCCGAGCTCACGCAGTAGAGGCAAGAGGTCCACCTCGGGGTCACGGGTCCACAGGGAGTACTCCGTCTGCAGAGTAGCGATCGGGTGCACGGCGTGGGCGCGGCGGATCGTGGCGGGGCCCGCCTCGGACAGGCCGATGTGGCGGACCTTACCTTCGGTCACCAGCTTGGCCAGAGCGCCCACGGTCTCCTCGATGGGAGTCTTGGGGTCGACCCGATGCTGGTAGTAGAGGTCGATGTGATCGGTGCCGAGCCGCTTCAGGGAACCCTCGATCGCGGTACGGATGTTCGCCGGGCTGCTGTCGAGTATGCCGGGGCCGCCACCGGCGTGGGAGACGATGCCGAACTTCGTCGCCAACACGACCTCGTCGCGGCGACCTATGATGGCTCGGCCCACCAGTTCCTCGTTGACGTAGGGGCCGTAGATCTCGGCGGTATCGATGTGAGTAACGCCGAGGTCCAGGGCCCGGTGGATGGCGCGAATCGACTCCGCCTCGCTGCCTGCGCCGATGTTGTAGTAGCCGGACATCGACATCGCGCCGAGTCCTATGCGGGAGACGTCGAGTCCACCGATCGAGATGTGTTTCATGACGAGATCACTCCGTTCTGTGAATGATAAGGGCCGCCTCCAGGCCGAACTTCGACGCGGCGTAAGCGGTACCGAACTCGAAGCCCGAAAGACCCGCCGAAGAGGAGATCGAGCTGATGTGTCCCGAGCGCTGCTTGCGCATCACCGGCAGGACGGCGCGGGTGACGTTCATTGGGCCCACGAGGCTCGCCGCGAACTGCCGCTCCATCTGCCCCGGCGTCAGCTCCTCGAAGTCGCCCGCGTAAAAGCTGGCAGCGTTGTTGACCAGCACGTCGATCCGGCCGAACCGATCAACAGCAGCCCGCACCGCCACCTCGGCATCGGCAAGGCGAGTGACGTCCAGCTTGACGGCCAGCAGATCGTTCGACTGCCCTATGGCCTTGGACACGCGGTCAGTTTCCCGGCCCGTGGCCACGACCGCGTGGCCGGCCGCCAGGGCAGCCTTGGCGAGTTCAACGCCCATGCACGGCCGGCGCCGGTGATGAACCAAGTCTTCTTATGACTCATGACTTCTTCTCCTCACGGCCCTTCGAGGCAGGAATCGGACCGACAGGAAGAAGGATGCGCTCGGCGGACGCGGCGGAGTAGATGCCCCGTCGGCGACAGGCTGTTGAGCAGATTTTGACAATACCCCCGTTTCGCGGTCCCTAAACACGTCGCTCGCTCGAGCATCGTGAATCCGTTGCCAAAAGTTTACGTTTATGGTACTTTACGTTTATGTTCATTTTCGAACGGCGATGGACCCTGGACTTGAGCGACCAGGACGAACAGTACCTCCGGACCATCGTGGACGTCGGTGCCCTGACCCAGCGCGATTTCAGGCTCGCCGAATACGTCGAGGAGTGGCGTCGCGCTGAGGAGCTTCTCTTCGACGAGCAGACGGTGCTCGAAGTGGCTCTCTTCGTCGGTCTTCGCGTCCTCGCAAGAGATCTTGAGAAGGTGGTCGGAAGCCCGCTAGATATCGGGGATGACGACGCCCAAGGTGGCCCGGGAACCCCTGAGCCTGGAGATTAGACCAGGCATGACGCCGAAGAAGATCGGGGACTTTCTCCGGAACGCCCGGCAAACGTCCGGCAAGACGCAGGTGCAAGTTGGCGAAAAGATGGGCGTTGTCCCCAACCACATCGCGCGTTTCGAGTCGGGCAAAGTCGAGCCGATGCTGAGCACCATTGCAAAGTTCGTGAAAGCGCTGGGGGGAAGGCTCGTCATCACGGTGGAGTGGGACAAGCGAAGAGATGCGAACGAACCGGAGGAATAGGGCGGTCGACCTCACGCCAGGGAGCCGCTGGTGAGCAACCATAGGCGCCCTTCCATGCAAACTTTTGAGGCAAAACCTCCGCCGCTCGTAACTGGACCGGCCGGCGTCGTTCGTGTGGCCGGCACCAGGGTGTCGCTGGAGACGATCGTCGGCGCGTTCGACCTGGGAGCGACCGCCGAGGAGATCGTGCAGATGTATCCGTCGCTCGAGCTCGCCGCCGTTTACGGTGTCATCTCGTACGTCCTCGACCACCGCCACGATGTCGACGCGTACGTGGCGAAGCGGCGTGAGTACGCGCGCGCCATGCAAGAGCAAATCGAGAGTGCCTCGCCGATTGTAGGGATTCGCGCACGATTGTTAGCCCGTCGCTCGCCCGGTAGTTGAACATGATTCCGACAGAGTTTGATCGTTGAGTCGCCGGCAACAACATCCCCGAACGCTTCGAGTATGCCAAGGGCTGGTGGGACTACGTCGAGTTGATTCGCAGGTTCGCGGACAAATTCGACGTGCCAGACGTGCGTGTGGTCGGTCACTACGTGATTCGGACGCCGCCACCCGAAGAGAGGCTCCCGATGCCGGCCGTCGCTCTCACGAAGGGCAACGTCCTGATCGCGTTCAAGTGGGACTTCGGTGCGGGATGCCGGTGGCCACGGGAGTGGACCGTGAGCATTCGACGGCGAACACCGTACTTGGGTCCAACGTTCAGCCTCTTTGATCCCCAACTCGACCTTCGACGAGAGCGAGTCGATGGCTTGGACGCTGATCTCGTATTCGGACCGTATCGCGAGAACCCGTCCGAATTCAGCAGCGAGTTGGTCGACGAGTGGGACGTCGCAACCCTGCTCCGGTTGATGTTGCATGAACCATGAGCTTTACGCCGCTCAGGGAGGGATGATGCGAACCTCTTCGGCCGGAACCTCGATCGCCATCGGGGCGACCTCTTCGCCCATGATCAATTCGACGCGCAATAGCCTGCGGCCGTTGACGCCGATCGGTCCCCTGTCTTCGATTACGACGCCCTCGGCGTCGCACACACCGAACCGCATCGACACGCGTTCGCCAACGCGGGGAATTCGAGCAATCGCGGGTGTCCTGCGTCGTTGCACATTGACGAATGTACTCGAAAAGACTTCGCGGTCACCAACAGCAACGTTACTCAGCCGATTCTCGGGTGACTACCGATCGCGAGCCGCGCGACCCGCTCCCCTTTGGACAGAGTCGAGAACGGGTTAGACATCGATCATGCCACGGGCTCCGGTGCCACCCCGAGCGTCATCGAAGCCATCGAGGTTCCATCGTCGAGGCGAGAGCCCTCCCATACTGCGGCTGGGTCATGTTCAGCGCTTGCTTACTGGCGGCAACCACCATCCGCTGCTCGCTCTTCTCGAAGACGAGTCAGGTCCGGCAGGGACCTGGGTCATCAAACCTCAACACGTCACGTCGATGTCCGACCCTCGTGGGCCGCTCTCCGTGCTCGCCGAGCTCGCGAGTGCGGAGGTTTGCTCATGGGCTGCGATCCCCACGCCCGCAATCGCGCTGGCGCGCTTCCCCCCGACCGCGATCGCAGACCAGATCCGACGTTCAGTTGCTCATCTTCCGAAACCCGAGCAGGACGAGATCGTCCAGATCTACGAGATCAACCGCGGCCAACTTGCGTTTTGTTCGCGATTCTTACCCGATGCCGTGAACGTGGAGCGCGGCACTTTTCGCAGTATCCGGCGTCGCGCCTGCCTCGAGGAGACTGGAGTCGCCTTGTTCTTCGTCGACGCATACCTCGTGCACGACGATCGCCGGATCGAAAACCCGAACGTCATGTGGCATCGTGATCGATTAGTGGCCATCGACCATGGCGCCGCGTTCGCTGGTCTGCTGAGGAACCCAGGAATGACCGGGGCTCGTCCTCGCCAAGCGGACGGTCATCGAGGCTCGACCAGCGTTCGATCAGCATGTCCTGCGACGACCGCTGATGAGGATCCGCGCGTCTCTGGCTCAGCTCAAGCAGGTAGCGAAGGTCCTCGAAGCCGTCCCGGACCGTGACATTCAAGGTCTCATCCGCTCTTGGCCCGCAGAGCTCGACGAGAGTACACTGACCAGCCGCTCCAAGCTCCGCAGTGAGCTCATCGATTTCTTGCTCCAACGCCGAACTCATGCTTCCGAAATCGCTCAGAATCTTTCTGGCTTTCTACACCGAGGGTCGCGATGACGACCGTTGAATTTCGTCTCCTGCAATACGTCATCTCTCACGTGGGCGGCGACCGCATCACGGTCGCCCTCCTGCATTGGGATGGGGCACAACTTCGCGTCGCTCACTCTTTGACGGGCCTCGCGATCTGCGACGCTACCCAGCGGGACGTCGTGCGAAAGACCGTCGAAGTCCTCGCGACGCGCGCCGAAGAGTTGGCGGAACAGATGGAGACGACACCGAGGCTGAACACGGGCCTCGCTGACCTCTTTCCGGTGCGCGAGGGCTTGGGCGGCGCGCTCTATTGGACCCCCGTCGTCGAAATCGAGACGGCAGCTCCCGAAGCACACTTCGCGGAGCTAGCATCGTCCCTGCGGCTTGGCGGCGAAGAGAATCGAGCGCCGCGACCGTTTTCTTCGGCGCGCCTGAGCCGGCAGCTCGCCAGCGTAGGCCGTGAGCTGCTCATCGAGGCTCCCGATCATATCCGCGTCGAAACTCCAGTCCGGAACGTGAAGGAGTATCGATCGCCGCTGTCGTGGAAAAACGGCGCGTGGCACCATGCAGTACCGTTTAGTCTGCACGGTATGGACGAGGCCGCGATTACTCGCGAAGTCGAGCGTTTATATGGCCTCACGCAGCTTGCGATCCCTGGCGAAGAAGTCCCGGTCCTCGTCATTGCACTCCCCAGCGACGCAGAACTTGCCAAACGGACGAAGCAAGAGGCGAAGGTCGTCCAAAAGGCAACCGACCGCTGCTTGATAATGCCCACAGTGGTGAAGGCGCGACGAGCAGACCTGACAAGGCTTCGTTCGCAAATCGAGAGGGACATCGCTCACAGCCGAAAAGTCGCGAAATAGATCGAATCGTTCGAGCAGAACCGCTCATGGATGCTTTCGCGCCCCGAGCGCCAACTCGGTAAGGTTTCCAGCATGAGAACGCTTGCAGTTGTGGATGGCACCAACCTGATCAACGACGTCGGGCGGGCGCTGACGATTGACCCGCGAATCGCGAAACCGAGGGACGTGCGTCAAGCGTACTACGAAAAGTGGTTTGATGTGGATCGACTGGTCCAAGCTACCCTCGGTTTCGAACGACAGATCGACCCATTTTCGTGATCTGGGCATTGTGATCTTTCATTCAGAAAATTCGATCGGTCCTGACGGCGAATTTACGGTTTCCGGGAGCGAAGGACTTCTTGCCTTCTGGGGACGTCAAGGATCCAACCCAAACACGTCTACGATGCCAGTAGGCCTCCCTAGGATCGGCAAACAGGAAAAGGGCATCGATATGAGCATGGCGGTGTACCTGTTTGAGAGTAACCGTTCACGGGGCATGACGAGACGCGGAGTGGCGGTCGCGTAAGTGATCCAGATTGCTCCATTATTTCGCCGGGCTTTCCATCTGCGGGCAGATCTGCGATGGAAAGCCCGTGGTGCGCGATTGGCGAGACGAGC
>WNGA01008098.1_pt1 | contig 14463 bp, 15 predicted proteins | sample 5400061 | NCBI WGS metagenome assembly WNGA01 (sample SAMN13153366, study PRJNA577476) | soil metagenome | isolation source: 100 cm soil or saprolite under grassland replicate 2 | place: USA:California | collected 2016-06-15 | reverse complement strand
CGAGAGGACCGGGGTGGACGGACCGCTAGTGTGCCAGCTGTTCCGCCAGGAGCACCGCTGGGTAGCTATGTCCGGCAGGGATAAGCGCTGAAGGCATCTAAGTGCGAAACCCGCCTCAAGATGAGACCTCCCAGGGCGTGAGCCCTCTGAAGGCCCCTGGAAGATTACCAGGTTGATAGGCCGCGGGTGTAAGCGCCGTGAGGCGTTCAGCCGAGCGGTACTAATCGGCCGTGCGGCTTGACCACGTTGCACTGATGCATATGAGCTCGTGACGTCGCTTGGCTGCACTCGAGAATCAACGTATTCGATTGCCGACGGATTCCCGGTGGCGATGCCGGAGGGGCCACACCCGTTCCCATCCCGAACACGGAAGTTAAGCCCTCCAGGGCCGATGGTACTGCGCTGGTAACGGCGTGGGAGAGTAGGTCGTTGCCGGGGTAATTACATCGAAGGGGGCCTCGACGGCCCCCTTCGAGCATCCCACTCGAACAGGTTGCGCTGGCCATGCCGGCGCCCGAACGCTGCCGTAACTGACGCCCGGGTCGAAGGACTCGGGCGTTTTCGTTTCTGGAGCGCGGGTCGAAACCGCGAAACTGCCGCGCGCCTCGTCACCGCGGGGGCGCCGGGCGGGGCACGCCGTGGCCGAAGAAGCCGCCCTTGGGGCGGCCATGGGCGTGGTAGTGGTCGGGGATATTGCGCATGTGGTCGTCGACGTAGAACTCGCCGAACCGGGTGGCGGCGACATCCCGGAGGCGGTCGTGCATGTGCGCCAGATGCTCGGGGGGCGGTTCGATGCCGTGAAAGCGCCAGACCACCATCGGGACCGCGCAGATCTCGCACTCGGCGATCCAGCAGATGTCATCCTCGTGATACCAGGGGGTGATGCGGGCCGCCCGGCACAGATCGCAGCCCTCGACCTTCACGAACGGGGACTCGGGAGCCATCACAGGCTATCCTGGGGGATCGCCGCCTCCACCGTCAACAGCGAGCTCGCCAATCGGTTAGACTGTGATATCGAGGAGCGTGGCGCCGGCCGGGGTACCGGGTCAATGTGCTTGGCTCAGTACCCACGGGGTCAAAGGCTGACTCACCACTCCGGCCGGGAGGACCTCGACATGGCCTTGGAGATGCGGGACCGATGCGAGCGATGTCACGCGCCGCTGCCGCACGAGGGCGAAGCCTACATCTGCAGCTACGAGTGCACCTTCTGCGTCTCCTGTGCGACGGCGACGGGGACCACCTGCCCGAACTGCGGCGGCGAGCTCGTGCGGCGCCCCCGGCGGCACGCCCGGTGAGGAGCGCGTGCAGCTGCTGACCGACGAGATCCCCTGCGCGATCGGCACCCTCGTGATCGCCGCCCGGCAGGGGCGGCTCTGCGCGCTCGACTACGACGATTGCCGCCATCGGATGCTCGCCTCGCTGGCTGCCCGCTACGGGACGATCGAGCTGCGCCCGGCGTCCGACCCGTTCGGCGTGAGCGGCAGGATCCGAGCCTACCTCGGGGGTGACCTCGACGCGATCGACGCCGTCCGCGTCGAGACGGGCGGCACCGCCTTCCAGCGGCGGGTCTGGGCAGCGCTTCGCCGCATCCGCGCCGGCGCCACCGTCACCTACGCCGACCTCGCGCGCGCGGTCGCGCGGCCGACCGCCACGCGGGCGGTCGGGGTGATCAATGGACGCAATCCCGTGAGCATCGTGGTGCCGTGCCATCGGGTGATCGGCAAGGACGGTTCTCTCACCGGCTACGCGGGCGGCCTCTGGCGCAAACGCTGGCTGCTGAGGCACGAGGGTGTCGCGCTGGGCGACGCCCGGGCAGCCGGCGCCGGCGGAGACCTCCAGCAGAAGGACCCCGCCGGCCGCTCAGGAATGTCCAGCTGGGAGGCGGCAGAGGAGGCGCTGTCCGAGGCGTACGCACGGTACGTCGGGGGCGGCCACGACCGAGGCCGCACCGGCGCGGATGGGCCTCCGTCGGCGGCCGACTGATCCGGGGAGCCTGTCGTGTATCCCCACCAGGCCGAGCGGTTGTCGGACGCGCTCGAGCGCGCCGGCCTCGACGCCTTGGTGGCCACATCGCCCGAGAACATCGCCTACATCACGGGCTTCCGCAGCCTGACCGGGGCCGTTTTCCCCACGCTGCACTTCGCCATCTTCACGCGTCAGGGAGCGGCCCTCGTGGTGCCGACGATCGAAGCCCCGGCGATCATCGCCGACGCGGTCGACGTCGACCACGTCGTCTGCTTCGGCGGGTCTCGTCCTCCGTTGCCCGAGCCGGCGACTCCCCTGGCGCGGCGGCTCCATGCGATCGTCGCGACGGCGGCGGCCAATCCCGTCGAGGCGCTGGCGGGGGCGCTCGAGCGGCTCGGCATCCGCCGGGGATCGGCCGGTCTCGATGAAAGCCGCCTCGCCCCGGAGGCGTGGCGGCGCCTCACGGATCGGTTGTCGGGCATCGAGGTGATGGCAGGCGCTGGCCATCTGGCTGCCGCGCGACGGGTCAAGGGACCGTACGAGATCGAGTGCCTGGGTCATGCGCTTCACCTCGCCGAGGAAGCGCTGGACGTGGTCATCCAGACGGTCGATCGCGGCATGACCGAACGCGAGGCGGCGGCCGTCTTCACCGCCGAAGTGGTCAAGCGCGGCGGCCGGCCCCATCCCCCGGTGGTGGCCATGGGCCCGCGCAGCGGGATCCCCGCGCCGTGGCCGACCGACGGCGCGCTGCGCGCGGGCGATCTCGTGCGCTTCGACGTCGGCTGCGTGTACAAGGGCTATTGCTCGAGCGTCGGGCGGACGGCGGTGCTGGGTGAACCGGCGGCGCGGCAGGAAACGGCGTACCGCGCGGTGCAAGCCGGCCTCGAGGCGGCGGTCGCCGCCGCGACCCCCGGGGCGCCGGCCGGCCGCGTGTTCGACGCTGCCATGGAAGCTATCCGCGCGAATGGTCTCCCGCACTACGAGCAGGAGCATATCGGCCATGGGATCGGTCTCGAGCCGTGCGAGCCGCCGCTGCTCGCCTCCGGCACCGGAGCACGGCTCGAGTTGGGCGAGGTGTTCCGGATCGAGACACCGTACTACGAGTTCGGGTCGATGGGCGTGAGCGTGAAGGACACCGTGCTCGTCACGAGCGCCGGCGCGCGGGTGCTCAACCGCTCGCACCACCGCCTCGTCGACCTCGACTGACTCTCGACGAGCCACGCGGTTGGACGGAGGCATCGCGGAGGACATTCAGGCCGAGGGGCGGAAAGATTTTGCCGATGGGGCGGGGTCGAAATCTTCATTTGCGTTACCGGATCGCGTCACCGATGATGGGCCGAGAAGGGTCGGGCTCGACGGAGCGTTGCTGAAGGCTTGTCGCGCACTCCGATCCTGCACGATGGTGAGGCATCACGCCGTGCGGTCCGCGTTGAGCTGCGCGGCGGGAAGGAGCTGACCGATGTCACCGATGACCGACGAGGAGCGCCGGATCCGCAGCTACCTGCAGGCACAAGCGGCGAAGCTCTCGCCCGCCGAGGTGGTCGAGAAGGTGCGGGCCGCCATGGCAGAGCTCCGCACCGCTCTCTTCGCGGTGCCGGTGGGCCGATTCACGGTGCGACCGGCCGACGATGAATGGAGCGCCGACGAAGTGATGGCTCACGTCGTCAGCGCCGGCGCCCACTTCGGAGGCGCCATCGCGCGGATCCTCGATGGCGGCTCGGTCGGGCCCCCGGTCGCCGACCGGATCGAGGCCGGCGTGCCGGCGCGGCCCCCTGCCGCGTGGTGGGATCTCCTGGTGCAGGACCGCACGGTCCTCTTCGAGCACGTGCTGCGCGCAGATCCCGATGCGCATCTCGATCGCACCATCGAGCATGGCATGTTCGGCCCGCTCAACTGGCGCGAGACGCTGCTCTTCCTGCGGCTCCACGATCTCGACCACGCGGGCCAACTCGGGAGGATCGCGAAGACCTGGGCGCAGTAGGTCAGATGATGAGCCGCACGAGGCCCAGGTAGAGCGCGCTCACGAGCGCGAAGACCGGCCCCACGATGTACCGCGTCGCCCCGGTCATCAAGAGCAGGATCAGGATGAACGGCCCGTATTGCTCGAGCTGGCGGAGGAGCGTCCACGACCCGCGCGGCAGGAAGTACGGCAGGAAGTGGCCGCCGTCCAGCGGGGGCAGCGGGATCAGGTTGAAGATGCCGAGCGCCAGATTGAAGAGGTAGATGTAGAAGAGCATGCCCGCTACCGGCTGGGTGACGAAGGGCGCGACGCCCAGCCGTCCGACCAGGCGGACGGCGACGAGCGCCACGAACGCGACGACGAAGTTCGAGATGGGCCCGGCCGCAGCGACCCACGCCATGTCCCGCATCGGGTGGCGCAGATTCTGGGCGTTCACCGGAACCGGCTTGGCCCAGCCGAAGCCGGCGAGCACGAAGGCGAGGGCGCCGAGGGGATCGATATGCGGCAGAGGATTCAGGGTGATCCGCCCTTGCTGTCGCGCGGTGGGATCGCCCAGCCGGTCGGCCATCAGCCCGTGGGACAGTTCGTGGACCGTCACCGCGACGAGGAGCGCCGGGATCTGGAGGATGAGTCGCTGGAGGAAGCCGAGCGGATCGCCGAAGAGGTCGGTCATCCGCCGCCGCGCGGGGGGCCATCGTCGGCGGTTGACTCGCTGGGAAGCTCGGGCCCCGGGATCCGGTAGCGCTCGTCGAGCCACACGCCCAAGTCGATGAGTCGGCACGACAGCGAGCAGAACGGGCGGTGCGGGTTCCCGTGCCAGGCGATCTCCCTGCCACAACGCGGGCAATGCGCCCGCCTGGTCGTGACGGATTCCGGGTCTTTCACGGCGCCATCGTATCGACCAGCTTCTGGCCTGTCAACTTCGCCAGCGCCGGCCCCGCCCCGGTCCTGCCCCGGCGGTTGACATGGTCGCGGGCGTCCGCTAGAGTCGCCTCATAGTGGCGTTTCGGCAGCGGTGCCGCGCTCGCCCCGGTTTCTCCATTCCGCCAAACGTCAGGAGATGAGGGCATGTTCCGCCTGCTTCCCCGCGAGGAGAAGTTCTTCGACCTGTTCGAGCAGCAGGCCGGTCACATCGTCTCGGCTTCCCGTGTCCTGGAGGAGATGACGCTCGAGTATGCGAGCGCCAAGGCCAAGGCCGACCGCGTCAAGGACCTGGAGCATGCCGGCGACACGCTGACCCACGAGATCGTGCGCCGGCTCAACACCACCTTCGTCACGCCCATCGACCGCGAGGACATCTATGCCCTCGGGTGCCGGCTCGACGACGTCCTGGACCTCATCGACGCGGTGGCCGATCGGCTCCTGGTCTACAAGATCGAGAAGCCCACCGAGGGGTGCGTCGCCATGGCCAAGATCATCGTGAAGACGGCCGAGGAGACCGACCGCGCGGTGCGCTGCCTGCGCACGCTCTCCCCCTTCTATCACAAGCACGCCGTCGAGGTGAACCGGCTCGAGAACGAGGCCGATCGCCTGTTACGCGACCAGCTCGCCGCGCTGTTCGAAGGGACCAAGGACGCCATCGAGGTGATCAAGTGGAAGGAGCTGTACGAGACCATGGAAGCGATCACCGACCGCTGCGAGGACGTGGTCAACGTCATCGAGGGCATCGTCCTCAAGATGGCCTGAGACACCCCCCTCTTAGGGCATGACCGCGTCGCTCCCGCTGGTGGCGTTCATCATCCTGGTCGCGCTCGCGTTCGACTACATCAACGGCTTCCACGACGCCGCCAACTCCATCGCCACCGTCGTCTCCACCCGGGTCCTCACCCCCATGCAAGCCGTGGCCTGGGCGGCCTTCTTCAACTTCGTCGCTGCCTTCGGCTTCGGCGTCCAGGTGGCCAAGACCGTCGGCAGGGGCGTGGTCGAGGCGAGCGTGGTGGACCACTGGGTCATCCTGGGCGGACTCCTCGGCGCCATCATCTGGAACCTGATCACCTGGTACGTCGGGATCCCCACCAGCTCCTCCCATGCCCTGATCGGCGGGTATGCCGGCGCTGCCGTGGCCAAGGCCGGCTTCGGCGCTCTGCTGCTGCCCGGGCTCGCCAAGATCCTGGTGTTCATCGTGCTGGCCCCGGTCCTCGGGCTTGCCCTCGGGTTCAGCCTGATGGTCGCCACGCTCTGGACGTTTCACCGCTTTCGCCCGAGCCGGGTCGACGGGCTGTTCCGGCGCCTGCAACTCCTCTCGGCCGCCTCCTACAGCCTGGGCCACGGCACGAACGACGCCCAGAAGACCATGGGGATCATCGCCATTCTCCTGTTCTCGAGCGGCTACCTCGGGCCGGAGTTCTACGTCCCCGTCTGGGTGATCCTCTCCGCGCATGCCGCCATCGGGCTCGGCACCCTGGCGGGGGGCTGGCGGATCGTCAAGACCATGGGGATGCGTCTCACCAAGCTGCGCCCGGTGGGCGGGTTCTGCGCGGAGACGGCGGGCGCGCTGATGCTCATCGGCACCGCCGCCGGCGGCATTCCCGTCAGCACGACCCACACCATCACCGGCTCCATCATGGGGGTGGGCGCCACCCAGCGTCTGTCCGCCGTGCGCTGGGGCATAGTCGGACGCATCATCTGGGCGTGGATCCTCACGATTCCCCTGTCCGGATTCATCGCGGCGGTCACGTGGCTCTTGCTGCCTCACGGATGAGGGAGCGCCGCCGCCCAGCGTCCATCCTCGCCGCGGTCGGACTCGCGCTCTTCCTTCCCCTTGGCTGGCTGCTGGCCCACGTGCCCGCGCGGGCTGGGCTCTGGATCGGAAGGCGCCTCGGCGACCTCATCTGGCTGGTCCTGCCTCGCCGGCAGGCCATGACCCTGGACAACCTCGCGCGGGCCTTCGGCCGTGAGCGCTCGGTGTCGGAGCTCCGCCGCCTCGGCCGGCATTCCTTCGAGCACCTGGGGATGAACGTCGTGGAAGCCTGCGTGTTCTTCTTCCGCGCCCCCTCCATACTGCTCTCACGCGTGGAGCTATGCGGCATGGAGCACGTCCACGCCGCGGCCGCCCTCGGGAAGGGCATTCTCCTGCTCACCGCGCACTACGGCAACTGGGAACTCCTGGCCGCCTCCCACACGCTCACCATCTTCCCGCTCTCCGTCGTCGTGCGACCCATGGACGATCCCCTGATGGACCGCGTCGTCGAGCGCTTCAGGCTCCGGAGCGCGGTCGAGCTGATCGCCAAGCGGCAGGCCCTCCCCGAGATCCGGGACGCCCTTCGGCGCGGCCGGATGGTCGGCATCCTGCTCGACCAGAACGCCTCGAGGGCCGAGGGGGTGTTCGCCCCGTTCTTCGGGATCCCGGCCTCCACCTCCAAGGCCCTGGCCGTGATCTCGCTGCGCACGGGGGCCCCGGTGGTGCCGGTCTTCATCCGTAGGGTCGAGGGGGGACGCCATCGTGTGGAGGTGCAACCAGTCATCCCTTCGCCTGCTGCGGGCGATGTGGCCGACTACACGGCGGCGTTCAATCGCAGCATCGAGGCCGCTGTCCGTCGGGCGCCCGAGCAGTGGTTCTGGATGCACAACCGCTGGAAGACGCGGCCCCGCTCGGAGATGGCATGATCATCCGGTCCGTGTCCGTGTCGGATGGACTGCTGCTCCTGAGCCTGGGGCTCGCGGTCCTCGTCGGAGCCTGGCCGGGCGCCGCCGAGGATATGAAGGAGCTGATCGCTCCCTACCTGCGAGCCCGTGATGGCCACGCGGTGGGCGACGTGGCCGGCCATGCCTACGGTGACGCGCCCCGCCCGAGCGCGCCCGCGGTCCCCTACGCGGGAGTCTCCGTGCTGCTCCTGCCCTACTCGGCAGGCCTCGAGTCGGAACTCGACAGCGTCAAGGAACACCTCCGTGATTCCCTCGAGAATTACATGCGCGCGGGGGCCGACGTGACCTCGGCGCGAACCGCCCACGAGTCCGCGCTGCTCTGGGCCGGCGGCGGCGAGCTGATCCGCGGGGAGGTGAGCGATGGTCAAGGACTCGTCAGGCTTGGGGGCCTGCCGATCGGCGAATGGCTGCTGCTGGCATGGCGCGAAGAGGCGCACCAGGGCAGGGCTTCCAGGCTGAGACCGCAGCAGACGAGAGGGTTTCGCGAGGTTCCCATGAGCACGGGCCATTCGGTCGTGAGTTACTGGCTGATGCGCCTTCAGGTCAGGGCCGGCGAGACCACCTCGGTGGACTTCAACGATCGCAACGTGTGGATGACCGCAGTCCGGGAGGATCTCCATCTGATGCAGGGGACGTCCAGGAAGCGCCGCTAGAAAACTCGGAGGGGGGCTCCGCCCCCCTTCCGAACCTCCCCCTAGGAACAGGTTGCGCCGGCGGAGCCGGCGCTCGAATCGCGGCCGAGGGCGCCAACGCCGCAGATGGGCCCTTATCATCGCCCTAGGGCGCCACCCTGCGCGGGTGACGCCCTAGGCGGTTGCAACCGGCGAGGTCGACGTGACGGGGGCTTACTTCTTCTTCTCCTCTTCCTTCATCGCGCCCTTCTTTTCCGCGCCCTTCTCACCCTTGGCGGCGTACTTCTTCTCGCAGCTGGCCTTCTTGGCCTCGTCGGTCCCGGCCTTCTGCAAGCACGCGGCCTTCTTCTCCTCCGTGGTCATGGCCTTCTTGGCCGGCTTCTTCTCCATGGGCTTGTCCATGGTCTTGTCGTCGGCCTTCTTCTCCGTGGAGGGGGCCTGGGCGGGCGGTGTGGCCGTCTGGGCCACCGCGAGCCCGGTCGTCCCGAGGAGGAAGGCCGCGCTGACAAACAACGCGATCGTCTTTCTCATTGCTCTCACCTCCTTTCGACTTCTGGTCGCTGCTCACGCAGATAAAGCCCTTTTCCGCCAACACTTTAACATAGGGTCTCCGGCTCGGATGAGTCAAGCCGAAATCGCCTCCTCGGGTATATTCCCTGGTCCGACCCGGGTATATTCCCTGATTGACCCCCCCCTGCAACCTATGTTACAAAAGTGCTGCAGGTCGCCTCCTTCATGCGGCTCAGGGTCGTCGCTGTCCTGGTCGGACTGTCGCTCATGGTCGTCAGCCAGCTCGGCATCCCGAGCGCGGCTGCCATCGAGCCGTTGGTCCTTTCTCTCTCCGACGAGGCTGTGAGTCTCTGCGAGGAAGAGGGGCTGACAGCTGTCCCGGAGCCCGAAGTCGTCACGGCCTGCTTCGCCGCCGACCTTTCCGTCGCCTGCCTATCGGTGAAACAGCCTGACGAGGAGGATAGTTCCGCCGCGTCCCCCGCTCGGGAACCTGCTCCCAGCGCTCCCGGATCGCCGGGCGCGCTAGCCGGGCTTCCGGCGGAAGTGATCCTCCCGCCGGCCGTTCTGGCCGCGGCGCGCTACCAGGTCGAGGACAACCATGACGTGCGGCGCTTCCTCGATCGGTTCCAGACGGGCGACCGGCGAGCGGTCGTCGAGCGGTGGCTGGTTCGCGCGGGCCGTTACCTGCCGATGGTGCTGGACGTGTTCAAGCAGAAGGGCCTGCCCGAGGACCTGGTCTTCACCGCCATGATCGAGAGCGGGTTCGACCCGCTCGCAGCCTCGCGCGCCGGAGCGAGGGGCATCTGGCAGTTCATGGCGCCCACGGCCCGGCGCTACGGCCTGCGGGTAGACCGCTGGCTGGACGAGCGTCTCGACCCGGAGAAGTCCACGGCGGCGGCCGCCCGCCACTTCGTCGATCTCTACGCCGTGTTCGGTTCCTGGAACCTGGCACAGGCGGCGTACAACGCCGGCGAGAGGACCGTGGCCGAGGCCATCCACGCCATGGGCACGACCGACTTCTGGGCCCTCACCCGCGGGCGACGGCTGAAAGACGAGACCAAGAACTACGTCCCCGCCATCCAGGCCGCCACGCTGATCGCGCGCGAGCCCGAGCGCTACGGCTTCATCGTCACGCCCGCTCCTCCACTCACCTACGAACTGGTTTCCGTGCCCGCATCGACGAGCCTCAAGCAGCTCGCGAGCAAGTCGGGCGTGGAGCTCGACGCGCTCGAGCGGCTGAATCCCGAATTGCGCCTCAAGCAGACGCCGCCCGACGGCCCCTATGCCTTGAAGGTGCCCGTGGCTGGGGCCGTCCTGGTCCGCACCGCGCTCGACCGCGCGGCCGGGACCCGCCATGTTGTCGCCGTGTCTCGCGGCGGCGAGCCCCGCGTGACCAGACCCAGCGTCCACGTGGTGAAGCGACAGGAAACCGTCGCCCTGATCGCCAGGCGCTACGGCGTGTCCGTCACCGACATCGTCCGCTGGAATGATCTCGACGACACCGCACGAATCCGCCCTGGGGATCGGCTTCGGGTGGCAACCCCCGGTGGCCGCGAGGAGGCGCAGGGCGGCTTCAGGTGAAGGTCGAGGTCCAACTCTTCGCCACCCTGGCAGCCTATCTGCCCGCCGGGGCCGCCGGCGACAGTGTGACCCTCGAGATGCCCGACGCGACGACGGTCGGGGAGGTAGTCCGTGTTCTCCACATCCCGGAGGGCCTCGACTGCCTTAGCGTCGTCAACGGCCATGACGCCCCCTCCGAGCGACACCTCGTCGACGGCGATGTGCTGTCGCTGTTCCCCCCGCTCGCCGGCGGATGAACAATCCCCCCTAGGACACTCGGAGGGGGGCTTCGCCCCCCTTCCGAACCTCCCCCCAGGACAGGATTGCGCCGGCAAAGCCGGCGCTCGAACGCGTCGATGCCGCTGCGAGCTTTTCTCCGACAAGTCGTTAGGTCAGTGCAAGGTCGCGCCTGAAGATCGCAAAGGACGAGCGCCGCGAGACCTCGAGGGCGGCCTCGATCTGCGCTGCGCCCTGGCCGGCGCCGGAGGTGAGCAGCGCTTCGAAGAACCGCGCGTAGAAGTGGTCAGGGAATACCGTGACGGTGACCCGGAGCGAGAGGCCGGGACGGTCCAGTCGCCGGCTGTACTTCATGGTGAATCGACCCCCCGGGGGAATCCGCGTGTCGGCGATCTCGCGCGACAGGTCCAGGGGGACGTCCCGGCCGATGGCGCGCTCCTCCACGCTCTCCGGGACGAGTCGACCGCTGCCGTCGAGCAGCTCTGCCCGGACCACGACCCGAGGCGTCACATACGTCGGGAAGTAGTGGCCCACCCCCGTGCTGGCGATGGTGAGCGTCGCGCGCAGCCGGTCTCCCGGCCGGTAGCGCGTCTGCCCGATCACGAGCCTGATCCGGACGCCTGACTTCACCATCTCGGGATCGTGGATGCCGCGCCAGAGGTGTCGCCGGTCCGGCATGTGACAGTCCTGGCAATGGCGGCCGCGCCTGGCGGCGGGACTCGCCCGCCACTCCTCGAAGGTGTTCTCGAGAGGCTTGCCGTTCAGCGTGAACCCGTCCGGCGTGAACTGGTGACAGCCCGCACAGAACTCCGACCGGAGAAAAGCCGAACTGGGCGTGAAGCCGTTGTGAGGGAGGGCTTCGCGGGGCCCCGCGATCGGTGGCGCTCCCGCGCGCCGGGGCGGACCGAAGCGCTGGTGCCCGCGGACGTGACAGCCCGCGCAAACGATGCCCTGGGAGCGGAGGTCGGCGTCGAACACTGGATTGGCGCGGCCGCCGCCCGCGCCGGGAACCTGGGCGGCCTGCTCGGCGAGGGGTGCGTGGCAGTGGAGACAGGAGCGAGCCGCTGCCGGATCGCTCTGGAGCATCTCGACGAGCTGGCCCGCGACGCCCGGACCCATGCTCTTGCCGTGCAGGCTGCTTTGCCAATCGGCGAACTGAACGGGATGGCAGCTCCCACAGTCGGCCGGACGCAGCGATCGCTCGATGGGGGAGAACCGCTCCGGTGGCTCGCCCTGGGGCGGGATGGGGCCGCCCCAATGCCGCTCCAGGAAGTCCTGCTCAGCGGGAGACGGGCTCTTCGGCTCCGCGCCGTCGCCGCGCGCGGGGCTGCCGGCCAGGAGCGCGAGCACCAGGCTCATCCCGAGCAACCGCCACGCCGTCGCCTTCATGAGCTTCCACGTTAGCACGTCGGTAGTGGGTCACTTCGGCCTCGGTACCGGCGCGTGACGTGTCGAGCGAAGCTGATAGGTGGGTCGGGCATCGACGCCGACGCGGTCGCGCCTCGTCCGCGGTGATCTCTCCGCGCTCGACCAGCGACCCGAGCGCCTCGCCCAGGATTGCGCGCCCCCAGTCGGCCGAGAGCGCGAACAGCTCGGGCAGCCCCCCCAGGTCCGACCCGTACAGGAGCTTGCTCGAGGGGGCCAGCCAGAGCATCTCGACGAGCGGCGGGACGGCCCCTGGGCCGAGGAAGGGGAGCGCCAGCGAGAGGTCCACGTAGAACTGGGGCCACGCCGCGGCCATGAAGGCGGCTTCTCGGAAATAGGGGTAGGCCATGTGCAGGGCGACGATTCGCACCTGGGCCCAGCGTGGGTCCTCGAGCACGGGACGGAGCAGCAGCGGGTTCGCCTGGAGCAGGTCGATGTCGGGGTCCCCGAAGCCGGTGTGGATCTGAAGCGGCCGGCCCGTTTCCCGACAGACGTCCAGCGCCACCTCGACGAGGGTGTCGAGCAGGGGCTTCTCGGTGAGGCGCGCTGACCCGCCGGCCTGGACTCGCGCGAGGGCGCCTTGATAGGCTCGCGCGGCCTCGTCCGGTGTCCACGCCCGGATCGCGAGCCCGGAGCGGTAGGCGATGACGCTCTTGAACGCCACCGAGCGCCGCGCGCCCGCTCTCAGCTCCTCGCGGAAGATGGGGAGGAATTCCTCGTAGGCGAGGCCCTTCGGCAGGAGCGATTGAGCGCAGGTCTCGATCCTGAAGACCTCGTGGATGACGCAGGGCAGGGCCAGGCGCATCACGGCGAGCAACATCGCCTCCGGTGGATGGCCCGTGTCCACGAGCAGCGCCGCCACCCGGCTCTCGGTGAGGGTGCGACAGGCGGCCTCGGCCCCGAGTTGACGGCGGCGCTGGAGGACTGCCTCCACCGTGGCATCGGTGTCCAGCCGCCGGGCGAGGTCGCGAATCGCCCGCCGGAAGTAACCGGTGTGCTGGACATGCCGGGGCATCTCGTCGGCCCGGGCTTCGGTGAGGAGATTCAGGAAACCCTCGGGCTCGAGGGCCCACGGATCGGAGAGGAGAGGATGGCAGTGGCCATCCACGGCGGGCAGGTCGGAGAGGTCCACCGAGCGCGATGGCGTCACGCGAAGGACTCCGGCTCCGTCCTGCTGCTCATGCCGGCGTGTCGATCTCACAGGCAGTCGAAAAAAACACAACGGTGCACCTACTGCAAGCCCAGTACCAGACCATCCGAAGCGAACGATCATCCCTACATGGGCCGCGCTCCTGGGCGTTCGGATGTACAGGGCACTGCCTAGTTACCGCAACACGATTCACAGAATGAGAATATTTTTTCCGGCAGGGTGATCGCGGTGGGGCTGACAGCGGCCCGGAGCGAGGTCCGGCCCGCCGTCAGTACTTGTAGAAGTGCTGCTCGATCTCGAAGGTCACGTCCTTGCCCTCGAACCCGCGCACTTCCGAGCGCTTGACCACCAGATATTCCCTGGCGAGCGTGTCCCCGAGCGCGGCGCGCAGGACCTCGTCGCGCTCGAGCGCGTCGAGGGCCTCGGCCAGTGAGGTCGGCAGCCGCCGGATCCCGCGTCGGGTCCGTTCGGGCTGGGACAGCGTGTCGGGGTCGACCAGGGCGGGCTCCCCCGGATCGAGCTTGCGCTCCATGCCGTCGAGCCCCGCCGCCAGCAGGCCGCCGAGGGCCAGGTAGGGGTTGCTGGATGGATCGCAGGGCTTGAGCTCGAGATTGGTCGATTCCATCTCGAGGCCCCGGCGCTTGGAGGGCACGCGAACCGCCGCCTCGCGATTGTCGGGTCCCCAGGCGGTGTAGGCGCTCGACCAGAAGCGCGGCTGAAGGCGGCGGTAGGAGTTGACGCTCGGCGCGGTGAGCGCCACGAGCGCCGGCAGATGGGCGAGGACGCCGCCGATGAACGCGTGGCCCGCCTCCGAGAGACCGTAACGGCCGCCGGGATCGTGGAAGTGGTTTCTCCCGTCCTTGATGCGCCACAGGCTCCAGTGCACGTGGCTGCCGTTGCCGGCCTGGTCGGGGAAGGGTTTGGGAGCGAAGGAGGCCAGCAGGCCGTGCCGGAGGGCCACGCCTCGCGCCGTCTCCCGCACGGTGATCTGGTTGTCGGCAGCTCTGAGCGCATCGGCGAAGCGGACGGGCAGTTCCTGCTGTCCGGGTCCCAGCTCGGCGTAGTACTGCTCCGGGTACACACCCTGACTCATCAGCGCCTCGATGATCTCGATCATCACGGGCGCCGCCGAGTCCATCCCGATGGTGGAGAAGCACGGGCTCCGGTCCAGCGGTACGTATTGCCCGCCCTCGTGCCGCGCGAGGGTGAACTCGTTTTCGAAGGCGGCCTTGAGCGCCACGCCGGCCTGCCGCCCCCGCTCGATCATCCGCTTGAGGAAGCTGCGGGGGCAGGCGCCCCACGGCTCTCCCTCGAGCGTCAGCATGTCGCAGAGCAGCCGCGCGGACTTGGGCGTGTAGGGCAGCACGGCGAAGCTCTCG
>WNGA01008097.1_pt1 | contig 14463 bp, 17 predicted proteins | sample 5400061 | NCBI WGS metagenome assembly WNGA01 (sample SAMN13153366, study PRJNA577476) | soil metagenome | isolation source: 100 cm soil or saprolite under grassland replicate 2 | place: USA:California | collected 2016-06-15 | reverse complement strand
AGCGACGCCCACACGACGGAGGACCAGACGGCATGGGGGGCGCCGCCGCCGGACCAGGTCATCGCGCACACGAACCTGTACTGGACCTACCAGACGGCGCCGGGGCGGACGGCCGGGACGGTCGAGACCAAGGATGTCGCCTTCGGCGGCACGTCCTGAAGCCGGTGCGACGCGGACGGGAACGCCTCGGGACGGCACAGGGTCCAGGTCGTCGGGCCTGGCACCTGACGGCCGAGTACAGCTACGCCTTGGGCTTCACCTTGAAGGTCTTGCGCAGCTTCGCGGTCGCGTCCGAGCGCACCGTGTAGGTCTTGCCCGCCCGGAAGGTGACCGTCCAGGTCCTCGTGCCCCGGAACGTCACCCCCGTCTTCCTGTTCACGCTTGCCCCGAGGACGTGGAAGTTGTCCTTCGTCGTCGAGTCCCGGACCGTGAGCTCGTAGGCGCCGGCGGTGAGGGTCTTGACCGCGGTTCCGGCGGCTGTCCTGAGCGAGATCGTCTTGCCGGGGCCGACCTTGCCGGAGAGTTTCGGCACGGGGGGCGGCGCGGCCCCGACCTTGAGCGTGCCCCTCATCGTTGTCGGGTGGGCGTCGCAGAGGTAGGTATAGGTGCCGTTCACGAGCGTCACGTCCCAGGTCACGGTGCCGGTGCCGGTGATGTCGGTGAACTTGTCCACGCCGCCCGGCCCCGTCAGGTGGAAGCTGTGCTCGGGCGAAAGGTCGCGCACCTGGATCGAGTAGGACCCCGGCAGGACGCGCGTGACCTTGACTCCGGCAGCGTTCGCGATCGAGATCGTGAAGCCCGGCCCCACCTTGGCCATCAGCACCGGATCGGCCGCGCGCCCCGAGCCCGGCAGCAGCACGGCGGCCAGCAGGAGCGGGAAGAGCAGCAATGGACGGAGCTTGGACACGGAAGAACCCTCCTCGACGGCGTTCACGGTAACGCATACGGCGCCAAACACCCATTCGGTTTTCCAGGGCGGCTCCAGAGGCTTAGACTCTTGGCGTGCTACGCCGAAACGAGAAGGTCGAGCTGATCAAGAAGGTGCCCCTGTTTGAGGGCTGCTCCAAGGGCGAGCTGCAGGAGATCGCGCATATCGCGGACGAAATCGACCTCAAGGAGGGCAAGGAGATGACCCGGCAGGGTTCCCGCGGCCGCGAGTTCTTCGTCCTGCTCGAGGGCGACGCCGACGTGACGAAGAACGGCCAGAGCATCAACAAGCTCAGCGCCGGCGACTTCTTCGGCGAGATCGCGCTCGTGTCGGACTCGCCCCGCACCGCGACCGTGACCGCCACCTCGCCCGTGCGCGCGCTCGTGATCACCGACCGCTCGTTCCGGCGGCTGCTCGACGACTCGCCGGAGATCCAGCGGAAAGTGCTGGTGGAGCTCGCGGCGCGGCTCGCCCCTGCGGCGATTTAGGCGCGAAGCTCGGCACCGAAGCGTTCGCGCAGGGCCGCGACGATCTTCTCCCGCAGGGCAGCCGCGTCCTCATCGGTGAGCGTTCGCTCGGCCGACTGGAAGCTGACCGCGAACGCGACCGACTTGCGGCCCGCGCTGACCTGCTCGCCGCGGTAGACGTCGAAGGGGCGAATCTCGCGCAGCTCGGGCCCCGCTGCCTCCCGGGCCGCGGCGGCGAGCTCGGCGGCGCTGATCTCTTCGGGAACGGCGAAGGCGAGATCCTGGTGCAGCGCGGGAAAGCTGACGACGTCCGTGTAGCGCACCTCGTCGCGCGCCTCCTCGAGGAGCTTGGCGAGGTCGAGCTCGAAGGCGCCCCAGACGCCGTCGAGGACGGCCGGGTGCAGCTCGCCCACGAGCCCCGAGCCGAGCCGTGCCGCCTTGCCCGGATGGAGCAGGTCATCGCTCGTCCGCTCGAAGCTCGCCTCGGCCTTGAGCGCGGCGTAGAGCGTCTCGACGATGCCCTTCGCGCGGCTCCAGCCGCCTTCGACGATCGCGGCGACGTGCGCGTGCTCGTCCGGCAGCTCGCCGCCGGGCAGGTAGACCCGAGCGATCTCGACCAGGGCGATCTCCTCGGCCCCGAGCTCGACGTTGCGGCGGGCCGCGTCGACGAGGCTCGGCAGCAGGCGCGTTCTCAGCACGGCGAGCTCGGCGGAGATCGGCTCGGGGAGTCGCCAGGCACTCGGGTTCGAGTCGGCCGGGCGTAGCGACGGCGTGTAGGTCTCGACGAGCCCGAGTCCGGCGAGCACGTCCTCGACGCGGCGGCGCAGGCGCTGGAGCGGCGTGAGCGCGCCGAACATCTCGCGGCGAGCAGGAAGCGTGAACGGCACATCCTCGAGGCGCTTGCGCGCGACCTCCTCGATCACGTCCACCTCGCGCGTCACGTCGCGCGCCCGCCAGGTCGGTGTGATGATCTCGACGCCACGGTGCTCGAAGCCGAGCCGCTCGAGCCAGCTGAGCTGCTTCTCCGGCGGAGTCGGGATGCCGATCAGCTCGTCGGCCCTCTCGGGCCGGTAGTGGATGACGGGCCACTCCGGAAGGCGCTCGTGCACGTCGGTGTGGCCGACCCAGCGCGCGCCGGCGGTCTCGACGAGCAGCTGGGTGGCGAGCTTGGCCGCGGGCTCGGCGAGATACGGGTCGACGCCTTTCTCCCAGCGGTTCGAGCCCTCGGTGCGCAGGCGCAGGCGCTCAGAGGTGCGGAAGATCGTTGTCGGCTCGAAGTTGGCGGCTTCGAGCAGGACTTCGGTCGTGGACTCGCCGATCTCGGTCTCCTCGCCGCCCATGATCCCGGCGAGGGCGACCGAGCGCTCGGCGTCGGCGATCATCAGGTCGCCCGGCTCCAGCTGCCGCTCCACCCCGTCCAGCGTGCGGATCTTCTCGCCCGGGTACGCGCGGCGGACGACGATCTTGCCTCCTTTGAGCGTGGCCAGGTCGAAGGCGTGCAGCGGGTTGCCGAGGGCGAGCATGACGTAGTTGGTCACGTCCACGACATTCGAGATCGGGCGCATCCCCGCATTGAGCAGGCGCGTCTTGAGCCAGATGGGCGAAGGGCCGACCTGCACGTTGCGGAATAGCCGGCCGACGTAACGCGGGCAGCCTTCGAAGTCCTCGACGGTCACGCCCACGGGCTCGTTGGCCGGGGACGGCGGGTCGTCGCCGGGCATCGGCGCCAGCTCGAGCTCGTAGAGCGCCGCGATCTCGCGGGCGAGGCCGTAGATCGAGAGCAGGTCGGGCCGGTTGCCGGTGGACTCGACGAGCAGCACCTCCTCGACGAGCGGAAGGACGTCGCCGAGCGGCGTGCCCGGCTCGGTCTCGGGCAGCACCATGATCCCCGAGTGATCGGTGCCGAGCTCGACCTCGTCCTCGGCGAGGATCATCCCGTCGGAGAGCTCGCCGCGCACCTTGCGGCGTTCGAGCTCGAGGCCGCCGGGGAGCACCGCGCCGGGCAGCGCGACCGCCACCGTCGCACCCGGCCCGAAGTTCCAGGCGCCGCAGACGATCTGGCGCGGCTCGGCCTCGCCGATGTCCACGCGGCAAAGCTGAAGCCGGTCGGCGTTTGGGTGCTTGGCCGCCTCGAGCACCTTGCCCACCCGGAAGAGGCCGAGGTTGCCATCGGTGTCCGAGACGCCGCGGCGCTCGATGCCCTCGACCTCCACGGTAGAGATCGAGAGCCGCGTCGCCAGCTCCTCGAGCGGCATCTCCAGCGGGACGTAATCCCGCAGCCAGGAGACGGGAACACGCATCAAAACTGCGTGAGGACCCGGAGGTCCCCCTCCCACAGGGCGCGGATGTCGGGGAAGTCGTACTTCAGCTGCGCGACGCGCTCGATCCCGCAGCCGAAGGCGAAGCCGCTCCACTCCCCGGCGTCGACGCCGACGTTCTCGAACACCCGCGGGTCGACCATGCCGGAGCCGCCCATCTCGAGCCAGCCGGAGTAGCGGCATGTGCGGCAGCCCTCGCCGCCGCAGATCCCGCAGGAGACATCCGGCTCCATCGAGGGCTCGGTGAAGGGGAAGTAGTGCGTGCGAAAGCGGACGCGGCGGTCGGGCCCGAAGATCGCGCGCATCACGTGGAGCAGCGTGCCCTTGAGGTCCGCGAGTGTGAGCCCGCGGTCGACCGCGAGGCCCTCGAACTGGTGGAAGATCGGGTAGTGGGTCGCGTCGATCGCGTCGCGCCGGTAGCAGCGGCCGATCGAGACCATGTAGATCGGCGGCTCGCGCTCCTCCAGCGCATAGATCTGGCTCGGCGAGGTCTCGGTGCGCAGGAGGCGGTGCTTGTCAAAGAAGAAGGTCGCGCGCGGCGAGCGCGCCGGGTGCCACGGATCGAAGGCGAGTTTGTCGAAGTTGTACTCGGTCGTCTCGACCTCGCGGTCGTCGCGGATCTCGTAGCCGAGGCCGAGGAAGGCGTCCTCGATCTGGCGTCGCGCCTGGGTGATCGGATGCAGGTGCCCCAGCGGGAGCGGATCTCCGGGCAGCGTGACGTCGACGACGTCCTCGGTCAGCGTGCGGTCGAGCTCCGTGCGCTCGAGCTCGGCGCGACGAGCCTCGAGCGCGGCATCGAGGCGGTCGCGGATGCCGTTCAGGGTGATCCCGGTCTCGCGGTCGCGGACGGCCCGGAGCGCCTGGGCGAGCTCGCTCTTACGGCCCAGGTAACGGACGCGCGCCTCCTCCAGCTCGGCGGGGCTCGCGGCGCCTGCGATCGCGCTCTGCGCCTCGGTTTCCAGGGCCTGAGGATCCACCGCGCGACTGTACCATCGGCTTCCGTGAGCGCTTACGACGCCTTCGCGCCGATCTACGACGACTGGGCCTCGCACATGACCGAGGACGTCGCGTTCTACGTCGAGGTGGCGCGGGAGGCCGATGGACCGGTGGTCGAGCTCGCGGTTGGCAACGGGCGCGTTGCGATCCCGGTGGCCCAAGCAGTGGGCCCGGTGCTCGGAATCGACACTTCTCCCGCGATGCTGGCGCAGGCACGCGAGCGGGCCGCCGAGGCGGGCGTCGAGCTCGAGCTGCGTGAGGGCGACATGCGGGAACTAGTACTCGACGAGCCGGCGGCGCTCGTCTACTGCCCGTTCCGCGGGCTCCTGCACCTGCCGACGTGGGCCGACCGTCGGCAGGTCTTCGAGCGGGTGGCGGCGTCGCTGCGGCCTGGCGGCCGGTTCGCCTGGAATGCGTTTGTGTTCAACCCGCACATCGCGGCGGCGAACGACGGCGTGTGGGCCGACCAGGCGGGGATCCGCCACCGGGTCGACCACGTGCCCGCCGACAACCGGATCGACATCGCGCTCGAGGACGGCGCGTCGATCTCGCTCTGGTGGCTGAACGGCTCCGAGTGGGAAGGGCTGATCGACGTGGCGGGGCTCGAGGTCGAGGCGCTCTACGGCTGGTTCGACCGCCGGCCCTTCGACGAGGACAGCGAGGAGTTCGTCTGGGTGGCGCGCAAACCGGCGTGAGCCATTACGACTCGATCGCCGAGCTCTACGACCCGTGGAGCCAGAGCGTGACCGAGGACGTGGGCTTCTACGTCGAGGAGGCGCGCCGCGCCGGTGGGCCGGTGGTCGAGCTCGCCGTCGGGACGGGGCGGATCGCGGTGCCGACAGCGGCGGAAGGAATTCGCGTGATCGGCATCGACTCCTCGCCGGGGATGCTCGAGATCTGTCGCCGACGGGCCGAGCTCGCAGGGGTCTCCGAGCTCCTCGAGCTGCGGTTGGGAGAGCTCGAAGAGCCACCGGTGGACGAGCGCGTCAGGCTGGTGACGTGCCCGTTCCGCTCGTTCTTGCACCTCCTGGACGACGAGGCCCGCCTGCGGGCGCTGCGGGCGGCGCGGCGGCTGCTCGTTCCCGGCGGACGCCTCGTGTTCGACGTCTTCGCGCCCGCTGCGGACGACATCGCCAACACGCACGGCCGCTGGCTCGAGCGTGAGTCCGGGATCTTCGAGCGCGCCGACTGGGACTCGCGCGCGCGGACGCTGACGCTCTCGGTGCGCGGCGACTCGGGCGCGTCGACGTTCACGCTCGCGTGGCTCTCGCCGGAGGAGTGGCGCGCGCTGTTGGAGCGGGCAGGCTTCCACGTGCTCGGCTGCTACGGCTGGTTCGACCGGCGCCCCTACGCAGGCGGCGAAGACACCGTCTGGATCGCCCGCCGCCCCCGCTGACCCATTCGGCCATGACCCGGGGTCAGACCCCGGGCCGTGTCCGTTTGGTGCAAAACAGCTACGAAGGCCCTGCTCCTCTCGATAACTAGCACGCTGAACGCGTGCAAAAATACGGGGCCGATCGACATGTCCAGGGGTCAGACCCTGGGACACGGCTCGAAAGGACGCTGCGCTACAGGAGTTCGACGGGATCGCCCACCGCGACCTCGCCGGACTCGAGGATCCGGGCCAGCATCCCGCGCTTTCCCTCGAGCTCGGCGCGCAGGCCCTCGCGGAGCTCGTCCATGCGGTGGCAGGGATCGCAGACCATCGTGATCTCGAAGACGGCCTCGCCTGCGCGAACGCGCTGGCCGATCGGCCACTGCTCCACATCGGTGCCCTCGATCGTCAGGTTCTCCCGGATCGCGCCGGGGTCGACCCCGACCGACTCGAGGTGCTCGATCGATGCGAACAGCACCTCGCGCTTGGGCGGGTTTGCGTGGGCGCAGCCCTCGAGCCCCTCGCCGACGATCGCCCGCAACCGCTCGTGCCCGACCGAGCGCCCGCTCTTGCGGCCCGGTGAGGTCCAGATCCCGGCGATCGTGGCCATTGCGGCCAGTCTATCCACGGCTCCAGCTGCCCCAGCCCTCGTGTGGAGGTAGCCGGCCGTCCTCGACATTCCAGTACTCGCGCAGATCGAAGCAGCGACCGTCGGGAGCGAACTGCAGCAGGAGGCAGCCCGGAAGCGTGATCTCACCGTCGTCCGGGTCGTCTATGGTCGTCCACCACTCGACCGCGACCACGTTGCTGTCGACGACGGGCTCGGGATCGCCCTTCTCCCACGCTTGTCCGTACGCCTCGATCCAGTCAGCGAGCTCCATGCGACCTCCGCCAGTCGTAGAGCGCGATCGTCCCGGCCATCGCGACGTTCAGCGATTCCGCGCGGCCGGCGAGCGGGATCGTCGCCGTCGCGGCACAGGCGGCGACCACCTCCTCCGGCAGGCCCTCCCGCTCCGAGCCGAGAACGAATCGTGAGAGCGCCGGGTCGAGCTCCGAGAGCGGTGGCGCCCCGTGCGAGAGCAGCGCCACGCCCCCCTTCGGCGAGAACTCGCCGAGCGGCACGCGAAAGATCGACGCCGTCGAGGCCCGCAGCGCCTTCGGCCCGAACGGATCGGCGCACCCCTCCGACAGCGCCAGGTAGCCGCCGAAGGCGTCGGTCGCGCGCGCCAGAGTCCCGACGTTGCCCGGGTCGCGCACGTGCCAGAGCTCGAGCCCGAGCCCCGGCCGCTCGCGCTCCGGCGTTCGCGCCCGGAAGACGCCGATCACCCGCGGCGCGTGACCGAGCTTCGAGACCCTCGCGAGCAGCTCCGGCGCAGCCTGCTCCACGCGCGGGAGCTCGAGCGCCGGCGGGCGCTCGGCGTCGACCAGCGCGAGCTCCAGCTCCCAACCGCCCTCGAGCGCGGCTGCGACGAGGTCCTCGCCCTCGCAGACGAATAGCCCGAGCTTCTCGCGCTGCCGCCGCGCGGCGAGCTTGCGGACGAGCTTCAGGCGCGGGTTCGTCGCGGAGGTGATCATGCGCGCCAGCGGATCCAGTTTCCGTGAAAGTCGCACCGCAGCAGGAAGCGCCGCTCGCCGCCGGGCCAGAGGGCGACCTCGAGCTCATAGCTGTCGTCGCGCTTCTCCTCCCGCTCCTCGACGGCCCGGGTGGAGATCCAGCCCAGCGGCACGTCGCGCCCCGCGGCCGCGAGAAGCTCCCGCAGCTCGGCGCGGCGCTCCGGGTTCAGGTAGCCGGTGGAGGCGGTCTGGAAGACGACGGTCAGGGCGCCCTCTTGCCGTTGCGCGAGGAGCGTCGGCAGGAGCTCGACGTAGTCGCCGCGCACGAGCACCGGTGGCTCGCGCCGCAGGATCTCGATCGCCGCGCGGAGCCGCTGCGCCCGCTCGACCCGCCCGGGCCAGATGAACGCGCGCAGCAACCGAGCGCCGTGGTCGGTCGTCACGTCGACGGGCTTCAGGTCGATCCCGCACCGGCCGCGGACTTCGACCCGCGTGTCCAGTACCTCGGCCGGAACCGCCGCGTACTCGACTCCGCGCAACGTCAGCTCCGACGAGCCCCAGGAGCGGTGCCGGTAGGCGTACGCGTAGCGGTCCCAGAGCAGGTTCAGCCCGGCTGACGGGCCCAGCTCGAGCAGGTCGAGCAGGCCGGCTCCGGATTCCTTCGCCAGCGTCAGGAACGCCGGCAGCAGCGCAAAGCAGCGCTGCACCTCGTTGGTCTGGACGGCCTGCTCCTGAATGAAGCGAGCCAGAAACTCGCGCTCGCCCACGAGGGCCTTGCGGAAGTCCTCCCAGTCGCCGGAGAGCGCGTAGGGCTCGACCCCGGAGAGCTCGAGGTAGTGGACGGCGCCGAAGAGCCGCAGCGGGACATCCCAGCGCAGCTCGCCGATCAGCTCGTCCAGCAGCGGCTCCGTCGCGCAGCGCCGGGCGAGCCGGGCGTAGACGGGTGAGCCGAGCGCCTCGAAATGCTCCGCCTGGCGGCGGAAGACCTCAGCCTGACCGCTCAGGCTTTTTCGAGCGCCGCCTTCGCCTGCTCGGCGATCTTGCCGAAGGCGGCGGGATCGCTCACCGCGAGGTCGGCGAGGATCTTGCGGTCGAGTGGAATCTCGGCTTTGCGCAGCCCCGAGACGAACTGGTTGTACGACAGCCCTTCCCGGCGCGCGGCGGCGTTGATGCGCATGATCCAGAGCCGCCGGAAGTTCCGCTTCTTGTTCTTGCGGTCGCGGTAGGCGTAGGTGAGGGAGTGCTCGACCTGCTCTTTGGCGCGCCGGTAGCTCGAATGCTTCAGGCCCCAGTAGCCCTTGGCCTGCCCCAGCACCTTGCGCCGCTTCTTGCGCGCGTGAACGGATCTCTTGACTCGCGGCATCGACCCCTACTTCCCGAGAAGCCTCTTGACCTCGCGCACGTCGGCCGGGTTCACGGGCTCGTCGCGCCTGAATCCGCGCTTGCGCTTAGCCGACTTCTTCTCGAGATAATGGCTCTGCATCGCCTTCCGGCGGAGCAGCTTGCCCGTCCCGGTCACCTTGAACCGTTTCTTGGCTGCGCTGTGTCTCTTCTGCTTTGGCATCGTCTTCTCTGGTTACTCCTGCGTTCTTCGTCGGCCCCAGGACCATCACCATGTTGCGGCCGTCGAGCAGCGGCGGAGACTCTACCTGCCCGATCTCCTTCACGTCCTCCGCCAGCCGCATCAAGAGGTCACGTCCGCGTTCCGGATGGCTCTGCTCGCGGCCGCGGAACATGATCGTCACCTTGACCTTGGCGCGCTGGTTGAGAAACCGCTCGACGTGGCCCTTCTTGGTGTTGTAGTCGTGGATCCCGATCTTGGGCCTGAACTTGATCTCCTTGACGTTGACCGAGACCTGGTGCTTGCGGGCGAGCTTGGCCTTCTGCTCCTGCTCGTAGCGGTACTTGCCGTAGTCCATCACCCGCGCGACGGGCGGATCGGCCTGCGCAGCGACTTCCACCAGGTCGAGGTTCTTGCCCCAGGCGTACTCGCGCGCTTCATTCGTGTCCTTGACACCGATCTGCGAGCCGTCCTCGTCAACCAGCCTGACCTTCGGCGCGCGGATCAGTTCGTTGATTCGGGCTTGCGGGACCGGCGCCCGGTCCGGCTCGATCGTCCGTCGTGGTCTCAAACGCCCTTCACCAAGTTCTCAGTTCCTCCTTCTCGAACGACAAAGACCGCTGCAAGCAGCGGCCCGAAACTCCTCGTCCACCGACTCGGTTGAACCTCCGCAGAAGCGCACGGCTCGGGAGGTGAGGGTTGGACCCCTGCTTGCCAGGGTCACAGCGTAGCAAGGTGCGCGCGAAAGTCATCCAGCGATTTCGTCGACTGCTCTCCCCCGCGCTCGCGCACCGCCAGCGACTCGTCCGACTCCTTGTCGCCGAAGACGATCACGAACGGGATCTTCTCGACCTCGGCGTCGCGAATCCGCTTGCCGACCGTCTCGTCGCGCTCGTCCACTTCGACGCGGTAGCCGGCCAGCTTCTGCGCCAACTCGTGCGCCGCCGCGCGGTGATCGTCGCCGACCGGGAGGATCCGCACCTGCACCGGCGCGAGCCAGAACGGGAAGGCGCCGCCGAAGTGCTCGATCAGGATGCCGATGAAGCGCTCGAGCGAGCCGAGCAGCGCGCGGTGGATCACATACGGCGTGTGCTCCTGGTTGTCGGCGCCCATGTAGCTGAGGCCGAAGCGCTGGGGCATCTGCGCATCGAGCTGGATCGTCCCCATCTGCCACGAGCGGCCGAGCACGTCGGTCATGTGCAGGTCGATCTTCGGCCCGTAGAAGGCTCCGTCGCCCTCGTTCACGACGTAGTCGATCCCGCGGCGGTCGAGGGCCGCTCGAAGCGCCGCTTCCGTGAAGTCCCATTCCTCGTCGCTGCCGAGCTTCTTCTCCGGCCGGGTGGAGAGCTCGAAGCGCGCCTCCATCCCGAAGAGGTCGTAGAGGTAGGAGGCGTAGTCCAGGCAGGCGAACACCTCGTCCTCGATCTGCTCCGCCGAACAGAAGATGTGCGCGTCGTCCTGGGTGATGTGGCGCACGCGCAGGAGGCCGAGCAGGGTGCCGGTGCGCTCGTCGCGATGCAGCGTCGAGGACTCCGCGTAACGGAAAGGCAGGTCGCGGTAGGAGCGGAGCGCAGAGCCGAACAGCAGCATGTGCCCCGGGCAGTTCATCGGCTTGAGCGCGAGCCGCTTTTCGCCCTGCTCGTGCCCCTGCACCCAGAAGATGTTCTCCTCGTAGTTCTGCAGGTGGCCCGAGGTCTCGTAGGTCTCCTCGTCGTAGAGCAGCGGCGTCTTCACCTCGACGTAACCGCGCTCTGCGTTCTCGCGCCGGCGAAGATCCTCGAGCGTGTTCCAGATCACCATCCCCTTCGGGTGCCAGAAGGGCATCCCGGGGGCGTGCTCGGAGAGGTGGAAGAGGTCGAGCTGCGGCCCGAGACGCCGGTGGTCGCGGCGCTTGGCCTCTTCGAGGCGCTCGAGGTAGGCGTCGAGATCCGCCTGCGAGTAGAAGGCCGTGCCGTAGATCCGCGTCAGCTGCCGATTGCGCTCGTCGCCGCGCCAGTAGGCGCCGGCGAGGCCGGTCAGCTTGACCGCCTTGATCGGCTTCGAGTTTTGCAGGTGCGGCCCGCGGCAGAGGTCGGCGAACTCGCCCTGGGTGTAGATGGTGATCGGGCCATCCGCCGTGTCGACGAGCTCTACCTTGTAGTCCTCGCCCTGCTCGGCGAAGTAGCGCTTTGCCTCGTCGGCGCTCACCTCCCTGCGGTTCCAGGAGCGGCCCTCGGCGAGCTCCTTGCGGATCTCCCCCTCGATCCGCTCGAGCGCCTCCTCGCCGATCGGCTCCTGGAACTCGAAGTCGTAGTAGAAGCCGTTCTCGATCGGCGGGCCGATCGCGATCTTGGTGCCCGGGTAGAGCCGGCGAACCGCCTCGGCCAGCAGGTGCGCGGTCGAGTGGCGGAGGACGTAGAGGGCGTCGGGGTCCGACGTGTCGCGGGTTGTCAGGATCTGGATCTGCCCGCCCTCCTCGAGCGGCGCGCGCAGGTCCTGGACGTTGCCGTTGGAGCGCACGAGCACCGCCTGCTCGGCCAGCTTCGGCCCGATCGCGGCAGCGGCGTCGAGCCCGGTCGCGCCGTCGGAAAGTTCGAGCTCTGTGGAGTCGGGAAGGACGACTTTCATGGAAGGCCAGGATACTTCGCAGCCTCGCGAGGACGACCCGCAGGCCGACTGGGGCAGGACCGTTCCGGTCGTGCCCCGGGGTCAGATCCCGGGTCGTGTCCGAACGGGTTCGTTTTGCGGTCGAAATCCCTGCTCGTGCCCTTGTAGAGCACACTGAATCACTGCAAAGAAATCGAGCCGAGAGCCATGCCTCGGGGTCAGACCCCGGGACAGGTCCCTAGTCCTCGCCCTCGACTGCCGCCTTCAGCTCCGCGGGGCACTTGAGCCAGTAGCTCTCGCGCAGCCATTCGAGCGCGGCCTCGAGCGATTCCTCGTCCGTCACCGCGGCCGTGACCCAGCCGTAGCGGCCGACGTAGCTGGCGGTGCGCACGAAGGGCAGGAGATGGGCGATCTCGCGCTCCTCCGCGGTCAGCTTGACCGTCACCTGCACCGCCCCGTCCTCGACCTGGACCCAGCCGAAGACCTTGTTGGCGCCGACCTTGAAGACCGGGAAGTCGCCCCAGGGCCGGTCCTCGTAGGACTCGGGAAACGAGAGCGCGAGCTCGCTGATCCGCCGCTCGATGGTGGCCGTTCGCACGGCGTCATTCTCACCGTTTCGGGGTCGCCGCTGCGGGGAAGTGCAATACGACTTCAAAGAGACAAGGAGGCGTCATGGGCAAGAGCGTCAAGGAGGTCATGAGCTCCAACCCGTGTGCGATCGACGCGGACAAGCCGGTTTCGCACGCGGCAAAGATGATGAAGGACGAAGGTGTCGGGCTCGCCCCGGTGGTCGAGGGGAACCGACTCGTCGGCACGCTGACCGACCGTGACATCGTCACGCGCGTCGTTGCCGAGGGCAAGGATGCCCAAGCGGTGACCGCTCGCGAAGCGGCGTCGACCGACCTCGTCACCGTCACGCCGCAGCAGGATCTGGACGAGGCGCTGCAGCTGATGGCGAAGAACCAGGTTCGACGGCTACCGGTGATCGAGGAGGACGGCCGGCTCGTGGGCGTCGTCGCCCAGGCCGACGTTGCCCGACAGGCCGACGACAAGAAGACCGGAGAGCTCGTCGCGGAGATCTCGCAGAACTGACCCGGGGAGGGGAACGTGCCGAACAAGAAGGCCAACGTCAAGAACGAGAAGCAGTACGAGGCCCTGAAGGACAAGGGCATGTCGAAGGAGCGCGCGGCGAAGATCGCCAACTCGCCGGGCGCGTCGAGCCGGGGTGGCAAGAAGTCCGGCTCCGGCTCGAGCTCGCACCAGGGCGGCACGACCGCCCAGAAGAAGGCCCCCGGCCGCAAGGGCGGCCGGGCGAGCGCGCGCAAGACCTAGACGGGACAGGCGTACACTCCGCCCCATGAGGCCCGAGACGCTCACGCACCGGGTCGGGGCGGGGTTGTCCGCCTCCACCCAGTCGGCCGAGGCGGCCGGCGATGCCGCTCGGGAGGCGCGAGCGGGGCTCGACGGCGCTTCGGTCGACCTCGCATTCCTGTTCCTCTCCGCCGAGCATTTCCCCGGCGCCGAGGAGGCCGTCGCCGCCGTCAAGCGGGAGCTCGAGCCGGCGCACCTGCTGGGCTGCATCGCCCAGGGCGTCTTGGCACGCGACCGCGAGCTCGAGACCGGCCCGGGCGCAGCGGTCTGGGCCGCCTCACTCCCGGAGGCGGAGATCGAGACCTTCCACAGCGTCGCCTTCGACACCGGGGAAGGGGTCGCGGTCAGCGGCGTCCCGATGCTGGAGGGGGCCGACCTGATCACGTTCCTCGTCGATCCGTTCACCTTCCCCGCCGCCGGCTTTCTCTCAAAGCTGAACGAGGAAGAGGACGGGGCGCCACTCGTCGGCGGGCTCACCACCGGCGGGGGCGAGCCGGACACCCAGGGCCTCTTCCTCGACGGCGAGATGCTGAGGGAGGGCGCCGTCGGCGCCGTGCTGCGCGGCGTCCGTGTGCGCACGGTCGTCTCGCAGGGCTGCGCGCCGGTCGGCCGCGACGCCGTGATCACGAGCGCCGAGGGCAACGTCGTCTTCGAGCTCGCCGGCGAGTCCGCGCTCGAGCGCCTGAAGGCCGACCTCGGCAGCCTCAGCGACGATGAGCAGCGGCTCGCCGCCGCGGGCGGGGTCCTGACCGGCCTCGTGATCGACGAGAACCGCTCCGAGTACCGCCGCGGCGACTACCTGATGCGCGGCCTGATCGGGGTCGACGAGGAGACGGGCGCCCTCGCGCTCGGCGAGCCGGTGCGCGTGGGCCAGACGTTGCGCTTCCATGTACGTGACGCCCGCTCCGCGGACGAGGACCTGCGCGAGAACCTCTCCGGCGCGCTCGCCGGCGAGCGCGCCGCGGGAGCACTCCTCTTCACGTGCAACGGTCGCGGCACGAGCATGTTCGCCGACCCCGACCACGACGCCAGAGCCGTCGGCGAGGCCCTGCACGCCGACAGAGCGCTCGCCGGGTTCTTCTGCGGAGGCGAGATCGGTCCGGTCGGCGGCAAGCCGTTCCTACACGGCTTTACCGCCACGCTCGCGGTCTTCCTCGAGGACTAGCTACCCCGCCTGGGCGAGGCTGGGCGTGCAGCTCGAGCGGCCCATCTTTTCGAGGTAGCGCTGGTGGTAGTCCTCGGCCCGGTAGAACGTCTGCGCCGGCTCGATCACCGTCACGACCGGGCGCTTGTACCGGCCGGAGGCG
>WNGA01010129.1_pt1 | contig 14465 bp, 9 predicted proteins | sample 5400061 | NCBI WGS metagenome assembly WNGA01 (sample SAMN13153366, study PRJNA577476) | soil metagenome | isolation source: 100 cm soil or saprolite under grassland replicate 2 | place: USA:California | collected 2016-06-15 | reverse complement strand
GTGCGCGCCAGCTCATCGGACGAGGTGTAGAGCAGTCCGTTCTTGTCGAAGAATTCGCCGCCGCCGGGCTGGCGAATGGAGCGAATGACGTCGCTGCGTTGAGCGATGCGCGCCGCCAGCGCTTCGCTCGCTTGTCCGGCATTTTCCGGGGTGCGCGCCTGGACGACCACGAGAATCTGTTCCGCGCGCTGCGGGAAGGCTTTCTCGTAGGCCATTTCGTGCTGGCGCCAGAGCGGCTTGCTCGAGAGCAGGTGATTGATATTGGTGTCGATCGCGAAGTGCCGGACCGCGTAGACGGAGGAGAGAACCGCCACCAGGACGGCCACGGCAATCACCGGCCAGCGGTGGCGCGTGCAGGAATTCACAATTCGCGCAATAGTCGATCGCAGCATGATGTTGCTTGCCCAAACCGGGTAACGCGACGTCCTTAACCTAGTGTCCTGATTCCGAAGTTCGCAAACGCTGGCGGCACACTCTCATGCGAACTTCGGAATCAAAGGGACACTAGCAAGTATATGATTCTAGTGCCCCTTTTGAACCCGAAGTTCGCAATCGGACTCCCGGCACGGCTGTGCGAACTTCGGGTTCGGGGCACGGGGGTGACTCGCAAGAATGCGGCCGCTCTGGCCGCACGCAAATGGACGCTGAATGTGGCCTCAACAAGCTCCTTGCATCGCTCGGTTCTACGTTAATTTCCCGCCGGGGGTATGGTTGCAGTCTAGGATATCCCGGCGCCACTTTCCTGCCCTGAATCTGGACAATCCGCCGCACGCGAAGGCATGTGATACGTAATCCCACTGATTGCCTCGTCAGGCGCGACCGCCCGCGATGGCATTAACGTCGCGTCGATCTCATGGGGCCAAGCGCCTTGGCCTCATTGCCATGGGATTGCTATCGTGTCCGCCATGGCGACGGAATCCCTCAAGGGCAATCGCGGTCCCGGCGCGACGGCGAGCGCGAGCGTGGAAAAATCGTTCCTGGCGCGTCTCAATGGCGTTGCGGCGGACCTCGAGGCCCTGCTCGACCGGCTGCTCAAGCCGCCGCCGGCCGACGGCGAGGTCGCCCGTCCGGAGCGGCTGCTTGCTGCCATGCGCTATGCCAGCCTGGGCGGGGGCAAGCGCCTGCGGCCGTTCCTGGTGGTCGAGACCGCGGCCCTGTTCGAGGTGCCGCGCGAGCGTGCGCTGATGGTGGGTGCGGCGCTCGAATGCGTGCACTGCTACTCGCTCGCCCACGACGATCTGCCGGCCATGGACGACGATGCGCTGCGGCGCGGTCAGCCGACCGTCCACAAGGCGTTCGACGAGGCGACCGCGATCCTCGCCGGCGACGGGCTCCTCACCTACGCCTTCGACATCCTGTCGCGCCCCGAGACCCATCCGAGCGCATCGGTGCGGATCGCGCTGGTCGCCGCACTGGCACGCGCGGCCGGTCTCGGCGGCATGGCCGGGGGGCAGATGCTCGATCTGGCGGCGGAGGGCCGGTTCGCCGACGGTCCGCTTCCGCTCGATGAAGCCGAGATCACCACCCTGCAGGCGATGAAGACCGGCGCGCTCCTGCGCTTCGCCTGCCTCGCCGGCGCCATTCTCGGCGAGGCGGCCGGGGCGAAGCGGGAGGCGCTCGAACGCTACGGCGGGGCGCTCGGCCGCGCGTTCCAGATTGCCGACGATCTGCTCGATGTCGAAGGGGACGCGGCCCTGGTCGGCAAGTCGACCGGCAAGGATGCCGCCGCCGGCAAGGCGACGCTGGTCGGCGTGCTCGGTCCGGCGAGCGCGAAGGCCCGGCTGAAGAGCCTGGTCGCCGAGGCCGAGGCAGCCCTTGCCCCGTTCGGCGTTGCCGCTGCCGTGCTCAAGGCCGCCGCCCGGTTCGTCGCCGAACGCCGCGCGTGACGTCGCTACGCCGTTGCCGCGATCGGCACGGAGCTTATGATCGCCGATGCGTGGCGGCACCATGAGGATCGTCCGTTGAGAACACCGATGCTGGCTCTCGTTTTGGCGGCGGCTGCGGCCTCGGCGACCTCGGCACAGGCCCAGTCGCTGCAGGTCGCCGGGAAAGCCGGCTATCTCCAGGAATGGGAGCTTGCTGCGACCGTGATCCCCAGGACGTCGCGCGGCAAAACGGAGTTTTCCGGGCCCTTAACCCTCAGGCACGTCGGCGTGTGCAGCACCGGCGGAATCGAGGAAAAGTCCGGCGAGATCCGATTCGAGAAGCTCGGTGCAGCATCCAGGATCAGGGCGAAGCTGGTCGTTGACGGCGCCGAATGCGCCTTCAGCGGGACCCTGTCCGAAGCCGCGACGGGCGTCATGGAGTGCCCCGGCACGCAAGGCGTGCCGCTGAGCCTGTGGACGAAGTGACCAGATGGCGCTGCCGCAAATCTTCGGGATTAACCTTAACCGGTATTTACGCAGCGCATGCTGCGAGGTTTGACGCACAATTGCCTTCGAATTGCCCTAAATCTTTAGCGATGTGGTGAACCTATTGTAAACGCCGGGCGACCAATGAAGGTCAGACCGGAATCTGCCTGGGTTGGGTTCAGGGTGCCAGGCAGTCGGGGCCGGTCGTGGTCCGTCATGACGAGGGGGGACTCCAACGCAATCGCGGACGTAGCCCGCACTGAGCAAAGCGAAATGCGGGGGTGACTTGGCGAGAGCGCAGCCCTGGATTTCGCTGCGCTCAATCCAGGCTACGATTCTTTCGCGAACCCTTTTCGTCGAAGTTGGGGAGAAATCTCATGCGGCTTCCATTAACGGCCATCGTGTCCGTCCTGGGGTTGGTTGCCGGTCTGGAGCAGGCTTACGCCGCCGACCTGGAATGGGAGGTCGAGAGCCCGTTCCGCTTCTACAAGGTCGGCTCTTCGTTCATCCTGCATGAGAAAGCCTTCGCCGCCGTGCGCGGCGATGCTGAGAGCCCGGTTCCGGCCGACATCGTGCTGCGCACGGAGCGCCGCCTCAACGATCCCGACTGCCGCGATCGGACGACGCCGGCGGCCTGCGGCAATACGGCGGGCCGGGGTTACGAGCAGTCGCGCCTCGGCTGGGCGGCAAAGACCAATTCCACCCTCTGCTACGACAGCGAGCGCCGGCCGCGCGGCTATCTTGCCCAGTGCGAGCGGAAATATTCGTGGGGCGCCGCCAAGGAGGACTTCGTTCTTCCCGAAGCCCACACCGTGACGGTCTGGCTCGGCGCCGAGCACGTGCAGGCCGCCGGCAACGGCAAATGCACGTGGATCTGGCAACCGCACGCGCCGGGCGCAAAAGCCGAAACGCGCACGCTCTCCTGCGCCGAGAAGCTGACGATCCCCCGCGTCCCCTATTCCGTCGACCGCAGCCGGTCCGGCGTGACCGTGACGGTGAAGCTGCCCGACGGCCGCGGGTTCGCCGACCCCAACGTGACCGTCGAGGACCTCCTCATCGTCGGTCTCGGCGACTCCTTCGCGTCGGGGGAAAGCAATCCCGACCGGCCGGTCACCTTCAGCGCCACCCGGCAATTGACCTATGATCCGGTCGCCGTCCGCGACGAGGTCGCGACGCGCTCCCTCAAGCCGAAGAAGGGCGAGGAGGAGGAAGCGCCGGCCTACGGCCTGGCGTCGGGCGATTCCGCCCTGGATTGGAAGACGCTTCCCCGCCGCCGCCTCGAGGACGAGGAAAAGGGCCTCCAGTTCCGGCTGGGCTCGCGCGATTTCGCCGAGGCCTACGACCGCCGCATGGCCCAGTGGGTGAGCGCCGACTGCCATCGCTCGCAATACGGCTATCCGTTCCGCGTCGCCATGCAGCTCGCCCTGGAAAACCGCCACCGCGCGGTGACGCTGGTGCACCTCGCCTGCAGTGGCGCCGAAGTCGCGGCCGGACTGTTCCTGGAAAAGGATGCGCGCGAGCAATTCGACAAGCCCAATTCGAAAACGGTGCCGGCGCAATTCGACCAGCTGAGTGATCTCCTCTGCCGCGGCGGCAGCGCCGCGCGCACCAGAGCCGCCACGTATACGTTGCCGTTCTATTCCCACGGCAGCACCGGCATCGGCGCGCGCAGCGTGCCCATGCGCTGGTGCCCGCCGGAGCAGCGCAAGCGGGGAATCGACGTCGTGCTCCTGTCGATCGGCGGCAACGACGTCGGCTTCAGCGCGCTCGCCTACTACACGATCAGCGAAAGCGCATCGGCCGTGGCGCCGATCGCCGCCTTGATCGGAAGCTCCATCCGCTTCGGCGCCGATGTCACGCGCGTCTATCTGGGCGTGCTCGACCAGCGCCTGAAGGCGGTCAAGGACGCCCTCCATGACGGCTTCGGCGTCACGCCGGCGCAGGTGGTTCAGACCTCCTACGAGCCGCTGCAATACGACGAGACCGGCGCGCTGTGCGGCATGCGGCCGACGCTCGGCGTCGATGTGCATCCCAAGCTCCGGATCAGCCGGGAACGCATCCAGGAGGCATCGGTCTTCCAGGGCGAGCTGCTCGCCAGGCTCGAATGCATGACCGACGCCTCGCGTCGGCGCGACTGTCCGAGCGGGCTTGCGACCGGGCGCGGCACCGGCTTCAAGCTGGTCACCGAGCATCTGCCGAAGTTCGCCAAACGCGGCGTGTGCGCGCGCGATCCGCAGCGCGCCCAGCTCGACGGCACCATGATGGCCATGCCGCGCAAGGACGCGAGCGGCGACTTTGCGCCCTACAACCCGGCGAATACGCTCCCCTACGGCCACCGCTGGCGCCTGTTCCACACGCCGAACGACGCGTTCCTCACGGCGAACACCCACAAAGAGGGGGTGTCCATGTTCGACATCATGCAGCCGGCCTATGCGGCCCTCTACAGCGGCGCGCTGCATCCCACCGCCGAGGGTCACGCCATCGTGGCCGACAGCGTGCTGCCGCAGGTGCGCTCGGTCATCCTGTCGAAGCAGACGCCGCCCGCGGTCGCCTCTGGCCGCAATTGAGGTGGACCGTTTGCGCGTCGGGCGAGGCGGCGATTCGTAGGGTGGGCAAAGGCGCGCTGATGTGGCCTATCAGCGGTGGGCAAAAATCGTCGGCGCGCCGTGCCCACCATCGGTAGTCCAGCGAGCGATTTTGCCCACCCTACGGGGAGGCGCCCCCTCGGATTGCTTCGATCCCGTTGACGGACCACTGGCTTTCGGATCGAACGAACTCGTCGCAACGCCCAACAAACTAAAGGACAGGCCGGATCCTTACCCCATGTTTTCCTCCTTGATGACCACCCGGCGCTTTGCGCCGCTGTTCTGGTGCCAGTTCTTTTCGGCGTTCAACGACAATTTCCTCAAGAACGCGCTGGTTTTCCTGATCCTGTTCAAGATCGGCGGCGAGAACGCCGAGGCGCTCGTCAGCCTGGCGCCCGCGGTCTTCATCGCGCCGTACTTCTTCCTGTCGGGACTCGGCGGCCAGCTCGCCGACCGCTTCGACAAGTCGATCGTGGCGCAACGTCTCAAGCTTGCGGAGATCGCGGTGGCCGGTCTCGCCGTGATCGGCTTTGCGCTTCAATCGGCCCCCGCCCTCGAGCGGCTCGCGGTCCCGGTCCTGTTCGCCGCCCTCGGCCTGTTCGGGGTGATCGGGGCCCTGTTCGGGCCGATCAAGTACGGCATCCTGCCCGATCATTTGGCGCGCGAAGAATTGCCCGCGGGCAATGCTCTGGTCGAAGGCGCAACCTTCCTGGCGATCCTGCTCGGCACCATCGTGGGCGGCCTGGCGATGAAGGACGGCGGGCACGTGCTCGGCTTCGGCACCCTGATCATGGTGTTCGCCGGCCTGTGCTGGGCCTCGAGCCTGATGATCCCGCGCACCGGCGAGGGTGCGCCGCGGCTCGTCGTCGACCCGAACGTCGCGCGTTCGACGGCTGATCTCCTGAAGCACCTGTGGAACGACCACCGCCTGTGGTGGGGCGGCCTGGTGACGAGCTGGTTCTGGCTGGTCGGCGCGGTGGTGCTCTCGCTGATGCCGCCGCTGGTGAAGACGACGCTCGGCGGCACCGAGGAGATCGTCACCACGTTCCTCGCCATCTTCTCCGTTTTCATTGCGATCGGCTCGGGACTTGCGGCGTGGCTCGCCCATGGGCGCATCATCCTGCTGCCCACGGTGGTGGGCGCCTTCCTGCTCGGCGCATTCGCGATCGATCTCGGTTTGGCGACTTACGCAGCCGCGCCGGCCGGCGCGCCGCAAGGCCTCTCGACGATCCTCTCCTCGTTCCGCGGCATCCGCGTCTCGATCGATCTCGCCGGCCTCGCCATTGCCGGCGGCCTGTTCATCGTCCCGGTGTTCTCCGCCGTACAGGCCTGGGCCGGCGCCGATCACCGCGCGCGCGTGATCGCCGCGGTCAACGTGCTCAATGCCGGCTTCATTGTCGCCGGTACCCTCGTCATCGCGGTGCTGCAGAAGGCCGGGCTGACCACGCCGGTGCTTTTCCTCCTCATCGGGGTTGCGAGTCTCATCGTGGCTTTCGCGGTCGGCCGCACCATGCCGCGCAGCGCCATGCGCGATCTCCTGTCGATCGTCTTCCGCGCCTTCTACCGCCTCGAGGTGAAAGGCCTCGACAACCTCGCCAAGGCGGGGCCGAACGCGATCATCGCGCTCAATCACGTGAGCTTCCTCGACGCCGCGCTGGCGATGTCGCTCACCGATCATCCGCCGATCTTCGCGATCGACCACACGATCGCGAAGCTCTGGTGGGTGAAGCCGTTCCTGCAGTTCGGCAAAGCCGTGCCGCTCGACCCGACCAAGCCGCTGGCGACCCGCACCTTGATCAATGCCGTCAGGGGCGGCGAATCGCTGGTCATCTTCCCGGAGGGCCGCCTGACCGTCACCGGAAGCCTGATGAAGGTCTATGACGGCGCCGGCCTGATCGCCGACAAGTCGGACGCGATGGTGGTTCCGGTGCGCATCGACGGCCTGGAGGCGACGCCGTTCACCCGGCTCTCGCGTGCGCAGGTGCGCCGGCGTTGGTTCCCCAAGGTCGTCGTCACGGTGCTGGAGCCGGTCAGGCTCACCGTCCCGCCCGAGCTCAAGGGCAAGGCGCGCCGCCAGGCGGCCGGCGCGGCGCTCTACGAGATCATGTCGGACCTCGTGTTCCGCACCACCTCGACCGATCGCACCGTGCTGGAGGCCATCATCGAGGCGGCCGACGTCCATGGGATGAACCGCGTCGCCGTGGAGGATCCGGTCACCGGCGCGCTCGCCTACAAGCGCGCGCTCGCCGGCGCCGCGGTGCTCGGCCGCAAGCTGATGCCGCTCGCCGCCGAGGGAAAGGCGATCGGCGTGATGCTGCCCAACGCCAACGGTGCGGTGGTGACCTTGCTCGGCGTCGTGTCCGCCGGCCGCGTGCCCGCCATGATCAACTTCACCGCCGGGCTCAACAACATCCTCGCCGCCTGCATGGCCGCCGAGGTCGCCACCATCGTCACCTCGCGCGCCTTCATCGAGAAGGCGAAGCTCGATGCGCTCGCACGCGAGCTCGAGAAACAGCTGAGGCTCGTCTATCTCGAGGACGTGCGCGCGGGCGTCGGCTTCGCCGACAAGATGCGCGGCCTGTTGGGGGCGAAGAAGCCGCTTGTCGTGCGCAAGCCGGACGATCCGGCGGTCATCCTCTTCACCTCGGGATCGGAGGGCGCGCCGAAGGGCGTCGTGCTCTCCCACCGCAACATCCTGGCCAATGCCGCCCAGGCCGCCGCGCGCATCGACTTCGGCCGCACCGACAAGGTGTTCAACGTGCTGCCGGTGTTCCATTCGTTCGGGCTGACGGTCGGCGTCATCCTGCCGCTACTGTCCGGCGTGCCCATCTATCTTTATCCCTCGCCGCTGCACTACCGGACGATCCCCGAGCTCATCTACGGGGTCAACGCGACCATCCTGTTCGGCACCGACACGTTCCTCGCCGGCTACGCGCGGGCGGCGCATCCGTACGATTTCCGCTCGCTGCGCTACATCCTGGCGGGCGCCGAGGCGGTGAAGGAGTCGACGCGGCGCACCTACATGGAAAAATTCGGCCTGCGCATCCTCGAAGGCTACGGCGTCACCGAGACCGCGCCGGTGCTGGCGCTCAACACGCCGATGTTCAACCGCTTCGGCACGGTCGGCCGGCTGATGCCGGGCATGACCGCGCGGCTCGAGCCGGTCCCGGGGGTCGAGGAGGGCGGCCGCCTGTTCGTGCACGGGCCGAACGTGATGCTCGGCTACCTCAAGGGCGATAATCCCGGCGTGATCGAGCCGCCCGCCGAGGGCTGGCACGATACCGGCGACATCGTCACCATCGACCCCCAGGGCTTCGTCACGATCAGGGGCCGCGCCAAGCGCTTCGCCAAGATCGGCGGCGAGATGATCTCGCTCGCCGCGGTGGAGACGCTTGCGGCCGAGCTGTGGCCGGACGCGCTCTCCGCCGTCGCTACGGTGCCCGATCCGCGCAAGGGCGAACGGCTCGTCCTGGTGACGCAGAAGCCGGGCGCCAAGCGCGCCGACTTCCAGGTCTTCGCCAAGGCGAAAGGCGCCTCCGATCTGATGATCCCGTCCGACGTCCTCACCGTCGACAAGGTGCCGGTGCTCGGCACCGGCAAGCTCGATTACGTGGGCGTCGCCAGCCTGGTGCGCGAGCAGATGGCGACGCGCGCCGCGGTGGCGGTGTGAGGCCGGATGACAGAAGACGGACGACGGAGGACGGATGACAATCGCCCCAGTTCCGCCATCTGCGGTGCGCAGCTTCTGCTCCGCGCAGAGTCCGTTAATGACGAGCAAATTGGGAGGCTCTTGATGATCACCACCTTGCGCGCTGCTGCGATTGCACTTCTCCTGTTCGGCCTGTGCGGCGGCGCCCCGGCGTTTGCCGATCCCCTCGGCACCTGGCTGACCGAGAACGGCCGCTCGCGCATCAAGATCGAGAACTGCGGCGGCGCGCTGTGCGGGAACATCGTCTGGCTCAAGGAGCCGAACGACCCCGAGACCGGCAAGCCGAAGCTCGACAAGAACAACGCCGACGCCGGCAGGCGCAGCCGGCCGCTGATCGGCACCCCGATCGTGATCAGCATGAAGCCCAACGGCCCCGGCAAGTGGTCGGGACAGGTCTACAATGCCGAAGACGGCAAGACCTATAGCGGCAACATCCAGGAGCTCGGGCCGACCTCGCTCAAGCTCGAAGGCTGCGCGCTCGGCGGCCTGGTGTGCAAGGGACAGACCTGGACGCGGGCGAATTGAACAGCTGATCAACCCTTCACGCCGCCGGAGCCCCAACCGGCAACGAGAAATCGCTGAATGAAAACGAAAACGGCCGCCACGGGCGCAATCACCAACAGGCCGGCCGCCATGATCATCCCCCAATCGACGACACTGGCATTGTAGAGATCGGCGATTCCAACGGGCAGCGTTTTCAATTCATCGGCGCTCAGCAGAACGCGGGCGAAAATGTAGTCGTTCCAGGCCAGGATGAACGTGAAGATGCCGGTCGCGACGACGCCCGGCAATGCGAGCGGCAACACGACGTAGATGATCGCCTGCAGGCGGCTGCCGTCGATCAGCGCCGCCTCCTCGATCTCGATCGGGATGCTCTGAAAGAACGTGCGCAGCAGCCAGAGATTGAACGGAAGGCAGAACGCCGTATAGGCGAGGATCAATCCGGCATGCGTATTGGTCAGCCCGAGAAAGCGCATGGTCACGTAAAATGGAATGATGATCATGATCGGCGCGAACATGTAGGTGAAGAGGATCAGCCCCGCGATCTTCTCGCGGGCCAGAAAGCGGAAGCGCGTCAGGCTGTAGGCCGCGGGCACTGACACGAGCAAAGTCAATCCCACGGTGGCGAACGACACCGTCAGGCTGTTGCGGAAATAGGTGAGAAAGCGCGTCTCGGCGAACAGCCGGCCGACGTTGTCGAGCGTGAAATGCGCGGGCCAGAGCGTCGGCGGGGTCAAGAAAATCTCCCGCGACGGCTTCAACGCGGTCGAAGCCATCCACGCAAAAGGGAAGGCCGTGAAAACGAGCAGCGCCAGTGCTCCCAGCAGCACCGCCTGGCCGCGCGCGCTCAGCAAACCGGAGGAGCGGCTCATAAATGCTCCTCGCGCCGCCACATGCGAAAATAGAGCGCGGCCGCGCCCGCAAGCGCGAGGAACATGACCACCGCCATGGCCGATCCGAGGCCGGCCTCGTAGTAGGCGAAGGTGCGCATGTAGGTGTAGATCGGCAGCGTGCGGATATAGGTCTCGGCGCCGCCGCCCTGGATCATCAGCCACGGCGTATCGAATTTCGTGAACATCCAGATCGAGCGCAGGAGCACGATCACGAACAGCACGCTCTTGAGCTGCGGCAGCGTGACGTAGAAGAAACGTTGCCAGGCATTGGCGCCGTCGACCTTGGCGGCGTCGTAAAGCTCCTCGGGTATCGTCTGCAACCGCGCCAGCACGCCGATCACGACGAAGGGAAAGAACTGCCAGACGCTGACGATGATCAGCGACACCATGATCCAGTCCTTCCCCATGAAGCTGATCGGCTGATCGACCAGGCCCGCGCGCTCGATCAGGTAATTGACGAGGCCGAACTGGCTGTTGAGCAGCCATTTCCACACGATCACCGCGACCACGGTCGGCACCACGTACGGAAAGATCACGATCGCGCGCAGGATGCCGCGGCCCGGAAAGGCTTCGTTGAGCAGCAGCGCCGCCGCGACGCCGAGCACGATCTGCAGCACGATCGTGGAGAGCGCATAGACCGTGCCGCGCCACACCGCCGCCCAGAATTCCGGGTCACGCAGAAGAAAAAAATAATTGTCGAGTCCGATGAACGTCTGCTCGGGAAAGAACGAATGCTTGTTGAAGAAACTGATCCACACGCCGTAGAGCACCGGATAGAGCGTGAGCAAAAGCAAGAGGAGAACGGCCGGCAGCATCAGCAGTATGCCGATCGCCGCTTCCGGCAATCGGAATGCGCCCGATCCCGCGCTCGGCAAGGGCTCGCCCGATGCCCGCCCGCGACTCACCGTTCGCCTGCCTTCGACGGGTCATGCGCTTTCCGGGTGATCGGTTTGGGCACGCATAAGCCGCTTGCTCCACCTCTCCCCGCGTGCGGGGAGAGGTCGACTTGCGAGCGGAGCGTTAGCGAAGCGAAGCAAGTCGGGTGAGGGGGCCATCCCGCAGGCACGGACTTGTGCGGACGCCCCCTCACCCGGATTCCTTCGCTTTGCTTCGCTCCGCTCGGAATCCGACCTCTCCCCGCACGCGGGGAGAGGTGGAGCAAGCCGCGCATCCGAGCCAATCAACCGGACTCCGTTATCACCCCTTCAGATAGCCTTTGCTGCGCAGCAGGTCTTCGAGCCGCTTCTGCGCCTTCTCGGCGGCCTTTTGCGGCTCCCACTTCTCCAGCACCACATCCATGACCATGTCGCGGATGATGCCGGAGCCGAGCACTTCGAGCAGGTAGGGCTTCTCCGTCATGTCCGACCAGTCGACCACGAGGGTGGGTTTCCCCTGGTCCTTGTCGAGATAGCCTTGCTGCACCTCGATCCAGCCCTTCCAGCGCTGGATCATTTCGAGGCTCTGATATTTCGCTGACGCGCGCAGCGATTTGGTGATGGGGAAGAGGTGGATGGGGACGGTCGAGACGTATTCGAGGTAGTTGTCGTCCTGATAGAAGAATTTGAGAAACTCGATCGCCTCTTTTTGATGTTTTGCGTCCTTGAAAAGCATCCACGGCTCTTCATCGACCTGCACGCCCGGCTCCTTGCCGCTGGGCCCGACGGGCTTCGACCAGACATCGAAGGTCTTGTCGTTCGCCATTTCCTTCGGGGCGAATTTTTCGATCAGTCCGGCGCCGCGGCCATAGCCCTGGAACATCATCGCGGCCTTCTGGCCGTAAAGGTTCTGGAACGTCTGCAGATAGCCGTGCCCTTCCCAGCCGGGCGGGGCGTATTTGACGAGCTCGCGCCAAAACTCCAGCACCTCGATCATCTTCTTGTCGGTGAGCAGCGGCTTGTTGTTCTTGTCGAACAGCGCCCCGCCATTCGACTTGATCAGCTCGCCCATCAGGATGTTGATGAAGAGATTGTCGCCCGGCAGCGTAATCCCGTAGATGTCGATCTTGCCGTCGCCCTTGGTCGATTGCGTCAGCGCCTTGGCATTGGCGAGGAGATCGTTCCACGTCTTCGGCGGCTTCAGGCCCGCCTTGTCGGCCATGTCCTTGCGGTAGATCAGCAGCGACGTTCCCGCGGCGTGCACGAGCCCGAATTGCTTGCCGCCGACGTTGCAGACGCGCTTGACCTGCTCCCAGATGTTGTCCTCGCCGATCGCTTTCACGACCTCGTCGAGCGGGTTGAGCAAACCTTTCGATTGCAGGGCCGTGCAGGTGATCGGCTGGCCGTGCGACAATTCCGGCGGCGATCCGGCGGCGAGCGACGCCATGATCTTCCCTTCCAGATCGGTCCAGGCGAGCCCCTCGGCTTCGATCTTGATACCCGGATGCTTCGCCTCGAAGCGCCGGGCAATGTCGTTGAACGCCTTGATCGTTTGCGGGAGGAATTTCATCCTCGGCGTGAGCATGAAATTCCTCCCGTGAGCGCTTTGGTGATTTTCACCGGGGGGCCGCGCTGTGCCGCCCGCTTGGCAATCGCGCATCCACGCCTGCCGCGGCCGCCTTGCGACCAGAACCGCCGGTAGCTAGCGTGTTTGATGTCCGACCACGGTAGGAAGCGGCGGACATGCTGTCAATCACCGATGCTTCACGAGAGGCCACGGGAGATGCCGGAATGCACTATGACGTAACGATCATCACGGTGCACCCGGGCACGCATCCGGCGGCACTTGCCCGGCTCAAGGAGACGCTTACGTCCTCGACAGGCGGCGAACTGTTGGCGTGTTGGTATTCCGATATCGGCGCCCTCAACCGGATTCTGCTGATCCGTGCCGCCGACATCATGCGCATCCATGCCGATCGGGCGAAGCAGTTGAGGACCGAGAATCCTTTCGGCATCGGTGAATACATCGTGGGCATGAGCATGGACGCCTATGTGGCGTTCCCGTTCATGCAAGCCATGAAGGCCGGACGATACGGCCCCGTGTTCGAGGTGCGCACCTATGTGCTCAAGCCGGACGGTTTGCCGGCGACCATCGAGTTGTGGCGCACGTGGGTGCCCGGCCGCGCCAATCTTTCGCCGCTGCTCGCCGCCATGCATTCGATCACCGGCACGGTGACGCGGTTCATGCACATCTGGCCTTATGCCGACCTCAACGAGCGGGCGCGGCTGCGCGCAAAGGCGGTCACGGACAAGCTGTGGCCGCCGCCTGGCGGCCCGGACCATTTGGCGACGATGAAGTCCGACATCTACTTCGCGGCGGACTTTTCCCCCATGTACTGACGCGCTTCAACCCTACATGTCGGTCAAATGTTGGGTTACGCACGGAAGAAATATCGAGCCAGAGCGAGAGCGCACGGGCCGTGTCAAACCAACCTACGGACTCAAACGGCGCGCCCGCGGCGAGCGTCCGGAACGTCACCAAGCACTTCGGTGCGACCCGCGCGCTCGAGGACGTGAGCTTCGACGTCATGCCGGGGGAGATTCACGCGCTCGTCGGCGAGAACGGCGCGGGAAAATCGACGCTCGTGCGCATTCTCGACGGCGTACACCAGCCGGACGCAGGGGTGATCGAGATCGACGGCACGCCGTGCCGCCTGGCGAGCCCGCGCGCGGCCATGGCGGCCGGCATTGTGATGATCCCGCAGGAATTGCGCCTCGTGCCGTCGCTCTCGATCGCCGAGAACCTGGCGCTGGGCGATCTGCCGGCGCGGCGGCTGCTCGCATTGCCCCTGTTCGTCGATCGCGCGCGCATGCGGAAGGAGGCGCGGGCGCTGCTGGCCGAGCTCGATTTCGCGCCCGATCCCGACTGCCGCGTCGATGCCCTGAGCTTCGCCGAGCGCCAGCTCGTCGCCATCGCCAAGGCGCTGCGGCGGCGCGCCAAGGTGCTCATCCTCGACGAGCCGACGGCGGCGCTGGAGAAGCGGGAGATCGACCGCCTGTTCGCGGTGCTCGTGCGCATGCAGCGCCAGGGCGCCGCGATCATCTACGTGTCGCACCGGCTCGACGAGGTGGTCGCGATCGCCGACCGCTGCACCGTGCTGCGCGACGGCCGCGTCGCGGCGTCGAGCCGGCGCGGCGCCTTCAGCGTCGCCGATCTCGTTCACGCCATGACCGGCCGCGCGGTCGAGGCGCAGGACGTGACCGCCGCATCGGTCGGCGACGTGCTGTTGGAAGACGCCGATGCGGTCCGCGTGCGCAGCCACGAAGTCGTCGGGCTTGCCGGGCTCCTCGGCAGCGGCGGTGAACGGGTGCTGCGGCGGCTGTTCGGGCTCGACCGGGCGCCGAGCGTCGTCCGGTTGCACGACGGGCCGCGCCGCCTGGCGAGCCCCGCTTCCGCCATTGCGGCCGGCATCGGCATGGTGCCGGGGGAGCGCCGGCTCGGCCTCGTCATGAATCAATCGGTGCGCGACAACATCCTGCTGCCGAGTCTT
>WNGA01013223.1_pt1 | contig 14467 bp, 16 predicted proteins | sample 5400061 | NCBI WGS metagenome assembly WNGA01 (sample SAMN13153366, study PRJNA577476) | soil metagenome | isolation source: 100 cm soil or saprolite under grassland replicate 2 | place: USA:California | collected 2016-06-15 | reverse complement strand
TCCTGTGGCAGATGCGCGCGCAGCGCTACCTGTCCACCGCGCGGGCGGCGCTCATCTTCTGCTGCGAGCCGGTGTTCGCGGCGCTCACGTCGCGGCTGCTGCTGGGAGAGCGGCTGGCGTCGTCGCAGTGGGCCGGCGGCGGGCTGATCTTGCTGGGAATGGTGTTGGCGGACTTGCCACTTGGTCGACAGCCGCCAGGAGACAGTCGCCCGTAAAGTTGCGAGACGCCAAGTTCCAAGCGGTTTTCCGGGGAACAGGTGCAAGGGCCCGCGCACCTGGTATCCTGAGTCTGGCAACCGCTTGCGGCTTGGCGTCTGACAACTGCACTGGCGCTGCTCGCCTGCTCAAGCCAGCCCCGTTGATGCGGCCAGGCCAGCCAGCGATATTACTGGTCTATTCCCGAGTAGCTCAGCTGGTAGAGCAGCCGGCTGTTAACCGGCGGGTCGCAGGTTCGAGTCCTGCCTCGGGAGCTCGCCGCACGTCCCTCCGATGAGTTAACCCCACGCTGCCTGGCATTCTGCGCCCTCTGCGGCGGCGACACTGATACGCGCGACCACGTGCCGTCAAAGATCTTCCTCGACGACCCTATCCCGCAGCAGGCCGCGGTGGTGCGCGCCTGCGCGGCGTGCAACAACGGGCTCTCCGCCCACGAGGAGTACCTCGCCTGCACCATCGACGTCGCCCTCGCCGGGACGACGGAGCCGGGTGCGCTTCGACGCAAGGTCCGGGGAATCCTGGAGCACAGCCCCGGCGCTCGCCAGACACTTCGCACAGTCGCTCACCGGAGCCGGGGACACCCGCCAGCTGTCGATCGCCGCGGAGCGCGTTGCTGCGGTCCTCGTGAAGCTCGCCAAGGGCCACGCGCTCTACGAGCTTCACGAACCTCAGTACCTGCCGCCGACGAGCGTCCACTTCACAGGGTTGCACACGTTCTCGCCAGCACAACTGGAGAAGTTTGAAGCTCCGGCTGTTGCTGCGATATGGCCGGAGGTTGGGAGCCGAGCGATGCAGCGGCTCGCAGAGGAAGGAAGCGCCGGGTGGGTCGTAGTCCAGCCGGGACGCTATCGCTTCCTTGCTCAGACTGGTGGCCCTGTCCTGGTGCGCATGGTGCTCAGTGAGTACTTGGCCGCCGAGGTCACGTGGGACCCCTAGCGAGGGTTGACGCGTCGAGACGGAACCGAAATCGTGGATTCACTCATCGCAATGGAGGCGAGCGCAACCTGAACCGCATCTACAATGAAGAACAAGCGCCGCCGCGGTCGCTGAGAACGATGAGCGTCTAACGACGCCCCGTCAAGCGATACTGCGCCGGAGTGACACCGGTGTGGCGCCGGAACACGCGCGTGAAATGGCTCTGGTCGGCAAATCCGGCGGCGAGCGCGATCTCCACGATGGAGTGACTGGTCCCGGCGAGCCGCGCCGCGGCCCATTCCACCCGCAGCCGTCGCACATAGCGCCCGATCGCGTCGCCGAACCAAGCGCGAAACGCACGCGCCAGATAATCGGGGTGCACCCCCGCATCCCTCGCGAGCTCGGCGACACTCGGCGGATCGAGGAAGCGGTCGTGCAGACATGAGCGCGCCCGCGCCAGCCAGCGCGGCGCCAGGGCTCCCCGCCGCAGAGCGCGGTCCTCGCGAAAGGCGAGCGCGATCATCTCGAGCACCAATCCCTCCACCGCGAGGGGCGTCACGCCGTCCGGCGCCTTCAACTCCCGGGCCACCCGCCACGCCAGCGCCGCTCCAGGGCTGCGCTGGGCGTACCGCACCATGTCGAACAGCTCCGCGCACGGGCCCAATCGATCCACGGCTCCGGGCTCCGGCTGTATCGCCACGACGCGAGCGCCGGCCCCGCCGACTGCGTTGCTGTGCCGCTCCTCCACCGGCTCAGCCACGATGCTCCCCGGATCGCAGGCATAGGTGCGGTGGGTGATGCCGAGATCGAAGGAACCTTCCAACATCACGGCCAGCGAGGCCCGATCGTGCACGTGCGGGCTGAGCCAGGCGTCTGGCGCGAAACACATCTCGCTGACCGCGAAGCCGCCCACCGCCAGGCTTTTCGCGCCCGCGCTCCCCATTGTGATCGGAACCGCCATACGACGCGTCACAAGTCCTAACATACCCCAAATACAGGCAACCCGGCGTCCACGCGCTGCGAACCGGGTTGACTGCACGGATCAGGTTGTAACACGCTCCCTGACCCAAGGATCGACACTAGGGTGGGACGCTGATGTTTCCTCTTGTCACCGGCCAGGTTCGGGCGTTGTCGGCGGGCCAGAGACGCGCGGCGCAGTACTCCGGTGACGTCTCGATACCGGCAGCGCCCTTGAAGCCGATGAACGAAGTACGGTCTTCGCTCGCGCCGGCACCCTCCCCGCTATCCAACACTCGGAACCAGACGTCGTCACCGACCTCGTGGATGTCGGTCTGCAAGTCGGGATCGGTGGAGGAATTGCGGGTGACGACGGCGCCGATCCACGCGTGATGATTGACCGGATCCACAGCCACACAAATCACCTCTCCCGCGACGTCCACCGTGAGCCCGTCACCTTCGTCGGCGAAGACGTGAAACCGCCCGACGGCCTTGCCCCCCCCGGGCGTCTCGGCGGCGGTGAAGGCGAATTGTACGGCGAGACCGCCGACGTCATAATAGCCGCCGCCCGTGGCACCGAAGCCCGCGGGAGCATCGACGGTCAGGGCCGGACCATCACTGACACCCACGAGCGCGGGACTGAGCGAGTCCACGTTACGGCACGCGGCAAAACCAAGGCAGGCGACAGTCAGCCACAACGGACGAAGCAGGGGCATCGGAATCCTCCTGGACGGTCAAGCCTACAGGGTCCCGCCTCGGCCGTCTTGCACGGCAGCGATGCGAATGGAACAGGAGCGATCTTTGCCTTACGCCGGCGCTTTCACGAGGAAGTCGGACGCATCGTCGATCAGCTGGGGCGGCCCATTCGGCGCCGTCAGGGAGACAATCACAGAGGAAGGAACATCCGGAAAGTGTTACCAATCACCTGAGCGCGAACTGTTATCTATCACTTGGACCGTTCACGGCAGGTCCTCACGTTGGACTGTCCCCCCTGGCTGAGAGGCCGCGGGACCGCTGCACCGGGATATCCCTGAACGGAAGGTCGCACTGACGGACCGGCGTCACCGAACGCCGACTGCCTTCGGAATTCTCCCCACGGGAGCGTGCTGGGTTCGGTTTGCAAGCCCCGCGCTTACCGAGAACCTACGTCGCTACGAAGGCTTTTGGCGCGCTCACTGCTCCAACGTGTCCGAAGACTGACAGGAGTCACGCCAAACTCTGCCCTGAAGGCACTTGTGAAATGACTATGTGAGCAAAAGCCGAGATCGAACGCGATACGGCTCAAATCTGCCGGGGGGATCGAACGATCGAACCGCTCCAGGGCGTGGAGCAGGCGCAGGCGGTTCACGTACCGATGTATCGGGAACCCCGTTGACTCCCGAAAGACGCGGAGCAGGTGGTACGGGGAGTATCCCGTTTCGGCACTGAATACTTCCAGAGACAAGCGTTCCGTGAAGCGGGACGAAGCGATCTCTTTGACCCTTGAAACCACCTGGCTTCGCGCGGAATGGCTCAACCGGGACCTGCTCGGAACGCACCGCGCCTGAATCTGCAGGGCAACAGAAACCAAACCCAGGAGGCGGGCACCGGTTTCCAAATCATCTCCTGCTTCAGCGGCGATGGCGGCATCGCGAACGGCGAGCATGGCTGAGCTGCCGACGTACCCATGCGCGATGCCGAAGAATTCACCGCGGGGAACAGGGTTCTGGACTTGCATCGCGGCGAGCACCTCGTTTGCGAACTCCTCAGAGACCGTCACCACAGTGCAGCGGTCGCCGGAACACGCAGGGTGGCTGACGGCATAGCCTTGATCCTGATTGAAGAAGAGTACGGCACCGGCATCCGCGACTATGCACTCGGCACCTTGATGTTTTCGAAAGATCCCTCTCCGGACAAAGACGATAGCGTGGCGATCGGTGGCCTCTTCTGGTCCAAGTCCGCTGTGGCTCGGAATGCAGGTCCAGTCACATAGAGTGGCTCCCTGTCCTCTGTGCAGTACGCGATACCGTACGCCCGGGACCATCGTTTCGCGTTGCATCGTCCTCTATCTCGTCCCCCTATTTCTGGTTGAAGAGCAACTTCTTGATAGCGGTCGTTCTTACCAACCTGTACCATGCTCCTGCGGGTGAGTGTCAGTCGACCTGCTGTAGGATCGGCGGTTCACAGGCTCTCGTCAATCTCTTCATTTCCTCGGAGCGGTAGACATGATGAACGCGCTCGGTCGTCTCGTGACCATTGCTGGTGCAAGCGTATTGATTACCGCTGGATCGCTGCGCGCCCAGGACCGCGGCGGACCCGCTCGGCCCGATTCAGCCGCTCAACGCAAGGCGATCCTCGCCGATCGCGAGGCTATCTGGCGTGCCTGGTTCACGAATGATCGGCCACAGCTGGAATTGCTGCTTCCAGCGTCCGTGATCGCCATCAATAACGGCGACACCACCTGGCAAGATCGAAGCGCGGCTCTCGCCGGTGCGACGCAGTTCGCGCGGGACGGGGGCAAGCTGATCCGAGTGGCATTCCCGAGAACCGAGATCCAGGTATTCGGAGACGTGGCGATTCTATACTCGGTTTATGAACTCGAAATCGAACAATCTGGAAAACGCAGCTTCCAACGCGGTCGCGCGACGGAAGTCTTCATTCTGCGGGCGGGACGCTGGCGCAATGCAGGTTGGCATCTCGATTCGGGACGCTGAAGCCTGTTGCGGAGTGCCAAGGTCAGCTTTCGGTCGCTCACCGCCGCGCGATGGGGAGATCTCACGCGGCTCTTCGGGCCCCGCGGGGCATGTGGCGGATGCTGGTGCATGCTGTGGCGCCTTACACGGTCACAGTTTGAGCAGCAGAAAGGAATCGATAACAGACGTGCGTTGCAGCGTTTGGTGAGCCGAGGCAAGGAACCTGGGATTCTCGCTTATGTAGGCGATACGGTCGCAGGCTGGTGTGCGATCGCTCCTCGAAAGGAGTACGTCGCTCTGGAGCGGTCTCGAGTGATGCGTCGCCTCGATGCCACTGCCGTGTGGTCAGTGACGTGCTTCTACGTTTCACCACCCTTTCGGCGACGCCATCTGTCCGTCCAGTTACTTGAGGCTGCGGTGAGATTCGCGCGCCGGCGCGGAGCGAGAGTAGTGGAGGGTTATCCGATAATCACCAAGCGGACGGACTATCCGCCCGCCTTCGCCAGCATCGGTTTTGCCGGAACGTTCGCGCGCGCCGGTTTCCGAATCGTCGCGCAGCCCTCGCCGTCGCGACTGGTGATGCGGCAATTACGGGGGCGCTTGAGGCAGATGTGAATGTGAGTATTCCATCGGTAGGATCGCTCCCGTGCTGGGCCGGTCATTGGGGGACTTCATCGGGCAGGTCAAGTGCTTGTCCACTAGAACTGGGCGCGAGCCTAGTCACTTGTAGGGCGCAACGAAGCTGGGCACGTCGGGTTCCCCGGCGAACACACTGGCCGGCAGCCCGTCGCTCAGCGCCCAACGATGCAGCCAGCTGATGCCCGCCGGCCCCGTGTATCGGTCAACATGGCGATGATAGGCGGCGTGCGCCAACGCGCGCGCGAGCGAGATGAAGGCATAGCCGCGGCGCCGCATCATGGTCGCCAAGGCGTCGAAGCTGTCAGCATTGAGCCGGTTTGCATGGAGCAGAAGTATCTGCGGAAAATCGTGCCTAACGATGCGGCGAGATTGCGCTTCGTAAAACCCGAATACCGTGTCCATGTAACTGATGTAGTCGTGGCTGACCGACCTCGCGGCGGTGGTATCCCCTCGGGCGAGCACCGAGTCATAGACGCGAGCAAACGCGTAGTCGTAGTTGTCGATGGTTACTGGAGCAATCGTGTACCCGTGCCTCGCTAAGAACTGGTCAAATGCACGCTTTCTGGCGACACTGCCCCCTGTATGGAGAAAGGGGTGTCGAAAGAAGCGCAATTCCCTGCCGTGCTTTACCATGAGAGGGCGCGTGACGGTCTCGCCCAGGAGGACGTCATGTTCGAAATCTCTGAGACTCCCCTGGTTCAAGCTCTTATGGGAGAATGTGTGGTTGCCTAAATCAAGGCCGGCGTTTAACCACTGCTCCAGCAAGCCGACGCGGGCAGTATCGAGCCGACCGTCGATGTACAGTTTGCCCTCGTTGACGAATCCGATCGCCGGCACCTGCTGCTTGACCAACACTGCGACCAAGTCACTCATGACCCGTGACGCGATGCTGGTGCCAAGCTGCGTCGTATTGCCCGGCAAATCGTCGAAGGTAATGGCCACATCACGATGTGGTCCCGCAATCTGAAGAGCAAGAAAGAAAACCGCTCGCGTCATGGTCATGACCTCGTGATATACGTCCCAGGTGCGCCTTGCTGGGCGGCCACATACGCCAAGGCAGTATACATTGACCTTGGAGGCACGCGGCTGGCCGCTGTGGACGTAGCAAGATCTTGATAGCGCCTGCGTGATTACCGACGCCCCGTTGTCCACTCGCTCAGAGAGCGTTCGATGCTTCGCACTCGCGGCTGGTTGCTGCTCGTCGCACTTCCCGCAAGCCTCCCAGGCCACTCCTCCAAACCGGCGGCCCTCCAGGTTCCGGCTGAGTTTGCGCCACTCGACTCGATCATCGTGGCGCGGATGGGTGAGAGCCACGCTCCTGGCCTCGCGATCGGGATCGTCCGCGGGAAGCGTGTCGTCTTCACCCGCGGGTACGGCGTGCGTCGGCTCGGCGCACCGGACCCCGTTACGACGCAGTCGCTCTTTCACATGGCCTCGCTCACCAAGCCGTTCGTGGCTACCGCGATTATGCAGCTCGTGGAACGCCGGCGGGTGGCCCTGGATACGCCGGTTACGCGCTATTTGCCCTACTTCCGCGTGAAAGGCGACGGGGCCCGGATCACGGTACGGCAGTTATTGACGCACACCGCCGGGATGCCGGACGTTACTGATTATGGATGGGATCACCCTGAATACGACGCCGCGGCATTAGAGCGTTACGTGCGGGGGCTCGCCGACAGCACCTTGATCTGGGCACCGGGCACGCGCTACCGCTACAGCAACATCGGCTTCGAGGTGCTGGCGGACGTCGTAGCAAAAGTGGCGCGGATGCCTTTCGAGGAATACGTCCGTCGGCAAATACTGCAGCCGCTTGGCATGCGTTCGAGTACGCTTGTCAAGCCTCAAGCCGATACGACCCTGCTCACGACGCCGCATACCACGGATTCAACCGGCGCGGCAAACGTGAGTCCCGTATTCCCATACAATCGTCCACACGCCGGCAGCTCGACGCTGCTCTCCAGCGTGGACGACATGAACCGGTGGATGCTCGCCAATCTCGCGCGAGGCAGGCTGGATGGCCGTCGTGTGCTCGATACCGCCAGCTATCAAGAGCTTTGGCGTCCCGCGACGGTAACCGACATCACCTCGAAGACGATCGATCGCGGTCACATAGGATTGAGCTGGTTCATGGGGACCTACAGCGGCCGCCGGCTCATCGTGCACAGCGGAGCGGACGTCGGCTTCCTCAGCTTCATAGCATTGGCGCCCGACGACAGCGTGGGTGTCATCGTAATGATGAACTCCGAGCATGGGACCGTCCTGAGTGCCGTAGTGCAGGCCGCGCTCACAGCTGCCTTGCGGACCATCCGAGCCCCGCGATAGGACCCGTTCTTCCTTACTTGGTCGCCGGCACGCCTCGCAGCGCGGCGATTCGCACCTCAGAACGGGGGACGACCCCCCCCAAGAAAGGAGGACCGCTCATTCAACCAACCAGCTCCGTGCGCGAACTTCCTTGTGCACCAAGTGCGCGAATAGGGGTGTCCTTGCACACCATCGCCCCGCTCTTGGCGACGATCCCTGGGATCGGGCCGTAGCAGCGCCTCTTGTTGGACGGCTGAGCTCATGCCCGATCGGTTCCCCAAAGCGGCCGCGAAATCTGTGCTCGCTCGTGAAATGGAAGCCAATCGCTTCAAAGCCAAGTTCCCACTCAGTGTTCATGGCGAAGAGTGCCGCCTAACGGTTGGCGCTTTTAGCTGCGGCGGGCGAACCCCGCCACAGAGCAGGTCAAGATGCTGCCGCAGCTTGGCCGCGGGGAGGCACGGGCAGCGGGGAGCCTTGGCCTCGGAGCGCCGTCAGCTACACAGCCCCCGTGCCGGTTGCCCTTATGCTCGGCGCTCCACCGTCTGGGAGCGCGCATGGGACGCGAGGCGCCGATGGCCGCGGCCCTCGGCGACTGCCATCAGCGAGAGCCTCCTTCTCCTCCGCCCGGAAGCGCTCGTGTCCGTCGTCGCGGGAGACATGTCACACGTGCGGTTACAATTCGACGCCGCAGGGATCAGCCGACACCTATGCAGGAAGATGACGCCACGGAGCGCATGATCTTGTTGATCAAGGGAGAGTACAATGATGATCCGCCGCCAAGTTGGGCGATCGCTGGTTGGGCTGGCCGTGGCCATCGTCACGGTGGGCTGCGCGCCCGCATTAAGGACGCATTCACGTCCGGCCGACGCTGTTGACAATGAGATCAGCCGCGTGCTCGCTGGGCTAGGTCCAGCGGTAGAGTCGGCCAGTCTTTCACCCGTTCGCTATCAACTCGCCGAACGCCTCGGAGAGTATCACACGCCTGGTCTCGTAGTCGTGGTCATTCGCGACGACAGCATTCGCTGGGTGTTCAGCATAGGCGTTGCCACGGCGGGGGGCAACGATTCAATGACGGCCTCGACGCGATTTGTCGTGCAGTCCCTCCACAAGCCGGTCACCGCGTACGGAACGATGCGGCTCGTGGAGCAGGGCGTCGTCGCGCTCGACCGCCCAATCGACGACTACCTGCGCCGGTGGCACGTGCCGCAGAGCGAATTCACCACGCATGTTCAGCCGACGCTCCGGGAGATACTATCGCACACCGCTGGGTTTTCGGTGCGTGGTGTTCCGACGTATCGGGACGGTGAGCCGGTTCCGACAGTATTGCACGCGCTCGATGCGCTTCCACCGGCTAAGGGAAGCGCCGTTCGGATCGAATACGTCCCGGGGACGGAGCAGCGTTACTCTGGCGGCGGTTACACCGTGCTGGAGCTTCTCCTGGAGGACGTCACTGGCACTGACTTCCCGACGTTGATGAAGCAGCTCGTGCTCGATCCCCTAGCCATGCAGGCTAGCCGATTCACCGTCCGTATGCCGGCTGAGTGGCGGGCCCAGGCGGCCACAGGTCATGACGTCCGTCGCGTGCCGATCCCTGGGCGATGGCTAGGAATGGCGGCCGGCGGATTCGTGTCGACCGGTCCCGATCTCGCGAGATTCGTCATTGAAGTCGGCCGGGCGTGGCGAGGTGAGTCGAAGCCAATGTCGCGCGAGACCGCGCGCACGATGCTCTCGCCGCAGCCGCACGGTTGGGGCCTCGGGTTCGAGGTGACCGGGTCGGGAGACTCACTCTCGTTCTCGCACACTGGTTCTGGCGGTGGGTTCCGCACGCTGATCTATGGCTGTCCGGCGTTGCGTGCCGGTGTGGTCATCCTGGCGAACTCCGATGCGGCGAATGAGCTACGATACGAAATCCTCCGGAGCGTGGCGCGCGAGTATGGCTCGCCCGGTCCCAGGACCGAACGCCGCACGATGGTAGCGCTCGACGCCGAGGCGCGCGGTGCAGTGCTGGGCAGCTACGCGTTCTCCGACTCATCGGTGATGCGGATCTTTGAGGCCGGCGGGAGCGTCTGGGCGAGATGGAAGGACGAGATGCCCCAGCGGATATATCCGACGAGCGCGACGCACTGGTTCGCCGAGAACGCGACGGAGTTCAACTTTGCCGACGGCTCCGCTAACGGCTTCATCCAGCTCGAGTGGAGTGGAGATTTCGGCTCATTCAAGGCGCGGCGGGCCATGCCGCCCCGATAGGGAATCGCCCATCTGACATACTGAAGAGATCCTAGATGCGTACCCGTGGCGGGCAGCTAGTGAGCCTGTTTCTGAGTCAGCGTCGGGTATCAGAGGTCAACATTGCGGGCCTGCAAGTCCGGCAGCGGACGATGGGGGCCGAATGCTGTTGAGCACACACATTACGTGCGCGTCTACATGACGCAGCTCCGGCGCAAGCTCGAGCGCGATGCAGCGAGACCGGCGTACCTCATCACCGAGCCTGGGGTGGGCTACCGGTTGCGGTTTGAATGACCATTCGCAGCCGCAACATCGCTGGCTCGCCGTGACGGGAACTCTAGCGCAGCTCCCGCCGGCCCGCGGCGACGTCCGCCAAGGCGGCGACGTCCCACACCGAGACCAGTCCTCGCTGCAGCTCCACGAGCTGCGCCGCGGCGAGGCGGCGCAGCTGCCGGTTCGTGGTCTGGCGACTCAGGTCCGCGAACGCCGCGATGAGGTGTTGGGTGAGCTCGAGCTGCGAGCCGCGCGCCGAGCGACCGGGCGCGCCCAGGCGCTCGACCAGCTGCAGCAGCGCGCCGGCCGCGCGCCGCAACGGATCGCGCAGCCGCAGCACGGCAAGGCGGTCCAGCGACCGCCCGTGTTGGTACGCCCGTTGAGACGCGAGCGTCACCGCCAGCGACGGCCGCTCGGACAGTTGCTGGCGCACCAGCTCGATCGGCAGCTCGAGCGTGGCCGTGGCGAGCAGCGCCAGGATCTGCCACTCCGATCCCACGCTCGCTTCCCAATGCCGGGGCTCGTCGAGCGCGATCCCTCCGCGCACGACCCACAGGTGCAACTGCCGCAAGCGCTCGACCGGGCACAGCGGCTGGCCCGCCGGGTACTCGCGTGTCTCGACGCCGGCGAAGCCAGCGATGTCACTTGAGAGGAGATCCAAACCGCTGATGTCCTGTTCTCCGCGTGAACGGGCAAAATCGAGACCAGCAGCGCCACGCTCCGCCGCCGTGCCATGTCGCTCGCGCGACACGGCCCCGGTGCGTCAGGTGTCGCGTACGCCGCACAGCGGATTCAGGTCGTGGTCAACGTCTTCCCCCCCTTGCGCTCGCGTTACTCCGGCACTTAGCGTAGTCGTAGTGTTTCGGACGCGTCTCCCCACCGATGCGGCTTGGGCCCGGAAAGGGCGCAGGCTCCGCGAGCCAGGGGAGGGACGAGCACCGGCCTGGGTCGTGACCGCTTGAGATCGGGGAAAGAGACCGCACGCTCTTTTCCGACGGTGGGCGGCCCAGGCCGCCGACATTTGGTGGCACGCGTCGCAGCCTTCAGCCGCAGTCTTCCAATCCCCACGTGCCGCCGGGGCGCGCCGCGATTGAACGCCCAGGAACCCCATGAGCCCACAGCACGAAGTTGAGATCCTGCTGGTTGAAGACAACCCGCACGACGCGGAGCTGACGCTGCGGGCCCTCAAGGCCCGCAACCTCGCCAACCAGGTGTTCATCGCCCGGGATGGTGCCGAAGCCCTGTCGCGACGGCCTACCGCCTCGGCGCCAACAGCTACATCGTCAAGCCGGTCGATTTCGAGGCGTTTGCCCGCGCCGTGTCGGATGTGGGGTTTTACTGGGTGCTGCTCAACGAGGCGCCCCGCTAGGGAGCACGGCGCTGCCGTGCGCTGCCTCACGCGAATCACCATAACACTATACCACAGAACGAATTGTGACGTGGCACCAGCCCCGTGCGTGAATTTTTCCGGCCCCCCGCACGACCCGAATGGATGCCGAAAATGTAGATAGATTGGGCACTATCAGGCGAGTGTGCTCTCACTTTCATACGTAACTGGCTGTCATGACTAGCGTTACATCAGCACAAGCCCCGGAGTTGAGAAGTAAGTTGTTTGATTGCAATGAGTTTCCGTTGGCGCAGCAAGGGTCCTAGTCGACCATCGCTACATTTCGACCATGCCAATTGCCCCCCTGTACGGGCACGAGGGGATTCGAAACCGGCTGGCAGGCTCCATAGCCTCCGGCCGGTTGCCGCAATCCCTCCTGTTGGAGGGTCCGAGAGGCGTCGGCAAGCAGCGGCTGGCGCTCTGGCTCGCTCAGGCCTTGGTGTGTGAGAAGGTGGAGGGGAAGGAGCCATGCGGGGCCTGCCAGGCGTGCAAGCTGGTGACGACCCTGTCGCACCCGGATGTCCACTGGTTTGTGCCGCTCGAGGTCGCGAAGAAGGCAGCGGACGCGGACAAGCAGGTGGATCTCGTGGCGGTTGCGCTGGCCGAGGAGATGGCCACACGGCGAGGGCGTTCGTTGTACGAGCCGCCATCGGGCTTGGCGAGCCACGGGATCGCTTCGGTCCGGTTGCTGTTGCGCCGACTCGCGCTGACGCCGGTTCTCGGGCGACGCAAGGTGTTCATCATTGGTGACGCGGATCGGCTCGTGCCGCAGACGGGGGCGGAAGCGGCGGCGAACGCGCTGCTCAAAGCTCTGGAAGAGCCACCGGCTGACACCGTGTTCGTGCTCACCAGTGCTCAGCCAGACGGCCTGCTCCCGACCGTTTTGTCTCGCGTAGTGCGTGTCCGAGTGGCACTAAGTGGCGACAGCGTCGTGACAGCATTCGCGCAGCGCGAGCTCGGGATTACGTCACAAAGCGAATTGAACCAACTGGTTGCGGCCGCTGATGGGTGCGTGGGCAGGCTACTTGCAGCCTCTGAAGCCAGCCGGGGCACTCCGGATGCCGCGGAGGCGTTCTTGCTAGCGGTGAGGGGCGGGCCGGCGCAACGTTACGCCAGAGCCCTGAAGCAGCAGCCGTTCCAGGCGCGCGGAGGGTTCAGCGACCTGCTGGACGGGTTGCTCGAACAGTTGCGGGAGCAGGCGCGCGGGGGGCGTGGGAAGCACGCCGCGAAGGTGGTGGAGGCGATCGCCCGCGTGTTGGAAGCGCGGGAGTTGGCCCAGGGGAACGTGAATCCCCAACTGCTCGCGGCGGTGCTGGCGGACGATCTGGCCGCGGGGGAGCACGCGTGAAGCTGTCGCACGTGGACCAGGCGGGCCGGGCGCGGATGGTGGACGTGGGGGACAAGCCTATCACGGTCCGCACCGCCATGGCGGAGGGAGCGATCCGGATGTCGCGCGAGGCGTACCGCCTCGTGGCCGATCAGGCGGTCGCGAAGGGGGACGTGCTGGCCGTGAGCGAAGTGGCGGGCACGGTAGCGGCCAAGCGGACGGCCGAGCTCATCCCCCTGTGTCACCCCCTCGGCCTCGACCACGTCGAGGTGGAAGCGACGCTCGACGAGGCGCTGCCGGGCGTGCGGGTACGCGGCTCGGCCAAGGCAGTCGGCCGAACCGGGGTGGAGATGGAGGTGCTCACGGCCGTGTCGGTCGCGCTGCTCACGGTCTACGACATGGTGAAGGCGGCGGACCGCGGGATGGAGATCGAGCGGGTACGGTTGCTGGAGAAGACGGGCGGCACGCACGGGGACTGGCGCCGCGACGTCGCCGATTAGCCGATTAACGGAATTGACGACGCTTTGACACGCGACGTTAGCGTCATGGCTGCACGGAAAAAACAAGAGAGGGCTATGAACACGAAAACCCAGAAACTGATGCTGCAGGGGGGTCTGATCCTACTTGGCGCCCTGGTGGTGAGCAGCTTCGGCGGTTGGGCGCGGCGCGCTTCCGCGGACGACCAGCCGGTCCCCGCGTCGGCGCCGGTGGTGCTCGGTGAGCTCCGCGGCCTCCAGCAGGCGCTGGAGGCGACCCGGGGCGAGCTCGCGGTCGCCCGGCTGCAGCTCGAGCGGGCCAACGCCATCATAGAGTACTCGACTCACTACACCATTGCCGCCGACCTCTCGGCTGCGATTTACGACGTCGCGCTCGCCGAGGGCGTTGACCCGGGGCTGGCATTCCGCCTCGTGAAGACGGAGTCGAACTTCACCGCCAAGGCGACGAGCAAGGTGGGGGCGATTGGGTTCACCCAGGTCCTGCCGAGCACCGCTCGGTTGTACGAGCCAGGGCTGACCGTGCGGCAGCTGTACGACCGGAACACCAACCTGCGGATCGGTTTCCGCTACCAGCGTTACGAGGGCAGCCCGGAGGCAAAGCTGCGGCTGGCGCTGCTCGCCTACAATCGGGGGCCAGGCAGGGTCCAGGAGCTGCTGGATGCGGGGCGGGATCCGCAGAACGGATACGCGACGGTGATCATGAAGGGGTACCGGAGAAAGAGCTAAGAGCTTAGCCACACAAGACTTAGTGCGGTGGCGCAGCACGAAGGCGTAGGAGCGCGGTTAGCAGTGGCTTCTACGCCTTCTTCATTACTCAACACTCAACTCTTGACAGGACTTTGACTTAGGTCCATATTGCCGCGCCCGGGCTTCGCGCGAGGTGATCCATGCCATGGCGAGTGATCGCCGTGGGCGATCAAGTTTGGCATGTACACGCCCTTGCTGAGCGGCCGGCTCATACGCAGGCATGGCAGCTCGTGCTGGCGTTCCGTTCGGCCTCGGAGCGACCGGGACGGGCGCTCTTGGCCCTGTACCCGCTCGAGGCCACTTCCAAGTC
>WNGA01008091.1_pt1 | contig 14468 bp, 9 predicted proteins | sample 5400061 | NCBI WGS metagenome assembly WNGA01 (sample SAMN13153366, study PRJNA577476) | soil metagenome | isolation source: 100 cm soil or saprolite under grassland replicate 2 | place: USA:California | collected 2016-06-15 | reverse complement strand
AAGTCCACGACGCTCGCGTCGATCATCGACAAGATCAACACCGACCGGCACGAGCACATCATCACGATCGAGGATCCGATCGAGTACCTGCACCCGCACAAGAACTGCCTCGTGAACCAGCGCGAGGTGGGGGCGGACACGCAGTCCTTCAAGAAGGCGCTCAAGTACATCCTGCGGCAGGACCCGGACGTCGTGCTCATCGGCGAGATGCGCGACCTCGAGACGGTCGAGGCCGCGCTCGTCATCTCCGAGACCGGCCACCTCGCCTTCGCGACGCTCCACACGAACTCGGCGGTCCAGACGATCAACCGCATCCTCGACGTCTTCCCGCCGTACCAGCAGCCGCAGGTCCGCGCCCAGCTCTCGTTCGTGCTCGAGGGCGTCCTCACGCAGAACCTGCTGCCGAAGGCGGGTGGCCCGGGGCGCGTCCTCATCATCGAGGTGATGGTGCCGAACACGGCGATCCGGAACCTCATCCGGGAGGACAAGATCCACCAGGTCTACTCGCAGATGCAGGTCGGCCAGACGAAGTTCGGGATGCAGACCTTCAACCAGAGCCTCGGGGTCGCCTACTCGAAGCGGCTCATCACGCTCGACGAGGCGATGGCGCGCTCGTCGGATCCCGACGAGCTGAAGAACATCCTGGCGAGCGGGAGCGTGCGCGCGCCCACCGCGTTGCCGCCGAGGTAGCAGTCGGCGGATTCGACCCGCGGGCGGCGCTCGGCTAGGATCGCAGCCCGGGACGGAGCGACAGACCATGGCCCAGGCCGCAGCGATCAAGCAGAAGCCGGCGCCCGCGCCGAAGCAGGCGCCGGTCTTCAAGTGGTCGGGCAAGACGAAGCAGGGCGACGTCCGCTCGGGCGAGATGGAGGCGTCGGACTCCGCCGCGGTCCAGTCGAGGCTGCGGCAGATGGGCATCGAGCCCACCAAGGTCAGGAAGAAGCCGAAGGAGTTCCACATCTCCATCCCGGGGATGGGCGGCGTCACGTCGAAGGATATCCTCGTCTTCACGCGCCAGTTCTCGGTGATGATCGACGCGGGCCTCCCCCTCGTGCAGGCGCTCGACATCCTCGGCTCGCAGTCCGACAACCCCGCGTTCAAGAAGGTGCTCGTCCAGGTCAAGTCGCGGGTCGAGTCGGGCTCGACCTTCGCCGACGCCCTCGCCGAGCACCCCAAGGTCTTCGACGAGCTGTTCGTGCAGCTGACCCGCGCCGGCGAGATCGGCGGCATCCTCGACACGATCCTCCAGCGGCTCGGCGCGTACATCGAGAAGAACGAGAAGCTCGCGCGGCGGGTGAAGGGCGCGATGGTCTACCCGTCCATCGTGCTCACGGTCGCCGTCGGCGTGACCGTCGTCCTCCTCGCCTTCGTGACGCCGACGTTCGAGAAGATGTTCAAGGACTTCGGCGGCGCGATGCCCGCGCCGACCCAGTTCCTCATCAACCTTTCGCACGGGCTCACGGAGAACTGGTACCTCTTCGTCGGCATCCCGATCGCGTTCGTCGTCGCGTTCAGGCTCTTCGTCTCGAACCCTAAGGGGCGCGTCCTGTGGGACGCGTTCACGCTCAAGGTGCCGCTCTTCGGCTCGCTCGTCCGCAAGGTCGCGGTGGCGCGCTTCACGCGCACCCTCGGCACGATGCTCTCCTCGGGCGTGCCGATCCTCGAGGCCCTGCAGATCGTCGCGAAGTCCGCAGGCAACAAGACCATCGAGCGGAGCATCCTCTACGTGCGCGCGAAGATCTCCGAGGGCAAGAACATGGCCGCGCCGCTCGCGGAGACGAAGGTCTTCCCCGCGATGGTGGTGCAGATGATCGGCGTCGGCGAGGCGACCGGCGCGATGGATCAGATGCTCGGCAAGATCGCGGACTTCTACGACGACGAGGTGGACGTCGCCGTCTCCGCCCTCACGAGCATGATCGAGCCGATCATGATGGTCTTCCTCGGGAGCGTCGTCGGCGGCTTCCTCGTCGCGATGTACCTCCCGATCTTCAGCATCGCCGGCAACATCAAGTAAGGCCTCGTGGCCAGCGCCGGCGTGAGTCTCGTCGAGCAGCCGGCCGCGGCCGGGCCGCCCGCGCCCCTCGCGGACGACGGGCTCCACCGGAAGCTCGTCTGGCTGACGCTCTTCCGGATCGCCACCATCACGGTGCTGCTCGGCGGCACCGCGGTCGTGAACCTCCAGTTCGGCGCGCAGGCGAACGGCGTCGTCGCGCCGCTCTACGCCATCGTGGCGGCCACCTACGGCGCCTCGCTCGTCTTCGCGATGATGCTGCGAGTCCGCGCGCTCGAGCGCGGCGTCGCGGGGGCGCAGATCGCCCTCGACGTGGCGATCGCGGTCGCGGTCGTCGCGACGACCGGCCTCTCCGAGTCCGTCTTCGTGTTCATGTTCCTGCTCGCGATCGTGAACGGCTCGATCCTCCTGCACCGCGCCGGCGCGGTCGGGGCCCTCGCGCTCGCGCTCGCCGGCTACGGCGGCGTGGTCTACTCCCTCCACCCCGCGCCCGCCCTCGTGCGCGGGACGCTGTTCGCGCACGCCGCCGCCTTCATCGCGACCGGCGCGCTCGCCGGGTACCTCGCCGAGCAGCTCCGCCGCACCGGCGAGCGGCTCGCGGAGAGCGAGAGCGATCTCGCGGCGGTGACCGCGCTCCACGAGTCGATCGTCCAGTCGGTGACGAGCGGGCTCCTCACCCTCGACCCGCGCGGCCGGATCACGTTCCTGAACCGCGCCGGAGAGGAGATCACCGGGCTCGGGCTCGCGCAGGTCGCGGGACAGCCCGGCGCGCGCTGGTTCCCCGCCTTCACCGGCGAGGCGCGCGAGGAGGCGCAGTACGTCAACGTCGCCGGCGAGCACCGGCTCCTCGGCTACAGCGCCTTCGACCTCCACGGCCGGGGCGGCGAGCGCGCCGGCACCGCGGTCATCTTCCAGGACCTGACGGAGCTGCGCGCCATGGAGGAGGCGGTGCAGCGCTCGAAGCGGCTCGCGGACCTCGGCCAGGTCGCGGCGGGGCTCGCCCATGAGCTGCGGAACCCGCTCGCGTCGATCTCCGGCTGTGTCGAGCTCCTCCGCGGCGCGCAGGGGCTCTCGGACGAGGACCAGCGGATCATGGGGATCGTGCTCCGGGAGACCGGGCGGCTCGACCAGCTCCTCACCCGGTTCCTCGAGTTCACGCGCCCAGCGCCGCCGCAGCGCGTGCCAGCCGACCTCGCGCTGCTCGCGGGCGAGACCCTCGACGTCTTCGCCGCAGACCCGGCGGCGGCAGGGCTGCGGCTCGAGCGGTCCCTCACCCGCGCGCCGGTCGAGTGTGACCCGGATCAGCTCCGCCAGGTGCTCTGGAACCTGCTCGCGAACGCGTCACAGGCGGTGCGCGAGGCGGGACGGAGCGGCGGGGTCCGCGTCTCGTGCGAGCCGCACGCCGACGGCGGCGCGCTCCTCGCCGTCTCGGACGACGGCCCGGGCATCCCGAAGGGCGAGCTCGCCCGCATCTTCACCCCGTTCTTCACGACGAAGCCGCGCGGGACCGGCCTCGGCCTCGCGGTCGTGCAGCGGATCGTGGACGCGCACGGCGGCTCGGTCGCCGTGGACTCGACGGCCGGGGAGGGGGCGCGCTTCGCGGTACGGCTCCCCGGGCCGCGATCGGACCGCGCGCCCGTTCCGGGCTAGGATCGCGGGCGGGGGACGAGGAGCAGATGGCCGCGATCCTGGTGGTCGACGACGAGGCGTCGATGCGCGAGTTCCTGGAGATCCTGCTCGGGAAGCAGGGTCACCGGGTCGCGAGCGCCGCCGACGTGAAGGGGGCGCTCGCGCGCGTCGGCGAGGGCGGGGTCGACCTCGTCGTGACCGATCTGCGCCTCGGCGCCGAGTCCGGGATCGACGTGCTCCGGCGCGTGAAGGAGCTCTCTCCCGCCACGGAGGTGGTGATGGTCACCGCCTTCGCCACGACCGAGAACGCCATCCAGGCGATGAAGCTCGGCGCGTACGACTACGTGCTGAAGCCGTTCAAGGTGGAGGAGCTCCGGCTCGTCGTGGAGAAGGCGCTCGAGCACCGCGCCCTCGTCCAGGAGAACCGGGTGCTGCGCCACCGGGTGGGGAAGCCCCGTCTGGCGACGCCCGAGATCGTCGGCCGCAGCGCGGTGATGGAGGAGGTGCGCGGGCTCGTCGAGAAGGTGGCGCCCACGCGCACGACCGTGCTCGTCACCGGGGAGAGCGGGGTCGGCAAGGAGGTCGTCGCGCGCGCGATCCACGACCAGAGCGATCGGCGCGACCAGCCGTTCGTCGCCATCAACTGCGGCGCCATCCCCGAGGGGCTCATCGAGAGCGAGCTGTTCGGGCACGAGAGGGGCAGCTTCACCGGCGCGGTCGAGGCGAAGGCCGGCCTCTTCGAGGTGGCGGGGTCGGGGACGCTCTTCCTCGACGAGGTCGCGGAGCTGCCGCTGCCCCTTCAAGTCAAGCTCCTCCGCGCCGTCCAGGAGCGGCGGGTCCGGCGCGTCGGCGGTGCGGCGGACCTCGCGTTCTCCGCGCGGATCATCGCGGCGACGAACCGGGAGCTCGGCGAGGAGGTCGCGGCGGGGCGCTTCCGCGAGGACCTCTTCTATCGGCTCAACGTGATCCAGATCCGGGTGCCGCCGCTGCGCGCGCGCCGCGAGGACATCCCGCTGTTCGTCGGGCACTACCTCGTCCGCTTCGCGGTCGAGGCGGGGCGCGGCGACATGCGCCTCTCGCCCGAGGCGGAGCGCCGCCTGCACGAGTACGACTACCCGGGTAACGTGCGCGAGCTCGCGAACGTGGTCGAGCGCGCGGTGACGCTCGCGGACGGCCCGCTCATCCACGTCGCGGATCTGCCCCCCGCCCTGCGCGTGGCGGCCGGCGCTGCGCCGCCCGCGACCGCGCCCGCCGCGGACCTGCCGGATACGGGCATGGACCTGCAGGCCTACCTCGACGAGATCGAGCGTCGGCTCCTCGAGCAGGCGCTCGGGCGCGCGGGCGGGGTGAAGACGGAGGCGGCACGCCTCCTCAGCCTCACGTTCCGCTCGCTGCGCTACCGGCTCGCGAAGTTCGGGATCGGTGAGCGGTAGGAGCGCGGCTCACTTGCAGGCGCTGGCGGGCGGCGGCGCATCGGTCGGGCCGGACGGCGCGTGGCGGCACGCGTGCATGTCCCGGGTCACCTCCACGACCCCGAGGCCCATGACCGGGTCCATGGCGCCGCCCATGCCGAGGTTCGACGCGCCCTTCTCCGGGTTGACGGCGGTGAGGCCGACCGCGATCTGGCCCTTCTGGTTCACGAAGACGGTCGGCTGATCGCCCTGCGCCGGCACGAGCGTGTTCTGGACGATGGAGCGGAGCGGGTTCCCGTTCGAGTCCTGGAACACGGAGCCACCGGTGACCGCGTCCGCGGCGTAGTGGTACGAGAGGCGGCGGAACGCGGCCGTGCACTTCGACGTCGCGCACCCGTTCGTCGCGGCCGTCGCTTCCCCGAGCGCGGGCTGGATCGTGTTCCAGAGCACCTTCCCGTAGAGCCCCGACACCGACGAGGTGCGCTCGTCGAGCAGGTTCACGTTGTAGGTGTGGGCGTCCGTCGTGATCGTCGGGCCGTGCTTGTAGTAGATCGCCCAGCCCTGCGAGGTCGCGGAGGCGAGGCCCGTCGGGTTGTCCAACGACCCGTCGATGAGCGAGATGCCGCTCGAGGAGGTGCGGGATGAGGTGAGCGGGTTGACGGAGGTGACCGAGTCGGAGACGTAGAGCCGCGCCTGGTCGTAGAGCGCCGCCTGCGCCGCGGTCTTGAAGATGGCCCGGTTGCCCGTGTCGTCGAACACCTTCAGGGAGAAGTACCAGTTGCGCGCCATCGGGTAGGTCGACCAGGTGGAGTTCGCCGTCGAGAGGTCGAGCGCCGATCCTGGATCCGGGACGCCCGTCGTCCGGTTCGCGGCCCGGCCCGCGCGGCAGCCGTACGCTCCGCCGGCGTCCGTGTCGCACGTGACCGCCACGTCCTTCACGAACCCGGAATTGCCGCTCACGACGTTCGGGCAGCCCGCGACCGTGACGTACGCGTCGGAGTGGACTCCGCAGGTCGGGGCGGCCCCGGTGAGGTCCGTCGAAACGGTGAAGTTGGACTGCGCTGTGCTGCTGCACGCCGCCTGCGTGAGGCCGCGCGCGTCCATGCCGAGGCCCGTCGCCGCGTAGCCGTTCGACGCCGTCGCGAGCGTCACGGAGCACCCCTTCTGCGCGCACGCCCGGAGGTTGTCCGGTCCGCAGATGCCGCCGTTCGTGTCGATCAGGTTGAAGCGATCGCCGGTACCCGCATAGACGCGGAAGACGTGCGCCCCCGGCAGCGCGGTGTTCGCCGTGATGTAGAAGAACGGCTGGCCGCCGCTCTTGTTGCAGAGGCTCCCGTCGTTGTACGGATCGCCCATCTGGAAGACACGGGCGCCGAACCAGTTCTGGACCCGCTTGTCGGTGTCCATCTCGCCGGGCGTGTTGAACCGCAGGACCCAGAGCTGTCCGCCCAGGTCGCCGAACGTCGCCGTGTCGAAGTACCCGTCGTTCTCCCACGAGAGGCTCGGCCGCCGCTCGCTCGTGCCCCACACGACCATCCCGGGCATTGCGGCGACCGGGAACGTGAGGGCGAGGCGCGGATCGCCCGCGCTGGCGGTGGTCGGATACGAGAAGTCGAACACCTCCTTGCCGGTCCAGACGTCCACCATGTGGACGCCGCGGCCGCGCAGGAGCTGCGGATCGAAGCCGCCCGGCAGGAGCGTGACCCAGCGCTCGTGGTACGGGACGGGAGTGGCCACTCCGGGGACGGCCATCGTGGGCGTGTTCGCGTCGGCGACGCGCCCGGAGTTCGGGTCCGCCTTGATTCGGACCGGGCCGATGGGCGGGGGCACCGGGAGGAACTCCGTGTAGGTCTCGCCGAACCGGAGCGACTCGGGCTCGGACGGCTGCGGGTAGATCCAGAGGAACTTCGGCTTCACCCAGGTGCCCCCGCTCAGCTGCGCCGCGTCACTGACGTCGAGCGCGAAGAAGTGCGTCCCGCCCCGGCGCTCGCCGACGATCGCGACGGTGTGGAACTCGGAGGCGGCCTTCATGTCGTCCACGATCGGCGCCGGCGTGGTGATCCCACCGTTCCCGACGCCGTCGACCCAGACGTCTCGCACCATCGCGGTCCCGTCCACGAGGATCTGGTGCTCGCCGGTGAGGAGGAATGGCAGCTTGCCGAGGAGATCGGGCGGGATGAAGGCCCAGAGCTCCACCGGCCCGGGCTGGCTCCGGCCAGCGTCAGCGTCGAATTCGCCGCGGTCGTAGTAGCCTTCGAACGGCGCCTTCGACTCGTCGAGATCCGTGGCGGGGTCGTTCAGGTTCGCGTGCCACTGGCCGCCGTTGAACGCGTGGAGCATCCCGTCGTTCGAGCCGACGAGGATCATCTTCCGCCGGTTCTTGTAGGCCGCCGACTTCGCGTACAGGTCGTACTGGTTCGTGCCGGTGACGACGGGCTTCACCGGCGTCCGCCAGAGCGACTCCATGCACTGGTTGTGCAGGCCGTTCGGGCAGAGGATCCCGTCCGCCGGGAGCGGCGCGTCCACGACCACCGGCGAGGAGTGATAGATGTCGCCGAGCTTGAACTTCCGGTCGAGGAGCAGGTCCTGGTTCGGCAGGTTCGCCGCGACCGTGGCGCTGCCGACGGTCGGGGGCAGGGAGGGGAACGGTCGCGGCGGCGGCCACCCCTCCGCCTCGGTGCGCCCGACCTCGTTCAGGACGTCGGCCCCGAGGACGAACCGGATGATCGTCTTCGCGCACTCCCGCTTGCTCGTCCGGACGACCTGGGCGGTGACGGCGTCCCCGGCGGTCTCGATCTTCCGGGCGATCGTCGCGCACACCCCGCCCGTCGTGCCGAGGCCGAGGTACGGCTGGATCGCCTGGGTCGCGGTGTCGTTCGGGTCGAGCCGGATCATCGAGTCGGACCCGTCGATCGTCCCGAACGGCGCGATGTCGTCGACCACCGTCCAGACCGAGCGCTGCCTCCAGGCCTGCTGCTTCAGCGTCTCGTAGGCGTCCCACCACGGGTTCGCCGGGACGTTCGAGAGCGTGCCACAGGGCTTCGACTGCGCGACGCACCGGGGCGTCTGCTCGCACGAGGGCAGGCTGCCCGTCTGGACGAAGTGGCCGTTCCCGTCCTCCGCGATGAACTTCTTGTCCTTGTCCATCAGGAACACGCTCCCGCAGGCTCCGTCGCAGTCGAGGTCTCCCACGCCGTTGGGCGTGCAAGGGTTCACGAACTCGCTGTACAGCTCGTAGCGGTAGAGGTGCCCGGGCCAGTGCGGCTCGCGCGCGGGGTCGAAGCGCGGGATGATCACGGAGTGCCCGGTCGTCGTCTGCAACGTCGACACGGTCGCGACGCTGAACGAGGTCGAGCGCTCGTTGATCTCGGTGAACGCCTTGAACACGCCGGCGCGGAGCGCCTCCGCGCTGTCGGCGTTGACGAACAGGCCGCCGCCGGCGTTCGCCGCGTTCGCGAGCATCCGGGACGCGTCCGGGTTGTTCGCCGTCGCGAACCCGACGGTGTAGACGTCGAGGGTCTGCTTCCCGGGCATGCCCTGACCGTCGAGCGTCCCGCCGCTGCCGCCGCACGCGCCCGCGCCCTCGCTGCGCAGATCGTAGTTGTGGAGATAGAACGCGACCTTCGTGAGGTTGTTCTTGTAGCCGTCCGTCCCGGTGAAGTCGCCGCAGCGGGGGCAGTCCGCCGCGACGGTGCCGAGGACGCCGGTGGTCGGGTCGCCGGCGTACTTGCCGGAGTCCGAGGACGCGATGCTGGCGGTCCCCGGCGGCAGCGTGTTCCCCTCGCCCGGATCCGGCAGGCCGTCCGTGAGCAGGATGACGCTGCTCGTCTGGCACGACCAGCAGACGGCGAGCGTGTTCGCGGCGCTGAGCGATCCTGCGAGCGACCAGTCGTAGTCGAACCAGGGCAGCGAAGGCGTGTGGTAGTAGAACCCGACGTCGAAGAGCGCGGTCGAGAGCGGCTTCGAGCCGCCCCAGGTGAGCGCATTCACCGCGTTGACGTAGGTCGAGCGGTTGCTCTCCCAGTTCCCGTTGTTGAAGATCGACGAGCAGCTCGGGTTGAAGCTCCCTGCGCTGCCCGCGGGGACGTAGCCGGACGCCCCGAACTGCGCGATCGCCATGCGGATGCGGGTCTGGTTCGCGATGATGTCCTTCACGACCTTGCGGGCGACGACGAACTTCGGCGGGAAGAAGCTGAGGTAGTTGCCCGTGTACCAGATGCTCGGGTACTGCACGTTCGCGACGCCGTCGACCGTCCCGGACCGCACCTCGCCGTCGTAGTACCAGCCCTTGTTCGTGAGGCAGGTGTTGCAGATCTGGGCGCGGGTGAGACTGCCCTGCACGGTCGTCCCCTGATCCGCGCAGAACTGGGCGATGCTCGCCGCCGCGGAGTTGACCTTTCCGCCGCCGGTCACGCCCGTGACGTACTCGTACGGCGCGACGACCGGAGCGCCACCGACGAACGCCCAGCCGTTCCCGAAGTCGTGGTCGCCCGGGTTCGCCCCGGTGCGCGTCCAGGTGCCCGCGTCGGTCGCGGAGTCGTGGAAGACCTCATCCCGGGGGAACAGGTCCGGGAAGTCGGGGTCGTACCCGATGCCGAACGCCAGCGCGTTCCCGCCCTGCGTGTAGTACGGGCAGAGCTGCGAGGGCACGACGCCGTAGTCCGCGCCACCTCCGGTCGCCGGGTTCCCCGCGACGAAGGCGTTATTGTCCTGCGGGGTGACGCCGCAGGGCGAGTGGTAGACCCGGCTCGGCAGCGCCGCGAGCATTCCGCTGTCGCCGAGGCTCCCCTCCGCGACCCCGCCGCCGCACCCCACGAGCCCGGTCGCGGGGAGGGCGCCGAGCGAGGCCGGGCCGTTCGGCGGCAGCCGCGCCATCGACGTGCCGGTGTCGAGGAGGAAGTAGATGTTGGGGTACCCGCCCTGGGACGTGAAGAAGAGGTTGTCCTCCTGGTTGGGCGGGTTGATGAGCGCGTCCGCGACGCTGCCGGCGAGCAGGGTCCGCGCGGAGTCGTCGGAGCACGACTGCGGCTTCGTCGCGTGCGGCACGGACAGCAGGAGGAGCGCGACGATGACGCCGACGGTCCGGAGAGCGGTCTTGCGCATCGGAGGCTCCTACAGGCGGGTGCGGATCTGGAACTCGACCTCGAGCTCGCGGTCGGGTGACCACGGGCCACCGGGGACGAGGCAGCGGGCGACGCACCGGTACGCGCGTCCGGCGCCGATGAGCGCGGTGCTGCGGTTCGTGAGGTCCACGACCGCCTCGTCGCCGAACTCGGCCGCGAGCGCGACCACCACGTTCTTCGCGACGAGGCCCGAGGGGATCTGGTTGTAGTGCACCGGCGCGAGGCGGGTGCCGTCCGCGAGCGTCAGCTCCGACAGCGGCGTGTCGCTGCCGAGCCAGCGCGGGCCATAGCGGGCGAGCTCCGCCCAGATCTTGACCTGGGCCGCCGACGCGCACGCGGCCATGAGATCGCGCCGCGTCTTCGCCCCGGCGTTGATGCGGTCTCGCGACGCCAGCGTCACGGCGCCGGCCCCGATCGCGGCGAGGACCGCGAGGAGGATCACGACGAGGATGAGCGTGCTGCCGCGGGCGGAACGTCTCTGGGAGCGGGTCGTCATGGCTGGCTCAGAAGTAGGTCATCGCCCGCGTGGACATGTTCGGGAGGCTGACGGTGGTGTCGAGGACGACGCGCTGGTAGCCGTCGTGCCCGCCGATCGCGGCCGGGTACGCCGTGATCCAGGTCGGCAGCGCGTTCTGGTTCGCGAGCGGCAGGAACGAGCTGGCGCGCGTGTTCGCCTGGACGTCCACCGCCGTCGAGCGCGCGAGCACGGAGACGCGCACCGCCTGGATGTTCGCCTGGTGGTTCGTGGCCCGCTCGGCGGCCGCGGGCGGGCCGAAGGTGTAGCGGTAGAAGCTCGACGCCGTGTAGACCGTCTCGCCGGTCACGGGCGCCGCGCCGGGGAAGAGCGTCGTGGTGATCGTGTTCGCGGCGCTCGTCGCGCTCGCGGCGGCCGCGGCGACGCGCGTGATGACGGAGCCGCTCGTGGCGCCGACCGGCGCGAGCGCGCCGGAGTTGAGGAGATAGGTGACCTGGATCGACTCGATGCCCTCCGCGAGCAGCAGCTCGTCGTTCGTGTCGACGGCGTTGTCGAGGTTCGTGTCGACGCCGCGGTCGAGCACGAGGAGCGGGTCGTAGAGGGTCGCGCCGGCCATCGTCCCGACCGCCACCGGGCGCACGTGGAACCGGAAGCGGTTCACGAGGAACAGCCGGGCAGGATCCGCCGGCGGCGTGGTCGTGAAGCACGCCGTCGCGGCGGCGACGTCCTGGCGCCGGAACGGGTTTGACGTGTCGACCGCCTTGAGCGAGATGGACCGGACGCCGGCCGCGGCGAGAGAAGGGACCGTCTCATCCGAGGTGAAGTAGGCGTACGACGACGAGCCGGGGCACACCGCGAGGAAGATCTGGCCCTTGCGGAACACGTCGCCCTGCCGCGCGTACACGGACACGGCGCCGCTCGTCACCGCCGAGATCCGCCAGGCGTTCCCGACCGGATCGTCGGCGTTGCTCGCCGGAATCCAGTAATTGGGCTCGCGCGCGAAGAAGACGAGCTCGTCCGGGTTCGCGACGGAGTCGCGCGCGCACCCGGCGAGCTCGGTGGGGCACGGGCCCGTCGCGTACCAGCCGTTGAGGTCGAAGGCGAGCGCCGCGTCCATGCCGAACCCCGCGAGCGGCAACGCCTGCTCGAGGGCGAGCAGCGCGCGCCGCGCGCTGCCCTGCGCGCCGCGGAGGCGTTGCCCGTCGGAGAACGCCTTCTGCTGCGAGCGCACGACGACGATCGCGCCGGCGAGCACGATGGCGGTGATCGCCATCGCGATGAGGAGCTCGAGCAGGGAGACGCCGCGGTAAGGACGGTGGGTGCGCATGTCAGTTGAACGCGTTGATGTTCGCCATGAAGTTGCCGCGGACCTCGGAGTGGACGTAGAGCACCACCTCGCGCGGCACGGCGATCGTCCGCTCGCGGAAGATGACCGAGACGGCGATGATCTTCGCGGCCGTGCCGTTCGCGGTGACGCCCGCGTCCCAGACCGTCCACCGCCGCTTGTAGATGGGGGCGGTCGGGTCCTCGGGATCGCGCTCGATCGTGGAGTCGAGCCGCGCGCCGGGGATCGCCGTGGCGTCGTCCCACGGGTGGACGTTGGCCGTCGGCACGCCGAGCGGCAGCAGCCGCCCGAAGTTCGTCGGCGGCGTGCTCGCGTCGACGCCGGCCAGCCCGTTGAGGCGCCCGAGCTCGTCGGCCGGATCGAGCCTCCCGAGCGCCGACCCGAGCTCGGCCGCGAGCTGCGTGGCGATGGTCTGGGCGCGAGCGCCCTGCGTCGCGCTCATCCCGAAGATCTGCAGCCTCGCCATCCCGAGGAGCCCGATGAGCAGGATCACGAGCGAGATCATCGCCTCGAGCAGCGTCGTCCCCCGCTCGCTCGCCCGTCTCGCACGACATCGCGTCGTCACCATCGAGCCCTCCTGCCTACGGGACATCGAACGTCCTCACGATCCCGGACGGCACCGCGACGAGCACCCCGATCTGCTGCGCCCCCCGGGTCTGGCCGGTGAGGTCCGTTCCGAGCGCGAAGGCGTGGCCGCTCTTCGCCGTCGCCGGCGGAGACGCCGGATCCGGAGGCTCGACCTGGACCTGGCCGTTCGTCCGGAACCGGTACGCTACGCAGCGCCGGTTCCCGGGGCAGATCGCGGTGAGGTCGGGATCGAACGTCTTGAAGGTCGCCGCGAACGCGTTGAAGGGCGCGGGGAGCGTCGCGGTGGTGGCCCCGAGGTAGAGCTTCACGCCGCGGTCGAGCCGGAGCTCGTCTACGACCCGCGCGACCTCGTTCCCGGGCGCGTCCACGTCGAAGCTCGAGAGCCTCCAGGTGGTGGTCGGGCCCTGGACGTCGAAGGCGCGCGCGCAGCCCGCGGTGAGGATGGCCCCGCAGCCGGAGAAGTCGTTGCCCGGCGCGTCGGCGACGATGAGCACGTGCTCCGTCTGCTCGGAGAGCGCCGCGAACTGGAGCTGCTCGATGCGCATCTGCAGCTCGAACGCGACGTTGTTCGCCGTCGCGTTGCGCTGCCCCGCCCGCATCGAGGCGTAGGCGAGCGTCGCCAGGATCCCGACCATCGCGATGACGATGGCGAGCTCGATGAGCGTGAACCCGCGGTGCCGGACCATGGGCCTTCTCCCTAGCAAGCGGCTTGCCCGGCGCGCCCCCGCGGATTCCGGAGGGTTTCTCCGCGGTGCCCGCCGCGCCGGCTGCACCCCGCTGCACCGGTTGGAAACTCGTTTCATGTGGGGCGGCCGCGCACCCGCGACTAGTGCAGGTCGCGGCGCTCGAAGACGGCGGCCGCGAGGGCCAGGGCCGCCCCGCCGTAGAGGAGCGCGTACAGCGCCGGGAGCCACGCCGCCGCGGTCGGCGGGGTCCGGTAGATGACGCTCTCGTTGAGCGACAGCGCGGACAGGTTCGGCAGCACGTACCAGAGGACCTTGCCGAGACCCGCCCCCGCTCCCGACGCGGAGAGGGTGCGGAGGTCGGTGGAGAGGCGCCCCGCGATCGTCAGGGCGAGGGCGAAGATCGCGGCGAGCGTCGTCGTCGTGACGGCGGAGAACAGGACCGCCACCGCGGCCACGACGAGCAGCTGCACGCCGATCATCGCGACGGCGGAGAGGAGCGCGAGGTCGAGCGGGCGCAGCGACTGCTCCTGCGCCGCGAGCAGCGCCGCGAGGGTGAGGCCCATGATCGCGAGGTTCAGGAGGAGCGTCGCCGCGAGCCCGAGGTAGCGGCCGAGCAGGTACCCCGAGCGCGAGATCGGCTTCGCGATGATGGGGTAGACGACGCGCCGCTCAATGTCCCCCGCGATCGCGCTCGCGCCGAGGAAGATCGCGATGAGCGATCCCATCGCCTCCATCGTCGTGAGGCCGAGGTCGGCGGCGATCCGGTGGCTCTCGCCGAGCGTGAGCGTCGACACGACGAGGCTCACGACGACGAGGAGCAGCGCGAACAGCAGCAGGTTCACCTGGACCTTGCGGCGAAGCGCCTCGCGGACAGTAACGGATGCGACGGCGAAGATCCTCATCGGCTCGACCTCTCGTACTCGCGGATGCGCGCGCGGCTCTCGCGCAGCTCGCGGTTTCGCTGCGCGGTGGTGAGCGGTCGCTCGTACCGCTTCTCGTACGCGGTCGAGCGCACCCGCCCGTCCTCGCCGAAGTAGTAGACCCCGCCGAACGGGTCGGGCGGCACCGCCGCGAGGAGCCCCTCGAACACGAGCTGCTCGGGGACGAACGGCCGGATGGCGTGGCGTTCGGCGTACACCTGCGCCGCCTGCTCGATCACCCCAGCGTCGCGCTCCAGCGTCGCGCGCTGGATCTGGGCG
>WNGA01008090.1_pt1 | contig 14469 bp, 10 predicted proteins | sample 5400061 | NCBI WGS metagenome assembly WNGA01 (sample SAMN13153366, study PRJNA577476) | soil metagenome | isolation source: 100 cm soil or saprolite under grassland replicate 2 | place: USA:California | collected 2016-06-15 | reverse complement strand
TCGGGGTGGCCGTTCCGCTGGTCTCCATGCTGGCCATCGTCGCGGCGGCTGCCTGCATGGCGCAGTCGAACGTGGTCGTCAAGCGCTACCCCAAGTGCCATCCCATCGCGAACAACGCGATCGCCATGGGGGTCGGCGGCGGAATCCTGCTCCTGCTCTCCCTGATCGCCGGCGAGCGGCACGCCCTCCCGGTGGAGGGACAGACAGTCGCCGCGATCGGCTACCTGTCGCTCGTCGGCTCGGTCGGCGTCTTCTCGCTGTTCCTCTACGTCATCGCGCGCTGGTCGGCGTCGGCGACGAGCTACGTGATGCTGCTCATGCCGCTCGTGACGGTGGCCGTAGCGGCCGCGCTTGCGAACGAGGCGGTCACGCCCGCGTACGTCATCGGCGGGGCGCTCGTTCTCGGCGGGGTCTACCTGGGAGCGTTCGCACCATCAGTCGGTCGGGCGGTGACGGCGCTCGTGGGACGCGGCGGCGCGGTCGAGGCGGCCGCTGCAGGTCGTCGCGGCGCGGCCGCGGTGGCCGCTCAACGGGCCGAAACCGCCGCCGAGGAGCTCAAGCCGCCAACGCCGCCGACGATCGTCCTCCCCGGCTGCGCCTGATGCACTCGGCGGCACCATGTCGTCCTCTGCGCCGAGACGGAGCGGACCGGACCCGAGAGTAGACTCGCCCGGAACGAGAGGACGGGTGATGGCAGACGACGAGTCGACCGACAAGTACGCGAGCAACGCTGAGCTGGACATGGAGAAGGCAGGCGAGCTCCGCGACGAGGCAGCCCTGGTCCATGAGGAGGCAGAGAACGTCGAGGATCTTGCCGACAGCGTGCAGAAGCTGGGCGGCGTGGCTGATGCCACGCGACTGCGAGCCGAGGGCGAGAGACTCGAAGCCAAGGCGGACGACATCGATCGTCGGGCGGACCTCCTTGTGGATGCGGCCGGGATGTGGCGCGAGGCCGGCGACGACGAGCGTCGCTCGACCGACACACGAACCCGCGCCGACGCCGCATTCGAGACGGCGTTCGATCTCCAGGCGCGCATCAACGACACGCCGATGTCCGACGACCAGATCACCGAGGCCAAGATCGAAGCGGCGCGGGCCGCCGCCGAGGTGACGGCACTACGCGAACGGACCGACGAGCTGGCCCACCAGGCAGGTTTCGACATCAAGCTCGCCGAGACCGAGGAGGCGGCCGCCGGATTCGTCAGGCCCGAACCGCCGCCGGGCCCCGAGAACGAGCCCAACCCGGACCTCCTGCCTCTGGAGTAAGGCGCCACGCCGTCAGCGGCGCAGGCCCGTCGTCACGATGCCCTGGATGATGAGTCGCTGGGCGAGGAAGAAGACGAGGATCAATGGCAGGCTGTAGAGGACGACACCGGCCATCGTGACCGTCATGTACGGGTTGCCGAACGGGTCCCGATAGCCGTTGGCCATCGCTACCGCCAGCGTCGTGTTGTCCTGGCTCAGCAGCAGGATCGGGAACAGGTAATCGCCCCAGACCCAGGTGAAGGCGAAGATCGCCGAGGCGGCGATCGCCGGCCCGGCGTTGGGCAGGAAGATCGCATAGAAGATGCGCAGCGATCCGCAGCCGTCGACTTCCGCCGCGTCCTCCAGCTCCCGCGGGAAGTTGGCGAAGAACTGCCGGAACAGGAAGATGTGGAATGGGCTGCCGGCCAGGCCCCACAGGATCCAAGGCCAATAGGTGTTGGTCAGCTCCAACCGTGAGAAGAGCACGAACTGCGGGACGAACGTCACGAAGGGCGGCACCATCATCGTGGCCAGCACCAGCAGGAAGAGCGTGTTGCGGCCCGGGGCCTGATGCCGAGCGAAGCCGTAACCGGCCAGGGCGCTCGAGAACACGACCAGTCCCGTGAACAGGACCCCCAGGACCAGAGAGTTGCCAGCGAATTTGAAGAAGTCGATCAGCGTCAGCGCCTGCTGATAGTTGCTACCGTCCGGCTTGGCCGGGAAGAGCACGCCCGAGGCGAATTCGGGCAGGGTCTTGAACGAGCTGGAGATCGTCCAGAAGACCGGCAGGAGGAAGATGGCCGCGGCCGCGAGCACAACGACGTAGACGAAGCTCGCCCGCAGTCGACGCTCCGCGAAGCTCACCCGATCTCCCTACTGCTCGACTTCGTAGTAGACGACCCAGCGCCGGCTGGTGCGGAAGAGCACGACCGTCATCACGAGGACGATTGCGAACAGGATCCACAGCAGCGCCACGCCGTAGCCAAAGCGCTGCTGCAGGAAGATCTGGTTGTAAGCGTGAACGGCGAAGAAGTAATTGTCCCGGGGCGGGACCGCGCTGAGGTCCGTCAGGCCCGGTGCCAGCAGGATCGGCTGAACCAGGACCTGGAGGGCGGTGATGAGGCTCAGGACGACCTGGAAGAAGATCACTGGCGTGAGGAGCGGCAGCGTGACCTTGCGGAACGCCTGCCAGCGAGTCGCTCCATCGATCAGGGCGGCTTCCCGTAGCTCCGTGGGGATGCCCTGGAGGCCGGCCAGGAAGATGACCATCCCGGCCCCGGCTCCCGCCCATACGCTGAACGACACCAGGACTCCGGTCGGCTGGTCGACGAGCCAGTTCACGCTCGTATCTGGGCTCACCAGCCCGACCAAGGAATTGACGATCCCGCCGTCCGATGCGGTCATCGCCTTCCAGACCCACGCGGCGGCGACCGGCGGGATGACGTAGGGAAGGAAGAAGAGGGTCCGAAAGAGGCCGCGCCCGCGGATCGGCTCGTTGAGGACGAAGGCCAGCCCGAGCTGGATGAGCAGGCCCAGCGGAACGACGACGGTCATGAAGATCGCGGTCCGGCCCAGGGCATAGATCGCGTCGGGGTCGCGTAGGACTCGCGCGTAGTTGCCAAGGCCAACGAATCTGAACGAGTCGAGATTGAGCCCGTCGAAGTTCGTCAACGACAGGAACAGGCCCATCCCCAGGGGCACGGCGCTGAGGGCGACGAAGCCCAGCAGCCACGGCGTCACGAAGGCGTAGAACGCGAGCGCGTGCCGGGCTCGACGAGTCGACAGCCGGGGACGGCGCAGCCCGACGGGCGAAACCCTGGTCGGTGCGATCCTCACGCCGGCAGTGCTCCCGTGGCTCGCCCGAACCTCGAGGTCGGGCCAGGTTCCCGACGGCCGGCTCGAGACCTCGAGATCCGCGTGCGTGCGGCGAGCCGGCCGGTCGCGACTCACCACCGGGCGAGCCTATCCGATCCGGTCCTTGCCTTCCTGGATTGCCTGGTTCACGTCGTTCTCGATCCGGCTCAGCATCTCGTCGAATCCGATCTGCCCCTTGAGCGCGGTCTCGATGTGCTTCTTGTAGGCCGCCGCTGCCGCCTGCTCCGAAAGGTACGGGTTGTACTGGAGGACGAAGCTGCTGTTCTCCAGCTCGCCCTCGAGGACCTTCTGGACCTGCTGCTGGAACGGTGCCTGCCGCGGCATCCGTCCGTAGAGGGACACGAGCCCGGGGACTCCCCAGCCGCTACCGGCCCTCGCCTCGGCCGGCGGACCGCCCATGTACCACTCGAACAGCTCCCAGGCGGCGTCCGGTTCCTTCGTATGCGATGAGACGACCCAGCCGGTGGCCGTCATGGTCGGGTCGCGACGGACGCCGGCCCAGGTCGGCGCCGGAAGCATGACGACCTTGCCCTTCGTCTTGTTGCTCTCGGCCATTGCGCTGAACCAGTAGCCGTACTGGACCATGGCGACGAGACCGTTGGTGAAGTCGGCGCCCACCCATGACGGGCTCGGATCGGCCGGGTTCTGGTCCAGCCCTTCCTTGGCCAGCTTGAACAGGAACTCGAACACGCTCTTTGCGTCGGGATTCGCACTCAGGTTGATGCTGGTGAAGTCCGCCGCGTACAGGCTCTGGTCCTTCTCGGCGAGCATGTTCATCGCCGTCCGGTCGATCCAGTCGTACGCGTTCGAATGGGCAAAACCCCAGTACACGCGCTTGTTGCCCGTCTTCTTGTTGACCTGCTTGCCGAGCTCGTACACGGCTTGATACGTCAGCGGCTCGGCATCGCTCGGGACGGCAACCCCCGCATCGCTGAAGGCCTTCGTATACGCGAAGATCGTGTAGTCCGGCGACCAGTCCTTGACCATCCCGTAGAGGTGCCCCTGCCCGATCTTCGTCCCATCCCACTTGTAGGAATCGTTGGCCGGTGCCAGATCGGCCGGCTTCAGGAGCTTGCTCGCGTCGAAGTACGTCTGGAGATCCAGGAGCAGCTTGCGGGCGATCAACTGCGGGATCCCGGCCGCCTGGACGCGGAAGACGTCGGGGGGATTGCCCGCCGCGACCATGGCCTGGAAGCGGGCGAGGTCGTTCTTGATGAATTCCACCTTGACGTTCGGATGGGCGTCCAGGAATGGCTTGAGCTCCTCCGCCTTGAACTCGTTGGGGTCGGTCATCAGGACGAGCTTGACGGGGCCGCTCTTGGTTGGCGACGGCGAGGCGGCGGCGGCCGAGGCCACGCCAGACGCAGCCGGCGCGGATGGCGTCGCGGCGCCACCGCATGCCGCCGCGATCGAGCCGAGCGCCACGGCCCCCGCGGCGCCCGCCATCGCCTTGAGGATCGCCCGGCGGGTGATGGGGTCCGGTCGATCCAACCAGTCGTTGGCGGCCGGCGGGCCCTGCCGTGCTGGCGCCCCGACCGTGTCAGAAGACTTCATTGCCGCATCCCTCCGCCTCGCCTGCCGACTCGTCGCGGTGGTCGCTCGGGCCCCGACCGCCTGCGAAAGTGACCGGTAACATAGGAGGACTGGAGGGCATTGTCAAGCCCTCAGCCTGTCGTGCGGCGCGGCCACTCTTGACAGGCCGAGTATGCATATGTTACCGGTCACCTCGCACGGATGAGGATCACTGCCGGTTGATGACAGGCCGGGTCGCGGCGGCATCAGCAGGCCAGCACATGCTCGGCAGGAGGGCTCGTGAAGGAATACGGCGCGATGAGCCCGGGGCGTTCCTGCCGGCAAGCGGCGCCGTCGCGATGACGGCGATCCGCGGCGACGGCCGGCGAGCCATCCACCTGGGGACCGCCTGGTATCCGGAGCACTGGCCCGAGGATCGCTGGCCCATCGACGTGCGGCTCATGGCCGAGGCCGGCATGACGGTCGTACGTGTAGGGGAGTTCGCCTGGTCGAGCCTGCAGCCCGAGCCCGAACGCTGGGATCTCGACTGGCTCGAGCGGGCCATCGCCTTGCTCGCAGAGAACGGCATCGCGACCGTGGTCGGGACGCCGACCGCCGCCCCACCGGCGTGGCTCGTCGCGGCCCAGCCCGACGTCCTTGCCGTCGATGCCTCCGGGCATCGCGTCCAGTTCGGCAATCGATGTCACTACTGCGTCAACTCGCCCGAGTTCCACGCCGCGAGCACCCGGCTGGTTCAGGCGATGGGTCGCCGATTCGGCGCCAATGCCGGTGTCATCGGCTGGCAGCTCGACAACGAGTACAACCGGACCTGCTACTGCGACCGGTGCCGCGCCGGGTTCCAGGCCTACCTGGCCGACGCCTACGGCTCGCTGGATGCGCTCAACGACGCGTGGTCGACTCGCTATTGGAGCCAGACCTACGGCAGCTGGGACCAGATCCCGATCCCGCGCGAGGCCCGCGCGGATGGCTCCCAGCCGCTCCCTGCCTTCCACAACCCGGGCCTCCTGCTCGACTTCCGCCGCTTCGTCACGGCCAGCTACCGACGCTTCCAGCGATTGCAGCTCGATGCGCTTCGGCCGCTCGTGCCGGCGACGGCCTGGGTGACCCATAACTTCATGGACTGGTACGACGGCTACGACCACTACGAGATGACCGCCGATCTGGACATCGCCGCCTGGGACTGGTACGTGGGCATGGGTCGCCACGATCACCTGACGTCCGGGGCGGCCCACGACCTGATCAGAGGCCTGAAGCGGCGGAATTTCTGGTTGATGGAGACGCAGCCGGGCAGCGTCAACTGGCGACCGATCAATACGGTCACCGACCGGGGAGAGGCGCGGGCCATGGCCTGGCACGCGATCGGCCATGGCGCGGACGCCGTCCTCTACTGGCAGTGGCGGAGTGCCCCCGGCGGCCAGGAGCAGTACCACGGCACGATCGTGGATCCGTCCGGGCGACCGCGGCCGATCTTCGAGGAGATCCGGCGGCTGGGTGCGGAGCTCGCGTCCGCCGCCGGCATCCTTGCCGGCAGCGAACCCCGCGCGAACGCCGCCATCCTCAATTCGTACGACAGCCGCTGGTCGATCGGCTGGCAGCCGCACCACCGCGACTTCGACTATGTCGGCCTGCTGCGCCAATACTACCGACCGCTGGCGGCGCGGAACGTGTCCGTCGACGTGATCTCCGCGGACGCGCCACTCGACGGGTATGACCTCGTCATCGCGCCCGCGCTGATCGTCATGACCGAGCGTCGTGCGGCCGCCCTTCGGCGCTACGTCGAGTCCGGCGGCCACCTTGTGCTCACCGTACGGAGCGCCATGAAGGACGACCACAACGCGCTCCTTCCGGCCCGCCAGCCGGGGCCCCTCGCGACCATCGCCGGCGTGGAGGTCGACGAGTTCTTCCCGCTCCTCGATCCCGTTCCGGTGCTCGCGGACGGTGGGGTCTTTCCGCCGGGCACGTCCGGCTTCGCACGCCTGTGGGCCGAGCGCCTCCAGGTGATCGATCCGGCGACCGAGATCATGGCCTGCTACGGTCCGTCGAACGGCTGGCTCGACGGCCATCCGGCGGTCACCCTCAGGCGCTGGGGCGATGGGCGCGTGTACTTCGTGGGAGCCTGCCTCGACGAGGCCCTCCAGGATCTCGTCCTGGCGCGGGTGGCCGCAGAGGCCGGACTGCGGCCGGTCCTCGAGACGCCCCCGGGCGTGGAGGCGGCCCGGCGAAGCGGCGGTCCCGAGGGGGAGGCGATCGTGCTCATCAATCACGATCGGGAGCGGGCACTCGTCAGGCTCCCCGTCCCATCCTGGGATCATCTCGCGGGCCGGGCCGTGGATGGCTCGATCGAGCTGGCGCCATACGGCGTGGCTCTCCTCACGCCCCGTGATCGGTCGGCCGACAGGGACCGGGGGACCCGGTGAGGACGGTGCCGTGAGGATCACGGAGGTGAGGCCGCTCGTCCTTGGTGCGAAGTGGCGCAACCTCACCCATGTCGTCGTCAGAACCGACGACGGCCTCGAAGGCGTCGGCGAGGTCCGGATGATCAATCACACGGATGCCCTGCTCGGCTACCTCGCCGAGGCGGTGCCCAACTACGTCCTGGGAGCCGATCCGACCGAGATCGAGGCGCTCGTCCAGCGGATGTGGCGCCACGACTATGCGCGCGCCGGGCAGATCGCCATGTCCGGCATCAGCGTCATCGAGATTGCCTGCTGGGACATCCTCGGGAAATCCCTCGGGGTGCCCGTCTACCGGTTGCTCGGCGGAGCCGTTCGCGACCGGATCAGGACGTACGCCAACGGCTGGTACACGGTGGAACGAACGCCGGAGGAATTCCACGCCGCCGCCCGCCGGGTCGTCGAGCGCGGCTATCGCGGGCTCAAGCTCGATCCATTCGGCGACGCGTCGGGCGACCTCGAGCCGGTCGAGCGGCGGCGGGCGATCGCGCTCGTCGAGGCCGTCCGGGATGCTGTCGGGCCCGACGCGGACGTGATGGTCGAGATGCACGGGCGCTTCACGCCGGCGACGGCGATTGCGGTCAGCCGCGACCTCGAGCCGCTCAAGCCGCGCTGGATCGAGGAGCCGGTTCCGCCCGAGAACCTCAGGGCGCTCCACAAGGTGTCATCGAGATGCGCGATCCCGGTGGCCACCGGTGAGCGGATCCATACCCGGCATGACTTCCGCGAGCTCTTCGAGCTGCAGGCCGCCGACATCGTCCAACCGGACATCACGATGTGCGGCGGGATCGCGGAGACGCGCAAGATCGCGGCCTGGGCCGAGGCCTACTATGTGACAGTCGCGCCGCACAACGTCGGCGGCCCGGTTGCCACGGCGGCGGCATTGCATCTCGCGGCGGCGACGCCGAACTTCCTCATGCTCGAGCACTTCAACGACTTCGACGATCCGCACGTCAAGGCGGTCGCTCCCGGCAATCCCGAGGTCGTCGACGGCCACTTCGACCTGCCCGTCGGGCCGGGGCTCGGTGTGACCCTCGACGAGGAGGTCATCCGCGACCATCCCCGGCAGGCGGTTCACTTCGACCTGTTCCGGAAGGGCTGGCATCTGCGTCGCGCGGAGCGGGCTAGGCCCGATGCAGCAACCCCGAAGCGAGCAGGGCTCGCCGCCCGCACCGCAAGCAGGCGGGACCGATGACGGTCCGCCACTCGATGCACGCGGTCGTGGTCGACGGGCCGGGCGTGGTCCGTCTCACCGAGGTTCCCAAGCCCGAGCCGGGGCCGGGCGAGGCGCTCGTGTCGGTCGAAGCCGCAGGCCTGTGTGGCTCGGACCTCGAGCTCCTGGACGGCCGGCGGCCGGCCCAATTCGTGCGCTACCCCGTCGTTCCCGGACACGAATGGTCGGGCCGCGTGGCTGCGGTCGGTCCACGTGTCTCGGCCGTGGCTCTGGGCGACCTCGTCGTGGCGGAAGGCATCCGCGGTTGCGGGCGGTGCGATCGATGCCGAGCCGGCGAATCGAATCTCTGCACGACGGGGTACGCCGAGACCGGGTTCACCCATCCGGGCGCCTTCGCCGAGTTCGTCTGCGTGCCCGAGCGACTCCTCCACCGCCTGCCGGAGACCGCTGACCCCGAGCATGCCGCGTTGCTCGAGCCGGCGGCATGTGCCTGCAGCGGTCTCGCTCGGGTCGACCTCCGGGTGGGCCAGGCCGTTGCGGTCGTGGGGGCCGGCACGCTCGGGCTGCTTGCCACGTCGATCCTCCGATCGACCTCCCCCCGACGCCTGGCGTTGTTGGGCACCCGCGCCGAGCGGCTGGAGGCCGGTCGCCGATCGGGAGCCACCGAGACCTGGGACGCTCGTGACGGCGGTACCATCCAGCGGCTGGAGGCGGAGTTCGATCTCGTGTTCGAGGCCGCGAACCGCCCGGAGGGCGCCGCCAGCGCGGTCCGGCTCGCGCGCCGAGGAGGCACCGTCGTGCTCGCCGGCATCTCGGGCGCCGGTCTGGCGACGATCGACCCGGACGCCATCGCGCTGCGTCAGTTGCGGCTGCAGGGCGTGTTCGGAGCGACGGCCGACGGCTGGCAGTGGGCGATCCAGCTCTTCGCCGCGGGCATGCTCGAGGCGCGGCATCTCGCCACCCACCGCTTCGGCCTGGCGGACTTCGAGCGTGCCGTGGCGACGGCTCGCGATCCCGCCGCGCGGGCCATCAAGGTCCTCGTCACGAGACACGCCATGGCCGCCACATCGCGAGCTCGCGCCCGGGCCCTGGCGAGCACCGGCTCGCGACCGACATGACGAGGACGCGGGCGTTCCTCGGCCGAGTCGGCCTGCCGGATGGCGACCTGGGCGCGCTGCCCACCTCCACGAAGCGGTTCCCCGACGGCGCCCACTACCGGATCGAGATTCCGAGCACGGAGGGCCCCGCCTGCCTGGAGGCGATCATCCGCGAGGCCGAGCGGTTCAAGGTAGAAGTCCATCGCGTCTCACAGGGCAGCGGCGTCCTGATGCTGACCGACGCGGAGCTCGATGCGATGAGCGAGCTGGGCCGCCAGGCCGGGATCGAGGTGAGCCTCTTCGCCCGCCCGAACGCCTCCTGGGTCAACTCGGCGATGGCTCGCTCGTCCGCCGGGGCGGTCATGGCCCCGACGGCCCATGGTGCCGAGGGCCTGGTGGCGATGATGGAGGACGTCCTGCGGGCAGCCGACCACGGCATTCGCAGCGTCCTGCTCGCCGATATCGGGGCGCTCTACCTCTTCGGCGAAATGCTCGCCGCGGGCGTGCTGCCGCCGGACATGCAGGCGAAGGTGTCGGTCATGCTGCCGGCCGCAAACCCCGCCGCCGTTCGGGTGCTGGTCACGCTGGGTGCCAGCACGATCAACGTGCCAACCGATCTGAGCCTGGCCCAGCTCGCCGCGCTCCGGGCGGCCACGGACGTACCGCTGGATGTGTACGTCGAGGCTCCGGACGACCTCGGCGGCTTCGTCCGGCTGGCGGAGATCGCCGAGATCGTCCGGGTCACCGCGCCCGTGTATGTGAAGTTCGGGCTGCGAAACGCGCCCAACCTGTATCCCGCCGGCGGACACCTGGAGGCCGTGGCGGTGGCCTGCAGCAGGGAGCGCGTTCGCCGCGCACGGATCGGCCTGGATCTCCTTGCCAGCGACCCCTCCCTGATCGCCTCCCGCCCCGGGGCCGAGGGCCTTGCGCTGCCCCAATTCGAGCCGACCGGCGCTGGGGGGGCCGCTGCGACTAGCTCCTGATGGGCGGACGCGGCGGGGCGACGCTCGCGCGGGACACGAGTGACGCCGGCAGCGAGACCCGGCGCGGCGGACGGTCGCCGTCTCGCCCGCCGTTTCGTTCGATCGCGATCTCGTCCAGCACGAGCCGGACCGCCGTCGCCCCCACGTCGCGCATCGGCTGGTGAACGGTGGTCAGCGGCGGATCCAGGAACGCCGCAACCGGGATGTCGTCGTAGCCGACGATCGATACGTCGTCGGGGACGCGGAAGCCGTGAGCTCGCAGTGCGGTCATGGCCCCGATGGCAAGCAGGTCGCTCTGGGCGAAGATCGCGGTGAACTCCACGCCCGCGCCGAGAAGCCGCGAGACTCCTTCCCGGCCTTCGTCGAGGCCCCAGCCCGCTGTTGGCACCTCGAGGCTCCCGGATGGGCTCAGGCCCGCGGCCTGCAGGGCGTTGCGATAGCCCTCCAGCCGGGCCTCCGCCGAGGCCCAGTCGAGGGGGCCAGTGATCGTCGCGATCAGGCGGTGGCCGTGCTCGACGAGCGCGCTCGTGGCATCGAAGGCACCCTGCCGATTGTCAATGTCGACCACGTCGATGCCCTGGATGTCCGCATGCGGCCCGATGGCCGCCAGCGGAATGAGGGAGGCGGCCGCGGCGAGGCGACGGCTCCCTTCCTCGCCCAGCATCGGCCGGGCCAGGATGATCCCCTCGACGCGCCGCTGGAGGAGGAGCTGCAGGTACGCCTGCTCGTCGTCACCGGGCGTTTCCTCCACGCTGCCGATGATCACGAAATAGCCCTGTCGCCGCGCTTCGGCCTCGGCGCCGGACACGGCCTGTCCGAAGAAATGGTCGGCGATGTCGGACGTGACGATGCCCAGCGTATGCGTTCGGTCCGAGGTCAGGCTCCGGGCAATGGCGCTGGGAACGAAGTCGAGCTCGCTGATCGCGGCCATCACGCGGTCGCGGGTGGCCTCCATGACCGTGTCCTCGCCCTTGATCACCCGCGAGACGGTCTGATGGGAGACTCCCGCCCGTCTCGCGACGTCGCGGATCGTTGGACGTTTGGCGTTTCTGGGGTCGGGCATCTCGGGAGCATTATCGGCCAGGTGCGACGCCCGTTCACTTCGTGGGTGCCAATTGGGCAGACTCGGGGTGTCGGATGGTACGTGTGGCGAGACGTTCGGGACCGCGAGCCTGCGGCCGTGGGTACGCGAGGTCGGCCTGCCTGGGCCAGACCGATATCCTGTGAACATGCCCGTTCCCTCCCTTCGTCACCACCTGCACCACGCGCTGTGCTGTCTCGCCGTCGTGGTGGGGCTCGCGGCGATCGCGGCGATCACGGCGATGACGGCCGTGGATGTCGCCGCGCAGGACACCCCCAGGCTCCAGGGCCGTGTCACGGACCTGGCCGGGGTGCTGAGCGACGCGGACCGCTCGACTGCGGAGGACGGCATCCGGAGGCTGGACGCCGACCGCAACATCCAGCTCTGGGCGCTCCTCGTGGACACCACCGAGGGTGTCGCCGCCCCCGACTATGCCAACGAGGTCGCGAAGGCCAATGGGCTGGGTGGCAACGATGCCCTGCTCGTGGTCGCCGTCAACGACCGGCGCGATGCCATCTGGGTCGGGCCCCTGCTCGACTCCGTCACCGACGGTGAGCTGGACGCCATCCTGGCCGACTCGGTCGAGCCGCGCCTGCGCGAGAGCGCCTGGGGCCAGGCGGTGGCCGACGGGGCCGCGGCGCTGGGCCAGGCGTCGGTCGGTGCTCCGATCGGAGGCGGTGGAGGTGACGGCGCAGGCGGCGGGGGCGGCGTCACCGAGCCAGCGGCCGCCCCCGATTTCGGCTGGCTGGCCTGGTTCGTGCCGATCCTTCTCATCGTCGCCGGTGGAGTGCTTCTGGTCTGGTGGTTCGGCCGCTGGCGGGCCACGCACCAGGAAGCCGAGGAGCGGGACCGCCGAACCGGCGAACTGGCACGCAAGGCGAACGCGCTTCTCGTCCAGACCGACGAGCTCTTGCGGCAGGACGACCAGGAGCTCGGGTTCGCCGAGGCGGAGTTCGGAGCCGATGCTGTGGAGGGTTTCCGGGCGGCGCTTGGCCAGGCCCGGGCCGAGCTCCAGGCTGCCTTCAAGGTGCGCCAGCAGCTCGACGACGAGGTACCCGAGGATCCGCCGACGCGGGAACGGATGTTCAACGAAATCGTCACTCGCTGCGCCAGCGCACAGGAGCTCGTCGGCAAGGAGACCGAGCGGTTCAGAGAGCTCCGTGACCTGGAGCGTCGAGCGCCGGAGATCCTTGCCGGCCTGCCGGACGAGCTGGTGAGGGTGGAGGGGCGCCTCCCTCCGAGCGATGCAGTGTTTGCATCCCTGCAGGCGGAGGCTGCCTCGAGCGCGGCCACGGTGCGCGGCAACGTGGTGGAGGCGCGCAAGCGAATCGGCCTCGCCCGCGAGGCGTCCGGCGCTGGGTCGGCGGCCGTGCAGGGCGGCGACAAGGCGGGCGCTGCGCGCGCCGCCAAGGCCGCGCAGGACGCGGCAGCCCAGGCGGCGGCGCTGCTCGACGCTGTCGACAAGGCTGCCCACGCGCTGGACGAGGCGCGGCGGCAGCTCCCCGACGCGCTGGCCACGGCCCGCACCGACGTGGCGGCAGCTCGTTCGACGCTGGCGACCACGACGGACGGAGCCGGCGAAGCCGACGTCGGACAGGCGGAGGCGAAGCTGGCAGCTGCCCAGGAGGCGGCGTCCGGCGATCGGCACGACCTCGTCCTGGCCTACCGCCTGGCGAAGGAAGCAGCGGCGGCGGCCGACGCGGCGTTGCTCCGCATCAGGAAGGGCGAGGAACGCCGCGCCAAGGCGCTCGCCGCGGCCGATGCCGCGGCGATGGCCGCCGCCCAGGCGGTGGATCGAGCCAGTGACTACATCACCGCGCGTCGTCATGGCGTGGGCCGTATCCCGCGGACGCGGCTGGCGGACGCGCAGGCCGCGCTCGAGCAGGCACGCAGCCTGCGCGACAGCGACGCCGTCGCCTCCCTGGCCCACGCCCAGAAGGCGCTGGCTCAGGCGGATGAGGCGTATCGCCTGGCGAGCGACGAGTTCGGGGAGACTGATGCCGCCGGCTACGGTGGAACGGTGATCATCAACGGCAGGCAGTACCCCGTCGGGCGTGGTCGACCGTGGCAGGGTCGATCGCGCGATCCACGCTGGGGTAGTGACATCGGGACCGCCATCCTGGGTGGCATCATCGGTGGCATCCTGAGCGGTGGGGGACGTGGAGGTGGGGGTGGCTTTGGCGTCCCGCGAGGCGGAGGGTTTGGCGGCTTCGGGGGCGGCGGCGGCGGACGCAGCGTGGGCGGTGGCTTCGGCGGTGTTGGTGGAGGAGGAGGCGGAGGAAGGGCACGCGGCGGCGGGTGGTGACGGCCGCCTGCGGGATTCGGTCAGGCACCCAATCGGCACAGCACGAGCATTCCGTTAGAGCACTGGAGGTACACAGAGATGGCACAGACCACGATCCTGGGCCGGATCGGTCAGCTCGTACGAGCCAACGTCAACGCGATGCTCGACGGCGCGGAGGACCCGGAGCGGATGCTGGATCAGCTCGTCCGCGACTTCACGAACAACATTGCGGAGGCGGAGGAGGCAGTCGCCCAGACGGTCGGCAACCTGCGCTTGACCGAGGAAGATCAGCGCGAGGCACAGCAGGCGGCGGTTGAATGGGGCGACAAGGCGGCCGCCGCCGCTCGCAAGGCCAGGGAGAGCACCGGCGAGGAGGCCACGCGCTTCAACGAGCTGGCCCGAATCGCCATCCGCCGACAGATCAGCTTCGAGGGCCAGGTCAAGACGTTCGACACGCAGATCGCCCAGCAGACGGCGCTGACCGAACAGCTCAAGGACGGCCTCAACAAGCTGCGCGTCAAACGTGAGGAGCTGGTCCAGAAGCGTGACGAGCTCGTCTCGCGAGCCAAGATGGCCAGCGCCCAGCGTCAGGTCCAGGCGGCCGTGCGTGAGGTGTCCGTGATGGACCCGACCTCAGAGCTGAACCGTTTCGAGGAGCGAATCCGGCGCGAGGAGGCGATGGCCCGCGGCATGGCCGAGGTCTCGGCATCCTCGATCGAGGAGGAGTTCGCCTCTCTGGAGACC
>WNGA01013919.1_pt1 | contig 14471 bp, 15 predicted proteins | sample 5400061 | NCBI WGS metagenome assembly WNGA01 (sample SAMN13153366, study PRJNA577476) | soil metagenome | isolation source: 100 cm soil or saprolite under grassland replicate 2 | place: USA:California | collected 2016-06-15 | reverse complement strand
TACCTGCGCCACATCGCGAAGGTGACCGGCATGGGAGTCAGGCGGTTCGACCAACCGGAGGACGTCGCGGACTTTGTCGCGAACGTGTTCCTCGAGGTTCTGCGCTCCGCGGGTGGCTTCGACCCGGGCAGGGGACATGCGGTGGCCTGGCTGTACGGACTGGGCAGCAACGTCGCGTCGGCCATGTACCGCCGGCAGGCGCGCGCGCTCCGGGCAGAGCAGCGGCTGCAGGGCCGCGCGCTCCTGGACGCGGATGATTACGCCCGGGTGGAGGAACGTATCGACGCGGCCGCGGACCTGCGCCGTACCTATACCGCGATGCAAACGCCTGGCGCCCCAGGATCGCCGGGTGCTCGAGCTGGTAGCGGTGGACGGGCTGAGTACGGCCGAGGCGGCTCGGGCACTGTCCATCAGCCCTGTGGCGGCCCGGGTCCGATTGACGCGGGCGCGACGCCGGCTGCGAGCTGCGCTGTCGGCTGACCGCGCACCGAGTACGAGCACCAGCGCCAGCACCAGCACCACGAGCAACATCACGAAAGCAGGGTGACAGGGATGGACATGACGAAACTGGACGGATTCGAATCGCGTCTGCTGCAGGCCCTCATCGAAATCGACGCCGACGGCGCCGACCGTCGCGGCCCGTCTGCCGCAGGGGTCGAGCATCGCGCGATCAACGCGACGCGGAAGCGCCGATTTCCATCCCGTACCCACGTTGTCGCGGGGGTGGCCGCGCTGATCCTGGCGTTCGGTGCTACCGCGGCCGCGTCCGGGCTGTTCAGGCCAGCGCCGCCGGATGTCACCCGAATCTTCTCGGAACTCCCGCAGGAAAACGCGGAGAGCGTCGATGCCGCGAAGGCGGTCAGAGTGGCGTGATCGACGGCCACGTTACCTATGCGGCCCCGACCGCGAACGGTGGTTTCTGTATGTACTTCGCGCCAGACCTACGAAGTGGTCCAACCGGCACACCCTGCATCCCGCGCGGGTCACACCCCGGCGGGGTGGTGTTCAGCGTGCTGCCCGGCAGCGACGGCGGACTGCTGTTCGGGCGGGCCGGAGATGAGGGCGCTGTCACCGTCGAGATCGCCTTTCCCGACGGTGCCGGCACCCTGACAACGCCGGTCGCCGATTCCGGCTTCTTCGCCATCGCAATTCCCGATGCGGCGATGCAGACAATGATGGTGGCGACCAGGCCTGGCCCCAAGGATCCGCCCACCAAGGACGGCGGCCCGATCATGGGCTTCGTCCCCGAGCGCGTGGCCGCAATATCGGTGGCGGCCTTCGACCCGGCGGGTACCCGGATCGCCTCCGGTGTCCCCGTGACGGTGCCCGAGGACGGAACGACGGGAACCGGGCCAGGAGCGACTCCCACCACGCCTGCACCTTCTCCCGGGTCCTCGACCGCGAACCGATGAGGCCGACCACCGCTCGTGATCCCGTCACCCTCGAGTGATCGGCCCCTCGGCCGTCAGCACGCCGTCCGACCGCCCGTCGGACGGCGTGCCTTGATCCGACCGCCGTAGGGTGCGGCTCGCGCGGTCACCTTGAACGAGACCGCCCGCCCCACGGCGAGGGCGGGTCTCCTGGCCGGTCTCGCCGTGCCGTGCACGGTCAGCGCACCCGTCCCGGTCTGGGAGGATGACCGACGTGGCCGAGCGCGTTTGGTTCCCGAGCCTGAGCGGGCCCAGGCTGGCTGGTCTGGTCGACCATCCGGCGGCCGCAGTCCGTGGCTGGGCAGTGTTCTCGCACGGCTTCACCCTGGGCAAGGACAGCCCGGCCGCCGGCCGGATCTGCAAGCAGCTGGCCAGTGAGGGCATCGGGATGCTCCGCTTCGACAATCTCGGGCTGGGCGACTCCGAGGGCGACTGGGGCGACGGGTCCTTTTCCCACAAGGTCGCCGACACCGCCCAGGCGGTGCGATTCATGAACGAGTCGGGTCGCGAGGTGCGGCTGCTCGTGGGGCACTCCTTCGGCGGCGCGGCAGTCATCGCCGCGGCCCACCACGCCGACTCCGTGCGCGCGGTGGTGAGCATTGGCGCGCCGTACCAGCCTGGCCACGTCGAGCACAACTACGACGCGCTCGTCGAACGGATCCTCGCCGACGGTGAGGCGCCGTTCCTGATCGGCGGCAAGGCGCTCACCCTCCGCCGACACTTCATCGAGGACGTGCGCGCGGCGGACCTGCACGAGCAGATCCGCACGCTGCGCCGGGCGCTGCTGGTGATGCATTCACCGACCGACAACACCGTCGGCATCGCGAATGCGAGCGCGATCTTCCGGGCGGCCCGGCACCCGCGCAGCTTCGTGTCGTTGGAGGGCGCCGACCACCTGCTGACCGGGCGCAACCAGGCGAAGCGCGCGGCCCGCATCGTCAGCGCTTGGGCGGACCCGTACCTCGCCGACCAGTGAACGTCAGCCGCGCTGCCTCCCATGACATGAAGGTGGCAGTCCCGCCGACACGTGCTCGTCCCAGCACACGGACAGCGACGTGCTTACGACCCAGCGAGCCAAGGACCAGACAGTTCTCCACGACGCGATCGACTCAGGCAGCGCCTGCCAAGACATCCTCATTTGCCGCCGATAGGAAGGCGCGATCATGCCGATGAGCGGACGTTACTGAAGCCGAGCAATCCGCTCGCAGCGCCCGTCGGGACCCTCGGAGGCGACGGTGGCGGTCCTCGTGTGCAGGGTGCGGCGGCATTCGGGGCCATGTCCCGGGCGAGGAGGAGTACCGTCAGAACGATCGCAGTGGAGGTGTGGATGCCATGTCCGAGGAAACCCAAGGCGCTCGCTGCCCGCATGCCGCTGGAGGTCTTCGTCCAGGGCAAGCTCGACGTTGTCGATGAAGTCCTCGCTCCTGGGTTCACCGATCACGCCCCCGGTCTGCCCGGTCAGCCGCCCGGTCGTGAAAGGGTGAAGATCTTTGCGGCGGCCGTGCGCCAAGCCTTCCCCGATTTGGAAATTCGGATCGATCACGCGGTCGCGGAAGGTGACTTGGTGGTCCTGCACATCACGGCGTCGGGAACCATGCAAGGCGAGTTCGCCGGCATGCCTCCCAGCGGTAAGCACGCGACGTGGAACGCCGTTCACATCGATCGGATCAGCGACGGCAAGGTCGTTGAGCACTGGATCGTGCAGGACCAGCTGGGCATGCTCCAGCAGTTGGGGTTCATTCCGGCACCCGGGGCGGTACAGGGGTGAGTCCGAGCCAGCCCGCCGAGCGCATCGCAAGCTTCGACGTCGGCGAGGTTGCTGGGGGCGGCTACGCTCGCCCGACTTTGCCGTCCGCTCGCGCTCGCCGAGTAGCGGACCTGACGTGGCACGTCACTCGGGCACGGTGTCAGCATGCCGATGGGCCACCTTCCACTCGCCGCCCTCGCGGCGTTACACCTGGGTGGCCCGCAAGGTGTAGCTGCGCGGCGTTCCGTCCATGGAGGCCGACGTGTGCTCGAGGCCGACGGTGTAGGCCATTTCCCCCACCACGTCATACGCCTGCAATTCGAACTCATATGACGTGCAGTCGGAGAAACTCGTCTCCAGGACAGTGAATGCCTCGTCCACTTCTTGCCGCCCGTAGGCGTTGCGCAACGCTCCCAGGATGGTCACGGGCTCGTTGCGAGACCAGATCGCCCGGCGCGGGGCCGCATCGCCGTTGTGTACGGCGATCTCCGCGTCGTACAGCACGGACTTGACCCAGGCCAGGAAGGCGTCGCGGTCGGTCATGCCCTCAGCATGCTCCCGGCCCGGCGGGTTGCACAGGCATGACAGAGGAGATGTCGCAGCGTGAACGAACGCCCGCTCATGCCGCGGATAGTGAAAGTCCCAACGTGCCGATGTGCGTGCGTCGGGTCAGAGGCGCCCACCGGACTTCTATCGATATTGACGGCCGAGGACCTCGGGAGAACGCCAAAGCGGCACCCGCCCGACGTTCGCTGCCGGCACTCATGACCGGATTAACCTGACCCTTCGCCGCTTGGCACGGCCCACCCACGGTGAGCCACTCGATGCGTGTCTGAGCACCGCGCGTGCAGGTCCTGCAAGACGTTGACGCGCATCCTGCACCTCGGCTCCTGAGGTTGGGGTCCCCCTCGGGGTCCTGATCGGCTCGGTCTCCGGAGGGTCGCGATCCTCCTGTTCAGAACAGGGTGGCGGGCTGCCGACGTCAAGGGTGCGATCCAGGTCGTCGCTCAGCTCCTCGCGATCCCCACGTTCTGGTTCGGCGGTCCCTGGCTGACCACGACCATGCTGGTGCCATGCTGGTGTCGGTCGAGCCGGCCGAGATCCGCTCCTCATACTTCATCTCCTTGACCGTGGTGTTCGTCGCTCTCGCGGGCATCCCGCTAGCGATGCTGGCGTGGTCCACCGGACGCGCCATCGGGGCGCGGGAGACAGCACCCCAGGGGGCCGCGATGCTTGACACGTGGGGCAGCGACGTGATCGTGGGGTTGTTCGCGCTGCTCTTCGGCGGAACGTTTAGAGTCTCCATGCTGTTCGCTCCCCCACCCCAGACGCGTCAGCAGCGTCGAGAAGGGGAGACGCGGCTGCAGGTGGCGAGGCGACAGGCAGATCAAGGGGCGCAGTTGCCCAGATCGACCAAGCTCGCAACTCTTGCGTTGTACGGCCTGCTCGCCGTCATTTGCGTGTCGATCGCGGTCAGTCCTGTCGAGATGCGCTGGCCCGCCTTCGCTGTGGGCTTCCTCACCGGGTTGGCCACGCTCGAAGGCATCTTCCGGTTTGCGCGGCGAAGTGCCACGGTGCCACCCTCCCCAGCCAGCTAGTCGACTGGCACAGCTGGACTCGCGACCACGCCGGACGAGGTGTGGCCGTCGCGCTCGGTCGCTGGCTGTCACGAGGTGAATCCCATTGAGCTCGCGCGCACTCAACCGGCCGAGGCAGTTCAGCGTGAGTGGTGTCCAGCGGTTTGATCTGTGCGCAGTGGCAACGCTGGGCTCACCGCAGGAACGCACTCATATGCCGCTGATGGTGCGCCGACGCTGGCTTGTCGCTGCTAGTCAAAATCAATGAGCTCGACGGTCACGGTCGCGATGTCACCAACGTCAAGGGCTTCGACCGTGCGGACCGGGCGCTTGATGGGCAGCACGTAGTTGCCACTCCCGCTGCCCGGAAAGATTGACGTCGTCCACGTGCTGCCTCCGACCGTGACCCGCACCCGGAGCGAGCCGAAGCCACGACGCGATCCGCCAGCCAGGTCACGGATCTCCTCGGAGACGTCGGCCGGCAGGGTGACGAAAGTCCAGCTGTCGGCGCGCCGGGCCTCCCACTTCCACAGCTCGGCATCGAAAACCACTACCACGAGCTCAGCATCACATGCTGGTCCCACAGTCCTCGGCCGACCCTGACGGTCCGTGTACCCATCATTCCCATCGCCCGCGACAGCGCGCCTACATCGAACGCACTGACATGCCGCAGATAGTGAAGGCCCGGATCTGCCGATGAGCGGGCGGCCGGACTCGCTCCCGACTTGGTCGGCCGAAGGTGTTACAGCCTCGGCGAGCTTGCCGGCCACTACCTGCGCGTCACAGGCAAGCACCGGCGATCGCTCCCGGTCCACGTCACCCAGCAAGGCCGGCAAGGTCTACCGGGCCGGCGGAAACCTCACGCTGTCCAACGCCGACGTCGGCACTCACACCTGGGAGGACTTCCTGTCCGCACAGGCCTGAAGGTACGGCGCAAGCAACTCATTCAGCTTCGGCGTCCGCCGACGGGCGATCCCGGCCAGCAGATCAGCCACCTGTACCCGCGGGTCATCCCTCGAATCGACCTGCAGGAACGAGCGCAACGGCGGAGGCGCCGGAGACACGGCTTCGGCGAGGAACGTCCCCAACCGAGCCACCCGGCCCCGGGTCAGCGCGCTCTGCTCGTCATGCACCACGGCGACCGACCGCTCCCCAGCACTCCAGAACAACAGCGTCTCGGCGAGTGCAGGCACCAGCGGCTCCAGCGGAGGTGGAAACGCGGGATCCTCATCGATCAACCGAACCATCACCTCCTCGACCCGCGCCGACGTCACCTCCCGCAGTGCGGGCAGATCGGCCGGCATCGTCGCGAAGAACCGATCGATCGCGTCGTGGTCGATCAGCCGGACCCGCTTCGTCCGGGTCAGGTCCACGAACGCCGTCAGGAACCCGGTCCGCCGCCGAAGCGCGAGCACGGCATCGGAGTGATCCCGGCCCAGGCTGGTGCCCGCGCCGTACGAATGTTCCTCGGTGAACAACTCGAGCACCCGGGCGGCGACGTACCCGGTCTTATCGATGACGTTGACGTGTGCACGCCCGCGCAGCGCGGTGAGGAACCACTCGAGCGCGGGCCGCTGCTCGGGTCGCAGCAACTGGTTGGACTTGTACTCGGAACGGCGGCGAAGACGGGATCGCAGTACGGCGACCACCTCGGCGGCCTCCGGTACGGCAAGATCGACGCTGGCATGGGTGATCACTGGCGAGGCGGGGTCGAGGAGGTTGGACCCGGAGAACCCGGACTCGTCACACGCGATCTCGACCCACGACGACTGGATGGACATCAGGCAAGAGCTCCAAGCCGAAGGACTGCACGCTACATGGCCCGTCGTCACGACGACGGGTGTGATCAGACGGGAAACGCGCAATCAGTGAGCGGCAGCGGCCGGAGCAGACATGCGACCCATGATGACCCGGCTCGGGCCCATCCACCAGCGGTTTGCCGGGCTCAGGGCTTCCGGACGAGTCCGACCAGGAGCAACTGCTGCGCCACGGTCGGGCTGAGCTTCTGGTCGGCCGGCGGCCACCAATCGGTCAGCGCGACCGCCCCGGGCCCGACCGGCTCGAGACCGGCTCGCACGAACGCACTCATCTGCCGCGATCCGCGCGGTCATGCCGCCGACAGGTAACACAGGGACGTGCCGAGATCTGTCGGACTTCCGGGCGCCGTTTGACGGGGCGAGAGCCGGAGCCTGTCCGGCTCCGCGACAAGGTTTGTGCCGGCGGCAGGAACTCGCCGTGCGTGGCAGGGTGGCTGCATGACGCACGGGACCAACTGGCCGACGGTTGACCACCAGCTGGTGGCGATTCTTCGGTGCCACATCGAACCGGTGCTCGACTGGCTGGATTCGAGTGGCAGGAAGCGTCGGCGACCAAAGATGGCGACGGCGGGCAAGTCCAGACCCTCCCTCTACCACGCCGATCCGGTGGACTTCGACCATCTGCCGCCGGCAGTGAAGCAGGCTCTCACCGTCGTTTGGTCAGACGCGGATGCGAGTAGCCTGGGCGACATGGCGGTGGAGTCCACGATGGTGCCGCTGGGCATCTCGATGCCCGAGTTCGTGCTCACCGACGTGAACGGCCACCAGGTCGAGAGCACGGACCTGGCCGGCACGCCGGCCCTGGTGATGTTCCTATGCAACCACTGTCCCTATGTCCGGCACGTCGAGACTCGGCTCGGTGAGGTGCTGCACGAGTTCGCCGATCTTCCGGCGGTGGGGATCTGCTCCAACGACGCGGTTGCCTATCGCGACGACGCACCGGCGAGGCTTGCCGAGCAGGCCCGGCGCGCTGACTGGCGGTTCCCCTACCTGGTGGACACCACCCAGGAGGTCGGCCGGTCGGTCGGGGCCGCGTGCACCCCGGACTTCTTCCTGTACGACGCGCACTGTCGGCTGGCCTACCGTGGCGCGTTCGACGCCTCGACCCCGGGCAACCTCGTCCCGGTGACGGGCGATCTGCTCACCGCCGCGATTCGGCACGTGCTGGCTCACGAGCCGGTGCCCGAGCCACACCGGCCCAGTATGGGCTGCTCCATAAAGTGGCGCGCGTGACCCTGGATCCGCCAACGCGGTCTGCTTGACGAACAGTCAGCCGTGACCGTCGTTGCCGTGGTTGACGTACACCCCGGCGGTGGTGTCCCACCCGCATCGGTAGATCCTGTGGTGAGCCGACTCGACGACCCTCACAAACGACTGTCACCGACGGCCGGCGGCGGTGAGTGGTCTCCGGCCGCGCTCTCGATCCCGAGGATCTCGCAGTCGAGTGCCAGACGACACGGTCGCGACCGGCGACGTGGGGAGCCCATAGACGCCTGATCAGCGCCCGGAATTGCCGCGATAGGTGCGCGCGCCTCGCTCGATGAGTGTGAAGCTTCGAGCAGTCGATGTCGTGGACTGGCAGCAGGTATCGAGTCAACAAACCTGAGGCTGACAGCGACAACTGGGGCGACTCTCAAGTCGGGAAGGACCCAGCGACCGCTCACCCTCCGTCATCACTGCTGTCGCGACATGGTGGCCGCGAGCGGGCAGATTCCGATGGCCGCCAACAACCGATCGTCACGTCGAACGGCGTCAGCTCACGGCAGTGACCCCGGGCTACTGAAACCGCGTCGTCGACTTGCGCCCTCGGCACTTCGTCGGTGAACCCGATGCCCTGCATCGTGAGATGCAGCCAGCGCAACGGCACTGGGTCATACACCCCGAGGCCCTGCACGAGCGGGCATAGTGGTCGACCAGGTCAGCGATCGCGGCCTCCCGTCGAACGTGAGGCGCCACGTGTAGAACGACCGGCCCGTGCGTCACCCAGGCCGCCAGTGCCAGTGATCCCGCAACGCCAGCGCGTCACTACTCCGCCATACCTCCTCGAGAGGAGACCCCTGGCTCAGGTCGGGGTCGCCGGGTGCCGACCGAACTCGGTGATCTCGTCACGCATCCCGTGCTGATGGCAGCAGCTGATCGGCGGAGTTCCGCCGTCAGCTCGCGCACCTCGCTGATCCGACGTGTTCGTCACGACCAAGACCGGCGTGGCCCACCTGTCCAGCGTGTAGCGGAAGCTCGGCGCTCCGGTCCCGAGGAGCTTGCGGCGCGGCTCGCGGACTCGGGCTGACCTCGGGCCATGCGGTCAGCGCCGACGGCGGACGGGATAGTCCCGTAGCGTCGGGATCGGCGGTGGTGGCAAGGGCTCGTCCATCGCCTTGCGAACGTCGACAGCCAGGCGGCGCAGCGCCGCGACGAGGGAACGGGAACGCCGTGACTTGGACATCTTCGTACCTCTGCTCCACATCAAAATTGGGGTCTAAGGCCGTGGCGGAGTAGTTACTCGCTCTTGACGAGCCTCGGATGGAACGGGTCCTCGGGACCACCGGCCGGCGAAACGCTCCGCAGCGTCGCTGCCGAACTCGGCCAGGGACCGCGGCGTGGTGCCGGTGGCGACCGCGACGTCGTCGGTGACGACGTCCTCATACCCGGCCGCCAGCATCGTGTGGAGCCGGGCCATGTCCTCGGCGAACCACGCCTCCACGCCGGCCCGCAACGTCGCGTCCCGTACGGCGTCGGGCGTGACACGGACGTGCGGGATATGCGTGCCGAGACGTGTCGAGAGCGTCTCGGCAACCTCGTCGAAGCTCAGCGCCTGCGGGCCGGTCAGCGTGTGGGTCTTGCGCTCGCAGCCCGAGCCGGTCAGAGCGTGCACCACGACCGAGGCCACGTCGCGCGCATCGACCATTGCCACACGCCCGGTCCCGGTGGCCGAGTGGATCGCGCCGTTGAGCGCCTGGCCGGCCAGGTTCTGCATGAAGAACAGCGGCCGCACGAATGTGCACGGAATACCGGACTGCTCGGCGTACCGCTCCATCGCAGCATGCTGACGGGCGATCTGGAGCTCCGACCGGTCGTCGGCCCGGAACACCGACAACTTCACTACGTGCCGCACACCCGCTACGACCGCCGCGTCCACGACGGCCCGCTCCTGATCGAACTGGCGGCTGCTCTGGCGCGTGAGCAGGAACACCCGGTCAACTCCGGTCAGAGCGACTGGGAGAGTTTCCGGTCTGTCGAGGTCACCCGCCACGTATTCGACACCCGGCCCGAGCATCTCTCGCGCGGTGCGCGGGTCGCGGACGAATGCTCGGGGCCGCTCGCCCGATGCGACGAGCTGACGAACCACTTCGCTGCCGACGGTGCCGGTGGCTCCGGTCACGAGGATCATGCCAACCTCCTGTTGTGTCGGCCGATGACCTGGATGGGCCGGCCGGGCTTCTGTGCCTGCCTAGAAGCCTGCGTCGTGCCAGCGGTTGAAGGCACTAGGGGAGACCCCCAGGTCTGGCTTCAGAGTCACCTGTCGCGCGACGGTGCCGACCGCTCAGGGTTGGTGCCCCCGGCCAGCAACCTGGCCAGTTCCGCGCGGCCTTGGACCTCGAGCTTGCGATAGGTGTTACCGAGGTGCCATTCCACGGCCTTCACGGTGATGAAGAGCGCGTTGGCGATCTGCCGGTTGCTGTTCCCCGCGGCCGCCAGGCCGGCCACACGCCGTTCGCCCGGCGTGAGCCGGTCCGCCGGTGCGCTCGGGCGCCGGGTGGCCCGGCCGCCCGCCAGGCGGAGCTCCTCGCGGGCCCCCGACGCCACCTCGTCCGCCCCGACGCTGTCGGCCAGTTCGAGCCCGCGGTGCAGGACCGAACGGGCCTCCGCCACACGCCGGGTTCGACGGGTGGCGGCGCCCAGATCAGTCAGTGCCCGGGCCAGCTCCACCCGGGCACCCGACCCCGCGAGCACGTCGACCGCTGAGCGCAGCAGCTCCACGGACGCTTCACCGCGGGCCAGCATGCCCGCCGCCCGCCGGGCGACACCGACGGCCCGCGGGGCCCCGAACCGCCCGGCCAGGGCGAGCTCCTCCTCGATCAAGGACCGGGCCAGATCCAGCTGACCCAGCCGCCGCGCAACCAGCCCCGCCTCCGAACGCCACGGCAGGACGGCCGGGTTGACGATCCGCAGCTGCTGGTGGTGCCGCCCGGCGGACAAGAACGCCTTGAGGGCTTGCTCGTCGTCGCCGCGGAAGGCCGAGAGCCGCCCCAACGCCATCTGCCACCACGCCGCGAAGAAGGGCGGAGCGGACTTCTGACGCGCTGTCCGCGCGAGCACGTCGGCGGCCTCCACCGGCTCGCCGGCCTCGACCAGTCCGGACACCAGGCAGTACGCCGCCGAAGCCACGTAGACCGATTCGTCCGGCAGTACCTCGAGTGCCTCGCGGGCGTCATGCACCGCGTCGCGGATCGGCCCGGTCAAGAGCTCGTGCCGCGAACGGAGGACGCAGGCCATCGCGTAGGCGAGCACCGAACCCCGTCGCCGCGCCTCAGCGATTTCCTTCCGGATCGCATCATCGGCCGTCTCATAGTCGTCAGCCCAGCCCAGCGTGGCAATCACCTGCCACGCCGCCTGCGAGTCGGGGGCATCCGCACGACCGACCGGGCCCTCGCGGGCGAGGCGGCGCGTCGCGGTCAATATCTCGTCCCGCGGCCCGTTTGCCCACAGCCGTACTGCCACGGCTTTGCTGAGCAGGGCGAGCTCGCCTGGAGTGGTCAGCTGATCCGCCGCGGCCAGAATGTCCACCGCGCGCCGGTGCGCGTCGTCCACGTGCTGGGATCCGAACATCGCCGCGTTGAGATAGCCACCCTGCAGCTCGACCGTCAGCTCGTTACTGGTCACGCCGGACGCGGTGAACTCGTCGAGGCCGCGACGGAAGCTCAAACAGGCTTCCTCCAGCTGCCCGGCGTGGTGCTGCACCCGGCCGAAATCAAGGAGCATCCGGGCCCTTTCCTCGGCGCCCACCGCCAGCTCGATGGCAGCTTGCAGGTGAGTCATCGCCTCCGGCTTCCCGGCAGTTGCCTCCGCTCGCCCCAGCTCGGCGAGCACGGCGGATCGCGAAGCGGTCGAGGGCGGTTCTCGGACTGCGCGCCGGAGATAGTCGACTGCGGACGCCGGCACCCCTTGGGCGAGTGCGCGTCGCGCGGCGGTCCGCAGGCGGTCGACGACGAGCAAGTCGCCGAGCGGGGCCGCCTCCAGCAGGTGCGCACACACTTGTTCATTGCCGGCACCGGCATCGGCTAGCACCTTCGCCGCCCGGCCGTGGCTTGCGGCGCGGGCGTGTTGTGACAGGCTGCCGTAGACGGCGGCGCGCAGCAGTGGGTGAACGAACCCGAGCGTGTCCTCAAGCCTGAGCAGGTCTTCCCGCACCAGTTCGTCCGCGGCTGTGACAGCATCCGCAGGTTCCAGCGCCGCGAGCTCAGCGGCGAGGTGCAGGGGGACGTCGACCTCGAACACCGCGACCGCCTCGGCAAGTGCCCGCGCCTGCGCGGTCATGGCGTCGAGCCGGTGCACGACGGAGCGCTCCAGCGAGCGTGCCGCAGCCGCGGCCCCCGCCTGCAGCGTCGCCTCGTCGGCGGGCTCCTCCGCTCGCTCGAGGGCCACCAGCAGCTCCCGGAGCTGGAGCGGGTTGCCAGCGGTGAGTTCGAAGCAGCGCCGTCGGAACGCCTCGTCCGCACCCTTGACGCGCCGCTGCACCAGGTCGCTCACCGAAGCCGACCCGAGCGGATGCAGGCGGTGGACGCGCGCACCATCGGCGGCCAGGATCTCCATCAACCCTCCGGCGTGCGGTTCGTGCTGCCGAGCAGCAACCAGCACGCCGATGGATGCGGCGGAGACACGGCCCACCAGGTAGATGAGGAAACGAAGCGAGGGCTCGTCCGCCCACTGGGCGTCGTCCACGACGATCAGAACGGGCCTGCTCTGCGCCAGACGCAGCGAGAGCCAGTACAACCCGTGCATGATGGCGAAACCAGCGTCCGACGCCATGGGGCCCGACAGCGTTTCACTGTCGAACACCTGCCGCGCCGGCGACGCCGGTCCGTCCAGCAGGCGTTCACGCTCGAATGCCTCACAACCGAGCAGTTGGCCCTCGAAGAGCGAGCGCCCGACTCCCCAGCCGAACGCCTGCTCCAGCTGGTGCCCGCGGGCCCGTAACACCAGCAAGCCCGCATTCTGAGCAACTCGAGCACCGTGATCGAGCAGCGCGGACTTACCCAGTCCAGGCAGGGCCTCGAAAAGCAGAAATCCGCCGCGACCTTGCGCGGCGTCGCGAACCAGATCCGCGAGCAGGCCCATCTCGACATCGCGCTCCAGCAGGACGTCAGTCGCGCCCCCGACATCCGCCCGCACCTCGACCGCCACCCCTACATAGTCGCCGACGGCGTCGGCTGATGCGACGATCCACGTGCTTCGCGGACGGCGCTCGCATCGGCATACCCTCCAACTCAGCCGCAGCACGAGAACTTGAACAGAAGATCAACTGCGGCTTTGCGTCTTCCGGGACGGGCGGCTATCCCCCCACCGAGGCCCAGGACAAGAGGGCTGACGTCAAGGCTGGGATTGGCTAGCCCGACGTTTCTTGGCTTGCAATGCGCGAGCCCGTCCAATCGCGCGGCACCGGCTGAACCCGGCCATGACCGGACACCGACACCTTCCTCCCGGCCGAGCCAGGCCAACGTCCGGATCTGCCGCAGGTCGTGCGCGACATGCCGGTGATCGGGCTGTCCCGAGGGCTCGGAGTCACGTCGCGCCAGGCGGGCGGGTGCTGACGGCGACGCAGCCAGTTCGGGCGGGATAGCTTGAAGACCTTGACGACCAGTCAGACGCCAAGCGACAACGTCCAAAGGGGTCGACGGGAGTGAGAGCGGCGGTCGTGCCAAGGGGAACTTCGCCTCGAGCAGGGTGTGTGGCATGAGACCACCTCCTGGCGCGAACGCATCAGGTAGAGGATTCTTGGACTCATCGCCCACTCGTTTCGTCGCCACCCGGCGATGGATCCGAGGCGTCCTCAGCCAGGCCCACTGATGGCCGCCGTGCGCGGTCGAGGGGCCGTGGATAACCTCGCGTTCTGGCCGCACCTTCAGGAGACACGATGCCGGACCGGACGGATCTGCTGGTCGTCGGCGCGGGGCCTTATGCCTACTCTGCGGCCGCCTTTGCCCGTGACAACGGCATCGAGACCCGGATCGTCGGCCACCCGATGGCTTTCTGGCGGAGGCACATGCCGGCTGACATGTTCCTGCGTTCAGGCCCCGACTGGCATCTCGACGGAAGCGGCGAGCACACGTTCGAGGCATTCTTCGAGGATCGGGGAATGCGACCCGAAGACTTCGACCCGATCCCGATCTCGGTCTTCCTCGACTACACGGAGTGGTTCGCGAGTGCAAGTGGCTCGACCTCGACGAGCGCCTCGTGACCGGCCTGACCAAGCCGAACGCAGGCTTCGTGGCCAGCTGCGTGCGGCCAGGATGAAACTTGCGTTCGGCAGTTGCGCGACCGTCATCTGCTCCACTGGTGGCAATGACGCGGCCGACGCCGACGACGAACACGACGCCGCAGTCGCGCGAGGTGGGGCGAGGACGACGCCGTCGGGGACGTGGACGAGGCGGTCGGCCGCGCGTGCGCGCACCCGGTCAGCAGCATGACGACGGCCAGAACCGGAAGACCGTGGCGCCAGACGACGCGCGCGGTCGCACCCCCGGCACAGCATGACGAGGTGAACTGCACGATCATCTTGAGGATTCGATCCGGTACCTTCGCAACTGTGACCGAAGAGCACGCTGCGGCAGACCTCGGTTCCAGCGTGTGGGACCTGTACCAGAGGTATCTCGTGCCGGCGATCTTTGCTCCGTGGGCCGAA
>WNGA01026198.1_pt1 | contig 14472 bp, 7 predicted proteins | sample 5400061 | NCBI WGS metagenome assembly WNGA01 (sample SAMN13153366, study PRJNA577476) | soil metagenome | isolation source: 100 cm soil or saprolite under grassland replicate 2 | place: USA:California | collected 2016-06-15 | reverse complement strand
AACACCATTCGTCGAGCACGCGGGTCCACTCGACGCTGCGCTCGACGTCGAGGCACTCCTTGCAGTTCGCCACGACCGCGCAGTAGACGATGCCGACCGCCTGGGGCGTCACGGGGCTCGCCGTCGCGAGCAGCATCGTCGCGTCGAGCTCGGCGAGCCCGCCGGCGAAGTCGCCGTTCGCGAGCAGGGCCTGGCCATGCGCATTGCCGGCGAAGACCCGCAGGTCTAGGTCGTCGTGGCTGACGGCGATCCGGCGTACGCCGGCCGCCAGGCTCAGCGCCTCCTGGGCACGGCCCTGATGGAGGTCGGCCATGGCGCTGGTGAGGAGCTCGTAGCCGCGCCAGACCGACCCCTCGAAACGGTCGCCCTGCACGCTTCGCATGAGCCCCCATGTTCGAGGTCACGCGACAGGTGAGAGTCCGCGGCGGCATAGGCCGTCCGCGCGGTTGACCAGGCCCTCGGGTCGTACGCCGTCCTGGCTGCCTCGAGGCTCATCAGCCCATCATGACGTGACGGCCGCGATGTTGCCGGAGTTCGAGCCGGGTCAGCGGCTGCGCGCGAGCGCTGACGACCCGAGTCGTGGCGGCTCGTCGCTCGCTGTCGGGTGAGCCAGCACCGGTTGTTACTGGGGGGTTCTGACCACGTGTTGTGGGGTCACATGGACAGTTCTAGTGTCGGAGTGTGGCTGCCTCACTCGAACACAACAAGACCGAGCTGATCTCCCGGGCGACGGAACTCGCCCGGAGCCGCCGGGGGACGGGAGGGCCGCCCCGCGACAGCGTCGGCGGGCTGCTCACCGCCTACTACCGGCACGTCGCCCCAGAGGACGTCTGCGACCGCAGCGAGGTCGATCTGTACGGCGCCCTGGCGAGTCAGTACAAGCTGGCCAGCACCCGGCCGCAGGGCACGGCGCAGGTCCGGATCTTCACCCCGACCGTGCAGGACCACGGCTGGAGCGCGGGCGGCCACTCGGTCGTCGAGATCGTCACCGACGACATGCCGTTCCTGGTCGACTCGGTCACGATGGAGCTGGCCAACCAGCACCGCAACGTGCACGTCGTCGTACACCCGCAGTTCGAGGTGGAGCGGACGATCACCGGAGAGCTGGTCCAGGTCCTGGCGACCGACGAGGGCGAGCCGGACGGCGGGCCGGAGTTCTCCCGCGAGTCCTGGATGCACATCGAGATCGACCGGGTGGGGGCGGAGTCCGAGTTCCCGGAGATCGAGGCTGCCCTGTTGAGAGTGCTCCGCGACGTGCGCGAGGCCGTCGAGGACTGGGACAAGATGCAGGAGGAGATCCGGGACATCGTCACCGACCTGGAGACGAACCCTCCGCCGCTCCCCGAGCACGAGCTCGCCGAGGGCACCGCGCTGCTGCAGTGGCTCGCCGACGAGCACTTCACTTTCCTGGGCTACCGCGAGTACAAGCTGTACCGCGAGGGCAAGGACGACTATCTCCGCGGCGTGCCCGGCACCGGCCTGGGCATCCTGCGCGCCGACCAGGACATGACGCCCCACTTCGGCAAGCTGCCGCCGCTGGTCAAGGCCAAGGCCCGCGAGATGACACTGCTGGTGCTGGCCAAGGCCAACTCGCGCTCGACGGTCCACCGGCCGGCGTACCTCGACTACGTGGGCGTGAAGACCTTCGACGAGAACGGCGAGGTCTCGGGTGAGCGGCGCTTCCTCGGGCTGTTCTCCAGCGCCGCCTACACCGAGTCGCTGACCCGGATCCCGCTGCTGCGCGAGAAGGCGGCCGCCGTACTCAAGCAGGTCGGGTTCGACCCGCGCAGCCACGCCGGCAAGGCGCTGATGGACACGCTCGAGAACTACCCGCGCGACGAGCTCTTCCAGACCCCGGTCTCCGAGCTCGCGCCGATCGCGCAGGCCGTGATGTACACCCGCGAACGCCGGCAGCTGCGGCTGTTCATCCGCCGCGACGCCTACGGGCGCTACCTCTCGTGCCTGATCTACCTGCCGCGCGACCGCTACAACACCGCGGTCCGGGAGAAGTTCGCCCGGATCCTCAAGGAGCGGCTGGGCGGCGAGACGGTCGAGTTCACCACCCGGATCAACGAGTCCACCACCGCCCGCGTGCACTTCGTGGTGCGCCCGCCGAAGGGCAAGGTGATCGGCGACGTCGACATCGAGGACCTGGAGCGCCGGCTCACCGAAGCCGCCCGCTCGTGGCGCGAGGACTTCACCACCGCGGTCACCAACGAGTACGGCGAGGAGAACGGCTCGCGCCTCGGCCGGCTGTACGCCGACTCCTTCCCCGAGGCCTACAAGGAGGACTTCGCGCCGCGCACCGGCTCGGTCGACCTCGGTCGGCTCGAGGACATCAAGCTCGACCCCGAGACCGGTGACGGCATCGACCTGGCCCTCTACGAGCAGCCGGACGCCGGCCGCGGGGAGGCCCGGCTCAAGGTCTACCGGATCGGCAGCCCGCTCTCGCTCAGCGGCGTACTCCCGATGCTGTCGTCGATGGGCGTCGAGGTCGTCGACGAGCGCCCGTACATCCTGGAGAACCTCCCGCGGGAGAGCTTCATCTACGATTTCGGCCTGCGCTACGGCAGGGAGCTGCCCGCGGCGGCCCGCACGCTCTTCCAGGACGCCCTGCGCGCCGTCTGGGACGGCCACAACGAGATCGACGGCTTCAACTCGCTGGTCCTGGCCGCCGGGCTGACCTGGCGGCAGGCCACCGTGCTGCGCGCCTACGCGAAGTACATGCGCCAAGGCGGTACGCCGTTCGCACAGGACTCGATCGAGGACGCCCTGCGAAGCAACGTCGACATCTCCCGGATGCTCGTGCAGCTGTTCGAGGCCCGCTTCGACCCCGACCAGGACCTGCACAGCCCCGCCGACCGCGAGGACCGCACCAAAGGCATCGAGGAGCGGATCGGGCGGGCGCTCGACGACGTCGCGAGCCTCGACCATGACCGGATCCTGCGGTCCTACCTGACGATCATCAAGGCGACCCTGCGCACCAACTACTTCCAGCCCGCCGACGGAGGCGTGAAGGGCGAGATCGGCATCCACTCCTACATGTCGTTCAAGCTCGAGCCGAGCGCCATCCCCGACCTGCCGGCGCCGCGGCCGAAGTACGAGATCTTCGTCTACAGCCCGCGGGTCGAGGGCGTTCACCTCCGGTTCGGCTCGGTGGCGCGCGGTGGCCTGCGCTGGTCCGACCGGCGCGACGACTTCCGCACCGAGGTCCTCGGCCTGGTCAAGGCGCAGATGGTCAAGAACACCGTGATCGTGCCGGTTGGCGCCAAGGGCGGCTTCTACTGCAAGCAGCTGCCCGACTCCAGCAACCGCGACGCCTGGCTGGCCGAGGGCGTGGCCTGCTACAAGACCTTCATCTCCGGGCTGCTCGACATCACCGACAACCTGGTGGAGGGCAAGACGGTGCCGCCGTACCGGGTGGTGCGGCACGACGGCGACGACTCCTACCTGGTGGTCGCCGCCGACAAGGGCACGGCGACCTTCTCCGACATCGCCAACGGCGTGGCGCAGGACTACGGCTTCTGGCTCGGCGATGCCTTCGCGTCCGGCGGCTCGGTCGGCTACGACCACAAGGCGATGGGCATCACCGCGAAGGGCGCCTGGGTCTCGGTCCAGCGGCACTTCCGCGAGATGGGCGTCGACTGCCAGACCGAGGACTTCACGGCCGTCGGCATCGGCGACATGTCCGGCGATGTGTTCGGCAACGGCCTGCTCTGCTCCGAGCACACCCGCCTGGTGGCGGCGTTCGACCACCGCGACATCTTCCTCGACCCCGACCCCGACGCGGCCACGTCGTACGCCGAGCGCCAGCGGCTGTTCCACCTGCCGCGGTCGAGCTGGCAGGACTACGACAAGAGCCTGATCTCCGAGGGTGGCGGAGTCTGGCCCCGGTCCCTGAAGTCGATCCCGCTCACGGTCAAGGCGCGCACGGCGCTGGGCATCGACGACACGGTCGCCAGCATGACGCCGGCGGAGCTGATGAAGGCGATCCTGCAGGCGCCGGTCGACCTGCTCTGGAACGGCGGCATCGGCACCTACGTGAAATCGTCCGGCGAGACCCATGCCGACGCGGGCGACAAGGCCAATGACGCGATCCGCATCGACGGAGCGCAGCTGCACGCCAAGTGCGTGGGGGAGGGCGGCAACCTCGGCCTCACCCAGCTCGGGCGGATCGAGTACGCCGCCCGGGGCGGGCGTATCAACACCGACTTCATCGACAACTCCGCCGGCGTGGACACCTCCGACCACGAGGTCAACATCAAGATCCTGCTCGACCGCGCGGTGGCCGACGGCGACCTGACCGGCAAGCAGCGCAACAACCTGCTGGCCTCGATGACCGACGAGGTCGCGGCGCTGGTGCTGCGCGACAACTACGAGCAGAACCTCGCGCTGGCCAACGCCGCCGCCAACGCCGCCCCGCTGTTGCACGTGCACGAGGACTGGATGAAGCAGCTCGAGCGCCGCGGCGTACTCGATCGGGAGCTGGAGGGCCTGCCGCCGACCCGCGAGGTACGACGCCGCCTGGAGCGCGAGGAGGGGCTGACCGACCCGGAGCTGTCGGTGCTGCTGGCCTGGACCAAGATCGTGCTGGCCGACGAGCTGCTCGACTCCGACCTGCCCGACGACCCCTACCTGCGCAGCGACCTGTTCGCCTACTTCCCCAAGAAGATGCGCCAGAGCTACCGCACGCAGATGGAGGACCACCCGCTGCGCCGCGAGATCATCGTGACCCAGGTGGTCAACGACCTGGTCAACGGCGCCGGCATGACCTTCTGGCCGAGACTGGCGGGGGAGACCGGTGCGAGCCCGGCCGAGCTCACCCGGGCCAACTTCGTGGCGCGGGAGATCTTCGGGTCGCTCGGGCTGCGTGACGTGCTGGCGACGTACGACAACCAGATGGACGCAGCGGTCCAGACCAGGATGCGGATCGAGATGCGCACCCTCGTCGAGCGGGCCACCCGGTGGCTGGTCAACAACCGGCGGCCTCCGCTCGACAGCGAGGCGACCGTCGAGTTCTTCGGCGTCACCGCGCAGAAGGTGATGGCCGAGCTGCCCAGCCTGATGAGCGGGCGCGAGCTGGAGACCTTCCATGCCCGGCGGGACGCGCTGACCAAGTCCGGGGTGCCGGACGAGCTGGCCACGAAGGTCGCCGTACTCCACCCGGCGTACATGGTGCTCGGGATCATCGAGACCGCCGAACGGGAGAAGATCGACCCGTTCGAGGTCACCCGCGTGCATTTCGCGCTGGGCGAGCGGCTCGGCCTTCCCGCGCTGGTGGCGCGGATCCTGGCCCTGCCGCGCGAGGACCGCTGGCAGACCATGGCTCGCGCGGCACTGCGCGACGACCTCCACGCCGTACACACACAGCTCACAGCACAGGTGCTGGCCAACACCTCACCCGACGACCCGGCGCCGGTCCGGATCGCCGCCTGGGAGGACGCCGACGAGCTGGTGGTCACCCGGGCCGCCCAGACCCTGCAGGAGATCTGTGCCGACGACAACGCCGACCTGGCCCGGATGTCGGTCGGTCTGCGGGTCGTGCGGGGCCTCCTCTCCACCTCCTGAGCGCCGCTCCCGCACCACCGTGAGCAGTACGCCGTCTCGCCGACGAGACTGCTCCGGTGGACGGGAGCGGCTGTGGGACGTACCGTCTCGCGTGAGGAACGTTCTCGACGAGGAGGGCGAGGCAAGGTCCTGGCGTACCCATTCGGGCGCCTCACGACCCGGGAGGTGAAGGTGTCGAGAACCCACACGATCCAACTGCGCAACCCCAGGTACGACGCCGGACCCACCGGGGAGGCGCCGCACCCGGCCCGCTGGCCGGGTGCCGTTCATCCGGACAGCCGCAGTGCCGAACCCCACGGAGCGGTACCCTTCCACCAGCGATCGACGGTCCACGCCGGGAGGCTCGAGATGGTTCACCATCACGTTCCGAGCGGGGCGGCGTCATCGCGGGTGCAGGTCCGTCAACTGTCGGGCAACACTCTCGGGAGCACTAACGATGTCGTCGAACACGTGGCATGGACCGGGTGACCTCCGGGCCAGCGCCCGCCGAGGGCGGTGGCGCCGATGAGCGCGCGCGCCCGAGGGCTCTCCATCTCTGAGCAGGCCGGCCCTGACTCAGCCGTACACCCCCCTCCTGCCGCCCGTCACACCCGACGGTGCGGGCCGTCCCGCCTTGGGATCGCGCGGCAACCCGACCCGATGGATCCGGTCACGGTCCACTCATCACAGGTAAGGAACGAAGCAAGATGCTGAACCTCGACATCATCGCGCGACCAGCGGCCGAGGTAGTGGCGCTCGCCGCGAAGGACGACGGACTGCTCAACAACGAAGGAATCATCAAGTTCCTGCTGGGCGTCGGCGGGATCATCATCATCATCACCGGAGCCAGCATCCTCGGGTCGGCCCGCAAGGCCGACATGGCCAAGACCGCGAACACGTCGTTGAACACCATCATCGGCATCGTGTTCATGGCGGTCGGTGCGGGCGCGGTCTCGGTGGTGGCGTTCGGGACGAAGATCGCCAACCTGCTGTTCGGGTGATTCCTCGTGCCGACGATCCGCACTCGAGGCGGCTCCGTGCGGTCTGGCTGGGGCCCAAGGGGTTCCGCTGGCCCGTGGACTGGACCTACGTGCAGTGGTCGATCTTCGCCGTCCTGGTGGTGATCTGCCCCGTGCTGATCTTCGTGCTGCTCGTGTGGGTCGACCCCGCCATCGCGGCCGGTGCCGCGTTCGGTGGCCCCTACCTCGCCTACCGCATGGTGAAGCGGATCCCGGAATGGGTCGACTACGACCGTCCGGTGCGGTTCTGGCTGCGGACCTTCCGCGCCGAGTTCTCGGGAAGCACCCGAGTGTCCCGCCTGGGTGAACGCCGCGAGCTGGTCGCGGCCACCGAGCCGACGGAGATGTCGCGAGGTGCCCAGTACGTCCTCTATCCGGCCAAGCGCTGGCGCAGATAGCTCTCGGGAGGAAGACCGATGAAGATAATGCGCAAGACGGCCGCGAACGCGGTCGAGGACGACGCGAAGCCGGCGCGCCCGGACCGCGCGCCGCTCTGGTCCCGACTCGGCTCGCGGCTCGGCGGACCCCGCTCGGCCCACCTCCAGCTCTCGGCTCGCACCATCGTCGGCCACCTGGTGGCAACCGACCGCGACCTGTGGGCGTGGTACGCCCTCGGTCCCCAGATGTGGTCCTTCCGTACGCCGAACGACCGCGAGCTGCTCTGGGAGCAGGTCCGCAACCGGCTGGCCGGCCTGGGCGGTCACGCGGTCAAGCTGCGGGTCTCCTCCAAGCCGTTCCCCACCTACGAGTTCGCCCGCAAGCTGGCCGCGGACACCCCCGACCCACTCCCGCCGAGCCCGGGCGGCGACTTCGACCAGTTCCTCGAGCGGCAGCAGCGCCGCCTGCTCACGGCCCCGGTCGACGAGTCGGTGACGATGCTGGGCGTCCGGCTCACCCAGCCGCCGAAGGCCTCCACCCTGCGCGCGCTCTATACGGCCGACGCGACGGCCGGCGAGCCCGGACCGGAGCTGGCCCGGATGCTCGAGGAGCTGCGCCAGATCAACGAGCTGGTCGACGGCGCCGGCCTCGACGCGAAGCCGCTGACGCCCCAGCAGATGTCCTGGCTGATGCACCGCTCGGTGGCCCCGGGCATGCCGGTGGCGATCGACCCGGCGCCGGCCGGCGCGATCTGGGAGCACGACGACCTCTACGCGTTCACCGACCCGGTGGAGTGGATCTACACGCCGATGGGCCCGACCGTCCGGGTCGAGGCGAAGATCCGCGGGCGGATCGTGACCCGCCACGTCGCCGTACTCTCGGTGGGGCGGATGCCCGACCGGCAGTTCCCGGAGGACGGGCTGGCCCCGTGGATGCTGGCCACCGCGCGGCTGGGCTACCCCGTGGAGTGGTCGGTGTCCGGCGTACTCCTGGGCGCGGCGGCGCTGACGCCCAGGGTCGACTACGACCGGCAGCGGGCGCTGGGCATCAAGAAGCACTACCAGGAGCACGAGGAGATGCCGCCGCCCGCGGTGGACCGGGCGATCACGCAGGCGGTGATGACCTACGACGAGGTCACCGAGGGTGAGCCGCGGGAGGCGGTGCGGTTCGAGGGCCCCATCCGGGCCGCCGTGTACGCCGACACCGAGCGCGAGTGCCTCGAACGGGTCCGCAACCTGATCGACGTGTACGGCGACCACCACCGCATCGAGCTGGCCCATCCCGCCGGGCAGCGCGACCACCTGCGCGAGTTCATCCCGGGCGAGGCGTGGTCCAAGACCGGGTTCCAGCGCAAGATGTCGGTCGGCTACCTGGCGGCCGCGATGCCGCACGTGTCGTCCAACCTCGGTACGCCGGCCGGTCCCTACATCGGCTACACCGTCGGCACCGCCCGCCGTGCGGTCCGCTTCGACGGCCACTATGGCATGGAGTGGCTCAACACGCCCGGCGTGTTCCCGCTGGTCGCCGACCCCGGCGGCGGCAAGAGCTTCGGCTCCGGCACGCTGGCCGCGATGGGCGCCGAGCGTGGCGAGCCGACCATCCTGCTCGACCCGTCCGGCCCGCTGTCGAGACTGTGCGAGCTGGAGCGGTTCAAGCCCTACGCGCGGGCGCTCAATCTCACCGAGTCTGAGCCCGGCACCCTGGCGCCGTGGCAGCTGATCCCGGAGCCCGAGCCGCACCAGTACGACAGCGACCGCAAGTTCGAACGCGCCGTACGACTGGCCAAGGCCGAGCGGATGCAGCTGGGCTACGACACCTTCCGGATGCTGATGCCCGAGGGGCTGCTCCGCGACGCCGCCATCGACGAGACGCTGCACGAGGCGGTCCGCGCCATGGGCGGCGAGGTCACCGTCAACTCGCGGCAGGTGTGGTCGGTGCTGCGCAGCATGGGCAGCGACCCGGCCGACCGGATCGCCAAGCGGCTCGAGGAGGCGGCCGGGATGCCGCTCGGCGAGCTGATCTTCCCGGCGACCGACGATATGGACCTCTCCGGCCAGGCCGAGGACAAGCGGCTGGTCGTCATCACGATGCCGGGCCTGGTGGTGCCGAACCCGGACACCCCGCGCGCGCACTGGGGGCTGGAGGAGATGTACACCCAGCCGCTGCTGCACCTGGCGGCCTTCTACACCTCGAGGTTCATCTACCGCCGCCCCATGAAGGAGCGGAAGAACATCATCCTCGACGAGAACCACTTCATGGGGAACTGGGGCAGCGGCCGGGCACTGATGATGCGGCTCTCGCGCGACTCGCGGAAGTGGGACACCGCGGTCTACCCGGCCAGCCAGCACCCCGACGACATCTTGAACGTCGGCCGCGTGGAGAGCCTGATCGGCGGCGCCTTCGTCGGCCGGATCGAGGACCTGGAGACCGCGCAGGCGGCGATGCGGCTGGTGCGGGCGCCGATCGACTACGCGCCCGTCGTACAGAAGCTGTCGCCGCGGCCGGCGCCGGGTGAGGCGATAGACGTGGCCCGGACCGGTGAGTTCGTCTTCCTCGACCCCTACGGCCGGGTCGACAAGTTCCGGTTCGACGCGACCTGGTGGCCGGAGCTGGAGAAGGTCCTCGACACCACACCAGGTCACCGCCGGCTCGGGACCGGGACCGCCGGGCCCTCGCCGTTCATCGACGACGCCCGGAACCTGTTCCGGGTCGACGAGAACCGGGGGGTGGTCGCATGAACGGTCGAAGACTCGTGCTGAGACTCGGACAGCTGCTGCTGGTGCTGTTCGGTCTCGGCGTCGTACTCGTCGGGCCGGCGGCCTCGCCGGCCAGTGCCATCTGTGAGGGCGACATCACGCCCGTGCAGCCCGGCAGCGGGCCGCTCGGGCTGTCGGTCGACCCGCCCGCCGCCCCGCCGAAGGGCGACCCGCTCGGCGACAAGAAGGCCCCCTGGCTGGAGACCTACGGGCCCTCGACGAAGTGGAACACCTACGACCTCGGGTGTGGCCCCGACATGGCCAACCACCCCACGTCGAAGCCGTTCACGGCCGAGGCGAACCTGTTCCTGGACCAGGCGCTCCTGCCGGTGGTGATCTCGGAGGAGCTCACCAACTGGGTGACCGGTGACCCGTTCGGGTTCCTCGACCCGGTGGTGAAGTCCGTGCAGAAGAAGGTCGAGGACAACGTCTTCGCGCAGCTGATGCCGCTGGCGATCCTCGGGCTCGGTGCCTACTTCGTCTGGAAGTCCCGCTCGGCGCTGGCCCACGAGACGGCGACGACGGCGATCGGCGCCGTACTCATCGTGGGCGGAGCCGTGTTCCTCCTGCAGTGGCCGCAACGTGCGAACGACGCGTTCCAGGACGTCCTGCAGGCCGGCGTCGACGTCGCGCAGAGCCCGTTCGGGCAGCCGGACTTCTCCGACGCGATGTTCAACGACGTGGTCTACCCCCACTGGCTGGCCGGCGAGGTCGGCAGTCCCGACAGCGACGTCGCGCGCAAGTACGGCCCCGACCTCTACCGCTCCCAGCACCTGACCTATGCGGAGGTGGCCGAGGCGCGGGCGGCCCAGGCAGAGGCGGACGCCAACGACCAGGGCCCGGGGCAGCTGTCCGACAACGCCGACAACGGCGACTCCCAGTGCGGCGTCAACCAGGCTTGCGACAACCAGAACGAGCAGGACGGCGGCCTGCCGCCTCTCGACCCCGGAGACTCGGGCTGCGGCGTCAACCAGGCCGAGTGCAACCAGACCGCGATGGACGACCTGATCGACCAGAAGCGAGAGCTGTTCAAGGACACCGCGTCGAAGGTCGAGTCCGAGGACCCGGCGGCGTACGACGTGCTCACCGGCCGTGACGGCGCCGACAACCGGCCCGGGCTGGCCATCGAGGCCACCGTCTACCTGTGGTGCACGAGCGCGTTCTACATCATCTCCCAGTTCATGCTCGGCCTGGCGATGCTGCTGGTCCGGGCGGCGATCGTCGCCTTCCCGATCCTGGCTCCGCTGGTGATCTTCCCGAAGTTCCGGCCCAAGCTGGCCAGCCTGCTCGACCTGGTCGCGGCGGCCCTGCTGGGCGGTTTCAAGTTCATGTTCGCCTCGGGGCTGTACTCCACGATCGCGCAGGGCATCCTGGCGAGCCCGCAGGCGATGCTGCTCAAGGTGATCCTGCTGGTGGTGCTCGCGGTCGTCGGCCTGCTCCTGTTGCGGCCGATCCGCACCCTCAAGACCTTCATGCCGGGCGCCGACCCCAACCACAGCTACCTGGCCGCGGCGCTCAAGCGGACCCTCGACTTCGCGGTCACCAGCAGCGCCGTGGAGACTGGCATTACCGCCGCCAACGAGACCAAGCCGGCGCAGCAGCCCGAGTTGGCTCCCGCCCCGTCGCGACGGATGGCCGAGGAGGAGACGATGCCCGGACTGGAGCCGATGTACCGGCCCTCTCGCGGCGTTCCGCCGACCCGGCCGGCGACGGTGTTCGCGGAGCGGATCGACCGCGACGGCTACTCGCCGGCACCCCGTCCGATAGCACCCCTGAGGACGGCCCCGGCCGTCGACCCGGAACTGGCCGGTGCGCCGTCGCGGGTGCGCGCGATCTCGGCGTCCGGCGTACCGGACTACTCCGGGCTGGCGGTCGCCTCTACCGCGCCCCGGCATCGGGCCGAACCGGCGGCACCGCCGGGCATGGTCACGGTCGCCTTCGACGAGGACGCCCCGATCTTCCGGGCCTCCGAGGGACTCGAGGTCAACCGGCCGAGCCAGCCCGCCCCCGCCGACCTGGTCGTGGACGGTGACGGCCGCGAGGTCTTCGTGCTGTTCCGGACCTCTGACGAACGGCACGCCGCCGATGAAGGGCTGGTCGGCGCCGGAGCATCCGGCGGTGCCCGGTGAGAGGGCGTCCGGACGTCTATTCGGGAGGGTCCGACGACGGCGAACCCGCGCGCCCGCCGCGATCACGGTTGGTGATCGCGGCGGGGGTGGCGGTAGCGGTCCTCCTCGGGGCGCTGGTCGTCGCGCTGCTCCAGGACGACGAATCCGACGACTCCAGTACGCCGGCTCCAACCGCCGGCGCCACGACCTCGGGTGCCTCGGCGCCCATGACCCGCGGGTCGATGCCCACCACCAGCCCGGTGCCGTCCGGGCCCACTGCGCCACCGGACTCCGTCGCGGGCGTGGTCGGGCGCTTCGCCAAGGCCTGGATGCAGCGCACCTCCGCCGAGGAGCGACGCCGCGCGCTGGCTCCCGTCGCCACCGCGAGCCTGGTCGACGGACTCGTGCTGACCGACGTCTCCCTACTGCCGCCGCCCGGCACCAGGCTCGCCGGCGAGGCAACCCTGCAGTCCGGGACCCCGAGCCAGGGCATCTACCTGCAGCGGTTCAGCGACGGCGAGAGCATCGTCGTCACCGCGGGCAACTTCGGCTCCGGCCGCTGGCTCGTCGTCGACGTCCAGCCCGGCCCCGAGAGCGCAGCGGGGTGAGCACTGATGGATCCAGCAACCGCGAAGGTCGTCGCCCAACTGCTCCAGTCGCCGTCGGTCAAGCGGGCCATCGTCGGGTTCGCCGCGACGACGCTCGCGATCCTCGGCGTACTCGCGTGGATCCTGATCTCGATCTTCAACAACCTCTTCGGCGCGGGCGACCCGGCGGCCGCTGACGGCCTGACCAACCCGTGCAGCCCCAGCGGTGACGTGGTGACAGCGGCGGACGTCGCCGGGGCCGGCGGGGAGATCTCCAGCCTCGACGACGAGCAGCGGCAAAACGCCGCCACGATCGTGACGGTCGGCCACCAGCTGGGTGTGCCGACGTACGGGCTGGTGATCGCGCTGGCGGCCGCCTTGCAGGAGTCGGGGCTGCACAACCTCGACTACGGCGACCGCGACTCGCTGGGGCTCTTCCAGCAGCGGCCCTCGGCGGGCTGGGGTACGCCGGAGCAGATCACCAACCCGGTGCTGGCCACCGAGGCGTTCTTCGGGCGGGCCGCGCACACCCACAACACCGGCCTGTTGGACATCGCCGGCTGGGAGTCGATGCCGGTGACGGTGGCCGCGCAGGCGGTGCAGCGCTCGGCGTTCCCCAGTGCGTACGCCGCCGGTGTCCTACCCGCTGCCGGCGGACTCGGGCTACTACGACAACGAGAACTTCGGCGAGGTCTCCGAGATCCGGTCGAGCTGGCACACCGGCACCGACCTGTCGGTCGCGTGCGGTACGCCGGTGCTCGCGGCCACGTCCGGCACCGTGATCGTGGAGACCGACCAGTCCTGGTCGGGGCCGTACCTGGTGAAGGTGTCGACCGGCCCGGGCCGGCTGACCACGTGGTACGCCCACATGCAGTCGATCGACGTGGAGTCGGGCGAGCTGGTGCGCTCCGGCCAGCAGCTGGGCGAGGTCGGGTCGGAGGGCAACTCGACGGGGTGTCACCTGCACTTCGAGGTGCACCCGACCGGCGGCACCATGTATGACGACCCGGTCGACCCGACGCCGTGGCTGGCCGAGCACGTCGGCCAGGTGCTCGGGATCGGCAACGTGCCCGGGCACGCGGAGACCGTCGTCGACCCGGGCAACGTGCAGGACCCGGGCTTCACCGGCGAGCTGACGATGCTGACGTACAACATCCACGTGGGCGCCGACCACGGCCGGAGCCTGCCCGACATCGCGCGCGAGATCGCCGCGTCGGGTGCGTCGGTGGTGGTGCTCAACGAGGTCGACGCGGTGCGCGGGCAGACCCCGCAGGCGACCTGGCTGGCCAGGCAGCTCGGCATGCACGCGGTCTACGGGCCCAACAAGGTGTGGTCGGGCGTGCGCGAGCGGGGCAACGCGATCCTGTCCAAATATCCGATCCTGGATCCGTCGAACACGCCGCTGCCGATGGCCGCGGGGACGGAGCCGCGCGGGCTGCTGAGTGCGTACGTCGATGTCGGCGATGGCAACGTCGTACACGTGTATGGGTCGCACCTGCACTTCGCGGGCGCCGTACGGCTGACGCAGGCGCGGGCGATCGCCTCGGCGATCGGCGAGCCGACGTGTACGACGTTCCTGCTCGGTGACATGAACTCCACCCCGCAGACCCCGATGTACGGCATCCTCACCCAACGGCTGGTCGACCCGTACGCCGACGGCCGGTTCGGGCGCGGCGCGACGGTGCCCGCGGAGGCGCCGCGCGGGCGGATCGACTACACGTTCTTCTCGCCGCAGGCGGCCGTGGTGACCAGCCGGGTGATGCCCCGGGGCGCGTCGGACCACCGCGCGGTGCGTACGACGTTCGCCGTCAACCCCGACTACTCGTGCCAATGACCTCGCCTTTGTCCGGCGCAGGCCCCGGACTTCAGTCCGGGGGTTAGCCGTGGGTTAGAGGGACCCGCCGTTAGGCGGGGCGGGCTTGGTTCTCGGCGTGGTCGAGAAGCCGCCGCCTGCGATACAAGGTCTGCGAACACGAGATTACCGGTAGAGCCGGCTCACGCTGTGCCGGGTGGAGTGGTAGTCGAGTTGCTTCATGCCCCGGGTGTCGGTGGGCTCTGGGAGCGTGGGTGGTGTGAG
>WNGA01014705.1_pt1 | contig 14472 bp, 17 predicted proteins | sample 5400061 | NCBI WGS metagenome assembly WNGA01 (sample SAMN13153366, study PRJNA577476) | soil metagenome | isolation source: 100 cm soil or saprolite under grassland replicate 2 | place: USA:California | collected 2016-06-15 | reverse complement strand
GCGCGGCGCACGTTCGTCCTGCGCAGCCGCATGGTGTCGCTCATGCGGCACTGGCTCGAGGCGCGTGGCTTCGTCGAAGTCGAGACGCCGCTGCTCCATACCATCCCGGGCGGCGCGATCGCCAAGCCGTTCGTCACTCACCACAACGCGCTGGACATGGACCTGTACCTGCGGATCGCGCCCGAGTTGTATCTGAAGCGGTTGGTGGTCGGCGGCATGGAGCGAGTGTTCGAGATCGGTCGCTGTTTCCGCAACGAGGGCATCGGTTACCGGTGGAACCCCGAGTTCACGATGCTCGAGCTGTACCAGGCCTACGCCGACTACCACGACATGATGGACATCACCGAGCAGCTCGTGGCGCATGTGACCCAGGAGTTACTCGGAACCACGAAGCTCACCTTCGAGGGGCGCGAGCTGGATCTCACCCCGCCGTGGCGGCGGGCGTCGATGACCGACCTTGTCGAGGAGGTGGCGGGTGTGCGCGTCGACGTGCGCATGCCGATCGACGAGCTCCATGCCGTGGCCCGCGAGGTCGGGCTCGAGGCCGACGACGACTGGGGGCCGGGCAAGACCGTCCTCGAGATCTACGAGAAGACCACCGAAGCAAACTTGTGGGGCCCTGTCTTCGTGTGCGACTACCCCAAAGAGGTCTCGCCGCTCGCCCGCGATCATCGCGAGAAGCCCGGGTACGTCGAACGCTTCGAACCGATCGCCGCGGGTCGCGAGATCGGCAACGCGTTCAGCGAGCTGACCGACCCTGATGAGCAGCGGGCGACCTTCGATGCGCAGGCCGCTGCCGGAGAGGCCGGTGACGAGGAGGCGATGAGGGTCGACGACGACTACGTCCGCGCCCTCGAGTACGGCCTGCCGCCGACGGGCGGGCTCGGCATCGGCATCGACCGGCTCGTCATGCTGCTCGCCGACGTGCACCACATCCGCGACGTGATCCTGTTCCCGACGTTGCGGCCGGAACAGGGGCGCTGACCGGGTTCTCTAGTCGCTCGGCGGTTTGCCGGCGCTCGGCCTACGGCCTCGCGTCGGCACTCTGTCCCCTTTTGAGGGACCTACGCTGGACGGCGCGCATGACCACGCCTGACCTCACCGCCCTCGGCCGCGACGTCCGAGCGCCGCGGGAGCATGTCGAGTGCTTCCCCGCTCCCGCCGGTTGCAGGCGGGTGCGGTTCACCACCGACGAGGTGGCGTCGTTGTGCCCGGTCACCGGTCAGCCCGACATCTCGTCGGTGCTGATCGACTACGAGCCCGACGCGCACTGCATCGAGTCGAAGTCGCTCAAGCTCTACTTGTGGTCGTTCCGCGATCGGGCCGTGTTCGCGGAGGCCTTGGCCGTCGAGATCGCCGACGAGGTCGCGCGGGCGGCCCGGCCTCGGCGGGTCGAGGTGGTGGTCACCCAGCACGTGCGGGGTGGCATCGTCACCGAGGCCACCGCGGTCCGCCCGTGATGAAGCGGGCCGTCGTCCTCGTGTCGGGTGGGCTCGACAGCGTCACCCTCGCCCACCTGTTGACCGCGGAGGGCTGGCAGCTCACCGCGTTGTCGTTCGACTACGGCCAGCGCCACCGGCGCGAACTCGAGTACGCGGCGCGGGCCGCGTCCCGGCTGGGCGCACCCCACCACGTCGTCGATCTCACGTCGGTCACCGCGCTGCTCGGAGGGTCGGCGCTCACCGACTCGAGGGTCGACGTCCCCGACGGTCACTACACCGACGAGAGCATGAAGGCCACCGTCGTCCCGAACCGCAACGCGATCATGCTGTCGGTCGCGGTGGGGGCCGCGGTCGCGGCGGGCGCGGAGGCGGTGGCCTGCGCGATGCACGCCGGCGACCATCCGATCTATCCCGACTGCCGGCCCGAGTTCGTCTTGGCCTTCGAGTCGCTGTCACGCCTCGCCAACGACGGCTTCGCGGTGGACGGCTTCCGCGTCGTCGCTCCGTTCCTCCACGACACCAAGGCCGACATCGTGGGGCGAGGGAGCGAACTGGGCGTGCCCTTCGCGGACACGTGGTCCTGCTACAAGGGCGGCCCGCGCCACTGCGGGACGTGCGGCACGTGCGTCGAACGCCGCGAGGCGTTTGTGCTGGCCGAGGTCGCCGATCCCACCGAGTACGAAACGGTGCCCGCGCAGTGAGCTTCACGATCGCGAAGCGCTTCTCGTTCTCGGCGTCGCACACCCTCGACGCGCTGGCGGGCGACCACCCATGTCGACGGCTCCACGGCCACAACTACGAGGTCGAGATCATCTCCCGCGCCGACGACGTCGACGAGCGCGGCTTCGTGCACGACTACCTCGACTTCGCACCGTTCAAGGACTGGCTGGCGGCTGAAGTCGACCACCGTCACCTCAACGACGTGATGCCGGGCCCGACGTCGGCCGAACGGTTGGCGTGGTGGTTCTTCGAGTGGTGCAAGGCGAACCTGCCGGACGACGTCGCCGTGCGACTGATGGCCGTGCGGGTGAGCGAGACGCCGGCGACGTGGGCCGAGTACCGCCCGGACTGAGGCTGGCCGACGTCGGGTCCGGCCGCCTCGCCGTCGCGGAGGCCAAGTTCACGTGGTGCTGGGACACGCACGACCCGACAGCGGAGATCCACGTGCTCCCGACCGATGAGGTGTGCGCCCGGCTCGACGCGATGGAACCAGGTCGCGTCGTGATCACCGGTGGCGAGCCCCTTCTCCAGCAGGCCCACCTCGGCCCGCTCCTCGATCACTGCCGCGGCCGGGGCTGGCCCGTCGAGATCGAGACCAACGGTACGGTCGAGCCGACCATCGACGTGGCCCAGTTCAACGTCTCGCCCAAGCTCGCCAACAGCGGCATCGTCGAGGGTCGGCGCGTCAAGCCCGCCGTCCTGGCCGCCTTCATGGCCACCGGCAGAGCCGTGTTCAAGTTCGTGGCCACGGGCCCGGCTGACCTCGACGAGATCGACGCGATCGTCGACGCCAACCGGCTCGACCCGGTGTGGGTCATGCCCGAGGGCACGTCGGCCGACGCGATCACGGCCGGCCTGCGGGCGCTCGCCGAGCCGGTGATCGCCCGCGGCTGGCACCTCACGCCAAGGTTGCACATCCTGCTGTGGGGTGACGAACGCGGCCGCTGAGGGCCGTCACCACCCGGACAGGAACACCCCCAACAGCATCACGACGGTCGCGAGTGACGAACGACCAGATCGCGGTACGACTGCGGCCGCGTCAGCACCGACGCCAACACGCCGCCCGAACCCCCGACCACTGGCTCACGCCCGACCTTCCGGCGGTCAGGCGAACCGTGCGAGCAGCTGGCGAGCCGTGGCCGCCAGCCAGTCGACCGAGTCCGACGGCCCCAGCGGGTGGAGGGCCTCCACCGCGGTTCCAACGAAGCGGCCGGCCGCGGCGACGGAGTCGGAGACCGCGCCGTCGGACCGGACCAGCGAGCGCGCCTCGGCCAACGCGGCGCCCTCGATCGGGTGGCCAAGCAGGTCGCGCAGCGCGTCGCCGGTACGCGAGGCGAGGGCGCGGATGACGGGCAGCGTGTAGACCCCCTCGACGAGGTCATGGCCCGAGGGCTTGCCCAGCTCCTCGTCGGTGGCGACGACGTCGAGCACGTCGTCGACGATCTGGAACGCCATGCCGTAGTGACGGCCGAAGGCGGTCAGCGCCTCGATCGCCGGGCGCGGCAGCCCGCCGACGATCCCACCGATGCGGCACGCCGTGGCGAACAGCGACGCGGTCTTGCCGTCCACCGCGGCGAGATAAGCCTCCTCGGTGCGACCCACGTCGTAGGCCGCCTGGAGCTCGCGGACCTCGCCCTCGCACAGCCGGGCGATCGTGGCCGCGAGGAGGCCGGCCACCTCGGTGCCGAGCGACGCGGCGATCTCGGACGCCCGGGCGAGCAGGAAGTCGCCGGCCAGGATGGCCTTGAGGTTCCCCCAACGCGCGTTGACGCTCTCGACCGTGCGCCGGGTGGGAGCGTCGTCGATGACATCGTCGTGGTACAGCGACCCGAGATGGACCAGCTCGACGGCGACACCGCCCAGGATGGTCTCGTCGGTCACGGGCTGGGCCCCGGACCGAGCCGTGCCGGCGGCGGCGACCGCGAACGCCGGTCGCACCCGCTTGCCGCCGGCCACGATGAGGTGACTGGCGACCTCCGTCAGGAACGGGTCGTCGGACCGCACCGAGTCCCGGAGCGCCGCTTCGACCCGGCTCAGGTCGCCAGCCAGGGATTCCAGCTCGGACGGGCCCACAGGCGTCACGGGCCGACGATAGGCCACCACCGTGCCGGTGTGAAAAAGCGCCAGGTCTCTGGCGCTCGATCATTCTGAAGGCAATGGCCGGTCTGTGGCCGGTCCATTGCCTTCAGATCGGAGGGGTCGGGGCCGATGGGGCAACGACAAGGTCCATGGGGGCACCCCGCCGGCACGTGCTTCTCGAAGGTGCAGCGGTACACTCCCAACACGGTTGACCCCCGTTGGGGAGGCAAAGGATTTGTTCGAACGGTTCACTGACCGGGCACGCCGGGTCGTCGTCCTCGCACAGGAAGAGGCGCGGCTGCTCAACCACAACTACATCGGCACCGAGCACATCCTGCTGGGGCTGATCCACGAGGGCGAAGGCGTCGCCGCCAAGGCCCTCGAGTCGCTCGGCATCTCGCTCGAGGCCCGGCCACAACTACATCGGCACCGAGCACATCCTCCTCGGCCTCATCCGTGAAGGCGAGGGCGTCGCGGCCCAGGTGCTCGTCAAGCTGGGCGCCGACCTGTCCCGCGTCCGCCAGCAAGTCATCCAGCTGCTCTCCGGTTACTCCGGCCCCGGACCGCAGGAGAAGGCCGGCGCGACCGCCGGCCCTGGCAGCGAGCAAGCCCCGTCGGGCTCGCTCGTCCTCGACCAGTTCGGCCGCAACCTCACCCAGCTGGCCCGCGAGAAGAAGCTCGACCCCGTCATCGGCCGCCTTCGCGAGATCGAGCGGGTCATGCAGGTGCTCTCGCGCCGCACCAAGAACAACCCCGTGCTCATCGGCGAGCCGGGCGTCGGCAAGACCGCGATCGTCGAGGGCCTGGCCCAGAAGATCGTCGCCAACGACGTCCCCGAGACCCTGCACAACAAGCAGCTCTACACGCTCGACCTCGGCGCCCTCGTCGCCGGGTCGCGCTACCGGGGTGACTTCGAGGAGCGCCTCAAGAAGGTCCTCAAGGAGATCCGCACCCGCGGCGACATCATCCTGTTCATCGACGAGCTGCACACCCTCGTGGGGGCGGGCGCGGCCGAGGGTGCGATCGACGCCGCGTCGATCCTCAAGCCCATGCTCGCCCGCGGCGAGCTGCAGACGATCGGGGCGACCACCCTCGACGAGTACCGCAAGCACCTGGAGAAGGACGCCGCCCTCGAGCGCCGGTTCCAGCCGATCAAGGTCGAGGAGCCGACCGTCGCGCACACGATCGAGATCCTGAAGGGGTTGCGCGACCGGTACGAGGCCCACCACCGGGTCACGATCACCGACCAAGCCCTCGTGGCCGCAGCCAACCTCGCCGACCGCTACATCTCCGATCGGCACCTGCCCGACAAGGCCATCGACCTCATCGACGAGGCGGGCTCGCGCCTGCGGATCCGGCGCATGGAGACGCCGCCGGACTACAAGGAGCTCGAGAACGCGATCGCACTGGTCCAGCAACAGAAGAAGGAAGCGGTCGAAGCCCAGCACTTCGAAGAGGCCGGCCGTCTCCGCGACCAGGAGAAGGAGCTTCTCCAGCAGCTGGAGGCGAAGCAGCGCGAGATCAAGGCGTCCGGCGTCGACCTGTTCGACGAGGTCGACGAGGAGGCCATCGCCGAGGTCCTCTCCATCTGGACCGGCATCCCCGTGTACAAGCTCACCGAGGAGGAGACCCAGAAGCTCCTCCGCATGGAGGACGAACTGCACAAGCGGGTCGTCGGCCAGGAGGACTCGATCCGGGCCGTGTCCCAGGCCATCCGGCGCACGCGGGCCGGCCTCAAGGACCCGAAGCGCCCGAGCGGCTCGTTCATCTTCCTCGGCCCGTCCGGCGTCGGGAAGACCGAGCTCGCGAAGACCCTCGCCGAGTTCCTCTTCGGTGACGAGCAGTCGCTCATCGCTCTCGACATGTCCGAGTACATGGAGAAGCACACCGTGTCCCGGCTGGTCGGTTCGCCCCCCGGCTACGTGGGCTATGAAGAGGGCGGCCAGCTCACCGAGGCGGTGCGGCGCAAGCCGTTCTCGGTGGTGCTCTTCGACGAGATCGAAAAGGCCCACCCCGACGTGTTCAACACCCTGCTCCAGATCCTGGAGGAGGGGCGCCTCACCGACGCCCAAGGGCGCTCGGTCGACTTCCGCAACACCGTGCTGATCATGACCTCCAACCTCGGCACGGCCGATCTCCGCAAGGCATCGGTCGGCTTCGGCAAGACCGACGAAGCGGTCAGCTACGAGCGCATGAAGGAGAAGGTCAACGACGCGCTGAAGCAGCACTTCCGGCCCGAGTTCCTCAACCGGATCGACGAGGTCATCGTCTTCCACGAGCTGTCGCAGGACGAGGTCACCCAGATCGTCGACCTGATGGTCAGGCGGGTCGCCAACCAGCTGCAGGGCCAAGGGCTCGGCCTCGAACTCACCGACGACGCCAAGCTGCTGCTCTCCACGAGGGGCTACGACCCCACGCTCGGGGCGCGGCCGTTGCGACGGGCTATCCAGCGTCTGATCGAGGATCCTCTCTCCGAACGGCTGCTCTACAAGGAGTTCCGCGCCGGCGAGATCGTGATCGTCGACACGGAACCCGATCCCGACTCGACGAAGGGTGAGAAGCGCATCGTCTTCCGCGCCATCGAAGGGTTCGAGCCGCCGCCCGTGGCCGAGTTGGCCGAAACGGGCGGCGCGGCGGCCCCGCTCGAGTAACGCCACCACCGCGCCCGAAAATCACGCGAGCGGCGCGCCGCAAATCGGGATGACGTGCACGCCTCGCGCGAATGAATGACGATTCGGAGTGAAGCCCGAGCCGCCGCGTGCCGAAGACACAGGCGATGGGCATTTTCCACGGCAGGCGAGCAACGGAAACCGTGCCCGCCGACGGGCGGATCGTGGGCCTCGCGACGATCGTGGAGGTGCGCCCGACCAACGAGCGTTCTCACGGCGACCGGGCCCTCTCGCTGCACCTGCTGGTGAAGCTTCCGGGCGAGCCGCCGTTCGTGGCGACCGTGAAGGTGCCGGCCACCATGTCAACGCTGAGCCAGGCGAAACGGGGCGCGAAGGTGCCGGTGCGAGTGGACCCGTGCGACCGATCCGTCGGGATGGAATGGGCCGTAGCGGTCTAGCGGCCGGTTGGACGAGCGCCGGACTCGTCTAGATTCGACCCCGTGTACCAGAAGATCCTGGTTGGCACCGACGGCTCCAAGACCGCGGCCAAAGCCGTCGACCGCGCCGTCGAGGTCGCAGCGTCGATGGACGCGCCGCTCACGATTCTGAGCGCGGCGCGCAAGGATCGGGGCGAGACGATCGTCGCCGCGGAGGTCGCGCGCCACGCCGAGTCCGGCGTCGCCATCGACACGGTGGTCGTCGACGACGACCCGAGTGCGGCTCTCGTGTCCACCGCCGAGGACGGCGGCTATGACCTGCTCGTGATGGGCAACCGCGGGATGACCGGGATCAGCCGGTTCTTCTCGTTGGGTGCGGTTCCCGACAAGGTGAGCCACCGCCTCCCCTGCACCCTGCTGATCGTCAAGACCACGTAACTTCCTCGGGTGCATCGCACCCGGCTGCTCGCGGTCCTCGCGCTGGTCGTGGCGCTCAGCGCGTGCCAGATGCGGGTCGAGGTGGGGGTCGACGCGCACGAGGACGGCAGCGGCATGGTCAGGGTCGCGGTCGGGCTCGACGGCGATGCGGTCCACAAGCTCGGCGGGATCGACCACCTTCGCGCCATCGTGAAGGTCGACGACCTCACCGCCTCCGGATGGAAGGTCACCGGCCCCGCGGCCCGGCGCGACGGGTTCGTGTGGCTCGAGGCCACAAAGCCGTTCGACACGCCCGAGCAGGCGGCCGCCGTGCTCGAGGAGGTCGCGGGCGGTCCGTTCCACGATTTCCATCTCGAGCGCGACCGGACGTTCGCGCGCACGACGCTGCGGTTCGCCGGCACGGTCGACTTCAGCCAGGGCCTCGAGTCCTTCAGCGACCCGGAGCTCACGGCCGCGCTCGACGGCCAGCCGCTCGGCCAGGACGTCGCCGCTATCGAGAAGCAGTTCGGGGGCAGCCTCGATCGGCTCGTGCACGTGAAGGTGGCGGTACGGCTCCCGGGCGCCGTCTCGTCGAACGCACCGGGCCAGGCGAACAACGGCGCCGTGTGGGAGCCCAGGCTGTCCGACGACGCGCCGGCGATGCTCACGGCCGAGAGCCGCGTGTGGCACCGCGCCACGCTCGCCTTTCTCGTCCTCGCGGCCCTCGCCGCCTTCGCCCTGTTGGTGTTCCTCCTCGTGATCGTCGCCGACCGCCTGAGGCACCGACGCGCCCTCGCAACTGGCAGCTGACCGGCACTGGCAGCGAGAGGTGGCATGCGCCGCCTCTCAGCTGCCAGTTGGGGCCGGCCCGACCGGGCTGTCACACCCCCTGCGTATGGTCCCCGTGATGGGCAAGGACCAGACGTGCTACCGATGCCAGGAGTGCGGGGGCGCCGCGGCACGCTGGGCCGGGCGATGCCCGGCGTGCGGGTCGTGGAACACCCTCGTCGAGGAGCGCATCGCGCCTCGACGCGGACGGGTTGCGCCCCGCGTCGCCACCGCGCCGCGGGCAGTCCCGATCGCCCAGGTCGCTTCCGACGAGTTCCGGCCCCGCTCGACGGGCATCGGAGAGCTCGACCGGGTTTTGGCCGGTGGCCTCGTTCCCGGCTCGGTGACGCTGGTCGGTGGCGAGCCCGGTATCGGCAAGTCCACGCTCCTGTTGCAGCTCGCGGCCGAACGGGCCCGGGCTGGCGACCGTGTGCTCTACGTCTCGGCCGAGGAGTCCCGGCCGCAGGTGCGGCTGCGCGCGGAAAGGCTCGGGGCCTTGGTGCCGGGCGTCTGGCTCGCGTCGGATGCTTCGCTGCCCGATCTCGTCGCCCACTTCGACGACGTGAAGCCCGACCTCGTCGTGGTCGACTCGATCCAGACCGTGCACGACCCGGAGTTGGCGTCGGCGCCGGGGTCAGTGACTCAAGTGCGCGAGTGCGCGCACGCCCTCGTCCAAGAGGCCAAAGCCCGCAGCGTCGCCCTTCTGCTGGTCGGCCACGTCACCAAGGACGGCGGGCTGGCCGGTCCCCGCGTGCTCGAGCACGTGGTCGACACCGTGCTCGCGTTCGAGGGCGACCGCCATCACGCGCTGCGGCTCTTGCGCGCGGTGAAGCACCGTTTCGGTGCCACGGCCGAGCTCGGGTTGTTCGAGATGACCGACGGCGGGCTCGTCGGTGTGCCCGACGGGAGCGGCCTGTTCCTCGCCGATCGGCACGAGGGCGCCGCCGGATCGGTCGTGGTGCCCACGATGGAGGGGCAGCGTCCGCTGCTCGTCGAGGTGCAAGCACTGGTGGAGGAGTCGAAGCTCACGCAGCCGCGCCGATCGGTGCAAGGCCTCGACGCGGGCCGGGTCGCCCTGCTTCTCGCCGTCCTCGGCAAGCACGCCGGAATCAGTGCGGCCAAGGCCGACGTCTACGCCCTCGCCGTCGGTGGCGTCCGCGTTCTCGAGCCCGGCGCCGACGTCGCGGTGGCGCTCGCCGTCGCATCGTCGACGCGCGACCGACCTGTCGCGCACGACCTCGTCGCCTGCGGCGAGCTCGGCCTCGGCGGCGAGCTGCGCCAGGTCGGGCTCATGGGTCGGAGGCTCGCAGAAGCGGCCCGCCTCGGCTTCCGTCGGGCCATCGTGCCGCTGTCCGCGCCGGACGCACCGCCCGGCATCACGGTGGTGCGGGCGGCGTCGCTAGCCGACGCGATACGCCTCGCTGGGCTCGACGAACGGCTGCCAGTACAGGCCGCAGCGGCATGACCGGCAGAGGGTGTCGACTACGATCGCGCCGTGGCCCCCCGGCGCAGCGTTGCGCTGCTCGATGCGTTGGCGGCTGTCGCCCCCGGTGAGCCCTTGCGCGACGGGCTCGATCGCATCCTGCAGTCGAGCATGGGCGCGCTGCTCGTCGTCGGCGACGGACCCGAGGTCCTCAACATCTGCTCCGGTGGCTTCCTACTCGACGCCGCGTTCAGCCCTCAGCGCCTGTCGGAGCTGGCGAAGATGGACGGCGCGATCATCCTCGCCAGCGACGCGAGCCGCATCGCCCGGGCCAACGTCCATCTCGTCCCCAACCCCAACGTGCCCACCTCCGAGACCGGCACCCGTCACCGCACCGCCGAGCGGGTCGCGCGCTCGATCGACGTGCCCGTGATCTCGGTCTCCGAAGACATGGCCATCGTCACCGTGTACGTCGCCGACGAGAAGTACCCCCTCGAGCCCATTCCCCGTCTGCTCAACAAGGCGAACCAGGCACTGCAGACCCTCGAGCGGTACAAGAGTCGTCTCGACGGCGTGTCGGGCTCGCTGTCCGCGCTCGAGGTGGAGGACCTCGTCACACTCCGTGACGTCGTCACCGTGTTGCAGCGCACCGAGATGGTTCGGCGGATCGCCGAGGAGATCGAAGGTCAGATCGTCGAGCTCGGCGTCGACGGACGCCTCGTGCGGCTGCAGCTCGAGGAGCTGATGGGCGGGGTCGAGGACGACCGGCGCCTCGTGATCCAGGACTACTTCCACGAGGATGCGTCGTGGCACCTGGAGGAGGCGCTCAGTGCGTTGGCCGAGCTCGACACCGACGATCTGCTCGACCTCAAGACCGTCGCCTCGATGCTGCACCTCACGGCCTCCGGCGCCGACCTCGACATCAGCCTGCAGCCCCGCGGCTTCCGGCTCCTGTCGAAGATCCCGCGCCTGCCCGAGTCGGTCATCAACCACATCGTCGACCGGTTCGGAAACCTGCAGAAGGTCATGCGGGCGACCATCGACGACCTCGACGACGTCGAAGGCGTAGGCGAGGCCAGGGCTCGGGCGATCAAGGAAGGCCTCTCGCGCCTCGCCGAGACGAGCATCCTGGATCGCTACAACTAGGCCTCGAGATATGCGGGTCGAGCTTCCCTCCGGTACGCCCGCCGAGGTCGCGCGTCCAGAAACCGGGCAGCCGACACGAGGACTCGTGATCGCGCCGGACATCGGGGGCCTGCGCCCCCTCTTCGACGACCTCACGGCGCGCCTCGCGCGCGAGCACGACTGGGCGGTCATCGCCGTCGAGCCGTTTCCCGGGCGTGAGGACATGCCCATCGCCGATCGGCTTGGAGCGGTCGGAGACCTCGATGACGATCTGCAGATCGGAGACCTCGTCGCCGCCGCGGACCAACTCGACGTCGAGCCGGTGGCGCTCATCGGGTTCTGTATGGGCGGCATGTACACGCTGAAAGCCGCGGCGACGAAACGGTTCGACCGCTGCGCCGCGTTCTACGGGATGATCCGCGTTCCGGAGCAGTGGCGCGGCGGCGGGCACCGCGAGCCGCTCGACGGCCTTGGCGATCCCGACGTCGCCGTGCGGGTGCTGGCCATCATCGGGACCGCGGACATCTGGACGCCGCCCACGGACGTCGACGACCTCGAAGCCGCGGGCGTCACCGTCGTTCGCTACGAGGGGGCCGAGCACGGCTTCGTGCACGACCCGTCGCGTGATGCCCACCGCGCCGACGACGCCGCCGACGCGTGGCGCCGGGTCATCGCCTGGCTCGACCCGAGCCAGCCATTCTCGACGCAATAGCCCGTCGCTTCGCCGGGCTATTGCGTCGACTTCGGTCCGTCAGCGGGCGCGGCGGGAGAGCTGTTCGCGGTCGGTGATGCGGTAGCGCCGGTCGGCCTGTTCGATCCAGCCGAGGCGGACGAACGAGGCGATCGCCTTGTTGACCCGTTCGCGGGACGCGCCCACCATTCCCGCTAGCTCCTCTTGTGTGACCGGCAACGTGAACTCCTCGGCGTCGCCGCCGAGCTCCAGCAGCCGCTTGGCGGTGCGCCCGGTGACGTCGAGGAACACCGAGTCCGCCAGCGCCTCGTCCATCGAGCGCAACCGGCCGGCGAGCAGCGCGGTGACGCCCCACAGCAACGTCGGCCGCTCTTCGTAGATCTGGCGGAGCGTGGTGTAGGGGATGGCGATCACGTCGGAGTTCTCGAGCGCCCGCGCATCCGCGGACCGCGGGAGGCCATCGAAGAGGGGCATCTCGCCGAAGAGATCACCGCGTTCCATCAGCGCGAGTACGGACTCCCGACCGTCGAACGAACGGTTGAGGATCGCGATACGTCCGCTCAACACGACGAAGAGCTCGGCGGGCTCTGCGCCCTCCTCGAAGAGCACATCACCACGACGCAGTTCCCGCGCTTCGCCGACGGCGGCCACTCGGTCGAGGGCAGCGGGCCCGAGCTCGGCGAGAAGGTCGACTTTGGCGAGGAGCGACGGATCGACCATCGTGCGCATCGTAGGGGTTCGCCGCGCGCGGCGAACGAGAGCACTCCAACGCGACCGAGTTGTGTGCCTTCCGGGCGCTCCCTACCCTTGGGGGACCGCCCTTAGAAGCACTCCTAGTCTCGACCCTCGGGAGAGCCATGTCCTTCGACGTCGGCGACAAAGTCGTGTACCCGCACCATGGCGCCGCGGTCATCGAGAGTCGAGAGCGGATGTCGGTCTTCGGGGAGGATCGCGAGTACCTCGTCCTCAAGCTCGCGTACGGCGACCTGACGCTGAAGGTGCCGGCCGACAACACCGACGAGGTCGGACTGCGTGAGGTCATAAACGACGAAGAGGTCGAGGAGGTGTTCGCGGTCCTGCGCAAGAAGGAAGCGCGGATGCCCACCAACTGGTCGCGGCGCTTCAAGAACCACGTCGAGAAGTTGAAGTCAGGCGATATCTACCAAGTCGCCGAAGTCGTGCGGAACCTCTCGCTGCGCGAGAAGGACAAGGGCCTGTCGGCCGGCGAGAAGCGCATGCTCGCGAAGGCACGGCAGATCCTCACCTCCGAGCTGACGTTCGCGCTCGGCGTGTCCGAGGAAGAGGCGGAGCGCAAGCTCGACGAGGCGCTCACCTGACGGTCTCGAGGGGGTCGACGGTCTGGACGATCGTCGTCGCCGCCGGCTCGGGCGACCGCTTTGGCAGCCGCAAGCAGTACGAGATGCTCGGCGATCGGCGGCTGCTGGAATGGTCGATGCTCAGGGCGCGCCAGGTGTCCGACGGTGTCGTTCTCGTGGTGCCATCGGACCGCGTCGGCGACGCCGAGCCGTTGGCCGATGTGGTCGTCGCGGGCGGCGCGACGCGAAGTGCGTCGGTGCGCGCCGGCCTCGCCGCGGTGCCGGCCGAGGCCGAGGTGATCGCCGTGCACGACGCGGCCCGCCCCTTCGCGAGCGAGACCCTGTGGGGACAGGTCGTGGACCACGCGGGCGCCGGCCACGATGCGGTGGTACCGGCGATACCGATCGGCGACACGTTGCGCGAGGTGGACGGTCGCACCGTCGACCGCTCGCGCTTCGTCGCGGTCCAGACGCCGCAGGCGTTCCGCGCCGCGATGTTGCGGCGCGCGCACGCCACTGAGGCCGAAGGGACCGACGATGCATCACTCGTCGAAGCCATCGGCGGCCAGGTGCTGGTCGTGGACGGCGAGCCGCAGAACCGCAAGATCACGACGCCCTCCGACCTCGATGCGATGCAAGTGTTCTTCGCGTGAGGGTGGGTCTCGGGTTCGACGTGCATGCGTTCAGCGATGACCCGGCGCGGCGCCTCGTGCTCGGTGGCGTCGTGTTCGCGGGGGAGCGCGGGCTCGCGGGCCACAGCGACGCCGACGCGATCGCTCACGCGTGCGCCGACGCGTTGCTGGGAGCCGCGGGCCTCGGCGACCTCGGCGGCCTCTTCCCGGACACCGACCCGGCATGGTTCGGCGCCGACAGCATCGAACTCCTCACCGAAGTCGTGGCCCGCGTCCGGGCCGCGGGGTTCGTAGTGGCCAACGTCGACTGCACCGCGATAGCGGAGGGGCCGCGGCTTGCACCGCAACGCTCCGCGATGGAGGCCCGGCTCTCGGGTGCGGTGAGCGCGCCGGTGACCGTCAAGGCGACGACCGCCGAGCGCCTCGGTCCCATCGGTCGCAGCGAGGGCATCGCGTGCCTGGCGGTCGCGCTCGTCGAGGAGCGCGCGTGAGTCCGGCCCGCCGCGGGCGCCCGCCGCGCCAGAGTCGCCCGCGCGGGCCCGAGCCACCCCGCCGGCGTACGACCGGCGAGCGGGCCCGAGGTGTCGGCGGCGAACAGGTCGAGGGCCGGCAAGCCGTCCGCGAACTGTTGGTGGCCGGACGGCGCAAGGTCCACGAGGTCGTGCTCGCCGCGGGTATGGACGAGGCGGACATTCTCGAGGACATCGTCGAGTTGGCGGCCGCAGCGAGAGTGCCGGTGCGGACAGTCGCCCG
>WNGA01008086.1_pt1 | contig 14473 bp, 7 predicted proteins | sample 5400061 | NCBI WGS metagenome assembly WNGA01 (sample SAMN13153366, study PRJNA577476) | soil metagenome | isolation source: 100 cm soil or saprolite under grassland replicate 2 | place: USA:California | collected 2016-06-15 | reverse complement strand
CTACACACCCGGTGAATGAGATTGTTGCAGAGCGTCGTCCATTCGTGTGACGTCGCTTCGGTCCCGACGTGGTGCGCCATCCCCGCCGCGCGCGGCGAGAAGATCGTCAGATCGATGCCGCGTTCTTTCTGCAGCGCGAGCTGCGGCTCGACGCTCTTTCGTACGACATCGTCCGGAATACCGAGATCGCTGCTTGCAGGCTTGCGCGCGGCGTCGGCGAGTCCCGCCAATTGTTTGTCGCGGAACTGGTGAAGCGCCTGCGGCTCGGTGGTGTAGTGGCAATGCGTGTCGATGATCACGTGCATCTCTCTAAACTTTTGCGCCGCTACTTCCAGGGCATCAGCGATACGTGAATCACGTCCTTCGCGCCCTCGCCGCCGACTGACTTGATCGCGTACGCCGTGTCGCGCAATCCGAACGTGTGCGTCGTCACCAGCTCCAGCGGAAAGCGTTTTGACGCCAGCTGTCGAAGCGCCAGCTCGCACGCGCGATAGCTGTGACCGCGTGCGCTTTTGATGGTGATGGCCTTCAATGTCACCTTGGCGATCGGAAAATCGGGAAACGCCTCCATCTCGCCTTGCACCACCATGGTGCCGCCGCGCCGCTTGAGCGCGTCCACGCCGAGCAGCACGGGCATGGTGCCGGCACCTGCGGTGCAATCCAGCACGACGTCGACACCTTTGCCGCCCGTGATCTCTTTGATGCGCGTGAGGGGATCCTCCTTCTGCACATCGATCACGTAATCAGCGCCAAGCTTCTTCGCAACGTCGAGTCGAGCGGCGTCCTTCGACGTGCCGGTCACGATGATGAGCGAGGCGCCAGCTTGTTTGCAGATCACGGTCTGCGACAGTCCCTGCTGGCCGGGTCCTTGAATCAGCACCGTCGAGTCGTATCCCACGCCGCCATCGAAGAGCGACCACTCGATGCCATTCGACATCGGCGTCGCAAGCCCCGCGAGCTCGGGAGAGACGCCGTTCGGAACGTGGTGAAGGACTGCATTCCACGGCAAATAGACATACTGCGCGAAGCCGCCCCAGAGATGCGGAGGTCGCTCCGATGACGTGTAGCCGTAGCGGATGCCATCGGGATTGTTCCGCCAATCCGTGTTTTCGCAGTGGCGGTATTGGCCGAGGTGACACCATTCGCATTTGCCACACATCACGTAGTGCTCGAGAAAGACGAGATCGCCTTCCTTGAACCCCTTGCGCTCGGTGAACTTCCGGCCCGCTGTCGCAATGTAGCCGATGTTCTCGTGCCCCATGATGACGGGTGCGCCCTTGACCGGCTGCTTGAACATTTTCACGTCGGTGCCGCAGATGCCGGCGACCTCCATCTTGAGCAGCGCGCTCTCGTCGGAGATCTCCGGCATCGGGAACTCTCGCAGTTCGATCGTGCTCGGGGCGACCTTAGCCGCCGCAATCACTTTGTCCACAGTGATCTGTTCCGTAGTGGCGGACCTTTAGGTCCGCCGGCTCGGCGGGGCTGAAGCCCCGCCACTACATGTCGTCTCAGCGGGCCTCTAAAGGCCCGCCACTACAGTCGAAATTGACCATTCAAACCGTTATGCTATAACCCCGCGGGAGCGGACTCTCCATGCGTAAACCCATGAAAGCTTGTGTGACGTGTCTCGCCGTCGTGATGATACTCGGCCTGCCGGCGCTGCTGCTCGCTCAGGGAACAGGAGCGATTTCCGGCACTGTCACCGATACCACGAGCGGTGTATTGCCCGGCGCTACCGTTGTCGTGAAGAACACCGAAACCGGACAGACGCGCGAAGTCATCACCGATCTTCGCGGTCATTATTCGGCACCCAACCTTCAGCCAGGTCCGTACGACGTGATGGCGTCGCTCACCGGCTTCGGCACGGTGACGCGAAGCGGTGTCCGGCTCACCGTCGGGCGGGAAGCCGTTGTCGATATCGCCCTCACCGTCGGCACGCTGCAGGACGCTATCACTGTTGTTGGTGAAGCCCCGACCGTAGATATGCGGTCGTCGTCGACCGGTGCGCTGATCAGCCAGGAGCAGATCGCCGGACTGCCGCTCAACGGACGCAGCTTCATCGAGCTGGCGAACCTGACGCCGGGCGTGCAGCTCACCGACAACGGGGGCCGCAGCACCAGCACCGGTTTTGGCGCCAAGTTGAGTGTCAACGGATCGCGCTACACGGCCAATCTGTTCACGATTGACGGCACCATGCTGAACGACCAGTTCAATCAGGCCGGCAGCGCGTCCGGGAACGTGCTCGGCGTCGAAGCCATCGGCGAGTTTCAAGTACTCACGAATTCTTTCAGCGCAGAGTTCGGCCGTCACACCGGCGCGGTCATCAACGCCGTCACGAAATCGGGCACGAACAACTTCCGCGGTTCGCTCTTCGAATTCCATCGCGGCGACAACCTGAACTCACGCGGGTACTTCGACACGCCCGATCGCGACAAACCCGACTTCAATCGGAACCAGCTCGGGTTCTCGGCCGGTGCGCCGGTCAAAAAGGATCGCCTCTTCATCTTTGCCACCTACGAGGGGCTCCGCGAAACGCTTGGCACCTCGCAGACCTTCAACGTCTTCTCGCAGGCGCTGCGCGATCGCGCCGCCGCGCAAAACTCGCCGACGCTGCCTTACATCATGTCGTATCCACTGCCAAACGGGCGGTCGATCGACGCAAACCGCGGCGAGTTCATCCGGCAGGCCAATCGCGAAACCGTGGAGGACTACGCGGTGCTGCGTGTCGACGGCCAGCTGTCGGATCGGCAATCGGCATTCGTCCGCTACACGTTCGACAACGGCGAGGTGACCAATCCGGTGCGTGTGACGACTGGCGAGAAGGTCAAAACCCAGGTGCACTTCGTGACCGCCTCGCATCAGATAGTCAAAGGCAGCGGATTCGTCAACCGGGCGCAGCTCGGTATCACGCGCAGCAGGCTCGACGGCGTCGACTACGTGTACGAAGGCCTCAGTCTCCCTCGGACGACGTTTACCGACATCGATCGCGGCATCGCGGCGATTTCCGTCAGCGGCGGCATTGCTGGCTGGGGCGGCAGCACCACGAATCCGAAGTTTCATCGCTTCTCCAACTACCAGATCAGTGACGTCGTGATTCTGACGAAGGGGATGCACAGCTTTCGCGCGGGCGGACAAGTCGAATTCCTGCATTTCGACCTCACGTCCGACTTCACGTCGATGGGCAACTACACGTTCAACTCCATCAACGATTTCCTCGCCGGCGTCCCCCGCACCTTCGATGCGGTCATGCCGGGGTCGGATGCCACGCGGAATCTGCGACAAAGAGTGTTCGGCTTCTTCGCGCAGGACGACATGCAGGTGTCGTCTCGTCTCACCATCAATGCAGGCGTTAGATACGAGCCCACAACGGACGTGACGGATACCGGCAACCGCCTTGCACAGCTCATCGACTTCGCAAACCCACGGGCGACGTTGAATGACACAACGAAGGTAGACGCGCTCTACAAGAATCCATCGCTGAAAACCGTGGCGCCGCGTCTCGGCTTTGCATGGGACATCACCGGCTCCGGAAAGTCGGCGCTTCGCGGCGGCGCAGGCGTCTTCTACGATCTCGTTACGGTCAACACGCCGTTCGTGCAGAACACCGCGGTGCGCGTGCCGCCGTTTTTCAATCGCGGCGGGCTCGTCGCGAGCGCCACGTCGCCCATCACCTTTCCCGAGGCGTATGCCACGCAGTCCGCGCAGCTTGCCGGGCAGGCGCAGCTCGAAGGCATCGAGTACGACCCGAAGCAACCCGTTATGTACAAGTGGAATCTGAATTTCCAGCGCGAGCTCACGGGACGCACGACGCTGGAGGTTGGATACACGGGCACGCGCGGTAAAAATCTGTTCCGGCAGATTTTCAGCAATGGCAGGAACGCAGTGGAAGTCAACGGACGATTGGTGGTGCCGGCCGATGCGCCGCTGATTCAGCCGGCGTTCGGCCGGATGCGGTATCGCGTCAGCGATGCCGACTCTTGGTACAGGGGCCTGACCGTCAGCGTCTCGCGACGGGCGCACAGCTTCTCCTCGCAGATCTCGTACACACTGTCGAAGTCGGAGGATACGGGTGCCGCGGCGCTCGGCAGCAACGACTTCGACGGCGAAGGCGCTGGTTCGCGCTATCTGTTCACGCCCGACAAAGGACGATCCCCGTTCGACATTCGCCACTCTCTTGTGGCGAGCGTCACCTATATGCTGCCGTTTGGGCAGAACGGCAGCGGCGTTGTGTCACACATCATTCGTGACTGGGAAATCGGCTCGCTTGTGCGCTTGCGTAGCGGTCAGCCGTTTTCGGTGTTCGTCGGCTACGACCAAAGTCTCCAGGTCTGGTCGCCCGTGTATCCCGATCTCGCAGCGGGCGCGAGCGCCAACCCGATCCTCGGCAGTCCCGACAAGTACTACGATCCGCTCGCGTTCGTTCTGCCGGCGCCCGGCGTCATCGGCAACGCGCCCCGCAACTCACTCATCGGTCCTGGTTACGCCACGTGGGATTTGAACACGTCGCGCAACGTGCCGTTTGGCACCAGGACGCTGCAGCTACGGTTCGAGGTCTTCAACCTTCTGAACCGTGCGAACTTCGGCATCCCGGCGCAGTCGCTCTTTGCCGCCAACGGCACGCGGCTTGCCGACGCGGGTCGCATCACGACGCTGGCGTCCGCGCCACGCCAGGCGCAACTGGGCGTCAAGTTCGTTTGGTAGATTCGACGAATTCGCCTGGTTTGCGTCCAACTCCTATCGACGGCGGGGCTTCCGCCTTCGCTGAAGCTTCGGCGGACAGGAAAGCCCCGCCACTCCAGACCTCGCCAGCGCCTCATGTGATCAGCAGTGGCGGGGCTAAAGCCCCGCCACTCCAGACCTTGCCGGCGCCTAATGTGACCGGTAGCAGCGGGGCTAAAGCCCCGGCACTCCAAACCGCGCCGGCGCCTAATGTGACCAGTAGCGGCGGGGCTAAAGCCCCGCCACTCCAGACCTCACCGGCGCTTAATGTGACGGGTAGCGGCGGGGCTTTGGTCCCGCCACCACAGACCTCGCCAGCGCTTAATGTGACCGGTAGTGGCGGGGCTTTAGCCCCGCCGGCTCCACCGGCCGGTGTGACCCGGCGGCAACTCGTGGGGCTTGTCTCCGCGCCGCTCGTGTGCCTTGCGTTGTGGTTTCTCCCCACACACGAGTCGATCGTCGCGCAGCATGCGATTGCGATCGCTGCGCTGACGATCGTGCTGTGGATCACGGAGGCCGTCGATCACGCGACGGCGGGCTTGATCGGTTTGTCGCTGTTCTGGGCGAGCGGCGTCGGGACGCTCAATCAGATCTTCTCGGGCTTCGTCGGCGAAACGCCGTGGTTTCTGCTGGGCGCGCTGCTCATCGGCGCCATGGCGTCCAAGTCGGGGCTGGCACAGCGCGTCGCTTTCGCCGTTACTTCCAGGACTGGCAGCTCGTACTCGCGCCTGCTCCTCGGATTCATCATTGTCGACTTCCTCCTGACGTTCGTGGTGCCCTCAGGCCTCGCACGCGTCACGATCCTCGGCGCCATCGCAATCGGCGTCGTGGAAGCCTTCAAGGTCGGGCCGAAGAGTCACATCGGACGTGGCTTGTTCATCATCATCACGTATGCCGCCACGATCTTCGACAAGATGCTGATTGCCGGCGCCGCATCGATCCTCGCGCGCGGCCTCATCCAGGACCTCGGCGGTGTGCAGGTGTTGTACAGCCACTGGTTTCTCGCGTACCTGCCGTGCGACATCATCACCATCATCGCGTGCTGGCGGCTGATTCTCTGGCTCTACCCACCGGAAAAAGAAACCATCGACGACACCGGGCACATGCAGAAGCAGCTGGACCTGCTTGGTCCGTGGAGCGCCGCCGAAAAAAAGTGCGCCGCCTATCTGCTCATCGCTGTGACGTTGTGGATGACGGACTTCGTTCACCACATCAGCCCTGCGCTCATTGGAATTGCAGTCGGTCTGCTCGGCACGCTGCCGCGCATCGGTGTGCTCGATGTCGGTGACGTCCGCAAGCTGAATTTCGCGGCGATCTGGTTCACGGCGGCGGCCTTGAGCATCGGGCGTCTCTTGAGCGCGACCAAAGGGCTCGAGGTGCTGACCAACGTCGTGAGCGCCGTCATCAATCCCTTCGTGACAGGACCGCTCACGAATGCGGTGGTCCTCTATTGGACTGCCTTTGTGTATCACTTCTTTCTCGGCAACGAAACGGCGATGCTCAGCACGTCGATGCCGGTCATCATGGAATTCGCAAAGAGCAAGGGGTTCGATCCGCTCGCGACCGGCATGATCTGGACCTTTGCTTCCGGCGGAAAGATCTTCGTCTATCAGGGCGCGGTGCTGATCGTCGGCTACTCCTTCGGCTACTTCGACGCGCGCGACATGCTCAAGGTTGGATTTGCGCTGACGGTGATCGAATCGCTCATTTTGCTGCTGCTCGTGCCGCTGTACTGGCCGCTGCTTGGCATCGGCTAGCGAGTACTGGAATGAGTCTGTTCATCGCCGCGGCGATGGTCCTCTGCTGGCTTCTGGGCATTCTTCACCCCGCGATGGTCGGCTTCATCGGCGCATTCCTGTTTTGCGCGATCGGACTCGAATTCGACGCGGCCTTTCACGGATTCGGCACCGAGATGCCGTGGTTTCTCTACGGGGCGCTGCTCCTTGTCGGCGCGGCGGACCGCTCAGGTCTCACGCAGGCGATCGGCGCGCGCACGCCGCGTGCCTTTTCGCAATCGCCGCTTGTGCCCACCGTGATCATCGTCGCGCTGGCGTACGCGCTTGCCCTCGTCGTCCCCTCCAGCCTCGCGCGTGCCACGATGCTGATACTGCTGGCGCTGGCGTGGGCCGGCGACAGCGCGGTTCTGAGGACTTCGCTCGTCTTCGCCGCGGGATACGGGGCCGGCACGTTCGGACATCCTGATCTGGCGGGCGGCCCGTTCTCGATCGCCGGCTGGGACGTCGCTGCAGCGGTCGCGCTGGTCTGTGTCGTGGCGTGGAACTCGAGACGCGGCATGACTATCGACGCAAGCGCTGCACCGTCGCGTCCTCCAGCCGCCGGGGGTGTGATCAGTTGGAAACTCGCAGTGCCAGTGCTCGTTGCCGTTCTTCTCTGGCTCACCACGCCGTTTCATCACGTATCGCCTGCGCTTGTCGGATTGGCGTGTGGCCTCGTCTCCTGGTTGCCGGGAATCGCCGCGCCGGGAGAGCATTCACCCAAGGCCGACCACCTGGCCATCATCTTCGCGGGCACGGCATTGACGATTCCGGCAGTGCTGATCGAGACCAGATCTGTTGATCTGCTGACGCGCGGCTGGCTCGCAATGAATCAAGCGCTCGGGATGCTGCCCGCGCCGCTGGGCGGCTACTGGAGCTCCGTCGTCTACCGTCTGTTCTCGCCAGATGGAGCCCGGCCGGCGTTGCCCAGCCTCAGTAATGCGTTGGGGTCGACGGCGATCTGGTCATATGCTGGGAGCACGCTCCTGTCCCTGCATCAATCGCCGGCGTTGATTCTCGCGATGGCGGCTGGCGGCTGCCGTCCGAAGCACGTCGTGACGGCTGGCCTCTTCGTGCTGATGCTTGGCTCAGTTGTGGTGATGCTGTTCTAGTCTGTAGTGGCGGGGCTTCAGCCCCGCCGCAGCGGAGGAAGTCGTCCATGAAACCGATGCGCGCATTGATCATTGGCTGTGTTCTCCTGGCTCTGCCCGTTGGCCTCGAGGGCCAGCGATATGTCAAACAGACCGAGACGCTCGACTACACGCTGACCGTGGAGAACGAGTCGCCGGCGGCCGTGAACGCCTGGTGGAAACCGTTCCAGGAAAAGGCGTCGCGCGAAGGGTACTGCTTCGATTTGCCGAACATGCCGCTCGTCGATCGGCCGCAGCTTGGCGACAAAGCGGTGATCATCAAGGCGGGCGGCGTCGGTCAGCTCGTGCAGCTGATTGAGATTCCACCCGGCGGTCAGACGAAGTGGCACGGGTACGGGTGGGACGGCGAGGCGCTCTTCTACGTGCTCTCGGGCCGTGGCGAGACCGAATTCAAATCACCGGGCGGATTGCCGACCAACAAATACACGTGGAAGAAGAACTCGCTCTTCGCGATCCCGGTCGATCATCAGATGCAGCATCGCAATCTCGATAAGACCCAGCCGCTGCGCCTCTTTGCGGCGGTCGGCTATGCGATCAATCTCTATCCGTACGTTGCAGAAGAACTGCGATCCGGAAAGCAGAACCCCGCAGAGACCGCGGAGGAGCGTGCGACAACGTTGTCGCGCACGACGTATCCGGGCCATTTCGTCGACGATTTGCGCGAGCATCCCGTCGCCATGCGCGAAGCGCGCGGCAACAAGACGGCGTTCTTCAACACGATGGCGACCGCCGGCCATCGCACCCATCCCAACGTGCACATCAGCGAGCTCACCGGACCGCAGGCGTATGCGCACAAGCACGGGAATCAACCGATGTTCATCATCCTGAAAGGGAAGGGCTACGACATCTGGTCCGAGGCGGCGAATCTGCAGGAGTACGAAGCGGCCGTCAAGGCGAAGACCGCGCACAGCTCGCCGTACGACGTTGGCACCATGTGCGGAGTCCCGGCAGGGCCGCACTGGCACCAGCACTTCAGCACGGGGACGGAGCCGCTGCGCTATCTCGCGATCGTGCCGAGAGGGCAATACGAGGAGAAAACGTCCTCGCAACAACAACAATAAAGGTTCAAAGGTTCAAAGGTTCAAAGGTTCAAAGGTTCAAAGGTTCAAAGGTTCAAAGGTTCAAGGGTTCAAGGGTTCAAGGGTTCAAAGGTTCAAGGGTTCAAGGGTTCAAAGGTCCGCGCCGCGGACAGATAATTCGCGCTGCAGCGCGGCGCGCGCTGTGCCTGAGGAGATCTCGTCGCCCCGTGCCTTGTCGACGTTCGAGCCCTCTCCGGCGCAAGGAGGTGGCTATGGCCCGACCACGGTGCATCCTGACTGCATTCACCAAAGCTCGCTGTTGTCTTGGGGCTCTCACGCTCCTCGCCGTGGCGAACGCGAGACCGATTGCCGCGTTCAATTACGTGACCGACGCCAACGGCACTTGGTGGGGCATCCAGGACGCTGCTCCTCCGCGCGTGGACACCGGCAGCATCCGCGCGACACAGGTGGGAGCGGGACAGGCTGCGGGGTACAGCACATCGATCAACGGCTTCGCCGGCATCAAGGTCCTCGTGCAGACGACGCCGGCGCCGCGCTTCAACGGCGAGATCATGCGCGGCTATGGTTTGACGTTTGACGGGGTGAATCGCTTCACCACGACGCAGTCGATTGGCCTCGCGGGCGTCACAATCTCCCGCTCCGTCTACATCAACAACAGCGCGAACTGGGGCCGCTGGCTCGACAGCTTCACCAACACCACGACGTCGCCGATTACGATCAAGGTCGCCTTCGGCGGACAGTCGGGAATCGGCAGCGCCGGTGCCAACTCGAGCTCGATCGTCAACACATCCAGTGGCGACACCATCGTCACCGCGGCCGATGCATGGGTCGAAGCAGCCACGCCGCTCGCCGGGGCGACGCTGGTCGGCGGCCCGCAGGTGACGGTCATCGGCACGCCGACCTTGTCCGCCACCCCTTTCAGCGGCGCAATGACGTTTGCAGGGAATTGGCTCTTCGACACGTTCAACAACCCACTCTCGTACGTGGGTCATGAGGCCAATTTCCAGGCGTATGTCAACACGATCACGCTGCAGCCCGGCGCGAGCCGATCGGTTCTGCACTTCGTCGTGCTCGGACAGATGGTCGACGCCGGATCGTCCGCCGCGGTGCGCGCCGCCGTTGAAGCCGTAGCATCCGGCCTTGCCGCCGCCCCGGAGATCGGCGACCTGACGCTGGCAGAGGTCTGCTCGGTCGCCAATTTCAGCGTGGCCGCGCTGACGGCCCACGGCTTCAACTACGCCGACTGCACGCCGACGAACAAGAACAAGAAAGCGCTCGAGGTCGATCAGGCGCCGGTGCCGAAAGAAAAGCACGCCAAGACCAACGTGAAGTACGACGTCCTTGGGAAGACGATCGGGGAGCTGCGCGCCGACATGCAGTCGGGCGTCACGACGTCGAAAGAGATCACCGAGGCGTATCTCGACCGCATCGAGTTCTACGACAAGGGTCAGTCCGGATTCAACTCGTACGAAATCGTCGCGGCCGATGCGATTGAACAAGCCAAGGCCGCAGACGCCGCGCGCAAGAAGGGCGTGACCAGCCCGCTGCTGGGAATCCCAATCGCGGTGAAGAATCTGTACGACACCTTCGATATGCCGACCACCAACGGCAGCATGACCTTCGAGGGATTCCGGCCCGCGCGCGATGCCTTCCAGGTCGCCAGGCTTCGCGAGGCAGGAGCGGTGATCATCGGCAAAACGGCTCTGGAGGAGTACGCCACGAGCGGCAACTACTCCAACGACGCATGGGGACAAGTGTGGAACGTATTCAACCCGTCGAAGTCGGCGATCGCATCCAGCGGCGGTTCGGCCAGCGCCCTGGCGGCGAGCCTGGCCGCGGGGGCGATGGGATCGCAGACCGGCGACTCGCTCTACGGCCCCGCGAGCGGCGCGAGCCTCGTGACGCTGCGCGGCACCGACGGTCTCGAGAGCGGCACCGGCGTCATGCCGCTGGTTTATCTCACGGACTTCGGCGGCGCCATGGCGCGCTCGGTGGCGGACCTTGCCGACATGCTCAACGTCGTCGTAGCCGTCGATCCCGACGATCCGGAAACGTCGGCACCTGGCCGGCATACGCCCGCCGATTGGCGCTCGGTGCTCGACCCGAACGCGCTTGTGGGCAAGCGGATTGGCTATATCCCGTCCACGTGGGTGGATCCGTTCGGGACTACGAACACGACGGACGCCGAGAAAGCGGCGTTGCAGTACTTCGTGAGTGCTGGCGCGACGATCGTCGAGATGGGCGTGACCGTAGGCGGCACGGACACGCCGCCAGCGCCTGCTGCGCCTCCGGGTGATATCCGCTCGGAAGGCTGGGGCCTCTACATCGACAGTCATCCCGAGCTGGCGACACAGGGCTTCCCGATCTCCACCGTGGTCGACGTGAACTGCTCGCAGAAGAAGGTCGCCTACGTGCGAGCTGATGCGAGCACCTGCGCGGCGGCGCCCCCGCCACGGCTGACGGCGGCCCAGATTCAGGCCTTTCGTGATTATCGGAGAGGGCGGCAGGCCACCGCGAAGACGTGGATGGACACTGCGGGCGCCGATCATCTCGGCGTTGATGCCGTCGTCTACCCGGGGTTGTTGAGCGATATCAGCATCAACGATGGCGGCGGCAACAAGGCAAGTTTCGGCCGGCGCGACACACCGGGAGCGGCGAACGGGATTCCGACTGTCGTTTTCCCCGTGGGCTACAACAACCACGGACAGCCGATCAACATTCAGTTGCTGGGCCGCGCATGGGACGATGACAAACTCGTGGGGATGGCGTACGCGTTCGAGGAAGTCGCGAACGCGGTGGGTCATGGCCATGTTGAAGCGGCCACGGCGCCGGCGTTGCCGCACGATCGACGAAAGCAGTAGCGGGAGCGCCCGACACTCCGGAACTCAGGAACAAGAACTGAGGGACCTCGGAAGGTGGGCACAGTTCGAATCGCACTCGCCAATCTGCAATTCCCGGCAACCCCCGAAGAGTCGGTGACGCTGGCCGAACAAGCGATCGCGCAAGCTTCGACCGAGCGCGCCGACGTCATCTGCTTTCCGGAATGCTTCGTTCCCGGCTACCGTGGCATGGGGAAGCTGGTGCCGCCGCCCGATCCTCTTTTTCTTGAACGTGCGTGGTCGAATATCGCGGCGGCCGCCAAGGAGGCAAATCTCGCGGTTGTTCTCGGCACCGAACGTGTCGTCGATCGCGCGCTATTGATCTCGGCACTGGTCATCAATCGCGACGGCGCCATTGCGGGTTTCCAGGACAAGGTGCAGCTCGATCCTTCGGAGGAACCGACCTATTCGCCGGGGTCTGGCAGACGCGTTTTCGAAAGCGGCGCGCTGACGTTCGGCATTGCGATCTGTCATGAGGGCTGGCGCTATCCCGAGACGGTCCGCTGGGCCGCGCGGCGCGGCGCACAGATCGTCTTCCACCCTCATTTTCACGAAGCCGACCCCGGTAGTTATCAGCCGTCGACGTTCGCCGACCCGGCCAACTCATTTCACGAAAAAGCCGCGTTGTGTCGCGCGGCGGAGAACAGCTGCTTCTTCGCAACCGTCAACTGCGCAAGCGATGGATCGCCGACGACATCAGCGATCGTACGGCCGGATGGGACGCTGGTCTGCTACCAGCCGTATGGGAAGCGCGGGCTGCTCATCGCCGACATCGACACGAGCGAGGCCACCGGCCTTCTCGCGCGACGATGTAGAACTTGCGACTAGAAATCGAACGAGTACGTCATCTTGACGAGCAGCGTGTACTCGGCCGGTTTGCTCGTGCCACGCTCCTTACCCCGATTGATCACCACGAACACATCATCGCCCGGACGATAGATGTAATTCAAGCGGCCGAACAGAACTTGCCGGCGCGACGCGCTGTCGTACTGCACGAGCGTGGTCGTCAACCATCGATTCGACGGATTGAAGTTCGCCCGCGCGTTCAGAACGTGCGTGGTAAACGCACCCTGTGGGAGCGTCACATCATTGAGCTCGTAGCTGGCTTCGAGCGAGAGCACGGCGGCAGGCTTGATCGCCGGCGTAATCCGAAACAAGCGATTGCGACCCGAGTAGAAGTCACCGAAGCCGTATCGGACGCGGCCCGACAAGAGACGCTTGCCGCTGCCCTCGGCCTCGACAAAGTTCGCGCGGAAATTGTAGTCACCAGGTGGAAGGGTCACGCCACGCGCGATCTCGAACGGGCGGTCGAGGCGGTCGAAGGTGGCCGTCGAGTTGAATCTGACGCTGTCATCCGATTGCCAGCGGGCCGCCGTCTGGAGGATCTGGTCGCGCGTTTGCAGCCTGCGTGCCGTGTCAGTCACATAAACGAGCTCGGCGCGGAACACGAAATAACGAAGATCGGGCACCGCCGGTCGCGGCTGCCAGATGGCCGCGAGATTCGATCGCTGAATGTCCTGTCGTTGCACGAACCCGACATCGTGCTGAAACTCCGGGCCGACGTACAGGTGTTCGGCGAAGAGCTCATATTTGTCGGTGAACCAGTTGTACTTCGCTCGTCCGGCGAAGGAGTCGCCACTCCTGCCCGGCGTCCACGAACGCGCCAGAAAACCCTGCAGGTCGGTGTTTTTGAACAGCGTGAATGTTGCATCGCCGCCCGCGACGCGGTTGTACTCGCCGCTACGCGACTGGCGGTTGGACAGGAATGTACCGATGTTGGAGCGCGCGAAAAGGTTGCGCTTGGCCCGAAACACTGCGTAATTACTCCCTGGCAGAAGGTCTTTCCGATCGGTCTGCACGTTGAGCACGCCGATATCCATTCCCATGGCATGACCGACAAGTTTGGCGCCGGCGAGAATCGGCACCGGTTGACGGTCCTCCGTCAAGCCGATACGCCGGGAGAAGAACATCTGCAGATTGCGCTCGTTCTGCGGGTTGCCCCGGCGCCCGCCGAGGCCAAACTCGAAGATGCCCGCCCGTTCGAGAAAGAACTCGCGTTTTTCGGGAAAGAAGATCGGAAACCGCGTCAGATTGACGACGGCCTCGTCGACTTCGGTCTGCGCGAAATCCGTGTGGGCCGTGATTTCGGCGGTGAGGCCAGGCGTGACGCTGAATTTCGCCACCTCGAGGCCGATATCGTCGACGCGTTTCGGGTCGTTGCCCGATGCCGCATCCCGCCGTATCCCGCCGAGCCCGTACGGCTTGACGCGCAGCTTGAGGCCCGTTTGAATCCCGCCGACACCGGTGAGATGGCCGGCCTGCGAGACTTGAAGGAACTGGAAATCACGATCCCACGCGGTCCATAACACCCGCTCGTTGATGCGGCGCGTGAAGCGGAGGAAGTTGACACCAAAAGTATCGATTTTTTCGTCGGATCTGAGCGTGTTGAACGGAATTCTGATCTCCGCCGACCAGCCGGTTTCGGTGATGCGCGTTTCGGCCCACCAGCGCTCGTCCCAGTCGACGTTGACGTCCCGCCCTTCGTCGGTAATCAGCGCGTCGTATTGCGTGCCGAGCGGGTTGATCGCAAAGTGATAGCCGTTGCGATGATCGTGGAAGGTGTCCAGCACGATTTCGAACCGGTCCTCGTCGGCAAGCGGGTTGTCACGGCGGCGCTCCCGCGCGGTGACCGGGCCCGAATCGTCGCACGTGATCCCGAAGAAGAACGAGTCGGGGCCGACGAGCACGCGCACCTCGGTCCGTTCGGTCGCCGGCTGATTGACATGCGGCTCCTGCTGAACGAAGTCGTCAATCGGCTCCGCCTGCTTCCACGCGCTGTCGCCGAGGATGCCATCGAGGACCGGATTGTCGTCGGTCCGCGCCGCGTGAATCGTCTTCGCGGGCGATCG
>WNGA01008083.1_pt1 | contig 14476 bp, 13 predicted proteins | sample 5400061 | NCBI WGS metagenome assembly WNGA01 (sample SAMN13153366, study PRJNA577476) | soil metagenome | isolation source: 100 cm soil or saprolite under grassland replicate 2 | place: USA:California | collected 2016-06-15 | reverse complement strand
ACGAGGTTCGAGCCGATGAAGCCCGAGCCGCCGGTGAGGAGGACGTTCATGTCGTTGCTCCGGAGGGTTCGAACCGCGGCGCGTCGCGGAACGGAAGCCCCGCCGCGTCCTTCGCCGAGACGGTGGGCGGCGCGCCGACGGAAGGCCAGGCGATCCCGAGCTCGGCGTCGTCCCAGCGGATGCAGCGCTCGTGCTCGGGGTGCCAGTACTCCGTCGTCTTGTAGAGGACCTCGGCCTCGTCCGAGAGGACGAGGAACCCGTGGGCGAAGCCCTCCGGGACCCAGAGCTGCTCCTTCTTGGCTGCCGAGAGCACCGCCCCCGTCCAGCGCCCGAACGTCGGCGAGCTCCGCCGCAGGTCCACCGCGACGTCGAAGATCTCGCCGCGGATGGCCCGCACGAGCTTCGCCTGCGGGTTCGGGAGCTGGTAGTGGAGGCCGCGCAGCACGCCGCGGCCGGACATGCTGTGGTTGTCCTGCACGAAGTCGAGCGTCCGCCCGAGCGCACCCTCGAGCTGCCTGCGGTTGAAGCTCTCGAAGAAGAAGCCGCGCGCGTCCCCGAACACGCGCGGCTCGACGACGACGACGTCCGGGATGCTGGTGCGGCGAACGTTCATCAGAACACGCGCGTGCGCATGAGGCCGCGGACGTACTCGCCGTAGCTCGATTTCCCGAGCGCCACGGCGCAGCGCTCGAGCTGGGCGTCGTCGATCCAGCCCTGCCGCCAGGCGATCTCCTCCGGGCAGGCGACCTTCAGCCCCTGCCGCTTCTCGATCGTGGCGATGAACTGCCCGGCATCGAGGAGCGACTCGTGCGTGCCGGTGTCGAGCCAGGCGTAGCCGCGCCCCATGATCTCGACCGAGAGGTTGCCCTGCTCGAGGTACAGCCGGTTGAGGTCGGTGATCTCGAGCTCGCCGCGCGCCGACGGCCGGACCGACCGGGCCAGCTCCACCACGTGGTCGTCGTAGAAGTAGAGCCCGGTGACCGCGTACCGCGACTTGGGCTGCTTCGGCTTCTCCTCGATGCTGACCGCGCGCCGCCGCGCGTCGAACTCGACGACCCCGTAGCGCTCCGGGTCGTTCACGGCGTAGGCGAAGACGGTGGCCCCGTCGCGCCGCTCGCCCGCCGCCTTCAGGACCTGCTGCAGCTCGTGGCCGTAGAAGATGTTGTCCCCGAGGACGAGCGCGGACGGTCGATCGCGGACGAAGTCGGCGCCGAGGATGAACGCCTGCGCGAGCCCGTCCGGGCTCGGCTGCACGACGTACTCGAAGTGGACGCCCCAGGGCGACCCGTCGCCGAGGAGCTGGGCGAAGCGCGGGGTGTCCTGCGGCGTCGAGATGACGAGGATCTCCCGGATCCCGGCGAGCATGAGCGCCGTGAGCGGGTAGTAGATCATCGGCTTGTCGTACACCGGCAGGAGCTGCTTCGAGACGCTGAGCGTCGCCGGGTAGAGACGCGTGCCGGCGCCGCCGGCGAGGATGATGCCCCTGCGGTTCGTGGTCATGGGTTCCGGGGGGTGCGCGGTTGAGCGGACCGGGGGCGGATGATAGCAGAAGGCCCCCCCTGAAACGGAACGCGCCGCCCGGATGGCTCCGGACGGCGCGTCGTGAGGCGACCCCGCCCGAAGCTCGCTAGACCTTCGGCTTCGCGCGCTCGCGGACTTCCTGCTTCGCCTTCACGCGCGGCTGGCCCTTCGCCGCGGTGTTCACGAAGAGGAGCCCGTCCGCGTGGCCGGGGACCGCGCCCGAGACGAGGATGACGTTCGTGTCCGCCTCGATCCCCACGATCGTGAGGTTCTGGACGGTGATCCGCTCGTTGCCGTAGTGGCCGGGGAGGTGCTTGCCCTTCCACACCTTGCCCGGCGTCTTGCGCTGCCCGATCGCGCCGACGTGCCGGTGGTGCTCGTGCGCGGTCGAGGAGTCGCGCGCGGCGCCCTTCATCCCCCACTTCTTCACGACGCCGGTGAAGCCGCGGCCCTTGGTGATGCCGGCGACGTCCACCCGCTGGTTCTGCTTGAACACCTTGTCGACCGTGAGGACGTCGCCCGCCTTGAGCTCGCCGAGCGCCTTCGCGTCCTTCACCCGCACCTCCTTCAGGTGCCGGAAGATCGCGGTGCCCGCCTTCTTGAAGACGCCGAGCTCGGGCTTCGAGAGCCGGTACGCGTGCTTCTCGTCCACGGTGCCCCAGCCGAGCACGACGGCGTCGTAGCCGTCCTTCTCCGCCGTCTTGCGCCGCACGACCGTACACGGGCCCGCCTCGAGCACCGTCACGGGAACGCAGTCGCCCTCGGGGGTGAAGATCTGCGTCATCCCGATCTTCTTCGCCAACAGTCCTGTCGCCATGGGAACCTCGCATTGGTCCGCCACGCGTCGCGACTGGCCGTGGAGGACGTGCAGTTGAAGGGTGGGCTTTCTACAGGTCTCGCTCCGCCCTGTCAAGCGAAGCCCGCGTCCTGCCGCGGCTTTTCAGGCGCGCGGGGTGGCGAGCTCAGGCGCGCGTCTGAGACGAGTCGGCCCCGGCTCGCGTGATCCCGGCGACCTGCGAGAGCAGCGCCTCGATGTCGAACGGCTTCGCGAGGTACCCGGTCGCGCCGACCGCCGCCGCGCGCTGCGGGTTGCCGTCGGCGGAGATGACCACGATCGGCACGTCTCTCACGGCCGGCCTGAGCCGCAGCGCGCGCGCGAACGCGACGCCGTCCATCACCGGCATCATGAGGTCGAGGAGGATGACGGCGGGGCGCTCTCCTTCGACTTGGTCGAGCGCCTCCTGGCCGTGCCGCGCGCGAGCGACTCGATACCCCTCGGCCTCGAGGATGTCGCAGATCGCGTCGAGGATGTCGGGGTCGTCGTCGACGACCAGCACGAGCGGAGAATTCATGGAGGCGCGGACGGAGCGGGCCGCGCAGTATACGCCGCGGACCGGGGAAGCGTGAGCAGCCAGCCGCCCTCCCCGGCGGCCAGCGCCCCCCCCAGGGCGGCGGCGATTCGGCGTGCGAGCGGCAACGCGAGCGCCCGCCCCGTCTGATCGCTGGGCGCTCCCTTCATGGGATCCGCGAGCGCCGCAACGTCCGCGGCGCACCCGGCGAAGGTGAGCTCGACCTCCCGCTCCGTGGCCCGCGCGGTGACGATGACGGGCGTCCGCTCGGCGCCCGCCACGGCGACGAGCGCCTCCACCACGCGCTCGAGGAGCGCCCGATCGGCATCGACGGCGAGTGACGGGTCGAGTCGCGAGGTGGCCGGCCCCGCGTCGGGCGGCCGGCGCTCGATCACCGCGTCGACGACCTCGCGCACCCCGAGCGCCTCGATGCGCAGCGGCAGGCCGCCGATGTCGAGCCGCTCTGACAGGAAGTGGTCCTCGATGAGCTGGCGGACCCGCGCGACCGAGCGCAGGCACATCGCCGAGAGCTTCTCTCCGCGCGCGCCGCCCCGCTCTTGCGGAGTCATCCGGGCGAGCAGCTCCGCCGTCCAGAGCGCCGTCGAGAGCGGGTTGCGGATCTCGTGGGCGACGAAGCCGAGGTGCCCCCCGCGCGAGTCCCCGCTGCGCACGGGAGGCTCCCGTCCGGGGCCCTGGTTCACGCCGCGCGCGTCCTGTGGGTCCATGATGTTGGAGGCCTTCACTGTGACGTGTCCCGTTCACGGTGGCCAGCCGAGCGGCCTTACGCAAGGGGCTTTTGCCCCATTTCCAGCGAGGAGCGGGAGGAATTACAGGCAAAAAACCCAATAGGGAGGCCTTTCCCAAGAAACCCTGTAAAATCTATAGGCCCGGGCGTGGAGCCCACCCCGCTGCCTTCCAGGCAAGCCCATGAATTTCCGGAGCTATTGGGTTGCGCCCCTTTCGGCACACCGGTTGCTTTGAGGAGCACTCGGCTGTACACCGGACCACCCGGAGGCATGATGAAGAGCGCGACCACCCGGCCCACCGCGAGCTCTCTCGAGGTCTATCTCTCGGAGATCAATCGGTTTCCGCTCCTGACGGTCGAGGAAGAGCAGCGGCTCGCGCGCGACTTCGCCGCGGGTCGCGACACCCGCGCCGCCCACCGCCTCGTCACCGCGAACCTCCGCTTCGTCGTGAAGGTCGCGTACGAGTACCGCTCCTACGGCTTCCGCATGGCCGATCTCATCCAGGAGGGGAACATCGGCCTCATGAAGGCGGTCCAGAAGTTCGACGCGGACAAGGGCATCCGGCTCATCTCGTACGCGGTGTGGTGGATCCGCGCGTACATCCAGAACTACATCCTGAAGTCGTGGTCGCTCGTGAAGCTCGGGACGACGCAGGCGCAGCGGAAGCTGTTCTTCTCGCTCGCCCGTACGCGCCGCGAGCTCGACAAGAGCTCGGTCGAGCACGGCGCGGACTCCGACGGCCGCGACTCGAGCAAGGTCGCGTCGAAGCTGCGCGTGAAGGCGTCCGAGGTGGACGAGATGGCGCAGCGGATGGAGGGGCGCGACCTGTCTCTCGACGCGCCGCTCGGCGATGACGGCGGGACGTCGCACGTCGACTTCGTCGCCGCCACGGACCCGGGCGCCGACCACGAGCTCTCCGCGGCGCAGGAGCAGGCGATGGTGTCGGGGCGCGTCGGCGCCGCGCTCGCGCGGCTCGATCGCCGCGAGCGGTTCATCATCGAGCAGCGGGTCATGAGCGAGCAGCCGATGACGCTGAAGGAGCTCGGTGAGCACTTCGGCTTCTCCCGCGAGCGCGCGCGCCAGCTCGAGATCCGCGCGAAGGAGAAGCTCAAGACCGAGCTGCACGCCCTCGCCGTCGACCTCGACTGGCCTACGGACGGCTCGCCCGTCGACCTCGACGACGCCGCGGCGGCCTAGCCGCATTCCCGCGCCCGTCCGGCTTCGGCTGCGCCCTCCCCGCCGCGTCGATGGGCGCGGCCGCCGCCTCCGCGCGCACCCCGTCCACGACCGCGGCGGCGATCCAGATCGCGGCCGGCACGCTCGCGACGAGGAGCGCGCGGTGGACCGTGCTCTGGTCGATCGTGAACTCCGGGACGAGCACGATCGAGCTCACCGCCACCTCCGCGAGGAGCGCCGCGACGGCGAGCAGCGGGACGAGGAGCGGCCCCCGTGCCACCGCGCGCGCGCGAACCACCACCGCGCCGGCGAAGAGCCAGAAGATCGCGCCCTGGTTGCCGGAGCGGAACAGCCCGCTGTCGAGGAACACGGCCGCGGCCTCGCGAGACGACGCGGACTGGCCGTCGCCCGCGCCGACGGCGACGGCCGCCTGCCGGACGACGAGCTCGACCATCGGGAAGGCGCCCGCGATGCCGACGGCCGCGATCTTGCCGGCGGCGCCGAGCGCGACGGGCGCCGCGAAGAACGCGGTCGCCCCCCACGGGATCGCCGCCCCGCCGCGCCACCGCTCCCGGATCGCCTGCGCGAGGAGCACCGCGACGGGCGCCGCCGCGACGAGCTCCCCCTCGCGCTTCACGAGCGCCGCGAGGCCGAGCAGGAGGAGCGTACGCGAGAGGTCGGCGCGGTCGCGCGTCCGGCCGTACTCGAGCGCGAACGCGATCCCGCCGGCGACTCGCATCGCGAGCACCGCGTCGGAGTAGGTGGACGTGCAGTGGTAGAGGAAGAGCGGGATCGAGAGGATCCCGAGCGCGCTCGCCCACCCGCGCTCCGGGCTCCCCCGCGCGACGCCGAGGCCGACGAGGAGCACGAGGAGCGCGACCAGCTCCGTCAGGATTGCGTAGTTCACGTGGAACTGGTCGAGGGTGCCGGTCGCGATCCACCCGACGGCCGGTACGAACGTCGGCAGGGGTCCGGCCATGGAGAAGACGGCGCGCGCCTCCGGCGTCCACTCGTCCGCGAACGCGAGCATCGGCGCGAACGCCCGCACCCGCACCGCGTCGTCGGTCTGCGTGGGCGTGTTGGCCCCGTGGAGGAGGACGCCGAGCGTCACGAGCGCCACGTAGAGCGCGACGGGCACGAACACCCATCGCGGCCGCGGGAGCCACCCTGTGGCCTTCGACTCCGGGACCGCGTCGCCGACCCCACGCCGGGGGCGCTTCCAGGAGAGCGCGGCCCAGAGGACGATCGGCGCGAGGACGATGCCCGCGAGCGTCGCGCGCCCGAGCGGCACGCGCAGGACGAACCGGACCACCGGCGCGATCGCGGCGAGCCACCCCGTCCCGACGAGCCACGCGAGCGCGAGATCCGTGGCACGGTGCCCGGTGCCGAGGCGGAGCACCCGCAGCAGCGCGAGTCCAGCGGCGCCGAGCGCGAGGAGGGTGATGACGAAGCTCATCGACGCCGCGCGACGAACGCCCGAGGGCCCACCGTCGCGACCGGGACGAAGCCGGGGGGGAGCTCGGAGGCGCGGTAGGAGACGATCACGTCGAGGTCGCTCGTCCGCAGCTTCCCCACGTCCGCGATCCCGGTGTGGACCTGCTCGCCCTGCCGCACGATCACGCACCGGCGCGGGGCGAGGTCGAAGCACAGGGTCTGCGGCGCGAACCAGCCACGCGGCGAAGAGATCGCGCCGACCCGCTCCTGCGGCCCGATGGTCGCGCGCGCGAGCGCGGCGAGCGCCCCGAACTCCTGGAGGTAGTAGTAGTTCGTGCGGATCCGCTCCTCCGCGTCCGGCGTCGGCCGGACGTTCGCCATGGGCGCGAACCGGACGAGGGTGTAGCCGTTCCACAGCGCGAGCGCGACGAGCGCCGCCGCCGCGAGGGCGGTGCCGGGACGCCACCGCGCCCTCCGCAGCCGCAGGCCGGCGAGCACGGCCCCGAACGTGACGAGGGCGACGAGCGCGACGACGTCGGCGAGCCAGGTGCCGCACGTCTCGCACCACGACATCGGCGTGACCGAGTTGATGAGGACGGGCCCGACGCTCTCGGGCGCCCAGAACCTCGCCCGGTCGTACGCCTCGCGCGCCTGCGAGACGTCCCCGCGCGGAGCGAGCGCCCGGATCGACCGGACGAGGACCCGCCCCTCGCCGTCGAAGCCGAGCGCGGGGTGCGCCGAGGGCGTCCAGCCGGCCACGGTCTTCAGGTCGAACCGGATCGCGGTCGACCGGCGCGGGAGCGTCTGGTACCGCCACGGCCGGCCCCACGGCGTGGGCTCCGCGCCGACTTGGACCGCCCAGATGAGGAGGATCGGGGCGTCGGCCTCTACGACGAGCTCCAGCTCCTCGGCCACGAACGGCAGCTGGACCCGCGTCGGCCCCGAGACCTCGAACGCGAGCCCCTCGGGCGTGAGCGTCGAGCGGACGGACGGATCGAGCCGGTCGCGGAGGCGATCGAGCGGCACGGGCTGCAGCGCCGGCGCGGCAAGCGCCGGCCTCGCGAGCACAGCGAGCACGAGCGCCGCGAGCACGCGTGAGAGGACCGCGGCGCGGTCGGCGAGGCGAGTCATGGCGCGCGACGACTCTACGCCATTCCGTGCTTCTTCAGACGGTACCGGAGCGTGTCCCGCGACACGCCGAGGAGCCTCGCCGCCTTCGACTGGTTGCCGCTCGCCCGCTCCATCGCCTCGCCGATGAGCTTCTTCTCGACGTCGTCGAGGACGAGCCCCTCCTCGGTCATGTGCGGCACGATCTTCTCGGCGCGCTTCGGCGGAGCCGCCCTCCGCAGCTCGGGCGTGAGGTGCTCCGGCCGGATCTCGTCCGCGCCGGCGTGCAGGATGAAGGCCCGCTCGATGACGTTCCTGAGCTCGCGCACGTTCCCCGGCCAGTGATAGCCGCGGAGCATCTCCATGGCGGCGACCGACAGCCCGTGGACGCTCCGCTTCATGTCCTGGTTGAACCGCGCGATGAAGTGCGCCGCGAGGGTGTCGACGTCGTCCGCATGGTCGCGGAGCGCCGGGACGGCGATCCGGACGACGTTCAGCCGGAAGAACAGGTCGGCGCGGAAGCGCCCCTCCGCCACGCGCTCCTCCAGGTTCACGTTCGTCGCCGCGATGACGCGGACGTCGGTGCGCAGCTCCTGCACGCCACCGACGCGGCGGAAGGTCTTGTTCTCTAGCAGGCGCAGGAGCTTCGCCTGGCCGCCGGGCGGCAGGTCGCCGATCTCGTCGAGCATCACCGAGCCGCCCTCGGCGCTCTCGAAGAGCCCGCGCTTCTGCGTGTGCGCGTCGGTGAACGCGCCGCGCTCGTGCCCGAACAGCTCGGACTCGAGCAGGTGCTCCGGGAGGGCGGCGCAGTTCACCTGGAGGAAGGGCCGCTCGGCGCGGGCGCTCCGGAAGTGGATGGCGCGCGCGACGACCTCCTTGCCGCAGCCGCTCTCGCCCTCGATGAGGACGGTCGTCGTGTCGCTCGACGCGAGCCGCCCGATCATCGTCCTCACCTGCTCCATCATCGCGGAGCCGCCGATGATCGCGTCGAGCGCGGTCGTGCCGCGGCGCTCGTTCGTCAGCGTCATGATCTCCCGCCGCGAGCGGGCGCTCGCGATCGCCCGCTCGACGGCCGCGTCGAGCGCCTGGAACGGGAACGGCTTCACGAGGAAGTCCATCGCGCCGTGCTTCATCGCGTCGACCGCGATGTCCACGGTGGAGTGGGCGGACATCATGAGGACGGCGAGCTCCGGGTGCAGCGACAGCGCGCGCTGGAGCGTCTGGACGCCGTCGATGCCGGGCAGCCGCACGTCGAGCAGCATGAGGTCGGGCGGGGTCGCGGCCACGATCTCGAGCGCCTGCTCGCCGGACTCCGCGGAGAGGACCTCGTAGCCGTCACGCTGGAGCCGCTCGGCGACGGACCAGCGGATCAGCTTCTCGTCGTCGACGACGAGGACGCGGGCTTGCGGGGTGCTGCTGCTCATGCGGCGTGCTCCGTGGCGCGCCCGGAGCGCGCCTGCTGCAACGTCACGGTGAAGACGGTGCCCCCAGCGGGTGGGCAACGATACCCGATGTGCCCGCCGTGCTCGGCCACGATCCGCGCGGAGATGGCGAGGCCGAGGCCGTTTCCCTCACGCTTCGTCGTGAAGAACGGCTTGAACACCTGCGCCCGCAGGTCGGACGGGATGCCTGGGCCGGTGTCCTCGATCTCGACGACGACGTTCCCGTCGCCCCCGCGCGACGTCACGCCGAGCGTCCCGCCGGCGCTCGACATCGCCTGGATCGCGTTCAGGCAGATGTTCAGGAACACCTGCTCGAGCTGGAACGGATCCGCCATCACCGGCGGCAGCGCCTCGCCGAGCTGCGGCTTCACGACGACGTTGCCGCCGCGGCACTGCTGCGACACGAGGAAGAGGACCTTCTCGAGCGAGCCGTTCACTTCCGTGGCGCGCAGCTTGGCGCGCGCCGGCCGCGCGAAGCTGAGGAGGCTCTCCATCGTGTGCGCCAGCCGCGCCACCTGGTGGCGCATCTCCGAGACGACCTCCGCCTGGCGCGGGTCCTTCGCGAGATCCTCCGCGAGGAGCTCGAGCGCGCCCGAGAGGCCGGCGAGCGGGTTCTTGATCTCGTGCGCGAGCCCGGTCGCGATCTCGCCGACCGCCGCGAACCGGTCGGCCCGCACCATGCGCTCCCGGTAGAAGGCCTCGAGCTCGGCCTGGCTGCGCCGCAGCGCGGCGAGCGTGGCGTCGAACCCGCGCGTCGCGATGCCGAGCTCGTCCGGGCGGCCCTCGTCCGCGCGCACCGTGAGGTCGCCCGCCTCCGCCCGGCGCATCGCCGCGACGAGCCGCTGCAGCGGCGTCACCGCCTGGCGCCCGAGGAGCCAGAGCGTGATCGCCATCAGCACCACGAACGCGGCCGCCGCCGAGAGCGAGAGCGTCTTCGCGAGCTGTGCCTGCGCGTGGAGGACGGGGACGCGGGTGAACCGGAGGTCGAGCCAGCCGTTCACGCGCGACTGCTTCCCGTGACAGCGCGCGCACGCCTCGCCGTTCACGATGGGCTGGATGACCGCGTACTCCGTGTCGTTCCCGCCGGGTGACACCACCACGGCCGCGCGCTCGAACCGGTGGAGGTCGCGCCACGGGACGGTCCCGAGGAGCCGCGCCGCCGACGAGGCGGAGACGTTTCCCTGCGCAGAGAGGAGGCTCGCGACGACGAGGTCGGACCCGTGCCCCGGGAGCGTGTCGAGGAGCATCGGCACCTCGTATGGGCGCCCCGCCAGCATGACGTTCGAGATGCCGCTCGCCACCATGCCGGAGAACACCTCGGCGCGGTCATGGCGGCCGCGCTCGATGTCCGCGCCGTACATGTGCACCGCCGCGGCGACCATGGCCGCGAGCGTCGCCGCGAAGAGCAGCGCGGTGGGCAGGAGGATGCGCGCTCGGATGCTCGAGTCCATCCGGCGAAAGGCGCGCTCGATGAGGTTCATTTTCGAGTAGGACCGAGGGAGCAGGAGACCGCCATCATCTCAGGGACGGCCCCTGCGGGGAAGCCCGGGCGGCCGGTGAGCGCGCGACGCGGCGTCACTCTGGAGTGAACATCGCGGCGGAAGATCTCCTTCGCGGCTTCTTTCGCGCAGTTATCGGGCCTCCGGGCAAGTCCCATGCCCACGGGACGGCGCCAAATTCCGGCAGACTGTGAGGGGGCAAATCACGCAGCGCTTGCGTGATATGCCCCGGTCGGGCCGCTCAGGCGAAAGCGCTGCGTGCAGGCGTCTGAACGCCTGCATGTACCCGATTCGCTCAAGTGACGGGCGGATGCTAGCCTGCGCGCAAGGCCCCGATTCGACCCATCGATCCTTCCCTTCCGGGTTTTCCGGGCACCCTGATTGCATCCGCCAGCGGCGCCTTGGCCATCCGCGCGCGCCCCCTTCCGGGAAACGGAGCTACGAACCCAGTGTCCGTGAGATCCGTCGAGACCCCTCCACCGCGCGCCCTCGCGGTCTCGCGAACGTGCTCCTTCGCGCTCGGGGTCGTCGTCGCGGCGCTGTGGGTGTGCGCTGCCATCCCGGCCGCCGCGCGAGCCGCGGACGTGGCCCTCCCGCCGCCGCCCGCGGGGACGAAGCGGCTCCCGATCCCGCTCCCGCCCCCGCCCCCCGGGACCGCTCTCCAGCAACGGCCGGTGGGTCCGGGCGCATCACAGCAACCCGGCACAGCCGAGCGCTGCACGGGGTGCCACGCGCCGGTCACGCAGGGACGCGTCCTCCACGGCGCGCTCGAGAAGAACGATTGCTCGGTCTGCCACCGCGCGATGCCCAACGAGGCCGGCAAGTGCCGGTCCCGGACGGCGTCGAAGTGGTCGCTCGTGCGCTCCGAGCCCGAGCTCTGCTACGGCTGCCACGCCCGCAAGGACCAGCAGAAGTCGGTCCACACCGTGATCCGCCAGGGCGCCTGCCTCGCCTGCCACGCCGCGCACTCCTCGAACTTCGCGGGGCTCATCTCGCAGCCGCGCGAGAAGGTCTGCTTCGAGTGCCACGACGCGGACTCGCTCTCGACGAAGCCGGTGAAGCACGCGCCCGTCGCGGAGGGGAAGTGCCTCGACTGCCATGACGCGCACGGCGGCAACCTCCCGAACAACGTCAAGGCGGAGAGCGGCAACGCCTTCTGCCTCAAGTGCCACGAGGCGAAGGCGCCGGCCGGCAAGGGGACGCCCGGCCCTGGGTACCGCATCGACATGGAGAAGAAGGTCGTCCACGCCGCCCTGAAGCGGACCGATTGCCTCGGCTGCCACGACGGCGGCCACGGCTCCGACAATCTGAAGCTCCTCAAGAAGAACCCGGTGGACCTCTGCTACGGCTGCCACGAGCGCAAGGATCGGGCGAAGTTCCCGCACTCCGCGGTCGTCGTCGGCGACTGCGCCGTGTGCCACGACCCGCACACCTCGAATAACCCCAAGCTCCTCGCGAAGGCCACGATCCAGGAGACCTGCTTCATCTGCCACCAGGACGATCTCACGGGACGCAAGGTCGTCCACGCGCCGGTCGCGAAGGGCTGCGATCAGTGTCACGACCCGCACGGCTCCGCGCACCGCTTCGCGCTGAAGGGCGGCGACGGCACCGCCGTTTGCTACAAGTGCCACAAGCCGGTGGACGGCGGGAAGGTGAAGCACGCGGCGCTCGAGCGGTACGGGTGCACGGGGTGCCATGACCCGCACGGCACCGACCGCGGCGCGCTCATCGCGACGCGGGTGAACGCGCTCTGCACCTCGTGTCACCCGGAGCAGAAGGACGGGCAGCACGTGTCGCCGGTCATCGAGAAGCACCCGGTCGGCGGCAACCTCAACGACCCGCGCCGGCCGGGGCGCGACTTCAGCTGCGCGAGCTGCCACAACCCGCACGGCTCCGACCTCCCGCGCTTCTTCTACTTCGGCAAGTCGCCCATGGAGTCGTGCGACGGCTGCCACGGCGACAAGAGCGGCAAGCACCCCGAGCTGAAGAACGTGGTGTCGAACGCGAAGCGGCCCGTCCCGACCACCGGCACCGGCGGCGGCGCGGGTGCAGGCAGCCCTGGTGCGGGCAGCCCGGGCTCGGGCGCCGGGTCAGGCTCCGGCGAGAGCACCAGCGGCACCGCGGCCGGCTCGCCCGGTCGCTTTCCCCCCTCGAAACCTCCCGGAGACACCCGATGACGTTCGTCCTCACCGCCGTCCTCACTGCCCTCCTCTCGACGGCCGCGGGGGACGAGGTCGTCGCCCGGGTCGGAGACGCCCGGATCATGCGGAGCGACCTGGAGGCGCGCATGCGCGACTCCGATGGAAACGCACGCGTGCCTCCGACGGCGGCGCTCTCGAGCCTCGTCGACGAGATGCTGCTCGCGCAGGACGCGCAACAGCAGGGGCTCGAGCGCGATCCCGAGTTCGCGCGCCTCGTGTTGCTCGGGCAGAGCAGGATCGCGGCCCGGCTGCTGTCGCAGCGCGACCTCGCGGCCAAGCAGGAGGTGCCCGAGGCGACGCTCCGGTCGATCTTCCACTCGACCGCGGATTCCGCGCGGATCAACCTCCTCCGCTTCACGACGCGCGAGGACGCGGCGGGCGTCGCGGAGCGCCTCGCGAAGGGCGGCGACCTCTTCGCGGAGGCGCAGCGCTCGCTCGACCCGGCAGCCGCGCGGAGCATCGCGCACCTCATCCGCGCGCAGCTGGACCCGGCGCTCGCCGAGGTCGTCTTCCGCGCCTCGCCGGGAGCGATCGTCGGCCCCGTGCAGCTCTCGCTCGGCTGGGCGGTCGCGAAGGTCGAGAAGGTCTTCATCGGGGATGAGGACGAATACAAGGCGAAGCGCCCGTCGCTCGTCGAGTACGCCCGCACCCAGATCGCCGAACAGGGCCGCCGGCACCTCGTCGAGCGGCTCCAGGACCGGGCCGTCGTGGACGAGAAGTTCCTCACGTCGCTCGGCAAGCACGTCGAGGTCGCGCCCGAGCAGCTGGATCACCCGGTCGCCGTCGTCGCGGGCCACCCCATCCGCTACAAGGACCTCATCCAGAAGTTCAGGTGGATCGCCGGCAACGGCAGCGGGCACTTCGCGGGTCCCTCCATGAAGGTGCAGCTCGTGCGGCGCGACGTGGACGAGCTGCTCCTCGGCATCACCGCGCTCGAGAAGGAGTACACGAAGGCGCCCGAGATCGTCGCGGCGCGACCCGCGCTCGAGACGAAGGCGCTCGCGGAGCTCGCCTCCGAACGCGTCCGGCACGGCGTGCCGCGGCCCTCGGAGGAGGAGCTCCGGCAGCTCCACCGTGAGTCGAAGACGGCCGAGCCGCTCGAGGAGGTCCGGTACGAGCTCCTCGCGCGCCTGTGGGTGCCCCGCCAGGCGGCGAAGGTCCGGGCCCACGTCGCGAGCCTCCGCGCAAGGACGCGGATCGTCGTGGACGAGGCGGCGCTCGGGCGCGTCGCGCCGACCCGCTGAGCGATCGCCGTTCGAGCGGGTTGCACCGATGGGCTCCCCGTTCGCCCCCCGAAGCGCCAGAAAGCGTCGGTCCCGATGAGGAAGAGCATGGCCCAGCACGCGATCAGGGGTCCCGGCGGGATGCTCCCGCTCCTCGCCGAGGACGACGCCGCGATCGACCTCCTCATGCTGATCGAGGGCGAGACGAGCGGACGCGCCCTGGACGACGTCCTCCAGCAGTTCGGCAGGTCCCGGAGCACCTACTACGAGAAGCTCCGGCGCTTCCGCGAGCAGGGGGTGACGGGGCTCCTCGCCCGTCCGCCCGGACCGAGCAGCCCGTGGCGGCGGCCCATCGACGTCATCCGCTACATCGTGACCGCGAGGCTACGCAGCCCTGCGCGCACCGCACCCGACATCGCGGAGGCCCTCGTCCGCCTCGGACACCAGGTGAGCGTCCGGAGCGTCGAGCGGACGCTCACGCAGTTCGGGCTGACTCGCAACGCATCCCGCACCCCCGAGACCGGCGGCCACCCCGAGCGGGAGTGACGGTTGAGACGGCTGCGGCTCCTCCTCCTCGCGGGACTCGTCAGCGCCGCTCCCGCGGCGGCGCAGCCGTTCCCGACGCGGTCGGGAGAGCTGGGGGTCCTCGACGTTCCGGACGCCGAGATCGTCGGGATAGGCGGGAGCGCGCTCGCGGCCGAGCTCCGCGTGGACCGCGTGGCGGGCCAGCCGATCGAGGGGGGTCCCCTCCCGCTCTCGGCGGTCGCCGGAATGGGGA
>WNGA01009859.1_pt1 | contig 14481 bp, 11 predicted proteins | sample 5400061 | NCBI WGS metagenome assembly WNGA01 (sample SAMN13153366, study PRJNA577476) | soil metagenome | isolation source: 100 cm soil or saprolite under grassland replicate 2 | place: USA:California | collected 2016-06-15 | reverse complement strand
GCGGCTTCATGGACGCGACGCAGCCGAATTTGAGTGTGAAGAAGGACGTGAACAGCGGGTTGCGCGCCGGCGGGCGGCTCTCGTTTCTGTTCAAACCAACGGCTCAGTTGAGCATCACGCCGCGCTTCATCTATCAGAACCTTCACATGAATGGATGGAACCGCATCGACGTCTTCAACATCCTCGGAAACCCGTTTACGACCAGCCGTCCGCCGGTTGCCCTCGGCGATCACCACCAGTTCACGCAGATCACCGAGCCGACCACCGACAAGTTCTCCCTCGGTGACGTCAACCTCGGATATGACCTCGGCGGCGGAAGAATGCTCACGTCGATCACCTCGTACAGCAACCGAAACATTCTCGTGATTCGCGATGCCGGCGCGCTGACGTCGAGCATCACCGGCGGTTCAATCGGTTTGCCTCCGAACGTGTACACGCTGAACTCGCCGCTGTTCGACGCCACCAAATACCACGGACTGACGCAGGAGCTCCGCCTCGCCGGAACCGCTCCGAAGCTGCAGTGGCTGTTTGGCGGCTTTTACGCCACCAACAGGCGGCATTACGGTCAGAACCTTCCGGTGATTGGATTCACCGCGCTGAGCGGCATTCCGACGGCTGGAACCAAAATCGCGAAGACCGATGAACTGTACAAATCTGATCTTCGTTACAAGCTCAATCAGTACGCTCTGTTCGGCGAAGGTACGTATTCGGTCACCAATCGGTTTGATCTCACCGGCGGCGTGCGCTGGTACGACTTCAAAGAAGATCGCACGCAGATTTTCGACGGAATCTTTTCCGATCCGAACGACAGCGTCGGCTCCATCAAGGCCAACGGCATTGCACCGCGCATCATTGGCAGCTACAAGCTGAGCGACTCGACGCGCCTGAACGCGCAGATCTCCAAGGGATTCCGCCTCGGCGGCATTAACGACCCGCTCCTGGTTCCGCTCTGCACGGCGCAAGATCTGACGACGTTCGGCGGTCATCCGACGTGGAAGGATGAAACCCTGTGGGATTACGAGGTGGGCTCGAAGTCCGCCATCATGGGAAATCGCGGCTCGTTCAATGTCGCGGCATATCACATGGATATCAAGAACCTGCAGGCCACCGTGACAGCCGGATCGTGCTCCTCTCGTCTGATTTTCAGCGTTCCGACCTCGAAAAGCACAGGAGCCGAGGCGGAGTTCACACTGGCACCGACGGATCAATTCGACTTTTCAGTTTCGGCGAGCCACAGCAATTCGAAACTGTCGTCGACGGTGACCAACGCGCAAGGCGTGATCGTGTCCGGTATCAGGAGCGGCGCGCGCATGCCGACGGTGCCTCAGGATCAGGCCGCTGCGGCAGCAACGTACCGCTGGCAGATGAGCGGCGGAATGGCTGGCTATGCGAGCGGCGTGTACCAACATGTCGGCGACCGTTTCACCCAGATTGGCGACGAGGACTTGGCCGGCGTCCAGAGCCTGCTCACGTTCGCGCCGCACAACATCGGTGGCTCATACACGCAGAACACGGTGACGTTCGATAACAAACTCCCGGCTTACAACATCGTCAACGTGCGCGTCGGCCTTCTGCGCGGACGTTGGGACACGGCGCTATTCGTCAACAACTTGACCAATGAAACGGCGTTCCTGTCTCTCGATCGCGAGCGCGGATTCCGCGCGCGCATCGGTTATAAAACGAATCAGCCGCGCACAACTATTGATCAGCCGGCGCGCATTCTTAGCTGGCGTTGCGGCGGCGGGCGCTCTCGCCCGCCGCTCGCGCGCTTCTTCACCGAATAACATCAATGTGTCTCTTCCGACGCGCATCGTCGTGGTGGGCGCCGGCGCGTTTGGCGGATGGACCGCGCTCCATCTGCGCCGCCTCGGCGCCAAGGTCACGCTGATCGACTCCGGTGGTCCGGGAAACGGACTGGCAAGCTCCGGCGGACGAACGCGCGTGATCCGCGCGATCTACGGTTCGGACCGAATCTATTCCGAGATGGTGAAGCGCGCGTTCGAGCTGTGGAAGCCGGTCGCCGGCCGATGGTATGTCGAGACCGGCGCGCTCTGGATGCATCGCGGCGATGACGCGTACGTTCGCGCTTCATTGCCCATCCTGCACGATCTCGGATTCGTCGTCGATCGACTGACGGTGGCCGAGGCGGCGAGACGGTATCCGCAAATCGAATTCAAAGGCGTGAAGTCGGTCTACTTCGAGCGCAAAGCGGGCGTGCTTTCGGCGCGGGACTTGTGCGCCGTCGTTCGTGATCTGCTCGTCAAAGAAGGAGGAACCTATCGCGCGGCAAAGGCCGTTCCCTCTCCGAGCGTGACCGGCACGATGAAGTCGCTCCCGCTCGCGGACGGGTCGCACCTCGAAGCGGATCTCTTCGTCTTTGCCTGTGGTCCGTGGCTGGGGCAAGTCTTTCCCGACGTCATCGACGGCAGCATCCGGCCGACGCGGCAGGAAGTGCTTTACTTCAAACCTCCCGCGGGATCCGATCGCTACCGGCCGGGCAAGCTCCCGGTTTGGATCGATTTCGGCCAGCGCATCGTCTACGGCGTTCCCGACATTGACGGCAGCGGCGCCAAAGTCGCCGATGACACGCGCGGCGAGCCGATCGATCCGACCACGGGCATTCGCAAAGTCTCCGAAGCGGGCGTTGCTCGGGGGCGGAAATTTCTCGCTGAGAGATTCCCGGAGCTGAAAAATGCACCGCTCAGCGGCGCGGAAGTCTGCTGCTACGAGAACAGCCCCGACGGCAACCTCATCATCGACCGCCATCCGCACGCGAAGAACGTGTGGCTTCTCGGCGGAGGATCGGGTCACGGATTCAAGCTTTCGCCGGCGGTCGGCGAAATGGCCGCTGCAGCGATGTTGTCCGGCAAAACCGTTCCGGAAACGTTTCGCATCGCGCGCCTCCCCAAGATTGCAAAGCCGAAGACCCAATTTGAAACCAAAGAGTGAAACCTTGGGCCGCTTCGACCGTTCATAATGACAGTCGTGAAGCGATCCAGAAAAAGGTTATTCATCCTCATCGGCGCCGCCGTCGTGATCCTCCTGATCCTCGGCGGAATGGTCGCGTCGCGCAAACGCGAGAAGCCGATTCCCATCACCACGGACAAGGCCTTCCGAAAGAACATCACTCAGCTCGTCACCGCGACGGGCAAGATTCAGCCGGAAGTGGAAGTGAAGATTGCGCCCGAAGTGTCGGGCGAGATCATCGACATTCCGGTCAAGGAAGGGCAGGCGGTCCATCGCGGCGATCTGCTCGTGAAGATCAGGCCCGATGTGTACCAGGCGCAGGTCGCAGCGCAGCAGGCGGCGCTGAACTCCGCGCGCGAGGCCAGCGTGCGCAATCGCGCCGAGCTCGAGAAAGCGGATCTCGACTACAAACGGTCGCTCAGTCTCTACAACAAGGGCCTGCTCTCGGAGTCGGACCGCAAGACTGCCGAAACGAATTACAACATGGCGAAGTCGGCGGTGTCGGCGTCGCAGTTCGACGCGCAGAGAGCCGAAGGTGCGCTGCGGCAGACGAAGGATTCGTTGACCAAGACGGTCATCTCCGCCCCGATGGACGGCACGGTCAGCTCGCTCACCAGCAGGGTGGGCGAGCGCGTGGTCGGCACGATTCAGTTCGCCGGAACGGAAGTCATGCGCATCGCCAATCTCGGCGCGATGGAAGCCCGCGTCAACGTGAACGAGAACGACATCGTCAACGTGAAGATCGGCGACACCGCTCGAATCAATGTGGATGCCTATCCTGACCGGCAACTTCGCGGATTCGTCCGCGAGATCGCCAGCACCGCGCAGACACGCAACGCCGGCAGTCAGGAAGAAGTCACGAATTTCGAGGTGAAGATCAGCATCCCGAATCCGCCCGTTCCGCTACGGCCGGGCATGAGCACGACGGCCGATGTCGAGACTGCAACAGTGCAAAACGCGGTGGTCGTGCCCATTCAGAGCGTCACCGTGCGCAGCACCGACAGCAATCTGTCACCCGAAGAACGGGAGACCCGGGCGGCGAAGCAAAAGGCGAGCGAGGGCGGCGACAACCGGGCCGACGTCACGAACGAGACGCAGCAGAAGCAGCAGGAGCGCGAGCGGCGCGAGAAGCTGCAGCGCGTCGTCTTCATCAAGAATGGCGACAAGGTGCGCATGCAGAAAGTGGAGACCGGCATCGCCGACAGCACCTACATCGAGATCAAGAACGGCATCAAGCCGGGAGACGAAGTGGTGTCCGGAAGCTACACCGCCATTTCGCGGAAGCTCAAGGATGGCACGAAGGTCTCCATCGAGAAGCAGGGGAAGGGCTAATGGGAATGTTGAATGTCAAATGTTGAATGTTCAATGAGACTGTTTTCTTTCAACATTCAACATTGAACATTCAACATTCCTCGTTCTCATGTTTTACGAGCTCACCGAGGCCTTTCGCATCGCGTTTCAGGTGATCCGCGCGCACAAGATGCGCTCGATGCTGACGGCTCTCGGTGTGATCATCGGCATCATCGCCGTCACGCTGATGGGCTCCGCGATCGCGGGCATCGAGATCGGCTTCGAGCGCAGCCTTGCCGTCATCGGTGACGACCTGCTGTACGTGGAAAAATGGCCGTGGCACCACGTCGACGACTGGTGGAATTACCGCAACCGCCGGCGGATGGAAGTGCATTACGCCGAGAATTTGAAGAGGATCATTGCCGCGACGCCGAATTCGCAATTGATCACCGCCGTTCCGACGCTGAACACCGTGCGCAACATTAAATATGGTGACAACCAGGTCAATGCGGTCTTCACGCAGGGAACAACGGACGAATTTCTCCTGACGTCGACCGGGCAGTTCAGCCAGGGACGCTTCTTCACCGAAACCGAATCGCGCGGCGGTCAGAACGTCTGCGTGCTCGGATACGACGTCGCGGACGCGCTCTTCCCGGGCGGCGACTCCATTGGAAAAACGGTGATGATCGACGGCAATCCGTTTCGCGTCATCGGTGTCTGGTCGAAGATGGGCACATTCCTCGGCCTCTTCAGCTTTGACACGTATGCGTGCGTGCCGCTGAGCGCATTCACGAAGACGTTCAGCTCGCGTTTGGACACATCGATTCGCGTGAAGGTCAAAGACAAGAATCGAATGGAGCTCGCGAAAGGGGAGCTGACGGGCGACATGCGCCGCGTGCGCGGCCTCCGTCCGGAGCAGCCCAATGATTTCGAAATCAACGAGCAGCAGGCGCTGCGCAGCACGCTCGATCCGATCAAAGGCGGCATCGCCGTCGCGGGCCTCTTTGTTACCGGATTGGCCCTGTTCGTCGGCGCGATCGGCATCATGAACATCACGTACGTCAGCGTAAAGGAGCGCACCCGCGAGATCGGCACCCGCAAAGCGATCGGTGCGCGGCGCCGCTCGATTCTGCTTCAGTTTCTGGTCGAGGCGGTTTCGATCTGCCTTTTCGGCGGCGTCATCGGACTGCTGCTGTCGTGGCTCATGTCGGCTGCAGTCGCGGCCGCGTTCCCATCCTTTCCGATGCGCTTCTCGCTCGCCCTCGTGCTCACGGGATTGGTGGTATCGACGCTGACCGGCATTTTTTCCGGTTTTGCGCCGGCGCTGTCAGCGTCGCGCCTGGATCCGATCGAGGCGCTGAGGTACGAATGAATTTCCACGAAATCATCCGCATGGCGCTGACAGCGCTGAAGGCCAACAAGCTCCGATCGGGGCTGACGATGTTAGGCGTGACGATCGGCGTCTTCTCGGTAATCGGCGTGATGACCGCTCTCAGCGTCATTCAAGTCTCCATCGAGAACGGCCTCAGTTTTCTCGGCAGCAATCTTTTTCAGTTTGCGAAGTATCCCGTGATCAGCCACAGCGATCCGGAGCTGAAGTATGCGAACCGCCGCAACCTCACGCTGCGGCAGGCGAACGAATACAAGCGGCTGATGGAAGGACAGGCGGGCGCGATCTGCTTCAAAGTCTTCGACGGCGGCAAACCGGCGGCTTTCGGCGATAAGAAGCTGCAGGGACTGACGATCGTCGGCACGAACGAAAACTTCCTCATCGCCAACTCCTACACGCTCGGCTATGGAAGAAACATCAGTCCGGAGGACGTCGATCTCGGGCGCAGCATCGTCGTGGTCGGCGGCTCGATCGAGAAGAAGCTCTTTCCGAATCAGACGCCGATCGGCAAGACGATCAAAATCAACGACCGGCCGTACCAGATCACCGGCGTGCTCGCGGAAAAAGGCTCGTCGTTCGGGCAGAGCCAGGATGATCTGCTGCTGGTTCCGATCACGCGCTATTTCAACGACTTCGGTTCCGTCAACCGCACGGTCAACATCGCGACGCAGTCGACGTCACAGGCGACGTACAACCAGACGCTCGACAAAGCGATCGGCGCGATGCGTATCGCGCGCGGCCTGAAGCTCGGGCAGGAAGACGACTTCGAGATCTATTCGAACGACACGCTGGTCTCCGCATTCGCGCAGGTTGCCGGAACCATTCGCATCGGAGCGTTCGTCGTCAGCGCGATCGCGCTCCTGGCCGCGGGCATCGGGATCATGAACATCATGCTCGTCAGCGTGACGGAACGGACGCGCGAGATCGGCGTGCGCAAAGCCATCGGCGCGCGCCGCGATGACATCATCAAACAATTTCTGTTCGAGGCCGTTTTTCTGTCGGAGATCGGCGGCCTCGCCGGGATTCTGTTCGGGGTGGCCGGCGGAAATGGCGTCGCTGTCTGGTTCGACATCGCCATGGTCTTCCCGTGGGGATGGGCGCTTACCGGCCTCATCGTTTGCTCGATCATCGGCATCGGCTTCGGATGGTACCCGGCGCGAAAAGCGGCGACACTCGATCCCATCGAAGCGCTGCGCTACGAGTGAATCTCGGCATTGAATTCGCTCTGGATCGCTGCAGCATGCGTTCCCTTTTTCTCACGCTCACGATCGCGCTCTCGGCGACCACACTCGCCGCCCAGAACTGGCGGTACGAGCTCAACATGGTCGACAAGGATCTGCGCACGCAGCACTACGCGCACGCGCGAAAGTGGTCGATCAAAGTCATCAACAGCATGTGCGATCACCTCGGCACCGGCCCCGATGCGATGTACTCGCTCGCCACGGCAGTGGCCTATCGCGCGATGGCCGAGGCAGGGCTGCAGAAATTTGATGATGCCGATTGGTACTCCCATGTCGCATTCGCGCTCTATCCAAAGCTCTCCGAGAACGATTGGAGAGCGTACGGCGGAGTGGGCGAGTGGCTCACTGCAGAAAAACATCAAAGTGAAGCGCGGGTCGCGGGCGCGGAGACGCCGCCGGTGCCGACGCGAAAGGACGATCCCGAATGTCCGCTCAGTGCGGTTCAGGGCGGATATTTTCAGTCGGTGACGGTTGGTGTCGTCGTTGACGAAAACGGCGCAGTGAAATGCCCGATGCTCGTCTCACCGACGAACGCGCCGACGCTGGTGTACGCAGCTTTCGAATCGTTGAAAAATTTTCAATTCCAGCCGGGCACACCGTCGAAGTACCAGGTGACGGTCGATTTCAAACCGCCGAAGTCGTGAGTGATACCGTATCAGGGTGGCTTGGATTCCCGAAGAGGACCGCCTCGCCGCGATTGAGCGGCGCCTCGCGCTGATTGAGCAGCGGCTGGGCATCACTCTTCCGCCTTCCGCCCCACCGCCCACCGGCTACCCGCCACCCGCCACCCGCCCGAAGCCAAAAGCCAATGTCGAGTCGCTCATCGGCGCGCATTGGCTGAATCGCGTTGGGATCGCGGCGCTGCTGGTCGGCGCGGCATTTTTTCTGAAGTACGCATTCGAGAATGAGTGGATCGGTCCGGCCGCACGCGTGGGCATTGGCATCGCGTGCGGCATCGCGCTGCTGATTTGGAGCGATCGCTTCCACAAGCGAGGGCACATCCTTTTTGCGCATTCGCTGGAAGTCGTCGCAGTCGGCGTTTTGTATCTGTCGATCTGGGCAGCGTCGCAAACGTATACGCTGATCTCGAACGGCATCGCCTTCGGGGCAATGACCATCGTCTCGATCGCGCTCGTTGCGCTGGCGATTGGACATCAATCGGAATTCCTCGCCGGCCTGGCTCTGACCGGCGGCTTTCTCACCCCCGTGTTGTTGTCGACCGGGCAGAATCGCGAGGTAGCGCTCTTCACGTACATCGTGCTTCTCGACATCGCCGCGCTCGTGCTGGTGTCGCTCTATCCATGGGTGCGCGCGCTGCTGGTCGCGTTTTTCGGAACGCTTTTTCTGTACATCGGGTGGTATTCGAGCTTCTACAGCAGCGCGCAGATGCCGCGAACGATTGGATTTGCAACGCTCTTTCTTCTGCTGTTCGCGGTCGTGCCGCTGCTGCGGCGTTGGCGTGATGGCGCCGCTGCGACGGCAGTGCTGCTGATCCTGCCATTCGCGAACGCCTTCATTTATTTCGCGGAAGTGAGCTGGATCGTGCAGGATTCGATGCGCCTGGCGAAGTATGCGGTTGCGCTCTCAGGATTCTTTTTGATGGTGTCGTTGGCGCTGCGATTTCGCGGCGATCAAAATCTCTTCTCCGCGCACCTGGCGATCGCTCTCGGCTTCGTCACGATTGCCATCCCGCTGCAGTTTCACGCAATCTGGATCAGCATCGGATGGCTCGCGGAGGCAGCGGCGTTGCTGCTGCTGTCGCGAGTCCTCACCGGCGATGCCGCGCAAGCATTCCGCATCCTCGGCTCCTTCGCGCTCGGCGCCGCGGTGTTTCGGATGTTCTTCATCGAGCGATTTCACCCGCAGCATTTCCTGCTGAACATGCGCGCGCTGACCTACGCGATTGCGGTGGCCATTTTCGCCGGCATCGCCATCGCGAGCGAGCGCTTCCGCAAATTCGCGACTGCGTCGTTGCACACGCTCGCATTGATCGCGCTGACGGCGGAGGTCAACGATTTCGTGCAGGCGAGCAAAGCCGCGCGCGACTTCGCCTGGTCTGCGTTGTGGATGACGTACGGTGCGGCGCTGATGGTTGCCGGCTTCCGGCATCGGAGCTCATTCCTGCGATGGCTGGCGCTGATCCTGATCGGCCTCACCGTCGCGAAAGTTTTTCTGTACGACCTCTCGGCGCTCGAGCGCATTTACCGCGTCCTGTCATTCATCGCCCTCGGCATCCTTCTGCTGGCAATCTCGTTCGCCTATCAGAAAAAACGGATCGCTGTGCCCGAGGGCAATGAGTAGGGCACGGTTGCGCCGTGCCGAATCCCGGGGATTCGGCAGGCCGCAGGCCTGCCCTACTTTTTCCCAATCGTCTTCGCCAGATACGCTTTGATGTGCTCGTGAGTCGCCGGCGCGGCCCACAGCGCATCGATTTCATCCGCGGAGGCCCGCGCGACTTCTGCGGCGTCGCGCAGGAACGGCTCGCGAATCTGACGCTTGGTCAGGCGGAAGGTGTCGGGAGTGATGCCCGCCAACTGATGCGCGACTTCTTTCGCGCGAAGGAGAAGATTTTCCGCACTCACCGGCTCATCGATGATGCCCATCGTTTTCGCCTCGTCCGTTTCCACGATACGCGCGAAGTAGAGCATCGTCTGCAAATGCTGGCGCGGCACGGCGAAGCGAACGATTTCCAGCGCCAGAGGAGGAAACGGAACGCCGACCAGCGCCTCCGGGACGCCGATGCGTCCGCCGGACATGAGGCGGTAGTCGCATGCGAAGGCGATGATCGCGCCACCGGCGATCGCGTGGCCGTTCATCGCTGCGATCGCCGGCTTCGGAAAAAGAAAGACCGCGCGCAGCATCGCGTCGAGCGCTTCGACGAAGTCCTGCACGTATTTGCTTCCGCTGTTCACGAGCCGCGGCAGGTCGACGCCCGCGGAGAAGATCGAGCCCGTTCCCGTGATGATGATGCCGCGAATGTCGCTCGCCTCCGCCGCCGCTTCGAACTCCCGCCGCAGTGCGCTGCAGAGCTCGAGATCGAGCGCGCTCGCTTTTCCGTGGGCGAGGCGCAGGGTGATGATGCCGTCGGCGAGATCACGCTCCATCATGCGCCGCGGATCATACAATTACGCCATGCGCCCGTTTGTCTTCGCGTTTTTACTGGCAACTTCTGCGCTCGCTGCCGACGAGCACGACCTCATCGTGAAGAATTTTCGATTTCACGACGGCGCGACCATGGCCGAAGTGCGGATTCATTACGTGACGGTCGGGGTGCGCGCATACGGACGATCTCCTGTATGCGCTGGAGGCATCGCGCGACTACGACCCCTCTCCGAATCTCGAGAAGATCAAGGCGCTGCTGCTGGCGATCAAGTCCGCGGACGATTTCAACAATCCGCCGGAGCTTGCGGTCATGGAGAAACTAATTCTTTCAATAGCCGATGCGTCTCCGGCGTGTCGTACTGTCCCGCTCCAGGGCCATCTTCGACGAGGTAGCGGGTGGCGTCGAGGTGGAAACCGTCGACGCCTTGTGTAGGGCCGCCGCCCCCGGCGGCCGCCGAGGGCGGCGGCCCTACAAGCCATTCGCGCTATCGCGCGCGTACCGCACGGGCGCTACGTGCTCATTCCCACCAGCGAGCAGACGCACGGTCGCGGCACGCATACGTGGCCGGAGGTGTGGGGAAGTGAGCTCGCGAGGTTTTTAGCAGCGCTGCCCCACTGACATACAATGCGCAAACGCACAGAGTGCAATGATGACGAGCCCGGCGGTGTCGGCGCGCAGCGATATCGCTACCGAAAAGGCGGCGCGGGCGCTCTACGCGCTGCTCGACCTGTCGAAAGCTCTCGGCTCGGAGTTCAATCTCGACAAATTGGTCGAGATCATCGCTGAGAAAGGGTCGGCAGTCGTCGAGGCGGAGACGATGCGCGTCGTCTTCGATGAGCATGAATCCACCGATCTGACGAATTGCGGCGGCATCGTTCGCGTTCCGATCCTCAACTCCCACGGCAAAGTTCTCGGCGTGCTGGAGGCCGGCAAGAGGTCGGGATTCGACGCGCATGACGAGTCGCTCATGTGTGCGCTCGCGGCGCATGTGGCTGTGGCGATCGAGCGCGCTCGCTTGACCGAGCTGTACCTCGACCAACAACGCGATGAGCAGTCGTTGCGTCTCGCCAGCGAGATTCAGATGCGCATGCTTCCGACCGGCACCGTTGCCCTACCGGACGATTCGCCGTTCGCCATTCATGCCTTCATTCGGCCGGCGCGGCAGATCGGCGGCGATCTCTACGATTTCTTCTGGAACGACGAAAGCCTCACGTTCTGCATCGGCGACGTCACGGGCAAAGGTGTCGGCGCCGCGCTCGTCATGGCGATGACCAAAACGCTGTTTCGGGCGTATGCCGCATTTCAATACGATCCGGCGCGGCTGATGTCCGCGGTCAACGCACGGCTGAACGAGGAGACTGACCCGTCGATGTTCGTCACCGCGTTTTGCGGAATCCTCAATCTGAGGACTGGCCGGCTGCTCTACAGCAACGCCGGACACGAGCCGCCGTTGATCGTGCGCGCGGGAAAAGCCGTCGACCGGCTCGTATCGAAATCAGGCGTGCCGCTTGGCGCGATCCGCAGCTTCAAATACGTCGTCGAGAAAACGGTTCTCGCGCCGGGCGACGCCGTACTCCTGTTCACCGATGGAGTGACCGAGGCGTCCAATCGTGCCGAAGAGCTGTTTTCGTTCCATCGGCTGCGCGATGTGGTCGAACGCCATGCCGGATCGGAACCGTCAACCATCGTGCAGGAGGTTGTCGACAGCGTCGATCACTTCGCCGACGGGACTCCGCAATCGGACGACATCGCGATGGTGTGCGTTCAGTTTCGAGGAGTACCGGAGATGTCGGCCGTTTTTCGACGAGACATCAGCGAGCTGGGGAACGTGTTCGATCTGGTCCGCAGGTTCTTCGCGGTCTCGCACGTCGACGACGCTTCGCGTTACCCTGTGGAGCTGGCCGCAGAAGAAATATTCACGAATTTCGTTCATCATAATGTTGACGGCGAGGACAAGATCGAAGTGCGGCTGCGCCTGGAGGACGACGAGCTCTCACTCGGCATGACCGACTTCGGCGCGCCGGCGTTCGACATGAAGCACGATGCGCCACTGCCGGACGTGAGCCAGCCTCTCGAAGAACGCAAACCGGGAGGGCTCGGTGTCTTCCTGGTGAAGACGATGATGGATCGAGTGGAGTACAAACACGAAGACGGAAACGGCACTGTCACTCTTTACAAACGGGTGAGATGAATGTTGGAGATCCGCGAAGGCAGCAATCACGATCTGATCCTCACCGGGCGCTTCGACGCGTCGCAGGTGGAGAAGGCTCGCGGCGTTTTTCTGTCGCTCACGGAGGGGAAGACCGTCGATTTTTCCGGCCTCGATTACATCTCCAGCGCCGGCCTGGGCGTTCTCCTCGCGGCGCAGAAACGGTTGTCGCAACGGGGGCAGTCGCTGCGTCTGGTCAACGTCAATCACCACATCCGCGACGTGTTTCGCTTTTCGGGCTTTGACCAGATTTTCGAGATTGCCTGATGTCCTATTCCAACTTTTCGGCGAGCGAGTTGTATTTGATGAAAGAGGAAGACGTGGACCGGATAGCAGTCGAACGCTGCCTGGAGGGTGATCTTGACGCGTTCGGCACACTGATCGAGCGGTATCAGCGGCCGGTGTTCAACACCGTGCTGCACATGGTCGGTGACGCCGAGGATGCGAGGGAAGTCTGCCAGCAGGCGTTCATGAAGGCCTTTCAACACCTGGCGAGCTACGACCGGGAGCGGAAGTTCTTCAGTTGGATGTACCGGGTTGCGGTGAACGAGTCCATCAACTTCCTCAAGTCCAGGCGTCCTCACGAGTCGCTCGATGAGACGCTGCAGCATCCGCGCGCGAATCCCGCCGTGGAATTCGAAGAGCTCGAAGAGTGGAAGCATCTGCACGAGGCAATCCTGGAGCTCGAGCCGAACTACCGCGCCGTGGTGATCCTTCGCCATTTCGTGCACTTCACGTACGAGGAGATTGCCGAGATTCTGAAATTGCCGGAGAAAACCGTGAAGTCGCGTCTCTTCACCGCGCGACAACTGCTTCGAGAGGCGCTGGAGGCAAAGGGCCATGTCCATTAGCGACGAGGATCTGGTCCGCCAGCTCGAGTCGGTGCCTCTCGTGGAGAGTCCCGATTTTCGCGAGCCGGTGTTGCGGCAGCTACGAGTGGAGGACAGCGGCCCTCCGCTGTCCGGACAGCCGAGGGCGGCTGTCCTCCATTTCAAACCTCGCCTCTACTTCGGGCTCGCGTGGGCGGCGGCCGTCGCATTGGTCCTCGGTGTCGCTTTGCAGCGAGCGTTCGAACAACCGCGACCCGAGAACGCGGCGGCGACCATTGCGCCTGCTGACCTGACCGTCCATCGAATCGGCGACCGCTGGGCCGTTCAGGCGAACGTCAAAGGCGAGATCCAGTGGGATCGCGCGAAGCTTTCGAAAGTCGACACTTTGCCCGATGGCACTGTGATTCTCCGCCGCAACCCAGGTGCGTCGGGGCCCGCAGAAATCCGGCTTCGCGTTGCAGGGAGAGAGGTCCTGAAAATGTCCATTGTGGTCGACTGACCAACTTGATGGCCCGGCGGCTGGTATAGCAGTCAAAAGTTAAAAGGAGGTTCTCATGAGCAGTCCAAATCGAACCAGGCTTCTTCTCGGTTTCAGCGCGGTCGTCGCGGTCCTTATCGTGGCGATCCTGCTTTGGCCCGCGAACGTGCGGAAGGAAGACGCGGCCGGCGCGATCGGCGCGGTGCAGAAACATCGCGCGCCTCAGATCACGCAGCAGGACGTGGTCCTCGGCAATGAGTCGGTGAAGCATCAGCAGAAGGTGCTCTACACCGATTTTCTCGCGGACGCGGCGAAGCTGCGCGCGATGGCAGCGTCGCGCGACGTCGCGGCGGCGCGCGTTTTTTCACGCGAGGTTCAGAACCGCTATTTCACCGAAGCGCGCGCGGCGCTTGCCGAAGCCGAGGTGGCCAGCCGCACGTCCGCGTCGCAGGCGGAGCTGCAGTCCGAGATTCAGGATCTAAACTCCCGACTCTCGAATCGCAGCGAGCTTTCGGAAGCCGACATGCAGAGCTTGAATAGCAGGCTTGCGCATATCTCGGAGCTCGCTCAGCAAGAGAGCGCGATGTCCCGACTGCAGGAGGCCGACAGCGAGGTGGCGAATCTCGCGAGCCGTCTCTCGAGCATGAACCTGGACAACGAGGCGCAGGCGGCGTCGAAGACGCTCGCCGACGCTGAAGCGCTCCTCAGCCGTTCCTCTGCGAACATCTCCCTTGCCGACGAAGTCCAGTACCTCGGCATGATGGAGATGGAGTCACGCGTTCTGGCCGAATCAGATGCGGCGGCATTGTCCAGCCGCCTGAGTGAGGCCGCCGAGCAGCTCGCGGCGCGTGCGCAGAAGAACATCGACGAAGCCGCTGCGCTACAGTCGGAGATGGCCTCGCGCCTCAACAGCATGGATGAATCGCTCGAGCGCGCAAGCCGCGTCCTCGGCAGCCGCGCCGGCATGGCCGGA
>WNGA01008079.1_pt1 | contig 14481 bp, 10 predicted proteins | sample 5400061 | NCBI WGS metagenome assembly WNGA01 (sample SAMN13153366, study PRJNA577476) | soil metagenome | isolation source: 100 cm soil or saprolite under grassland replicate 2 | place: USA:California | collected 2016-06-15 | reverse complement strand
CCGATAATCTCCACAATGCAGCGCCCGCCGCTTTCGCGGAACGCCGTCTCCAGCGTGTCCATGAGGCGCGTACGGTCGTCCTCGCGGAGCACGAGACGGTCCAACACGACCTCTAGCTCGCCGCAACCTTTGAGCAGGCGTGCGATCTCCGATGCGGTCTCCGCCGTCACATCCACAATCTCGTCACGAACCCGGAGCCTGAAGAAGCCGCGGCGCACCAAATCTTGGACGAGTGCGGCTAGATCCTGGTCGGCGTTGACACCAACGGGAAACAGCACGATGGCGCGAGACTGGCCATGCTCTTGGAGCAGGATCTCGGCCACATCTCCTGGATGGTAGGCGCACGCTTCGGTGCCGCAGGCGGGGCAGACCGGGCGGCCGATTTTCGCGAACAGGAGCCGGAGCAGATCGGCGATCTCAGTGGTCGTCCCGACCGTGGAGCGCGCGGTGCGGACGGGGTTCTTCTGCTCAATCGCGATGGCCGGCCGGATGTGCTCGAGCCGGTCCACGTCGGGGCGGTCGAGTTTTTCCAGGAACATTCGCGCGTAGGTGGACAGGGACTCGATGTACCGCCACTGGCCTTCGGCGAAGATCGTGTCGAAGGCCAGCGAGGATTTCCCGGAGCCGGACACGCCGGTAATGACGGTGACCTGATCGTGCGGGATCTGCAGGGAGATGTTCTTGAGGTTGTTCTGCCGCGCGCCGGTGATGATGAGTTCGTGCTGGGTGGCCATAGGCTGACTGTAGGTCGCAGATATCACACGCGTAGGACCGTGCTCTCTAAGGTCCCGCCGTGCGGCCTGTCAGGTATTTCCCGCGCGTCAATTGCGAGATTCGCCTGATAGCGCCCACGTGAACACTGTCTAAAATAGTGGCAGAATAGCGCATCCATAAAAAAGCATGCTGGACTCAGCGGGTAACCATAGGAAGAATATGACAATTCTGTCATCATATCACATCAAGCCTTTCGCGCCCGGCTAGCGGTTTCGCATGGTTTTGCCCTGACAAGCAATAACATATCCGGCCAGCTACGACTTTTCTATTGATGCGCTGTTAGGTATTCCAATACGATGCGATGCTTTTTCAACCTCCGGACCCCCGCCTCCTGAAAGGAGGAGAGTCCTTGTTCGTACGCTTCTGGGGAACCCGCGGGTCCATCGCCGTGCCGGGGGAGCGGACCGCCAAGTATGGCGGGAACACCGCGTGCGTGGAAGTCCGGACCGATGACGGCACGATCATCGTCCTAGACTGCGGGACTGGCGCCCGGGAGCTGGGCCATCACCTCCTGCAGTCCGCGCCCCAGCCCCTCCGCGTCCACCTTTTCATCGGGCATACCCATTGGGACCACATCCAGGGCTTTCCGTTCTTCGGCCCGGCCTTCCACCCCAACACCGAGCTGAACATCTACGCCCACTCCGGCTTCCATCGCCGCGTGGAGGACGCCATCGCCGGGCAGATGCAGTACTCCTACTTTCCCGTGAGGCTGCACGATCTCCGGAGCCGCATCCATTTCACGGAATTGAATGAAGGGTTTTTCCGCATCGGTGAGGTGCTCGTGCAGACGCAGCACCTGAATCACACTGCGCCGACGCTGGCCTACCGCATCTCCAGTCATGAGACGACGCTGGCCTACGTCACGGACCATGAGCCGTACTGGAAGCCGACGGCCAGGGGGTTCCATCATCCTGGCGATCAGCGGCATGTGGCGTTCCTGGAGGGGGCGGACCTCATCATCCATGACGCCCAATACAGCGATGAGGAGTACGCCGGCAAGATCGGTTGGGGGCACAGCACGGTGGAGTACGCGACCGACGTGGCGTTGGCCGCGGGAAGCAGCCGCCTGGCGCTGTTTCATCACGACCCCGCGCACGACGACGCGACTGTGGCTCGTCTGGAAGCGATCGCGCAAGATCGCGCCGCTGCGCGCGGCCCCGCGCTGGAGGTCTTTGCCGCCGCGGAAGGGCTCGAGCTGCACGTACGCGGCAGTCGGCCGTCCGTGGCGTTGGGCGACGTGACGGCGATCCGGCGTCCGCCGGTCGCGGGCAAGCGCGTGCTCGTGGTCAGCTCCTCTGAGACCGAGATCGCCGCAATCGGTCACCTGCTGGCCGACGACAACCTGGTCCTGCTGCCCACATCAGGCAAGCGGACCGCGCTGGAGTGCGCGCCGGATGTCTCTCCCGACCTGGCCATTATCGACGGACGTCTTTCGGATGGCTTGGGGGTGGAGTTGATTCAGCCGTTGCGCGCGCGCCTGGACCGTCCGGACTTCCCGATCATCCTGCTCACGAATGAGGTGACCTTGCAGAGCGACTTGCGGGTCAGCGGCATGCCACCCACCGATTGCCTGACAAAACCCTTCAGCACACCCATGCTGCGCACGAGGGTGCTGGCCTGGCTGACCCGCGCGCTGCCGCCCGGCAAGGCTCGCTCGGACGAGACTATCAGCCGTGGCATCCCCAAGTCAGCGCCACCCCCGTGCGTGCCCGGCGCCGAAGCGGCGCGGGCTGACGTCGCCACTGCTGCCAGCTACGCTGATACGTTGGCGATGATGCCGCTGTTTCGGTCACTGGTTCGAGAACGATTGCTGCGCCTCGTGTCGCGCGCGTCCGAGCATGTCTTTACGGCGGGCAACGCGGTGATTCGGCAGGGAGAGACGGCCGATTATGTGTTCGTCGTGCTGTCCGGGCTGGTGCGTGTCGTTCAGTCGACGTTCGAAAGTCCGCTCGTGGGGCAGGTGCTCGCCGAGATTGGGTACGGGGAGGTGTTCGGGGAATTGGCCATGCTGACCGACCAGCCGCGCACGGCGACGGTCGTCGCCGTCGAGCACACCCGGTGCCTGGCGCTCGATCCCGACGACTTCATGCAAGTGCTCCAGCGTTCGCCGGATTTGGCGATGGGGTTGTTGCGCGCCCTGGCCTGGAGGCTGACCAACGCCGACCGCCTGCTCGCGCGCTACGCGCCCGACCCGCTGACCGGGCTGCCAGGCCGGCGGGCCTTCCATGACCATTACCAGCGTCTCGCGGCCGGTCCGCGTCGCCGGCAGAGCGGCGTGATCCTGCTGCTGGTGGATGTCGTGCATCTGAGTGAGATCAACGAGCGTTTCGGCTACATGGTCGGCGACGAAGCCTTGCGGGCAGTGGCTGATGCCCTCAGGCGTGCGATCCGCACCACCGACCTGGTCGCCCGCTACGGAGGAGACGAATTCGCCGCGCTTCTGGTGGATGCTGGTCCGGCCAATACCGAGGTGGTCGTGAACCGTGTGCATGACCAGCTCACCGAACTGGCCTTGCGGCGCGGGCTTCCGGTCACGATCCAGTGTGCCATCGGGGTGTCCAGCAGCCAGGATCCTCCGGCGACCGCTGATGAGCTCCTCTGGGAAGCGGACGAGGATATTCGCTGTAAGTAGATTATAGTTAGACCCGCCGAACGCTTTAGATTATTTGACAAAATCGGCCGTGTGACATAGAATCGCATCCGTTTCTGCGACAGGTCACATTTCCTGGCGGCGTGCAGGCAGGGGAGGCGCGGGCTTGGACGAAGGCTTCTTTAGAATCAATCGGTTACCGCCTTACGTGTTCACCGAGGTGCAGGCGCTCAAGCTGGAGGCACGCCGGCGCGGGGAAGACATCATTGACTTCGGGATGGGCAACCCGGATGGGCCGACGCCCCCGCATATCGTAGAGAAGCTCATCGAAGCTGCCAGGAACCCGCGCAACCACCGCTATTCCGCCTCGCGAGGCATCACCAAGCTCCGCCATGCGATCACCGCCTGGTACCAGCGCAACTACGGTGTGGAACACGATCCCGAGACGGAAGCGATCGTCACCATCGGATCCAAGGAAGGATTGGCCCACTTGGCGCTGGCGATGGTGTCGCCGGGTGACGTGGTCTTGACCCCCACGCCCACCTATCCGATCCATCCGTACAGCGTCATCATCGCGGGTGGCGAGGTGCGGGGAATCCCGCTGCGCCAGGACAGCGATTTCTTCGAAGATCTGATGCAGGCCTATCGCCGCACGCTGCCCCGTCCCAAAATGCTGATCCTCAACTTCCCACACAATCCGACCACGGCCGTCGTGGACCTGGCGTTCTTCAAGAAGGTCGTGGCCTTCGCGAAGGAAAATAACGTCTACGTGGTGCACGACCTGGCTTATGCGGACATCGTTTTCGATGGGTACAAGGCCCCGAGCTTTCTCCAGGCCCCCGGCGCCAAGGACGTGGGCGTGGAGTTCTTCACCGTGTCCAAGAGCTACAACATGCCGGGCTGGCGGGTGGGGTTCTGTGTGGGCAACCCCAAGATGATCGGAGCCCTCCAGAAAATCAAGAGCTACCTCGATTACGGCATCTTCCAGCCGATCCAGATCGCCGCCATCATCGCGCTGAACGGACCCCAGGACTGCGTCAAGGAAACCGTGAAGCTCTATCGGGACCGGCGCGATGTCTTGGTCGACGGACTGAACCGCGTCGGATGGAAGGTCGAAAAGCCCCTGGCGACCATGTTCGTCTGGGCCCGCATCCCCGACGCGTACCGCGCCATGGGATCACTGGAATTCTCCAAGCTGCTCCTGCACGAAGCCAAGGTCGCGGTGTCGCCGGGCATCGGGTTCGGCGAGTACGGCGACGAGCACGTCCGCTTCGGTCTTGTCGAAAACGAGCACCGCACGCGACAGGCGATCCGCGGCATCAAGAAGGCGCTCAAACTCTCCGGTGGGGAAGAATAGGGCCGACTCCGTGAAAGACCGTATCGCAGTCGGCTTGATCGGGTTCGGCACCGTCGGGACCGGGGTTGTCAAGGTCCTCACGACCAATGCAGGCGTGATCCGGCAGCGCCTCGGCGTGCCGCTTGCGTTGGTGAAGGTCGCGGACCTCGACCTCACGACCGACCGCGGCATCACGCTACCGCCCGGGATTCTCACCGCGAACGCCCGCGAGGTCATCAACGATCCCGCGATCGACATCGTCATCGAGCTGATCGGCGGCTACGATCCAGCCAAGCGGTTTCTGCTCGAGGCGATGGCCCACGGCAAGCACGTCGTCACCGCCAACAAGGCGCTGCTGGCGGTCCACGGGGAAGAGCTCTTTGAAGCGGCGACCCGGGCTGGCGTGGACATCGGCTTTGAAGCGAGCGTCTGCGGCGGCGTTCCCGTCTTGCGGGCCCTGACCGAAGGGCTGGCGGCCAACCGGTTACTGTCCCTCTACGGAATCGTCAATGGGACGTCGAACTACATCCTGACCAAGATGACCGAAGCCGGTCGCCCGTTCGACGAAGTCCTGAAGGAAGCGCAGAAGGCGGGCTACGCGGAAGCCGATCCGACATTCGACGTACAGGGCATCGACGCCGCCCACAAGCTGGCGATCCTGATGAACCTCGCCTTCGGGACGCCGGTGAACTTCAAGGACGTGTACGTCGAAGGCATCACCAGCATCGCGCCGCTGGACATCGCCTACGCGACCGAGTTCGGCTACACGATCAAACTGCTGGCGATCTCCAAGATGCATGAGAGCGGGTCTGGCGGCCGGGCCGGAGCCGAGGTCGAAGCACGCGTCCATCCCACCATGATCGCGTCGGATTCGCCGATCGCGCGCGTCGACGGGGTCTACAACGCGATCCAAGTGACGGGGGACGCCGTGGGAGACATCATGCTCTACGGCAAGGGAGCGGGAAGCTTCCCGACCGCGAGCGCCGTGGTGAGCGACGTCATCGACATCGCCCGCAACATTCTCAAGGGGACGGTGCGGCGCGTGCCGCCGTGCGCCTTCCAGCCAGACCAGCGGCGGCCGCTGCGCATCCGCCCGATCGCGGAGATCAGCAGCCTCTACTACCTGCGGTTCATGGTGCTGGACCGGCCCGGGGTCCTTTCGCAGCTGTCCGGCATCCTGGGCAAGCACGACATCAGCATTTCCTCCGTCCTGCAGCGCGGCCGCAAAGAGGGGCAGACCGTGCCGGTGGTGCTCACGACCCACACGGCCGTCGAGCGCAACGTGCAAGCGGCGCTGCGCGAGATCGCCGCGTTTCCGTTTGTTTCCGCTCCGACCACGCTGATCCGGATCGAAGGTGAGGACCGGTGACATGGGTGCCTGGCGTGGAGTCATCGAGGAGTATCGGCCCTACCTGCCGGTGTCCGCGTCCACCCCGGTCGTGACGCTGGGAGAAGGGAACACACCGCTGGTGCGGGCAGCGCGCCTCGCCGAAGCGATCGCGCCCCGACTCGAGCTCCACCTCAAGTTCGAAGGCGCCAACCCGACCGGCTCCTTCAAGGACCGGGGCATGACCCTGGCCATCTCTAAGGCGGTGGAGGAGGGCGCGCGGGCGGTGATCTGTGCCTCCACCGGCAACACCTCGGCGTCGGCGGCCGCCTACGGGGGGCGGGCCGGGCTCCAGGTCTTCGTACTGATCCCCGAAGGGAAGATCGCGCTGGGCAAGCTCGCCCAGGCGATGATGCACCGGGCGACGGTCCTGCAGGTCGAAGGAAACTTCGATCAGGCCCTGTCGATCGTGAAGGAGATCTCGACCAAGTACGGGATCATCCTCGTGAACTCGGTCAACCCGTACCGGCTGGAGGGGCAGAAGACGGCGGCGTTCGAGGTATGCGACCAACTGGGCGACGCGCCGGCCTACCATTTTCTCCCGGTGGGGAATGCGGGCAACATCACGGCCTATTGGAAGGGTTACCAGGAATACTTTCGCAACGGCAAGTGCACCAGGCTGCCGCGGATGATGGGATTTCAGGCCGCGGGGGCCGCGCCCATCGTGCTGGGGCACGTCGTGGAGAAGCCCAAGACGATTGCCACGGCAATCCGCATCGGCAATCCAGCCAGTTGGGTCCCGGCGGTGCGTGCAATGCAGGAGTCGAACGGCAAGATCGATCTGGTGACGGACGATGAAATCGTGGAGGCCTACCGCATGGTCGCGGCGCTGGAGGGCATCTTCTGCGAGCCCGCCTCCGCGGCCTCGGTGGCCGGCGTGATCAAGATGCAGAAGGCGGGGCTGTTCAAGGACGGCGATTCGGCTGTGTGCACACTGACGGGACACGGGCTCAAGGACGTGGACATCGCGATTTCGGTGTCGCAGAAGCCGGCCACCATTCAGGCCAACATGGAAGACGTCGTGAGGGTCTTGGGCTACTGACCATTGCGCGGGGGAGGGCGCACTTGGTTCGCATGAAATATGTGATCCTGCTGGGGGACGGGATGGGCGACCATCCTCTGGCGGAACTCGGACGGCGCACGCCGCTACAGGCGGCCAAGACCCCCAACTTGGATTTCCTGGCCCGGAACGGGGAGCTCGGGCTGGTGAAGACGACGCCGGACGGATTCTATCCGGGCAGCGACGTGACGCAATTGGCGATCCTGGGCTACGACCCCAGGAAGTACTACACAGGCCTTGCGCCGCTGGAAGCGGCCGGCCTCGGCGTCACGCTGAGTCCCGACGACGTCGCCTACCGGTGCAACCTGGTGACACTGCGGGCGGACACCGGCGGCTATGACGTGAAGAAGCTGGGGCCCCATGCCGTGATGGAGGACTACAGCGCCGGGGAGATTGATTCGCTCGAGGCGAAGGAGTTGATCTACGACGTCAACGAGCAACTGGGCACCGAAGTCGTGCAGTTCTATCCCGGCGTGTCGTACCGGAATCTCATGGTCTGGGCCGAGGGTAAGCACCGCGTGGCGCTGACCCCGCCCCAGGACATCGTCGGTCAGCCGGTGGGCGAGTACCTGCCGAAAGGCGAAGGCGAGAAGGTCCTGCGGACCTTGATGGAGGAGGCCCTGGCGATCCTGCGCGGACATCAGTTCAATCAGGAGCGGGTCGAGGCGGGCAAGCGCCCCGCGAACGCCATCTGGCTGTGGGGGCACGGCAAGGCACCGAAGCTGCCGAAGCTGACCGAGCGGTACAACCTCTCCGCGGCCATGATCTCGGCGCTGGACCTGCCGCGGGGCCTGGGCCTCGCCTGCGGCTTCGAGGTGGTGAAGGTGCCCGGCGCCCCGGGAGCCTTGGACACCGACTATCGCGGGAAGGCCGAGTGCGCGCTCAAGGAGCTGGAGAAGCGTGACCTGGTCTACGTGCATCTGGAGGCGACGGATGACGCGAGCCACCGGGGGGATGTGCAGGCCAAGATGAAGGCCATCGAGTCGTTCGACGAACACACGGTCGGTCACTTGCTGAAGGAACTGCCGAAGCGGGGCCCGCATCGCGTGCTGGCGGTCTGCAATCACGCGACGCCGGTCGCGCTCAGACGCCATACGAACGACCCCGTGCCGTTCGCCCTCTACGAAGGACCCACGACCCGTGACCGGGCCGATGCACGGCGGGGCTTTAACGAGGCGGACGCCCAGGCGGCGAAGGTGGTCTTGGCGGACGCGACGAAGCTGATCGGAAAGTTGCTTGGCAGATAAATGGCATTAGTCATTCAGAAATTCGGCGGGACCTCGGTCGCGAACATCGACCGGATTAAGCACGTGGCGGGTCTTATCGCCAAGACCCGGCAGGCGGGCGACACTGTCGTCGTGGTGGTCTCAGCCATGAGCGGCGAGACGGATCGTCTGGTCAAGCTCGCGCACGCGATCACCGAGTTCCCCGACGAGCGGGAGATGGACATGCTGCTCTCCACCGGGGAGCGTGTGGTGATCGCCCTGATGGCGATGTCGTTGCGCGCGATGGGCTTCGACGCCCGCTCCTTCACGGGTCGCCAGGTGGGCATCATCACCGACAGCACGCATACGAAGGCGAGGATCGAGCGGATCGTGGCCGATCGGATCCAGGCCGCGCTCGACAAGGGCATCATTCCCGTCGTGGCGGGCTTTCAGGGGATCAGCGAGCAGGATGACGTCACGACGCTGGGGCGGGGCGGATCGGATCTCACGGCGGTGGCGCTGGCCGCGGCCCTCAAAGCGGACCGCTGCCTGATCCATACCGACGTGGACGGCGTGTACACGGCGGACCCGAACCTGGTCCCGTCGGCGCGCAGGCTGGCGAAGGTCTCCTACGAGGAGATGCTGGAGCTGGCGAGCCTGGGCGCGAAGGTGCTGCAGAGCCGGTCGGTCGAATTCGCCGCCAAGTACGGGATACCGGTGGTGGTCAAGTCCACGTTCGTCGAGGGGAGCGGGACGCTGGTAACGAAGGAGGATCGGGACATGGAGCAAGTCGTGGTGTCCGGCGTGACGGGCGACCGCAACCAGGCCAAGGTCACGTTCATTGGAGTGCCGGACCGGCCGGGGATCGCCGCCCGCATCTTCGGGCCGCTCGGGCAGGCCAATATCCTGGTGGATATGATCATCCAGAACGTGGGCCAGGGCGATCTGACCGACCTGTCGTTCACCATCCCGCGGGCTGACGTGCACAAGGCAGTGGACCTGTCGAACCGCATCGCGAAGGATATCGGGGCACGGAGCGTGGAGGTGAAGGATCAGATCGCCAAGGTCTCGCTGGTGGGGGTGGGCATGCGGTCCCACTCCGGCGTGGCCGCGCGGATGTTCGAGACCCTCGCCCGCGAACGGATCAACATCATGATGATCAGCACGTCGGAGATCAAGATCTCCTGCGTGATCGAGGAGAAGTACTTAGACTTAGCGATCCGGGCCCTGCACGAGGCCTTTGGACCGGGGAAAGGGTGAGATGAAAGCGGACGACGCGCGCCCAGTCGAAATCTACGACACCACCCTGCGCGACGGCGCGCAGGCCGAGGACGTCTCGTTCTCGGCCGAGGACAAGGTCATGGTCGCCCAGAAGCTGGACGAACTGGGCGCCCACTTCATCGAAGGCGGGTGGCCCGGGGCCAATCCGAAGGACATCGACTTCTTCCGCATGATCAAGACCGTGCCGCTCAAGCAGGCCAAGGTCGTGGCTTTCGGCTCGACGCGGCGGGCAACCAACCCGGTGCATGCCGATCCCACCTTGAAGGCCATCCTTGATGCGGACACCCGGTATGTGACCCTGTTCGGCAAGAGCTGGACCCTGCACGTGACGGACGCGCTCGGCGTCTCGCTGAAGAAGAACCTCGAGCTGATCGAGGATTCCATCGCGTATTTGAAGGGCAAGGGGCGGCAGGTGTTCTATGACGCCGAGCACTTCTTCGACGGCTACAAGGCCGATCCGGACTACGCCCTGCAAACCCTCCTGAAGGCCCAGGCGGCCGGCGCCGAGCGGCTCATCCTCTGCGACACAAACGGCGGGACGATGCCGTGGGAGGTCAAGCGGATCGTCGCAGCAATCGCCCGCGAAGTCCGCGTGCCGCTCGGCATCCATGCCCACAACGATGCGGAGATGGCGGTCGCCAACTCGCTGATCGCGATCCAGGAGGGCGTGCTCCAGGTGCAGGGCACGATCAACGGGATCGGCGAGCGGTGCGGGAACGCCAACCTCTCCTCGATGATCCCGAATCTGCACTTCAAGATGAAGATGCCGTCGGTGACTCCGGATCAGCTGCGGAACCTCCGCGAGGTGTCCCACTTCGTAGCCGAGATCGCCAACCTGGTCCCGAACAAGCACCAGCCCTACGTGGGCGACTCGGCCTTCGCGCACAAGGGGGGCGTGCACATCGATGCGGTGCGCAAGAACCCGATGACCTACGAGCACATCCGCCCGGAGGCGGTCGGCAACCGCCAGCGAATGCTGATCTCCGACTACGCCGGTAAGAGCAGCCTGTCGGCGAAGGCCGAGGAGTTTCACATCAAGCTGCCCAAGAAAGACCCCAAGGCCCAGGAGCTGCTGGCGACGCTCAAGGACCTGGAGAACCAAGGCTACCAGTTCGAAGGGGCCGAGGGCTCGTTCGAGCTCTTGATGCGCCGGATGCTCGGCAAGCACAAGCCGTCCTTTGAGTTGATGGGGTTCCGCGTGATTGTGGAGAAGCGGCGGGCGGACGAGAACCCGATCTCGGAGGCCACGGTGATGGTCAAGGTCGGCTCCACGGTGGAGCATACCGTGGCCGTGGGTACCGGTCCGGTCAATGCCCTGGATCATGCCATCCGCAAGGCGCTCGAGAAATTCTATCCGCAGTTACGGGAGGTGAAGCTGCTTGACTATAAAGTTCGTGTCTTGGCCGCCAATAAAGGCACGGCCTCGCGGGTCCGCGTGCTTATTGAATCGGGAGACCACAAGGAAAAGTGGGGGACGGTAGGAGTTTCCGAGAACATCATGGAGGCAAGCTGGCAGGCGTTAGCCGACAGCATTGAATACAAGATGGTGAAAGACCGGCGTTCTGCCAAACACACTTCTGCTTGACTTCTGGCGAACGCCTTCGTATCCTGATGATCTCTAAAGGGATTTTGCCCTGTTGGATGAGAGGGGGAGAGGGATGAGGAAAGCAGACCTGGCGACCGAAATCTATGAAAAAGTTGGCGTTTCAAAGAAGGAGGCTGCGGACCTCGTCGAGCTGGTCCTCGATACGATCAAGAGCGTCCTGCAGAAAGGAGAATCTTTTAAAATCGCCGGATTTGGAAATTTTATTGTACGAAGCAAAGGGCCTCGCAAAGGTCGCAATCCGCGGACCGGTGAAGAAATCGGGATTACCCCTCGACGCGTGGTGACCTTCCGACCGAGCCAAATCTTTAAAAAATACGTGAACTAGCCGCCGGCGGTGGCTGTCATGGCGATGGGGACGTCAGCATCCGACCACGGCACAAGCACCGCAGTCGGCGAGAAGCTCTTCTACAAGATCGGCGAAGTGAGCCGGCTGACTGGCCTTCCCGCGTATGTCCTGCGGTTCTGGGAGTCTGAGTTCGGGTTCCTGCGTCCCCAGAAGACCAGGGGCCGGCAGCGGAAGTACACCCCGAAGGACATCGAGACGCTCCTCCAGATCAAACGGATGCGGTACGAGCAGGGGTTCACGCTGGAGGGTTTGAAGCGTCGGTGGCATACACGGGCAGGCATGCAGGAACGGCGGCCTTCGCGCGATACGGTCGAAGTGGTCCGGCGCGTGAAGCACGAAGTCCACGAGATGCTGAAAGTTCTCAGCGATTCGACGTAGGTCGAACCTGGCCCGACAAGTCTGAATGGTTCGGGGCGTAGCGCAGCCCGGTAGCGCACTCGCTTGGGGTGCGAGTGGTCGTGGGTTCAAATCCCGCCGCCCCGACCAACCCTCGCTACTTTTTCATAACCTCGCGTGCTTGACGGTGAGTGCTTCCCGTGATGATCAATCCAGACCACGCCCGATTAAAAATGGTTGAGGAGCAGCTCGTTCCCCGGGGCATCACCGATTCGCGGGTCCTGGAAGCGATGCGAAAGGTCCCCCGGCATCTGTTCCTCGAAGAAGCCCTGGCTGATCGCGCCTACGACGATTCGGCTTTGCCGATCGGCGAGAAGCAGACCATTTCACAGCCGTACATCGTGGCGCTGATGACGCAGGCTCTCGCACTCCGGCCGACCGACAAGGTTTTGGAGATCGGGACGGGGTCCGGCTATCAGACGGCGATCCTGGCCGAGCTGGCGGAGCGGGTCTATTCCATCGAACGGGTGAAGTCGCTTGCCCTTCAGGCGCGCGAGCGGCTTGACCGGATGGGTTACCGGAACGTGGCTATCCGGATCGGGGACGGGACCTACGGGTGGGGAGACGCCGCGCCGTTCGATGCCATCCTGGTGGCGGCCGGGTCTCCGAGCGTACCGCCGTTGCTCGTCGAGCAGTTGCGGGAAGGCGGGCGGCTGGTCATTCCGGTCGGCGACCGCCACGTGCAGCGGCTGCAGGTGGGCGTGAAGCAAGGCGGACAACTGGTCGTCAGCGACTTGGGCGACTGTGTTTTCGTCCCCTTCATCGGGGCCTTCGCATGGAACGCGGACGCATGCTGAAGATCTTCAACACGCTGACCGGCCGGAAGGATCCGTTCGAGCCGCTGGTGCCCGGCCAGGTTCGCATGTACGTGTGCGGCGTGACGGTCTACGACGACAGCCACTTGGGCCATGCCCGTAGCGCCGTCGTCTTCGACGTCATCCGGCGATACCTGGAATACCGCGGCTTCATCGTCACGTTCGTCAAGAACTTCACGGACGTGGACGACAAGATCATCAATCGGGCCCGGGAACTGAGCCTGCCGTGGCAGGCCGTGACAGCCCGGTACATCGACGCCTACTACCGCGATATGGGGCGACTTGGGGTCCGCCCGGCAACGCTGGAACCCAAGGCCACCGAACACATGGAGGAGATCACCCGGCTCATCCGCACCCTTCTTGAGAAAGGCGTCGCGTACCGGGTCAACGGCGATGTCTATTTCGAGGTCCAGAAGTATCCCGCCTACGGGCGGCTCTCCAGGCGCAAGCTCGACGAGCTGCAGGCAGGCGCTCGTGTCGAAGTGGATGAGCGGAAGCGGAGCCCTGTGGACTTTGCGCTGTGGAAGTCCTCCAAGCCCGGTGAGCCGGCGTGGCCGAGTCCATGGGGGCCCGGCCGCCCGGGCTGGCACATCGAATGTTCCGCCATGGCAATGAAGCACCTCGGCGACACGTTCGACATCCACGGGGGCGGCCAGGACCTCATCTTCCCCCACCACGAGAACGAAATCGCCCAGTCCTGCTCGGCAACCGGCAAGGAGTTCGCCCGGTACTGGGTCCACAATGGCTTTGTCACCGTGGACAGCGAGAAGATGTCAAAATCGCTGGGCAACTTCTTCACGGTCCGCGAGATCTTCGAGAAATTCCCCGCGCCGGAGAAAGTGACAGCCGAGGTGGTCTGGTATTTCCTTCTCTCGACGCAGTATGGCAGTCCCATTGATTTCTCAGACCAAGCGCTGCGCCAAGCGAGAGCCGGCCTCAGTAACTTTTACGACCTCTTTCTGCGGTTAGAAGAGATCACGGTGTCGAAGGGGGCCGCCGACGAGGAAGTTGGAAGCGCGCTCAAGGCCGTGGCGGCGGACTTCGAGCGCGCCATGGATGACGACTTCAACACGCCGGCCGCGCTCGCCGCGTTGCAGACGTTTCGAAGCGAGCTCAACACGAAACTCGCGGCCGGTCTCTCTTCGGCAGTTGCGCAGCAGGCGCTCACGGCGATCCGGCGCTATGGCGCGGTGCTGGGGCTCTTCCAGGTGCCCGCGCGGGAGTGGGAGTTCAGGGAGTCTGTCGGGACTGCGCTCGATGATGCGGAGATCGAGCGCCAAATTGCCGAGCGCAACAATGCCCGGCGCAGAAAGGACTTTGCGCGGGCCGATGAGATCAGGAAAGCCCTTGCCGCACAGGGCGTCATACTCGAGGATCGGTCCGACGGCACGACCCGCTGGAAGCGATGAGCCTCGCGGCTTCGACCGACCTGCTCTACGGCGTGCATCCGGTGCTCGAAGCGCTCCGGGCGAAGGACGTGGGGCTCCACCGGATCTACCTGCAAGTGGGCCGTCGTGGTCGCGCGGTCGAGGAGATTCTGCGGCTGGCCAAGGCTCGTCACGTGCCCGTGACCTTCGAGGCGCGCGAGGACCTGGATCGGCGGGCCGGATCCGGACGGCACCAAGGCGCGGTGGGCATCGTCTCGGCGAAGGCCTACCTGTCTCTGGAGGAGCTTCTCGAAACGG
>WNGA01013071.1_pt1 | contig 14486 bp, 10 predicted proteins | sample 5400061 | NCBI WGS metagenome assembly WNGA01 (sample SAMN13153366, study PRJNA577476) | soil metagenome | isolation source: 100 cm soil or saprolite under grassland replicate 2 | place: USA:California | collected 2016-06-15 | reverse complement strand
GGTCCTTCCGGCGCGCCAACTCCTCAAGGACGGCCGTCCAATCCTTCGGGAGGGGGAGCGCTCCGCTCTCGATCCGTTTGCGCGCGCGGCGCAGCGCCTCGTTGAACCGGCGCCGGTCGAAGGGCTTCAACAGATAGTCTACCGCTTCGACGTCGAAGGCCTTGAGCGCATATTCGTCGTGCGCCGTCACGAAGATGATCGCGGCGGGTCCGCCTTCAGGCGTCAGAGCACGTCGAACCCGTCGCCCCCGGGCATCTGCACGTCGCGGGGCCGCCCGTCGGCGCGCGCGCAGGCCCGGTAAGAAGGTGGCCAGGAAGGCCTCGGCGAGGACGATCTGCGCCGAGGTACGTCCTGCCACACCGTACATTTTTGTTGCAGGCGCCCAGAATTAGAGGTTAGGCCAAGTCTGTCGCTACTAAGGCTGCATGACAAATTGCTGTTCGGAGGCCTTCCTATGCCGATGATAGGGTTACCCTGCCATGCCGATCCTCGGGAGACCGCGGACACTTGGAGCGATCGGGATAACGGTGCTCTGTGCGCTCGTGGCCGCGCAGGCCCCAATCCACGACGTGGACCAGCTCGCAAGCGGTGACGAATCAGGAGAGCAACACGGCCCGCCGCACGACCATCCGGCTCTTTCTATCGGCCTACTCAGTGTCTTCGCCGTACTCCTCATCGTAATCGCGGCCTCGTGCATTGGCCGTCGTCAGGCCATCGCGGAGTCTGCAAATCTGCCGCTCCAGACCCGAACGGCTGGCAGTGTACGCTGCGACAACGACGTCGGCCTCTACACCCTCCTCTCGTCTTTTCGGATCTAGTCGCCTCCCTCCATGTACCCGTGGCGGCGCCCGCCAGCGCCGCGGAATTCCCTATTGTTCGAAAGGAGTGAAGGTGTTCCTGCCGCCTCTCAGATGCGCCAAGTTCGTGACCGTAATGGCTCTTACGGGCGCGGCGGCGAGCGCGCAAGTCGGCCCGTTGTCGTTCGACACTGTCATCCGAACAGCCGCAAGAGACCATCCGCTCGTCGAGGGGGCGCGTGCGCGGCTCCTCGCAGCCGAGGCGTCTCGTCGAGCGGCGTCGGCGCTGCCGAACCCGGTAGCGACGTATTCCGTGGAAGACGCTCCATACCCGGGTGGCTCTCAGCCCGAAGGCCTCGATCGCGAGGTCTCCACCTACCTGACGATTCCTCTCGAGTCGCTCTACCAGAGAAAGCCGCGGATCGAGCGGGCTGAGTACGAGATCGCCATCGCGAGAGCCCAGCTCCTCATGACCCGATGGACCGTGATTCGGGACGCCGCCCGAGCATTCGATCGTTTCGTCCTGGCTCGTCTCGCAGTCGAGAACGAGGTGGACGTCCGGAAGGGTTTGGAGTCCCTCGTCGAATTCAACACAGCGCGCGTGCGGGAGGGAGCCATTGCCGAAGCCGAGCTGATCCGAGGACAGATCGAGCTTGCGCGGGCAGGTCTCGGCGAGACGACTGCTCGGGTCGAACTGGCTCACGCCTGGGGGGAGCTACGTCCCTTTGTCCCGAACGACGTTCCGGCGGACCCCACCGCGGTTTCCATTGCGGCAGAGGCCCAGGCGCCTTCGATTGTCGCCGCGCCGCTTCCCTCCTTCTCGGAGCTTTCCGACCGGGCGCGCTCCCGCCAGCCAGAGCTTGCGGCGGCGCGCTCTCGCGTGGAAGCGTTGCGGGCAGAGGAACGGCTTCAGCGAACGCTCACGCTTCGCCAGGTCGGCGCCACTTTCGGCAACAAGCGCGTCGCGGGTCAGAACACCATGATCGCTGGCATAAGCATCCCGCTTCCGATCTTCGACCGGAATCGCGGCGAGATCGCGAGAGCGGCCGCGGAGCGAATCGCATCGGAACGCGAGTTCGAGTGGCTCGACCGCGGGGTCACGAGCAGGCTTCGAGCGGCTTACGACGCTGTGACGATGCTTGACGATCAGTCACGGCACCTCGGTCGAGATCTGATCAGCCGCGCCGAGGAAGCGCGATCCATATCCCTGGCGGCCTATCGCGAAGGAGCGGCGACGCTCCTGCAGGTCATCGACGCCAGCCGCACTCTGGGTGACGTGAGAACGGCGTATTACCGAGCCGTCTTCGCTGCGCGAGAGGCGCGGGTCGCACTCGCCGCAGCCTCGGGTGCCGAACCCGATCACCTCGGACCCGAAGGAGAAGTCCGATGAGCCCGATTGTTGGACGGCGGCGCGGCGGTGCTGCGCTCCTGACCGTGCTGATTCTCGTCTCTGGTTGCTCTCGCAGAGAGAAGGAGCCGACAAAAGAGGCGCCCGATCCCAAGACTTCCGGTGTCGTGACCCTGTCGGCGGCACAGATCCAGCACGGGGGAGTTCGCTGGGCGTCCGTCGCCCAAACGGAAATGACACCGACCGTCGAGCTTCCAGCTCAGCTCGTTCCGAACGAGGACCGCACCGTTCGTCTTTCCGCTTCCGCTCAAGCGCGAATCGCCGAAGTTCGCGTCCGGGTCGGAGATCGCGTCGCCAGAGGACAGACGCTCGTGGTGCTGCACAGCCCCCAAGCGGCGGCCGCCGCAACCGACGTGACAAAGGCATCGGCAGAGGTCGAGGCGCGCCGTGCCGCATACGTGTACGCGAAGACGGCGCGGGAGCGGTCCGAGCGGCTTCTGGCTGCGAAGGCGGCCGCCATCCAGGATCTCCAGCGAAGTCATGCCGACGAGGAGCTGGCGAAATCGGCGCTCGAGCAGGCCCAAGCCGAGCTCGCGCGTGCGCGTGCGGCGGTCACTCAGATGGGCGTCGGCAGCGCCGGGACCATCATCCTTCGCTCGCCGATCTCCGGCATCGTCCTCGCTCGCGACGCGGTCGTCGGTGCGGTTACCGAGCTCGGGGCGAACCTCATGACGGTTACGGATCCGACGTCCCTCTGGTTGGAGGTGTCCGTGTCGGATCGGATCGGGAGCGCGCTCCGACCGGGCCAGACGCTCCAGTTCTCAGTGCCGGCCTATCCGGGGGAGCTTTTCGGCGGTCGCTTACAGGCGGTTGGGGCCGCACTCGATTCCCAAACCCGCACGCTCCCGGTTCGAGCGGCCGTTCCGAATGTCGCTGGAAAGCTTCGGCCCGCCATGTTCGCCACCGTTCTCCTGGGCACTGGGGAATCGATCCGGGCAATCGACGTTCCCGACTCGGCGGTCGTACTCGTAGACGAGAAGCCTGTAGTCTTTGTGAGCCGCCCGTTGGCCGATGGCGGAGCCACGTTCGAGCTTCGCCGAGTCGAGATCGGCATCAAGCGCGGCGGGAGGACCCTGGTCAGCAGCGGCGTCGCGCCGGGAGAGACGATCGTGACGGACGGGGTGTTCGCCATCAAATCGCAGCTCGAACGGTCGAAGCTAGCCGTGGAGGGCTAGCCATGGTCGAGCGACTCATCGCCGCCGCGCTTCGTCACCGTCTTGCGGTCATTGCCGTGGTTGTGGCGCTCATCGCGGGCGGAGCATGGTCCGTCGCGCGCATCAACTTCGACGCGTTCCCAGACCTGACTCCAAATCAGGTGCAAGTCATCACGGTCGCGGCGGGGCTCTCCCCGGCCGAAGTCGAGAGCCTGGTCAGCTACCCAATGGAAACCGCGATGATGGGCCTGCCGCGAACTATCGGAGTTCGGTCGATCTCCAAGGCCGGCCTTTCCGTAGTTACGGTCTCCTATCCGGACGACGTGGACATGCACTTCGCGCGCACCCAGGTGCAGCAGCGTATGCAGGATGCGATTAGCGCTCTTCCCGTTGGACTGCAGCCGACGCTCGGCCCTCCGGCAACACCTATGGGCGAGGTCTTTCAGTACCTCGTCGAGTCGAAGGACCGATCGCTCATGGAGCTTCGCAACATTCAGGAGTACACGATCAAGCCGCTCCTGCGGACCATCCCCGGCGTGGCCGACGTGAACACGTGGGGCGGCATGGTGCAACAGTTTCAGGTTCTCGCGGACCCCAACAAGCTCGCCGGATACGGTCTCACGCTCTCCGATCTCGTCAAGGCCATCGAGGAAAACAACAGCAATTTCGGAGCGGGCTACATCGAGGATCGCGGCGAGCGATTCACTGTCCGGGGGCTCGGCCGGCTCCAAACGATTGCTGACATCGCGGGCGTCGTCGTGCAGACGCGCAACGGAACGCCCGTTTACGTCCGTGATGTCGCCGACGTGGCCCTCGGCCCGATGCCACGAGAAGGAGCAGTCTCGCGCGACGCGGAGGGCGAGACTCTCTCCGGCATGATCGTGATGCTCAAGGGATCCAACGGCAAGGAAGTCGTGACCCAAGTGCAGGACCGTATCGAGAAGGACATCGCGCCGCTGCTCCCCAAAGACATCCGGATCCGAACGTTCTACAACCAGGGCGAGGTCGTCGACCGCACGACGGCAACTGTCTTCCGCAACCTCACGGAAGGGGCGCTCCTGGTGGCCCTCATTCTCTTTCTGTTCTTGCGCAATCTGCGGGCTTCGCTGATTACTGTTTCGGTCATTCCCCTGTCTTTGCTCTTCGGGTTCCTTCTCATGAAGCGATTCGATGTCTCGGCCAATCTCATGAGCCTCGGCGCGCTCGACTTCGGACTGATCGTCGACGCCTCCGTCGTGATGGTCGAGAACTTCGTTCGGCGCCTCGGCAATTCCCCGGATGAGTCCCGGACGAGCGTGATCCAGCAAGCCGCCGTCGAGGTGGGACGTCCGATCATCTTCGGCGTTCTCATCATCGTCGCCGTCTACGTCCCGATCTTCACTCTCCAGGGACTCGAGGGTCGCATGTTCTCGCCGATGGCGTTCACGGTCTGCGTCGCCGTGCTCGGATCTCTCGTTTTGGCGTTGTTCTACGTCCCGACTGTCTCGTCGCTTCTCCTGAGGCATCGCCCGGAGCGCTCTCCGCGGTGGTTTGATCGTATTCGCGATCGCTACCGTCACGACCTCGGTTGGGCGCTGGAGCATCCCGGCGCCGTCGTCGCAGGGGCCCTTCTTCTACTCGTCATTTCCCTCGTCTCGGTACCCTTTCTGGGAACCGAATTCATGCCGAAGCTCGATGAGGGTTCGCTGCTCATCGAGACACGACGGCTGCCGAGCACATCGCTTCCTCAGGGCATGGCCATCGCCAAAGAGGTGGAACGCACCCTGGTGCAGTTCCCCGAGGTCCGCAGCATCGTGACGAAATTGGGCCGGCCCGAGCTCGCCACGGAGACGATGGGGCTCTACGATGGAGACGTTTACGTCCTGCTGAAGCCCAAGAATGAGTGGAGAGTACGGTCTTATGAAGCCGTCATCGCGAAGATGGACGCGGCGCTCCGGGAGATTCCCGGCATCTACTACAACTTCACCGCGCCGATGGCGATGCGGCTGGACGAGTCGATCTCCGGTGTTCGGACCGAGCTCGGCGTGAAGGTGTTCGGCGACGAGCTGCCCGTCCTCCAACGGAAGGCGCAGGAGATCCGGGACGTGATCGCGCGCGTTCGCGGGGCGGCGGACGTCTCTGTTGGCGTCAGCGCGGGCGCCATGCAAGTCGAGCTCGACGTCGACCGGGCGGCGCTCGCTCGATACGGCCTGAGCGTCGCGGGTGTCCGAGACTCCGTGACCGCCGGCATCGGCGGCGTGGAGTCGAGCGAAGTGATCGATGGGCGCAAGCGCTACCCGATCGTCGTCCGCCTCGGGGAGGCCTATCGCGGAACCCCTGAAGCCATCGGGCGGCTTCTCGTCAATACGCCTGGGGGTGGACGCCTTCCTCTGTCGACGCTTGCGCGCGTCCGGGTCGTGGAGGGACCGGAGTTGATCAACCACGAGAACGGCGAACGCATGGTTATCGTCCAGAGTAACGTTCGCGGCCGTGACCTGGGCGGCTTCGCCGCGGAAGTGCGCCGCGAAGTCGCCCGAAAGGTTCGCCTGCCGGAGGGCTACCTCGTCACCTACGGTGGGCAGTTCGAAAACCAGGAACGGGCCATGAAGCGTCTCCGACTGATCGTGCCGCTCGTCCTTCTGCTCATCGCCGGCTTCCTCTACGCGACGTTCGGCAACGGAAGGCAGGCCCTCCTTGTCATGTTGAACGTCCCTCTCGCGCTGGTGGGGGGAATCGCAGCCCTCTGGCTTCGGCGCCTGAATCTGAGCCTGAGCGCCAGCGTCGGGTTCATCGCGTTGTTCGGAGTCGCGGTGCTGAACGGCGTCGTCCTCATCTCCTACATCAACCAGCTCCGGGAGAAGGGGAAAGCTCTCCGCGACGCCGTCCGCGAGGGTTCGGAGGTGCGGCTCCGACCCGTACTGATGACGGCACTCGTCGCGAGCGTCGGCTTCATTCCGATGGCGGTTTCGACGAGCCCGGGCTCCGAAGTGCAACGACCGCTCGCCACCGTCGTCATTGGAGGGCTGGTCACCTCCACCCTTCTGACCCTGGTTGTCCTGCCGGTCGTTTACGAGTGGATCGAGCACCGCTGGCCGCTCATCATCGAGCGTCTGCGCGCTCGCCGGGTCGTTGTCCAAGAGACGCCGTGACTGGCAGGACGCGATGGAGGCGATGCTAACCGCCGGAGGCTATGCGTTTCCAAGCGGCCACGCGATGGGATCGATGATTGCATTCAGCGCGCTCGCCTACCTTGGGGGCCGCATTCTTCCCGACTGGAAGCGACAGGCGGCGGTTGTGGCGTTGGCCGCGACCTGCATTGCTACGGTTGGGTTGTCGCGCATATACCTCGGCGCGCACTGGGTCTCGGACATCGCGGCCGGCTTCACGATCGGCCTCGTCTGGCTAAGCATCGACGACCGCGTACGAGGCCTTGCGGCGGCTTCGCGCGATCCGCGCACGGAAGCCCAAGTCGAAGGCGAATTAATGTGCCGATCCGGAACCGATTATTCCAGCTTCTGACTCTCGGTTTCGTGGAACGCGACCTGCCGGCACCTGAGCGATGAAGCTGGCCTTCTCGGGATGGCAGGTCCTCCTTTCCGTCGTCGGCGGTCTCCTTCTCGCCTGGATCGCACTGGTCATCTTTCTGGTCCTCGCTCGCCCGAAAGGAGCCCGACTGAAGGAAGCTCTCGGCCTATTGCCGCCCGTCCTGAAACTGATCGGGAGACTGGCTACCGACCGCTCACTCGCGCCTGGAATACGTGTTCGTCTCTATCTCCTGGTCGCCTACCTCGCTCTCCCGATCGACCTCATCCCCGACTTCATTCCGGTCATCGGCTATGCCGACGATGCGATCTTGATCTGCGTCGTTCTACGTTCCGTCGTGCGGCGAGCGGGTCCCGACGCGTTGCGCCGCCACTGGCCGGGCACCGCCGATGGCCTCGCCGTTCTCTGGTGGGTGGCCGGACTGCCGGGGTCGGCGGATCAGAGCCCATCCGGCGCCGGTCGCCCCCATCCAGCGGGTTGACCCGACGCGCCTCGGCCGCGGGTCCCCCGATATCGGTCGACGGTTCGATCCGGGGCCGGGGCGTCGTCTCGGCGGCAGGCTCCGCACCTCCTTCTGGTCGCTCTTTTCGCGGATTTGATCTTCGAGATGAACCGGAGATTTTGGGGACCGCATCGCGAGGAGTCTCCCGAGTAACCGCAGGGAGGAGCCTCGCGATGCGGGAGCCGGAGCGCAAGCGAAAGCTACGGTATTCGCGGAGCTGACCGACACCGAACCGCCGCCGTCGTCTTCGGCGTCGTCGTCCGGCGCGGTGCTGATCCCGGCGGGGGGCTTGGCCCCCCAAACCCCCGGAGGTCGCCGGTTCGATCTATCAACCGCGCTGCGACTCGGAGTGTTGTTTTGAAATCGAGGGGGAGCTCTTGCTTGGTGGAGCTGAACGGAATCGACCCGGCGCCGCCTCGCTTCGCTCGGAGCGCCGGTTCCGGCGAACTAACTCGACCGGGGGTGAACGGCGACCCAGGGCAATAGTCCGGCGAACCGGGCCGGCGCGAAGCGCCGGCCTTATCGCGGCGAAAGGAGTCTCCGAGCGAAGGCGAGGAGGAGCCTTTCGCCGCGGGAGCGAAGCCCCGGAGCTGATGAGCCCGAAGGGCGAAATCCAAGCGGAGTGGGCGTAGCGACGTTGGTGGAGCTGACCGGGATCGAACCGGCGACCCCCTGAATGCCATTCAGGTGCTCTCCCAAACTGAGCTACAGCCCCACGGGTGAGGCCGCGCAGGATAACACGGGCCCCGGTCTTTAACTCTCTCGGCCGCCGCTCGCGCAGCGAGCGCCCGCGGCCGAAAGCCCTGACCGGGATCGAAGCGGCGACCTCTTGAATGCCATTCAACAGGCCCTTCTCCTCGCTACGGAAGTTTCGGTTGAAGCCGCTCGGGAGTCGATCTCGCCAGGCCGAGATGCATGACGGGATTCTGTGCGGGATGCTCCGCTGATGCAGGACGCCTGTTTGCTCGCCGCCGGATCTCTTCTATCTTTGGCCACGGAAAATGACATTGGGACAAGAGACCCGATAGACTCGCCGTAATTCTCCAGCGGGATCCCGATGCGGAGAACGGAACATCCCAATCAAAGAATGGGAGGACAGGAGAACAGAGTGACACGCCGACTTCCTCCGCTGATTCTGCTTGCGGGGTGGGCGGTGTTCAGCCTCTGCCGCCCCGCTGAGGTCAACGGCCAGACAACCGGCGCCATCGAAGGCCGCGTCTTGGAGCCCTCCGGCCAAGCGCTCTCCGGCGTGCGAGTCGAAGCCAGGAGCCCGAGCCTTCAGGGGACCCGCACGGCGACGACGGCCGCGGACGGCGGCTACCGGCTCCCCGGTCTGCCGCCCGGAAGCTACACGGTGCAGGCGTCGATGAAGGGCTTCACCACCGTCCAGAAGACGGCCCGCGTCGCGCTGAACGCGATATCGACGGCCGATTTCATGCTGCGGTTCTCGGCGGAAGAGAGCCTCGTGGTCAGCGGCGAGGCTCCCACGATCGATCTGCGATCCGCGGCGACCGGGACGACCTACCCGGCGACGGTGCTCCGCCGCATCGCGATCATCCGGAACTACGCCGACATCCTAAGGCTGCAGCCCGGAGTGCAGCCGGACACCGCTGCCACACAGGGGCGGGCCGTTCCACTCGCCGTCTACGGATCGACCTCGATCGAGAATCTTTATCTGATCGACGGCGTCAACACCAACGACGTCAAGCAGGCCTTCCAGGGAACGGTCCTCCACCCCGAGGCGATCGAGGAAGTGGAGGTCAAGACCGGGGGCTACGGGGCCGAATATGGCCACGCGATCGGCGGCATCATCAACGCCGTGACGCGCTCGGGCGGCAATGATTTTCACGGGGACGTCTTCGGCTACTACAACTCGCGCGGGATGCGGGCCGACGTCAAGGTCACGGACCAGAACATCCTGGCGGCGGAGCAGACGTCGATCGATCGGTGGGACGTCGGCCTCGCTCTCGGCGGGTACATCCTCAAGGACCGTCTCTGGTTCTTCGGCTCTTACGACCGGATCGGCCAGACGACGGACCGGATTCCCCAGCAGGGACCCGCCGCAGGCGGAACCTACCCCTTCGACTCGCGGTCGAACGTCTATAGCGGGAAGCTCACCTGGAACGCCGGGGCGAGCACGAGCGTCGTGACGACGATCTTCGGAGATCCCGAGGAGAGGACTGGAGCCACGGGAGGAGCCCCGGCCACGGGTAACCTGCAATCGACGGACCCTCTGACCTACACCGCCACTCGCAATCTCGGGGGAACCTCGTACGCGGGACGGCTCAATCAGATCTTCGGACCGTCGGTCATCCTGGCGCTCCAGTACTCAGGGCACGAAGACGGCTTCCGGACGAGCATCGCGCCCGAGGCGAACTTCCCTCGCGTGACCGATGCCACCGTTCCCGGGCTGAGGGTCTTCTCGGGCGGATTTGGAAACATCAACGGACCCATTCAGAACCAGAGCTCGCGGCGCGACACGGCATCAGCCTCGCTCACCTCCTATCTTGGCAACCACGAGCTCAAGCTCGGCGGGGAGTACGAGAGGGACGAAACGGCCGCGACTACGCTTCGCTCGGGAGCCGCCACTCTCAGTATCCAGCCCTGCAAGGCCAACCCCGCGAATCCCGTTTCTGTGGACCGCTGCGCCGCGCGGGGCGGTATGGGCGTGCCGTACGTCAACTTTCGTGGGGAAAACGTCACGGGCGGCGTCTTCTTCGTGCACGGCTATCTGACGGACTCGCAGGGCAACCCCGTCACGAAGATCTTCGGCAAGACGCCGATCAAGGCCTACTCGGCGTATCTCCAGGACAACTGGCGGCTGTCGCCGCGCCTGACAATCAACGCAGGCCTGCGCTGGGAGCGCGAGCAGATCGCGAACTGGAAGGGCGAGGACCGGGTCGATCTCAACAGCCAGTGGGCTCCGCGCGCCGGTGTCGTCTGGGACTTCGTCGGGGACGGAACATCCAAGGCCTTCGCTTCCTACGGCCGCTTCTACTATCGATATCCGACCGATCTCAACGCCCGCGCCTTCGGCCGCTCGGATTTCTTCGACGCAAGCACCGTCAACTACGACCGGAATTCGCTCAAGGACGGTCGATCGCAATCTCAAGGGGATGTATCAGGACGAGTTCACGATCGGCGTCGAGAAGGCTCTCGAACCGACCTTCGTCGTGGGCCTGAAGGGGCACTATCAGCGCCTCGGAAGCGCGATCGAGGACCGCTGCGATCTCGACTACAACAGCCCGCTGACGGGATTCAACTTCTGCGGCATCATCAACCCGGGCTCCTCCGAGCCGATTGCCTCGGGCAAGCTCCCCTGCCTGAACGGCAACGATCGACCGGACAACGCCGTGCTTTATCCGGGGCCGGCGGACAACGCGTTCTGCAACGAGAATGGCGGGCCGGCCGTCCCACGGGCCTCGCGCCTCTATCGCGGTATCGAGCTCACCGCCCGCAAGTCCGTGGCAGACCGCCTCTGGATCCAGGCCTGGTACATCTATTCGAGTCTCCGCGGAAACTACGACGGCGCCGCGAGTCTCCGGTCAGGGCAGACCGACCCCGGCATCAACGGCGATTTCGACTACTGGCAATTCGATCGCTCGAACTCGTCCGGGAAGCTCTACCTCGACCGGCCGCACGCCTTCCAGCTCTCTGCCACCTACCTCGCCCCGTTCGGCCTCGTGGCGGGCTTCACGGGCTTCGTCCGCAGCGGACCGCCCCGGAACCAGCTTCTCTTCTTCAACGACGGCTACAACGGGCAGCTTTACGGAGTGCGTCGCGGCTTCTTTGGCCGGGCCGCCACGCAATACGAGATCAACGTCGCGGTCGGATATCAGCTCCGGATCGGCCCTCTCTCGATCACGCCGCGGCTCCTCGTCTTCAACTTGTTGAACCGCCAGGGCGAGACGCGCATCGAGGACGACTTCAACCCCAACGGTGACTTCGACGCGAACGGCAACGACATCCAACACGTCAACTTCGGCAAGATCCTCGAGCGGCAGGAGCCGAGGCTCATCCGAGTGGCGGTCCGGATCTCGTTCTAGGCTTTCGGAAGAATCCGCTCGCCCGTCGCGGCGGGTCAGCGCGGGAGCAGGGAAAGCCAGTTGGCGGTCACGGAGATGGCGTCCGCGTCCTGGACCGGAATCTTAGCGGCGGCGAGGAATCGCGCCCCATCGGGCGTGACGTCGTAGTCGCTCCAGCCCGCCGGATCGATTCGAAAGAGAGGCCGCGCCTCGCCGATCTCGACGCCTCCCGCCAGCCGGACGGGAGTCGCAATCATCTCGTTGTCCGCTGACACGAAGTAGATCTCCCGGCCGTCCCGCTTCCAGCGCGGCCGCGACCCGCCGGACACCGATACGCGGATTCGCTCTGCCGGCTCCGGAAAGGAGGTGAGAAACACCTCCGAGCGGCCGGACTCCGGCGAGCAGTACGCGATCCAGTGGCCGTCGGGGGAGAACTGGGCGTAGGCCGTTGGGTCGGCGGTCGTCTCCGACACAAGCTTGCGCGGCTTCGGCTCCCCCTCGAGATTCACGACCCAGAGACCGCTGCCCCGCGCACCGAAGTAGAGGAGGAAACGGCCGTCGGGTGACCAGTCCTCCGGGCGCTGCGCGCCGCCCGGCGGAAGGATCGGCTGCGGGGAGCCCGACCCGCGCAAGGCAAGCCAGTGCAGTACGCGAGGATCACGCATCGATCTCACGCTGAAGGCGATGCGAGTGCCGTCCGGCGACCAGACGGGTTGCGCATGGTCGTCCTCCGAGTCGAGATCCAGGCGCGCGAGCACGCCTCGGGACAGGTCACCGATCAACAAATCCTTTAAGCCCGTGCGCGGGTTGGCACGGCTGACGACGAGCTTTCGGGAGTCGGGAGAGAGCCTCACCGATTCGAATCCGCCTGCCGAGGCGACGGAACCCGTCTCCCTGCCGGCCCGGTCGATCCAGACCAGCCGCGCCGGGGTTCGACCGCCCCGGGACGCCAGTAGACCGTTGTTTGACGCGGAGAAGGTGGCGATGCCGATGAGCACGTGTTGCCAGATCTCCTGCCTCGCGGGAATGGGATCACCGACGAGTCGTAACCGCCGGCTGTCGAATGGCTGTGCCAGCAAACTCCCGTCGCGCGCGTAGAGCAGATACCCGGATCGTCCCCCGGCGGCGTTGTTCGGGTCGCCCGGCACGTACTGCGCCCGCGAGCAGTTTGTCAGGAGCGGCGCCGTCTTGCCGTCGTCGCTGCTCGCCAGACGGAGATAAGTCTGTTTCTCGGTCGCGCTGCGCCCCAGATAAAGGTAGTGGCGGCCATCGGGAAGGAAGGTCGGCCAGCAGACGGACTTCTCGCGCCGCGAGGCATCCGGTTTTAGAACGACCCTGGGAGCGCCTCCTCCTTCCGCGACGAGGCTCATGAACGCTCCGGTGAGCGGGGCGAAGAGGATCGAGTGCTGGCTCCCCCAGGAGCCCGACGGATAGTCGCCTTGAGCATCGCAAAGCGCCACCGGAGGCCCTCCCGACGAATCGATCTTCTTGAGCTTTCCGTCCGCGAAGAAAGCGATGAAGCGGCTGTCCGGCGACCAGAAGGGAAACGCGGCGCCGTCCGTCCCGGGAAGCGTCACCGCCGACGGCTCGGAGAGCGAACGCAGCCACAGGAAATCCCGCCCGTCGGCGCTGCGCGCGACGAAGACGAGGCGCCGGCCATCCGGCGAAACGGCGAAAAGATGGTGCTGCGGGATCCACGTGAACTGGGTCCCGACCGGCGCTCGCACGGCAAACCGTATGGGCGCCGCGGGAGGGCTCGACGGACGTCGAAGCACGGAGAGCGCCATCAACGCGGCGGCGGCCAGGACGCCAGCGGCGGCAACACCCACCAGCCATCGAGGAGCGGAAGACAGGGCTCTGGCCGGCCTTCCGGGTTGGTCCGTCCCACCTCGTGCGATCCATGCGAGTTGCAGGCCGATATCGTGCGCCGACTGCCAGCGCTCGGCCGGATCCTTAGCGAGGCATGTCTTGACGAGTCGGTCGAAGGCCGGCGGGCTCATCGGCTGGAGGGACGAAACCGCCGGAGGCTCCGAGGTCAGGATCGCCGACATGAGCGACGCCTGGGTCACACCCGTGAACGCCTTCCGGCCTACCGTCATCTCGTAGAGTACGGCGCCAAAGGCGAAAATGTCCGTCCGCGCGTCCGCTTGTCTGCCCGCGAGCTGCTCGGGGGCCATGTAGGGAACCGTACCAAGCAGGGTGCCCTCGATCGTCAGGTCCTTGGTGCGCGTCGGCGCCGAGGTCAGGGCCTCGATCGGAATCGGTGCGGGCGCGGCAAAAACCTTCGCGAGTCCGAAGTCCATGAGCTTCACGCCCGACTTCGTCAACATCACGTTGCCGGGCTTCAGGTCCCGGTGAACGACTCCGGCGGCGTGCGCCGTGCCGAGTGCCTCCGCGATCTCCGCGCCATATCGGCAGACCTGCTCGAAGGGAAGCGGGCCCTTCTCCAGCCGCTCGGCCAGCGTATCGCCCTCGAGATACTCCATGACGAAAAAGTCCGTGTCCCCCTCTCGCCCGATGTCGTAGAGAGCGCAGATGTGGGGGTGGGAAAGCTGCGAGATCGTCCTCGCTTCGCGCTCCAGTCGATCGCGTAGCTCCGGCGACGAGGAGAGCTGCGCCGGAAGGACCTTGATTGCGACCGTGCGGTCCAGTCGCGTGTCCCGCGCCCGGTAGACCTCACCCATTCCGCCCGCGCCGAGCGGGGTAAGGATCTCGTAGGGCCCGAGGCGAGTGCCGACAGCAAGGGTCATCAGGTTGTACGGATTCTACTCACTCGCGGGAGACGGGGGCCTCCGTCAGAGGAGTCTTAGCGGAGCTGATTAGTAGTAGTCCGAACAGGACATGTAATAGCCGCAGGCGGGATCGGGGCAGAGGAGCTTGCACTTGCGCTCGACGAGTGTTGCGCCGCACGTGGGGCAGGCGCGCTCGGGGCGGCTCTCCTGCCGCGGCGCCGGGCGACCGGGGCCCGAGCGTTCCTCAGGTTCGTGGTCCATCGAGGGTTGTGATTTCATGACGCGGGCTTGCCCGGCTGTGCTGCGGGCGAGGGCGAGGGCGTGACGGCGGCGGGGGTTTCGGCGA
>WNGA01008073.1_pt1 | contig 14486 bp, 9 predicted proteins | sample 5400061 | NCBI WGS metagenome assembly WNGA01 (sample SAMN13153366, study PRJNA577476) | soil metagenome | isolation source: 100 cm soil or saprolite under grassland replicate 2 | place: USA:California | collected 2016-06-15 | reverse complement strand
ACGAGCAAACCAGCCAGGTTGACGTCGTCATTCCGATTCACGAGGGGCAGCAATATTTCTTCGGGAGCGTCTCGTTTAGCGGGCAAACCATTTATGATGCAGAGACACTGCGCGGACAGATGTTCGATCTCCTGCGACAGCCTTACACCGACGCGCGAGTGGCCGATATTCCGCGGCGTCTCGAGGCATATTTCAAGGCGCGCGGTTATTATGACGTCAAAGTCGCGGCCAGCAGCGCGCCAGAGGAAGCAGTGAATGGTCGAGTACCGGTGCAAGTCGCGATCACGGCAGGTGCTGTTTACCGCTTTGACGGCATTACAGTAACCGGGCTCGACCGACTGCATCCCAGTTATGTCGTCAAACGGTTCAGTAAACTCCGGGGCGAAATTTATAGCCCGGATGTCCTCGATGAGCGGTTTCGGACCTTGATGCGGACAGGCCACTTTAATCTTGTCCAAATTAGGCCTGTTCCGGTTGATGGACATCTCTTGCGGCTCGACATCTCGGCAGAGGAAGCGAAGAGTAAGGAACTCGGTTTTTTGATCGGATACGGCACGTATGAGGGCGGCATCGCCGGGGTGCAATATCGAGATCGCGATCTTTTCGGTTACGGCAGGCCGCTCACAACATCGATTGAGGTGTCAGGACGAGGATACAGAGGGGAGATTTTGTACGAAGATCCGTTTTTCTTTGATACGGATTTTTCCTTTAAAGCTCGTCTCGCCGCATTCACTTTCAGATTCGATGGCTACACAAAATTTGAATTGGGCGGACGACTCGAGCTAACGCGAAAGATCACTAAGTACGACGAGGCCGGCGTGACCTTCGCTGTTCGCCACGTCAAAATAATCGATGCCGAGATCAAACCGATCTTTCTCGGCGACCAGGATTACTTTGTAAATACTCTGGGCTTCACAAATACCATCGACATGCGTGAGAGTCCCTACGTGACGCCGCGGGGGTTCCTGATCAATAACACATTGGATTTGGCCTCGAGCGCGTTCGGAAGCGACATCGAATTTATCCGCGGCACGATCCGGGTGGGTTATTACCTTCCTTTTGGACCGAAACCGCTTACGCCCGGCCTGGTGGAAGATAAACCGGGTACTCCGTTGCAGCGCTGGTTCCAGCAGTCTTCGATCGCATTCGGCGCGCGCGCCGGCATTATTCATTCGCTTACCGTGAGTGGTCTCGCGGAGGCAACCGCAATTCCCATCGATGAGCGCTTTTTCATTGGTGGAAGCGACACTGTGCGAAGCTTTGGTTATCGCGATCTCGGTCCACACGACCCAAAAGGTCATCCAATTGGAGGTGAATTTTTCACTGTGTTTAATGTCGAGTACACCTTTCCAATTTTCGGCGAATTGCAGGGCGCGATATTCACGGACGCGGGCAATCTGCTCCCGACATCGGAAGAACCAGGCCTCGACGACATGCGTTATGCTGTGGGCGTAGGGTTGCGTTATAAACTGCCGGTCGGCCCGATCCGTCTCGATTACGGCGTCAATCCGGACCCGCGCGCCGATGAAGACTTCGGCGCATTCCATTTCAGTTTCGGCTTTGCTTTTTAATTTGTGGCTGCTCAAAGCAAGTTCAGGTCCGCTGGTATGAAAGATCGACAAGAAAGTCTGCCCGGTGATGTCGGCGATCTTGGCGACGTTTCGCCTGCGATTTTTCGCGAACAACTTCATCGCCTCGCCGATTGGATCGCCGACTATCGCGAGCAAATTGCCGAGCGCCGCATTGCTCCAAATGATAAGCCAGGGGCAATCTTGGCGCGGCTGAATCGAGCGGCACCCGAAAATGCCGCAGGGCTCGATGAAATCTTCGCTGATATTGACCGCGTGATTGTGCCCGGCGTTGCGCATTGGGCGCATCCGCAGTTCATGAGTTATTTCGGGTGTACCACGACAAGCACCGGCATTCTCGCCGAAATGATGACCGGTGCGCTCAACGTCAATGCGATGACGTGGCGGACTTCACCCGCGGCAACCGAGCTTGAAACGCTGGTCCTCGATTGGCTTCGGCAATGGCTTGGGTTGTCCGAGCAATTTGCGGGCGTTGTTTACGATACGGCTTCGATTTCGACGATGCACGCTCTCGCCACTGCGCGTGAGCAAGCGGCGCCGAGTACGCGGAAACAGGGCTTGAGCGGGCGTGGCCTGCCGGGTTTCCGCATTTATACTTCAAGCCAAGCGCATAGCTCTGTGGAAAAAGGCGCGATTGCAATCGGCATTGGCGAGGACAACGTCCGGCGAATTGGGTGCAATGCCGACTTTCGAATGGACGTGTTGGCATTGCGGAAGATGGTCGCGTCCGATCTCCGCAATGGTTTCAAACCTCTCGCTGTCGTCGCAACAGTCGGCACAACATCAACCGCAAGCGTGGATCCAGTCCCGCAGATCGCGCAAGTTTGCCGCGAACATGAGATGTGGCTGCACATCGATGGCGCTTATGGTGCCGGGCTTGCACTCCTTCCGGAGTGCAAATGGGTGGCAGCCGGTTGGAACGAAGCGGATTCCATCGTGATCAATCCGCACAAAATGCTTTTTATTCCATTCGATTTCAGCGCTCTCTATGTTCGCGATATCGCTCGTTTGCGTCGCCTCTTTACTCTCGCACCGGAACATTTGCACCTCCGCGATCCGGTCGGCGCTGAGATCAACTATATGGATTATGGAGTGCAGCTCGGTCGCCGCTTCCGCGCGCTCAAGGCCTGGGTCGTTTGGCGCGCATTTGGCCGCGAAGGGCTCGCGGCGCGCATTCGGGAACATTTGAGGCTTGCCAAACTCCTGGCGGATTGGATTGAGAATGACGAACGTTTCGAATTGTCTGCACCTGTTGTCATGGGCGTTGTTTGTTTCCGGTTCAAAGCAGGCGCTGACGATCAGAAGATCGATATGGTTAACAGCAGCGTTGTCGAGCGCATCAATGCTTCCGGGCGCGCTTATCTGACGCAGACAAAATTGCGCGGCCGAACCGTCATGCGCATCGGCTTGGGAAACGTTCTCACGACTGAGCAACACCTGCGCAACATCTGGAAGCTTATTCAGGCAACAGCAACCGAAGTCGCCGCATAATTTTTTTGTTAGATGCCCGTATCCTTCCTGTCATGCGGCCGGTTGTCCTCGATAAACTATTTGGCGTGCTCTGAATGCTCCCTAAATTTTGCGGGCTAAAAGGAAATTCGGCTTATGATGAAGTTACTTCGCAAGCATCGCCACTGGCTGATGATTGTGATCGCCATTCTCGCGATCCCTTTCATCTTCTATTTCGTGCAACGGCCGGATTACGGGGCGATGCGCTCCGATCAATTCGTTCGCATTTACGATCGCAATGTTTCGATGTTGGAAGCCCAGCAAATGGTGCGCTTGTTCAACCTGGCGCAGGCCCTTGGCATGTCGGATTTCATGCAAGCCCTGACCCCGGGTGTGCAGGATTCGAACCAGGTTTATACCCAGTTCGTATTAAACTTATTGGTTCTGCGTCATGAAGCTACGCGGCTTGGCATTCGACCGGGTGCATCGGAGGTCGCTGACGTTGTGCGTGCGCTACCGATATTCCAAGGCGAATCGGGCTTCGACCTGCATAAGTTTAGCGATTTCGTGCAAAATGCGCTCGCGCCCAATGGTCTTGCCGAGGAGCACATCGAGCAACTGGTTCGTGACGAGCTCTGCCTGAACCAAATTAAGCAGCTGCTCGGGACAGGCGTCTCCATCCCGGAAGCAGAGATCAACTCAGATTACCAACGGGCCTACGACAAATTATATGTGAGCCTTGTTCGGTTGCGCCCGGACGATTTTGCCAGGGAAATCACAATCAGTGATGAGGACGTGCAGAAGTATTACGAAACACACCAGGCTGAGCTCAAAAGTGAGGAAAAACGCAAGGTCGATTTTGTCAGCCTGACGCTCACTGACGATCAGAAGAAGCTGACTGGAAAAGAGCGCATCGAGGTTCTGCAGGAGCTTTCCGACCGCGCAACCGATTTCACCCAGGCGCTCCTGGAAAAAGACGCGGATTTCAAGCAAGTGGCTGAGAAATTTCATGTGCCGGTGCGGACGACCGGCGAGTTTACGGCAACGAATCCAGATCCGCAGTTGAATGCCGACCCACAACTCAGCGCCGCTGCTTTTAAACTATCGTTGAAAGAACCGCACAGCGATCCAATCCAGGTGGCGGATGGATTTTATATCCTGCATCTCGCCGGGATCGTGGAGGCGCGTCCTCTCAGTATTGAAGAGGCGAAACCGAAGATCGTGGAGGCGATCAAGGGCTCTCGGGCTCGTGAGCTGATGTCAACGAAAGGCGCGGAGATTGCTCAGCAGCTACGCCAGGCAACTCAATCCGGCCAGGCGCTCGAAGCAACAGCCCAACAAGCGGGAGTAAAAGTGGAGAAGCTTCCGCCTTTCTCGGTGCTGGAGGAAGGAACGGAAGGCCGGGACAAGAAGCCGAAGGAGGAGTCGCCTGAGATGCTCACAATTAAGAATGCCGTGGCGTATCTGAACCCGGGTGAGATTACTGACTTTTTGCCGGCGGGGGACAGTGGACTCATCGCTGTGTTGGAAAAACGCGAGCCCTCCGCGGACGTAACAAATAGCGAGAAGAAAGCGGCATTTGAAAAACGGCTCATGAACAACAAGCGGCAAATTGTTTTTTATGAATGGCTGCGGGAGCGGCAGCAAGCGGCCGGCGTGCAATTTGCCAAGGGGTAGGCACGGCTGAGTTTAACCACGAATTGACACGAATGGGCACGAATACGGAACCCCGGTAACCGTAGACCTTCTTGTAAATGATTTCTCTTATCTCTATTCGCGTGAATTTGTGTGATTCGCGGGCATAAAATTTTAGCTGAGCCGGGCGAATAACCCGCCACGGCGCATAGGTGCGAACAGACGGCGAATAGATCAGAAAGAGATGTCGCAAACCGGATTGTTATTCGTGTTCATTCGTGGTTTGCTCTTGTGGCACAGATGACGCCCGAAGAAATCTTTGATGACGCCAATGGCGATCTCGCCATCGGCAATTTGGAAAGCGCGGTGGAGAAATACCGGCGCTGTGTTCAGATCGCTCCGGACTTTTTCGATGGCTGGCATGCCCTTGGCATGGCATTGATGAAAGTCGGGCGATTCGCTGAAGCGATCGAAGCCGGCAACAAAGCGACTGAGCTTCGGCCTAACGACCAGATCGCCTGGACCAGTCTTTCGTTGTTTTACAATCGGGCCGGCAACATCAAGGAAGCTGAAGCCGCCGGCGCGAAAGCCAAGGTTCTTTCCTGGGGTGGAAAGATTGCGAAGGAGTAGTTGTCGATCTTGCGCAACTATCGGAGCGCATTATGGTGCTGAAACCAGCGACGGTTCTTATCTTTCTTATCGTTCTGTGCGCGCCGGGCGTGTGGGCGAATGATCCTGTTGATCCTCGCGAGATTGAGTTGGAACGGCTCAATTGCGCTTTCAGGGACGAACAGAGCAAACCGGATCACGATCGACAAAAGCTCGACGATCTAAATCGGAAAATGGCGACGCTTTGGCTGGAGATTTACCGGGATAAGACAGTGCGTCTCCATGATGCGTGGAAAGCGGAAGCCGACGCGCAGAAGAAAAAGGAATTAGGCGATGAGCTCGTTCACGCTGCCATTAACGCTGACCAAGCGGATCTCGTGATCCAAGTCGTAACCGACGACGCGTATTTGCAGAAAGAAATCAAACGGCCGGACCAGTTCGAGCAAGTGCCGTTGAAAACGCTGCGTGTGTTTCCTTTTGAAGAGAGACCTTTGTTTTATCATGAGCCGGCATGGGTCGTCCGCAGGATGACACGCACGCGATTCGAACTCTGGACTCCGCGAAATGGCTGGTTGTTCGACAGCGATGGCCAGTTGGTGAACGAAGCGCATCCCCCGCGCCGCGATGGCCTCGGTCGTCAATGGTACGGTGCGTTTCTCCCCGATGGACGCTGGGTCACGACCGATCTGTGGGAAATGGATCGAATGCTTTCATTCTTTTCCAAACGAGGCCAATGGCAGAAGGAAATTTCGTCAACCGATCTCGTTCCTCACAAATCGGACGAAGGACGCGGCGATCTGCCGGCGTTGATCGGTTGGTGTCGATGCGATCGCCGCGGCAAAGGCTTTCTGTTGAGCGTGGGTGCAAATGGCGGGTGGGGAACTGCGTGGGTAAATTGGGCGGGGCAACATCGTCTTTTGCAAGACCAGAAGGAGCCTTGGCAGCGTTGCTACCCGCGCGATCTCGAGCCAAAAGGTATGTATACCCAACTTTGGATTCCCGCCGACGACGCAAGTGAGATATGCATCCGCGCTGAACCCGGCCATGGCAGCGGTGTTGGCTTTCCCGATTACAGGTCCGGCAAAATCGATGTCGTAATTCCTGACGGAGAAGCGTTCGGGTTCTGGCCTGAATCAGACAATATTTACATCGTCTCCGGCAGATGGGAGGCGATCGATCCGGCGCCGAATGCGGAGCACAAACGCGACGCCGAACAAAAAACATGGTTTTATGATGCCGAGGGAGTGTTTGCCGGTTGGATCCCTGCCGGCCGTATTGCCGACACACCGAAAGGCGACGCCATGCTTTTCCGTGATGCTTCCGATCGCATCATTGCCGTGACAAAAACTTACGAAGTTAAATCAGCGACCGAATTTCTCTGGAGCACCGGCACGACGGCGCGCCCATTTAAACTGTTTCCTGATTTGAAGCTCGGCTTCTTCGTTCGCGACAAGGAACTCGTGCTCGCTGCGTGGTAAACGACGCGGCCTCGCCATAACGAGCGCGGGCAACATCCCGCGACTGCGCTCGGGGTGACAGAAAGTGTGGGGCGGGAAAATCGCGCAGGAGCGCGATTAAAACCCCAAGTTCCAATCTCCAAACCCCAAGAAAGCTTCAAACTTCAATATTCAAAGACACGTTCGTGTCTGTTTCGGTTTTGGTAATTGAAACTGCTTGGTGATTCGGATGCGGGGGTCTTCAAATCATTGACGTTGTTACGGCGTTGGCGATGCCGTAGGTGAAGGGTTTCGCAGCGGCGTCGGCGATGGACTGACGGCTGGGATTGTCAACCCGCTCGGCGTTCTGGATGAGCGTGGGGTAATCTCTCGGCCATAGTATCTGCGAATAACGTCAGTTGCCCGTCCAAATTCATGGGGATGTTCTTTCTCGATCGCGTCCAATCGTTCTCCAATAAACTCAACGGGAACGGCGGGTGTGGCTGAGCTCAGCGCGCGCCGATACGCCAGCGCCGCTTCAAAAAACCGTCTCGCTCGCTCGTCATTTTGACCCTCACGCCAGAAGAGGAAGGAGGTGTAATCCTGGCCAATCAAGCTCTGGCCCGGTCCAGCAATACTAGCGCTGATCTCTCTTGCTGCTGAGATAGCGCGGCCGAGCAATTCAAAATCGCGATGCGCGATAGCGGCAGCTCGCATGCGCATGAGGTAAACTTCGACGGTTTCGCCCGGCTTTGGCCCGTCGGTCTGTTCAACTCCAATAATTCGTGGCAGCACTTTCAACAACATTTCGGCGCGCAAACGTGTAACGATTTGGTTGGTGTCCCCGGTTTGCCAATATGTTGGAGGCAGCGTGGTCGCCACTCCCTCCTTGAACGCGAGATACGCTTTACACACTGCGTCGAGCCCCTGAACCAGATTCGATAATGCTTGCGATTGGTAAGGCGGGTGTGTGCCCGATCTCAATTGCGTCAGCGCGTTGGGAAGATCGTCGAGTGAATGGATACTTTGCAGAATGGGCGCGGCGTAGCTGTCCACCTGCGCTCTATCCTTCCCTTCCAGCGAACGCGCCCGCGCCAGAATCTCTGAACGAGGCACATCAAGCGGGCTTTGCTCGATTTGCGCCAGATCCGTCAGAATTCTGATCCCGTTGTCAACTTTTTCGCCTTCAACCGCCCAGAGATAATTCTGCCATTGCCGGAGAAAACGTGTGGCGTCATATAGGCGCTTCAGCCCGCTTTCTCGTTCGGGCCCCGACGACCGCAAATGCTCAGGAGCGTCGGCGAGGTAACGTAGCTCAATCAACGTCGCATCGAGCTCTGAAGCTTTGCGAGCTTTGAGAACAATATCGCTCGCACGATGCAACGCGTCGGCTATTTCCTTTGTTTCTTCAGCAACGCATGCCGCAATTACGATGCTGAAACAGAACCAACCGACGATTAGTCGCGCCGGTAATCTCATGACAACGCGTTTCGTCGCATGCTTTTGCGCTAACGAGCGGCCCTCGATCTGGCGATCGTACGTTCGTCCATCCTACCAAATATTGACGCGCTTATCTGGCGGCCGAACCATCGGGGAATTATCGGGCAGACTAAACGCCTTTTGGAACTCAGCCAGATTCGAGAGCGGCCCGTCCACGCGATAGCGGGCGGGCGAATGCGGATCGGTGTTCAGCCGCAATTTCAAATCTTCATCGCGCTGCTTGGATTTCCAAATGGTCGCGAACGACAAAAAGAAACGTTGCTCGGGGGTTAAGCCGTCGATCTTTTTATCGCGATCCTCCGGATGGTTATCGAGCGCTTTTTGTAGCGCCGCGTAGGCGAGTTTCACGCCGCCCAGATCGGCGATGTTTTCGCCCTGAGTCAGCTCGCCATTGACATGCGCCCCGGCCAGTGGCTCGTATTCGTTGTATTGCTTCACGATCGCTTGTGAACGCTCTTTGAATTTCGCAGCAGATTCTGGTGTCCACCAGTCGCGCAAATTTCCGTCCGCATCGAATTGACGGCCCTGATCGTCGAACCCGTGCGTCATTTCGTGTCCAATAACCGCGCCGATTCCGCCGTAATTGACAGCATCGTCCGCGTTAGCATAAAAAAACGGCGGCTGCAAAATCCCTGCCGGGAACACGATTTCGTTCATGTTCGGATTGTAATACGCGTTCACCGTCGGCGGCGTCATGCCCCATTCGGTGGGATCGACCGGCTTGCCGATCTTGTTCAGGTCGCGGTTTGTTTCGAATTTTGCCGCACGCATCGCATTCAAGACGAATGGTCCGCGGTCAATCGGTAATAATGAATAATCGAGCCATTTATCCGGGTAACCGATTTTCACTTTCATCGCGGCCAGTTTCTTAAGCGCTTCCTGCTTGGTCGGCTCGTCCATCCAGTCCAGCATTTTGATTCGGTCGGCGAGCGCCTCTTTCAAATTGTTCACCAGTTCGAGCGCACGCGCTTTTGCCTCTGGCGGGAAATAGAACGCCACGTACAATTTGCCGAGTGCTTCACCGATTGCGTCGTCGGTGGAAGCGATGACGCGTTTCCAGCGCGGTTTGATTTTTTCCGTGCCGCGAAGGGCCTGCTCCTTGAAGTTAAAATCTTCATTCACGAAATCCCTGGAGAGCTCCTGCGCAGCTGCGTTGATGAGATGCCAGCGTAAATACGCTTTCCAATCGTCCAGAGGCGCGCTCTTGAACACCTCGTCGGCGGTTTTGAAAAATTCCGGCTGGCGCACGTTAATGCTGCCGGGTTCCAGCAAGTTGATTTCCTTGAAATAATCGCCCCAATTCCAGTCAGGCGTCAGGTCCTGGAGCTGGCGTACCGGCATTTTATTGTAATTCTTTTGCGGATCGCGCAGTTGGACTCGTGTCCGGGAGCCTTCGGCGAGCTTGGTTTCGAGTGCGAGGATCTTTTTGGCGTGTTCGGCGGCGGTTGCGGCAGGTTCACCCAAGAGCGTCAGCATTTTTGCGACATGCTCGACATATTGGTCCCGCAGCTTTTTCGAGGCCTCGTCGGTCTTGGTGTAGTAATCGCGGTCCGGCATTCCAAGCCCACCCTGAGCCGCCTGCGCAATCTCGTGCGTGCTGTCTTTGGCGTCCTGCCCGGAACCAAAACCGAAAAGCACACCCACACCAAAGTCGTGGAGGCACGCGATCTCTTTAAGCAAATCGTTGCGATCCTTGATTGCTTCAATCCTTTTGAATTCATCATCCAGCGGCTTGGTACGCACTGCTTCGATCGTTCTCTCATCCATGCCGCTCGCGTAGTAATTGCTTACCTTCTCTGTTTCCGGCGCGAGGCGCGGATCGACATGTGTCCTTTCGGCTTTTTCTGCAATGTCATGCAGCGCATCGTTGTTGTTCTCGATCAGCTCGTTGAAGCTGCCCCAGCGCGAATATTCCGGCGGAATCTGGGTCCGCTTGATCCAGCCTCCGTTGGCGTACATGAAGAAATCATCCTCTGGTTTCGCCGACGTATCCCTGTTGCTCGCGTCCAGTGGCGGCGGATTTTTTTCGGTCTGCGGTTTTACCGTTTCATTTGCAGACTGAGGAGAAGCGATGGTGACAGGCGGCGGGCGTTTTTGCGCGTTTGGGGCCGCCGTAGCGCTGCCGAAAGGTTTTGACTTTGGCGATTCAGTTTGTGCGCTCAAGCTGCACGCGCCAAAGACCGCGACCAGGATCAGGACAAATGATTTCATCGTGGAAAAAATGTGATGCTCGGAGTTGTCTAATCCGGGTTAGACCTCCTGAACGCAGTTCCGTTGAAGCAGCACTCGCACCGAGAGCTTTTTCTTTAGGATCGCGTTGGCAAACCGCCGGATTACAATTGGTCGATCTTGTAGCCGCGCTTTTCCAGCAATCTCACAATGCTATTCGGGCCGGAAAAGTGCAGTGCACCGGCCACAATCGCAGTTGGCCTGCCGCTTTTCAGTTCTGCCTCGATCCGCGACACCCATTTGCGATTTCGGTCATCAACAAAACGCGCTGCAATCCAGGGTGCTTCTTTACGGAAGCGCGTGTCGCTCGCCCAGAGCGTAGCCGTATCGCCTTTTCGCCACGCCCGCCGCATCCTGGCTAGTTGGGCCGCGCCATTCTTTTGAGGCGCCAAGGCATCACGTAGAATGATTTCGCCATCGCGATCGGACAAGCCACCCAGAACAGCCACATGTTCGTCCACTGATTCGAGACCGCCTATCTCTCTTCCCAGCCTTTGGGCGCGCGCGAGGAAATAGTCATCCAAACCAGGAGAAGCCGAGACATTGCTATAAGCGCTCTTGTCAACGAGATGCTGGGCGATCCACCACGGTTTGTAGCCAAGGCCGCTATCAAAACCGGCGCCCCGGGATCTTTTTCCGTGGAGAGGTTCGCCGCTATCGGTCGAAATGTTTTGCTGGAGCCAGGCTACGAGTTCCGGGTCAATCTTCGAACGGATGTCCACTCCGGGCGGATATTTCGCGGCTGCGTTTAATTTCTTTTCGAATTCGGCGTGCCGGGTCGGGTCAAATTCAAAGAGGAACCGTTTCGCGTCCTTTAGTGCGATCTCGTAAGGAGCAGGCAGAGGATAATCATCTTCACCGAGCGCATGAACGGAGCCGACCAAATAGAATGAGGCTTTTGCGTTGGTCACTCGCCAAACGCAGCATTTAGGCAGTGCTCGAGCGGCGTGGGCCGGGATTGCAAATACTACCGCGATACTGCACAGCACGAATGTGAACCAACCGCCAGAAGTGCGTCGAAGAGGCGAAAACATTTCCTGCCTTTAGCGAAACAAGCCGACGAGTCAATTAATTCCGCACGAAAGTTCATGACCACGGGCTTGTCTCGGGATGACTTGAGACCAGTAGCCTTTTCGCTACCGTAGCGCGGAGATGATCATATGCTAAAACGTTTGTTTGCCGCCGCGTTCGTGAGCATTTTCGTCATTTCGCATCCGAGTTTTGCCGCAGACGATTGGAAGATCATTAAAGTGAATGGTCGCGATTACCTGACGGTTGACAATATATCGAAGTTTTACGGTTTGCCGGCCGAAGTCGCGCCTTCCGGAGCGCAAATCAAACTCGAGACGGTGAAGGATCCGCTCGAATTTATCAGCGACAGCCGCGAGGTCATCATTAACGGCGCGCGAAGTTGGTTATGCTTCCCCCTGCTCGAGCATGACGGAAAATTTTTGGTTTCGCGTACAGATGTGGCCAAAACGATCGAACCGCTGGTGCGTCCACACCGCGTCGCAAATGTGGGTCAAATACGAACGGTGGTTCTGGACCCCGGGCACGGCGGCCATGACAAAGGCGCGGTCTGTCGTTATGGCTCCGAAAAGAATTTCGCGCTCGACGTGGCGCGGCAGTTGCGCCCGCTTTTGCAGGCGAAGGGTTTGCGCGTGATCATGACTCGCGAAGGCGATTATTTTGTCCCGTTGGAAGTTCGCGCCCGGATTGCCAACGCAGCGCGCGACTCGATTTTCGTCAGCATTCACTTCAACGCGACCGATCGTGATCCGAGCGCAACCGGCTTTGAAATTTTTTCATTTACGCCGCGCGGAGCGCCATCGACCTCCGACAACTGGGTGACTTCCACTTCTGCCAGCGTGCAAGCGGGGAGCCGGGTGGATGCCCAGAGTATGGCGCTCTCGGTGTGCATTTATCATTCTCTGCTCGGACATATCCCCGAGTTCGACCGCGGAATTAAGCGGGCGCGATTCGCTGTGCTGCGCCTGACGGAGGTCCCAGCAGTGCTGGTCGAGGGAGGGTTCCTGACTGAGCGCGGCGAAAGTCGGCTGATTGCGAAGAAAGATTGGCGCGGAAAACTCGCCCAGGCGATTGGCGTCGGGATTGAAAATTATCGAGCGCTGGCCGTGAAGAAGCAGCCGCCGATGCTGGTCGCTGATTATCGGCGGCAAGGCAAATCAGTGCTCGATGTGCCCATTGAACCCGTTGTTCAGGAGGTGGATTCGAGTTTGGCAGACCTGATCGGCGAATCTGCATTTCCTTTGCCGACACCAGCGTCAACTCCTCCACAGGCCACATTGCTCGAATCCGACGTCATCGTTCCCTGAAAGGCGGGTTGCACGTGGTCGGGCTTTTTGTGGGTTGACCATCCTGCTGGTCTCCCTAGGCTCAGGCTTAACCACCAACAAAAGGAACCTATGAAAAAATACATGACCTACGCAATGACCGCCTTGTTCGCGACCATCTCCATTTCAATCGCCGCGCCGCCGGACAAGGACGCAATGATGGCGAAAGAGAAAGCGGCCTGGCAGGCCTTTAAGGACAAAAAGCCCGACGACTTCAAGAAAATCGTCTCGGCAAACATGGTGGCTGTTTACGCTGAAGGCATGTCCGACATGCAAAAGGAATTGGCGGACATGCAGAAGTGGGACATGAAGTCGTTTGCAATCAGCGATTACAAAGTGACATCCTACGGACCGGACACAGTTATCTCGACATACAAGGTGGCCGTCGAAGGCACATACGATGGGAAAGACCAGTCCGGTAACTACAACGCCGCCTCTGTCTGGCAGAAAAAGAAGGGAGAATGGCAGGCGATCTTTCACACGGACATGAAGGAGGCAGAGGCAGCCAAATCGGGTGCGCAATAACCGGCGTGGCCTTCTGATCGAGTCGATTGCATATTGACCGCGGCGGATGCGGCGCGATTCTCGCGCGCGCCATACCCGCGGCCCGCTCTTATTGACTTCGGTTGTCTCCGTCTTATTTTGACCGAGAATTAAGTGCGGGGGAGCCGCCTGGCTGAGAGTTCGATTCCGCGATGGCGGAATCGGAGACCCCTTGAACCTGATGCGGGTAATGCCGCCGAAGGAAGCGAGGCCTGGCCATGCGATTTTCCGCCGCATGGCTTTTGTTTTATGAAAAAGGTTTCATCCAAAGATTCCCTCGGTCCCGATTCCACAGATTCAAAGAAAAATAATCTGCGAAAATCTGCGAAGTCTGTGGACGATTCAAAATCTTTGCCCAACTCGCGCAAGGTTTACGTAAGCGGTAAACTTAATCCCGACATCCGCGTGCCGTTCCGCGAAATTTCGCTCGCGCCGACGAAAACGATGAACGGCGAGATTGAAGTCAACGAGCCGGTGCGCGTTTACGACACAGGCGGGCCGTGGGGTGATGGAGATTTTGCCGGCGATGTCGAACGAGGTTTGCCGGCGCTGCGGGCAAAATGGATCCGCGATCGCGGCGACGTTAAAGAAATAGAAGGACGCGTCGTTCGTCCGCAGGACAACGGATATTTATCGGAGAAGCATGCCGCGGATCGAAACGGCCAGAGGTCAGAGGTCAGATTTCAGCGATCAGCGAAGAACAAAGCTTTACGGGCGAAGGCCGGCAAATGCGTGACGCAGCTCTGGTACGCGCGACAAGGCATCATCACGCCGGAAATGGAATTCATCGCCATCCGAGAGAACGGAAGTCGGGCTTCCAGCCTGACTTGGCCGGCGGGCTTCCAGCCTGCCAAATCAAACGATCTTCGTCACCAACACCCCGGCGAATCCTTCGGCGCGGCGATTCCAAAAGAGATCACGCCAGAGTTTGTTAGAAGCGAAGTCGCCCGCGGGCGGGCGATTATTCCGGCGAACATCAATCACCCGGAAAGCGAGCCGATGATCATCGGCCGCAATTTTCTTGTAAAGATCAACGCCAACATCGGCAACAGCGCCGTCGCCTCGTCGATCGAGGAAGAAGTCGAAAAGATGCGTTGGGCCACCAAATGGGGCGCCGACACCGTGATGGATCTTTCCACCGG
>WNGA01061295.1_pt1 | contig 14488 bp, 13 predicted proteins | sample 5400061 | NCBI WGS metagenome assembly WNGA01 (sample SAMN13153366, study PRJNA577476) | soil metagenome | isolation source: 100 cm soil or saprolite under grassland replicate 2 | place: USA:California | collected 2016-06-15 | reverse complement strand
AGGACTGCGCCGATTGCTGTGCTGATATGGTGGCGGCGTATTCGCTCATCCACCGAACGTGCTCAGTGCTGCCGGCATGCGCGCTCGGTCAGCTATCTGATACTACTATACGGCGCGCACCGAGGAGCTGTCAAGTCTGATTGGAACAGTTGCGCCGCAGTGGGACGCCAGGTGTGGCAATCGGCGCGACCACGACCGCGAGCGTGCAACCACATCGACGACGGTAGTCAGAAAACTGTACCAGGTTTGTTCTCGTTTTGCAGTTGGTGCGCTGGCCTCAGATACAACCAGCATCTACACGCGCCGTGTGAGAATCGACAGAGCCATCAGTAGATGAGCGAGCAATCGCCGCTGTATTATCATCGGCCTCCACCGTTTTCAACTGTTCGGTCTTGGCGCCGATGCAGTTAAAGTTGAATGGGTCAAAAGGAGTTCAGCACAACGTTCTTGGTTGGCGACACATCAGCAAAACGAAGGATGAACACTATTCAATCAGTGCCGACACAATCTCGTCTTGGTGATTGACGATAGTCGCAATATGACCTTCATCCAGATAAAATTGCGCTTTGCAATGCTTGAGGCTCTCTGCTATCTTTCGAGCTTGTCCAATAGGGATATTTGTATCATGTTCACCATGCCACAGATATATTGCCGGGAATCCTATATCTTCAAGCGCAAATCCCCAATTTTGTCCTCCTATCAGCGTACCATCGTACGCTGCTCCTTTGGTGCCTTGGCGCATGCTCTCTACGAGTGAAGCTGCCATAGTCTCCTGTACTTTCGGGTTGGAAGCTGCTTTCCTATCCGATGCTACCCAACGCCTAGCGAATCGCGTGAGTGTCTTTCTCGCTTGCGCTTCATTCCTGAAGAAACGCTTCGTCATAGGAAGTATTAGCCAAGGTAACCACATTGCGAGGAAGGAAAGCAAGCGGCTCGTGTGTCCCACTCCAGAGACAACACCGCAAGCAGTGAGGCGATTCGGAATTTTATAGGCACACGCTAAAGCGTACGGACCTCCACCAGAGAATCCGACAACCGCAAAATGCTCGATGCACAGGCTGTCGGCCAACTCGACCACATCGTCGGGCCAGTCCAAGAAATGGCGACGTGCTTTGAACGTAGATAGTCCCATCCCAGGCCGATCAATGCTGATCAGACGAACACCAACTTGTGCTGCCTGCTCTGCTAAGAACCTCGCCTCCAAGCGGGAACCGGGATGCCCATGAAAATAGAACAGCGCTTTTCCTTCTGAAATGCCAAATAGTGCATATCCGAGAGTCCTCCCATCACGGAGCTGAAGCGTTTTATCGGTTTCAGAGCTAGAATCAAATCTGGACATACCACCTCCCCATGAAAGCCTATCGTTCGCCATTCTTCTCGGCTGCTGTCTATTGGTTGCTTTACCCCGTGTGGATGACTCTGGCTTCCACCCTGCGCGCAAGCACATGCCCTACGAGAGTGAGCCACAGTGGAAGCAATGGCCCGGACAGAATTAAGATACCCAGCGGCCCATGGGGAATGAGCGAATAGCCGCCGAGGATGAACGCTAGGAGCAGCCCAACAATCCGCGTTGCGCCCTTGGCCCGCCAAGACGCCGCCGCAATCCACACAGCGGCCGACACATGGCCACCATAGCGCATCGGCAAATAGAGCGTGTCGGCAACACCTTGCAGCGCCATAATATCCGTGGTGATATCAATCACCAGCCAGCCATACCCGGCCGCGCGTGCCCAGGGTGGTGCTGGCAGCGCCGCCACGACCGGAAAGAGCATCAGATGCGCAGCGACGGGCAGCAGCCCGCCATTCAGTTCCGCCACAAGTACAGAGTCCGCCGGCAGCCCCAGCCGTGGAATGAAGAAAAAGCGCGCCAGGCTCACCACAAACAGTACGGCCGCAGCATAGGCGGCACGGCTCGCCCATCTCAGCTCGTTCATCATACGCCCTCTTCTGTTTCGAACAACCTCACCGATCTGGTTCGTGCAGTGTGGTTCCCAAGCTGAATTGCTCCAGTGCCCGATGCGCGAGCGCCACAAACAGAACCAGCGGGAGCAGCGATACAATGAGTGCCGCAGCGGCGGTCGGCCACTCTAGTTCGCGCTCGAAGGTGAAAAAGTCGCTCATGGCCACCGGGATGGTCTTGATGTGGCTCAACGTCAGCACCAGCGGAATCAGGAAGAGATTCCAGTTCAGCACGAACACAATACAGGCTGTCGCGATGACGCCGGGTGCGACGATTGGCAGCACAATCGACCAGAGCATGTGCAGCGGCGTCGCGCCATCCAAATACGCGGCGTCTTCGACATCATGGGCGAGTTGTCCGAGATAGCCCGTCAGAATGTAGACCGCGAGCGGAACATACACCGCAGTGCCAGCGAGGGCAATGCCCACAAAGGTGTCCGTGAGGTGGAGCCGTTGCATGGTATCGTTCAGCGGAATGACATAGGCCATCACGGGGACGCTCGCCAGAATCAGAAAGCTCTGAATCAGCAAGCGACGCCCGGCAAAGCGCGCACGGACGAAACTATAGGCGGCAAGAAACGCCACCACACTCGTGAGCAGGGTCGCCAGAACTGAGAGGAGCAAGCTGGTGGCGAGTTCCTGGAGATAGGTCGGCTCGGCCACACCGATTTCCGTATAGGACGCCAGCGAGGGCGGCAGGATCAATCCGGGTGGCCCCCCAGGCGCGCCGCCGTTGCTGGGCGCGCCAACTCGCTGTCAGCAGAGTCATTCGTCGCCCTCCTCGCGCATGAGCACCAGATAGCCCGCGCCGATGACCAGCACTGCGGCAGCAATCAACCAGGCGGCGGTCGCACCCACCGTCCAATTATTGACCTGGAAGGCCTGCTGGTAACTGTAGAGTCCGGGCGTGACCGTTTCCGTTCCCGGGCCGCCACCGGTCAAGATCAGGATGCTATCAAACGTGCCGAGGGTGTCCCCGATCAACAGCAGTGCAATCGTCAGCAGCAGCGGTCGCAACCAGGGTACGGCAATATGGCCGATCCGGTGCCACAACCGCGCGCCATCAATGGTGGCCTGATCCCACTGGTCGGTTGGGATGGCCAGCACACCTGGGACGAGCAGAAAGCTTACCAATGGTGTCTTCCGCCAGATATCAATCGCCATGGTAGTTGGCAACGTCAGCCCATGCAGGCCGAGCGGTGATGGCGGCAGTGGCAGGCCGAGCCATGCGAACCCAAAATCCAGTAAGCTGGTCGGGCCGGTCAAGAGAAAATGCCACATCACGCCATTGGCGATCGGGCTGATCAGCCAGGGGATCAAGAGCGCCACGCGCAGGAGTCCCCGGCCACGGAAGGGTCGGCGTAGCGCGTAGGCAATCGCGAGACCGCCTGCGAGTTCTGCGGGAACGGCGATCACCGTCATCCAGAGGATATTGCTGATGGAACGCGTGAACAGCTGATCGCGCAGCACCGCCATATAGTTGTACAGACCGACCACGCGCAGTGTCGTCTGGAGCGGCGCATAGTTGGTGAAGCTGGCAACGAAGCCGAACAGTGCCGGCCACACCAGAAATGGAAGAACCACCAGCGCGAGCGGCGTAAGCAAGAGCAAGCGCTGGCGGGGAGTGAGCATGGCGAGGCTCCATGATCTCTGTTGCGTATATGCGGCACAGCATAGGCGAGCGTTTCAGCATTGTCAAGTCGAGACATCACACTATGCCTGCTGTTAGCTTGTTTGGAGTGTCCGAAGGGTTTGTGAGCGCGCAAGTGCGACGAGAAACAGCAACGCCAAGACGCCACAGCTCACAAAGCCGATGCGCACCCCGAAGAATTGGGTGAGTGCGCCGACCAGCAGCGGGCCAGTCATGTCGCCGAATTCCTTGAATGACTGCGCCGCGCCAATACTCGCCCCCAACTGGTCATCTTTCGCAAGCGTGCTGACCAGGGTATCACTGTTTGTCCAAACCGTGCCGATGCCGATACCCGCCAGCACAACGGTCACAATGAGCGCGATACCACTGGTAAAGGTGACAACGATGATGCACCCGGCAGCAAGCAGCAACCCAATCACGACAGTCAACTGCACCGCGACGCGATCGGCCAGCCAGCCAGCCACAGGTTGTACCAACAGATAACTCAGCGTGGCGATGCTCACCATCGTTCCCGATTGCAGTGGCGTGTACCCAATCGCGTAGAGATAGACGGGGAGGAAGCCGAACAGAATGCCGACGAGAAACATATTGATGACGATCACCGCGTAGATCGGCAGGAGGCGCGGTTCTTTGAAGATCGTGAAGAACTGCTTCAGGGAAAGAGCATCATCGTCATCAGCCAGTTCGGCGTGTTCCTCGCGATCGCGCGGCAGGAGGAAACTTAGCAGCAGCGCCACGACACCAACCGCTGCGGAGACCACGAAGATCATGGAGAAGCCGTAGCTGTGTGCCAGATACCCGCCGAGGGCTGGCGCGATCACATATCCCGCGCCTTTGATCGCGTTGTAGATGCCAAAGGCCTGGCCGCGACCGCTTGAGAAGTATTTGGCCACCAGCGTTATGGAGACGGTGGAGAGCGCCGCCGCGCCTAAGCCCTGGATGAACCGGACGAGCAGCAACAGTGTCGGGCTTATCACAAGAAATAGCAGCGAGCCCACGATAAAGATCGCCAAACCCGCCAGGAGCGTCAGCTTCATCCCACGCCGGTCGGCAATGAAACCGGCGACCGGCTTGGCAAACAACTCGGCAAAGTCATAGACGGCAATCAGCAGGCCGATCACGAAGGCGCCGACACCGACCGTTTCGGCATAGGCCGGGAGATTCGTCGCAACAATATGGGCGCCAAACGAAGTAACAAAACCACAGAGGGCAAGAATGCTAAGATACCAGTAGCGCCGTGGTGGCGGGATCGTGGATTGCGGCGCCTGCGTTGACGTCGTGGTCATGAACTCTCCGATGCGCTCGGGGTGATGCATCTGCACGCGTTATTGTACACGATTCTGGCGCTCATCATGCGAGCGTTCGACGCAGCCTCGTGGTAGCGATTGTCGATGGCTATGACTCCAGGCTATGCCATTGTTCGTGTGCAACCTGACGAAGATCCTCAATACACAGATCCGATCGATGGGGAATGTAGGCTGCCGGATAGGCCCCATCCATTTCTGGGACATAGTTGTAGATGCTGCCGTTCGGATAGACCACCACTTTCATCGCGCCCAACCGTCCCGGCGTCGGACTCTGCTCCGCAACAAACCACCAGCGCGGGTCATCGCCCACCGTCGTCCAGTAGGCCACGACGCGCGTGCCATCAGGAAGCAGATAGATCCCTTTGTGGGTGAACCACGCCTCAAAGCGCGCCATAGTACATTCCTTTCCGACACTGCTACGTGGCATGATCACGTCTAGTGCCAATCTCCCGCTCCGACGCGTTCCCTTCGTCGATCTGTGCCCGCAGCTGGCGTTCCAGCATCAGGATGATATGCTTGAGACGCAGTGGTTTGACCCGTTCCCAACACCGAACCACCAATTCCAGGATGTTCAGCGCTTCCCAAAGCGCAACGCGCTGTCGGGAAACAGGACGCAGCGCCGCATAGTGCGCCAGGAATTGGTCGGCGATGGATTCCAATTGCGCCAGTCGATCCATGTGTCCATGCGTCAGTGCCAGCTCAGTGCCGCTGTGCTCCTCCCTGAGCACGGCGCTCATCCCCATATCAATGATTGCGACCCGGAACAATGCCTGACAGAAGCTGTCGAAGTCAATAAAGCCAATCCGACCGTGGTCGATGAGCACCTGCGAAGGCCGAAAGGTGCCGTGGGTAGGCACCGGCGGGTCGGGAGGCCACATAGCCGCGAGTGATTCGAGACAGGTGAAGAGCGGTGTTGCTGCCGTCGCGAGATCAGGAACGGCGGTGGTCAGTCGCTGCACAAAGGCGCGCACCCCAGCCAATTCATCTTCCCAGTGGTGCGCCGTGCCAATGCCCATGCCGGCGCTATGGAGTTCAGCCAGCCCGGCCGCAGTTTTGCCCATGTAATCGTCGAGCGCGGCCAGCGCCTCCGGGGTATTGGCATGCAGTGCAGACCCGATCAACGCTTGCAGCGTCTGTTCCGCAGGGATCGGCCCCTGCACGAGGAGCTTCAGCTCGGGCAGATAGGCGAGTGGCTCGGCAATGATCACCGCAGACCGCCTGCCGAGCGTTGAGCCCCACAGCGCCTGCATACAATCGTAGGCGTTCTGCCCTTGCTCACTGTCATAGGTCTTGGCGACAACGAATGTGGGCCAGGCGTGACCAACGGCCTCATTGGATGCATACGTCAAGTGATAGCCGATTGTGCAGCGCAGACCAGGGTGGTAGCGGAGTACGTCCGGGCGGCAGGACTCAATGTGGAGGTCGCGGTAGGTCGGGGCATGCGCTCGTATGCTCTGCTCCAAAAGCGCACGTGCGTGCTCCGGGTCAGTCAGATGCGGCAGCACCTCAAGCTGGGCATCTGGTCGCTGCATCTGCAACAGTACCCGCAGCTCGGGGACATACATGCGCCATCCATCCGATCCGAACGTGACTGTTGCGGCGGTGGCAGCAGGCGCGGCCTGATCGGGCGGTAGCAACGTGCCTTGCAATCGTACGGCATGGGATTGCTCAGAACCTGGCTCAGCGGGAATACGGCGGGTCAGAGTGCTGCACACGCGCGCTCCTTGTACCGCGCCCACCAGCCAATCTGGCAGAATCGCGAACGTTCGCACGCCACCAAGAATCGTCGTCCACGATGGTCGCTCGCGTTGTCGAGCAGCATCAGCCATCCGTGTTTCCCTCCTTCTCTGTGCTGTACCGCGCCGCAGATCATCCCCGCAGCTGCGTGCCGGTAGCCTCCCTGCTCCACGTCGATCACCTGCGGGCGCAGCACTGCCTGCACAATCCGCGACCGTACAGGCTCATCGTGCGGCTCCGCCAGCGCGATGCTGCGTCGCTGTATGCGCGTACTCGTTTAGCTCTTATTGACCGCAATTTCGTCTGCTCCCTGGCGATCATCCCAGCGAGCAGCGGCGAAGAGCCGCTCGCCACGAAGCCAGCGCTCCGCCGCATCTGGGATGTCCAACGCAATGCACAGCGCGGTCGTTAATTCGAGCGTGTCGTGCTCCAGCCCGAGTGCTTCCGAGCCGAGATCCATGCCCAGGCGCATGGCCTGGAAGGCTTCGATCTGCACGACGTTGGACGTGATCGCGTCCGATGCCTCGGGATCCAACCAGTCTGCCTTGCACTCGTTCACATCAACCGCATTCCATCCAGCGCAGGTGAGCGGCCGCACCGCGTGAACGGTGCAACGCTGATCGGCAAGGAGCGCACACGGGAGGCGGGCATGGGCGCGCGCAATACTACTCATTGCGCGGGTCTGGCTGTCAAGATCAGCGATGCGCTCGCGCACCGCAGTCAGATCCTCGTGGGAAAGGGTCGCACGGAGGTACGCTGCGATGCGCAGCACCTCCGGCGGACTCACCGCAATCGACTTGGAGCAGCACCACGCGCACCCGGCCCGGCAGGCGATCTGCGGCACATTTGGGTAGTTCGCCAGCATCCGTTCGACAATCTGGGCTGCCTCGCTGCGGCAATCTGGAGATTCCACGGAAGATTGCGCGCCAGTGGCTGCGGTCGGGCTGATGTACGCGCTGATGGAACTCGTCGTCCGCGTTGGGGCATGATCCTTGCTCCTATTCAGCATGCTGCGGTTGAGTTGACATCACCAGGAAGGCAGGGTACGACGACCCAATCAGTGACGACCTGGCGCATGCGGGAGTACAGCGTGATGATTTCCTGCGGCGTCTTGCTGCTTTCCGACAGCCCTTGTCACGGAGCGCACGTGTGAGCGGTGAAGTCGATTCCTACACCATGTCGGGCGATGCGATGTATGATCGGTGGGCTGCACTTTCCTTCGAGCATAGACCGGCAACCTGAAGAATGGATTAAGTTCGGAGCGTGATTCGGCGGAACAGCCTGTCCGGCTTAATCTGTTCATCAGGTTGCCAGGCTACAGTTGATAGAGGCCAAAGGCGCAGTACAATAGGGCTGGCGACGCTGACTCTCCGGCATAGAGACGTTCACGATGGATGCGGCAGCTCTTATTCTGCCTGGTTAAGGGAAAACCATGCGAATTCTGGTTGTTGAGGACGAAGTGGCGATCGCAGCTTTTATTCAGGATGGCCTGGTCAAAGCCGGCTATGGGGTGGATCTGGCCACTGAGGGGACAGAGGCGCTCCATTGGGTAGCGATTGCCAGCTACGATCTGATCATCCTGGATGTGATGCTGCCTGGGATGGATGGCTTGACCATTTGCGAGGTTATGCGTCAGCGGGGTGTTGTCACGCCAGTGCTGATGCTGACCGCCCGCGATGCGATTGATGATCGTGTCGCCGGGCTCGACAGTGGCGCCGACGACTACCTGGTGAAGCCCTTCGCCTTTGCCGAATTGCTGGCCCGTATCCGGGCGCTGTTGCGACGGGAACCGGCATTGTTGGGGACAGTGTTGCACCTTGCGGACTTGTCGTTGGATACACGCAACCACAAAGTATCTCGCAACGGCGAGCCGATTACGCTCACCACCAAAGAGTACCGCCTGTTAGAATTGCTGATGCGCCATCCCAATCAGACCATTACCCGTGATGCCATCGCCGAGCACATCTGGAACTATGAATTCGATAACATTACTAATCTGATCGATGTCCATATCCATGCCTTGCGGCGCAAGTTGGACGACCCGTATTCAACCAAGCTGCTACATACCGTGCGCGGCGTGGGCTACCGCTTAGGGACTGATCTGTCCTGAAGGAGGCGTGATGTTTCGCGAACTGCGCTGGCGCTTAACCGGCCTGTATGTCGTGCTGCTGTTGGGTGCCTTGCTGCTGTTTAGTGCCGGCACCTATATTGCGGCGCGCGCTGCCCTGATGGAAAACTTTGATGAGGTGCTGGTCGATCAGGCGGCTCTGGTCGCGCAAGCGGTTGATATTGAGGATGGCATACCAGAACTGAAACAAGAAGTGTTGCTCTCCGGTCATCGCAACGACGACCACTTCACGCGATTGTATGCTGTGAATGGGATGGTCGTCTTTGACGATACGATTGATGGGCCACGTGTGCCCGACCTCCCCGCGACCATCGCCAGTGCGCTTCGGGGTGAGCAAAGCTTGATGCAAGTTGAGGCGAGTGACGAAACGCTGCGGGTTGCGACCTTTCCAATTCTTCATGAGGGTCAGATTGCCGGAGTGCTTCAGGTGGGTGTGTCGCTCGATGATATTGAACACACCCTGCATATTCTGCTGATTGTGTTGCTAGTGATGGCGCCGATCACCGTCCTGCTCGCCAGTGGTGGCGGGTTGTTCCTCGCAAACCGAGCCTTGTCCCCAATTGACGCCGTCACGCGCATGGCCCAGCGGATTAGTGCCGAAAACTTGAGCGGGCGGATTGGCCACACCGGGCCGGATGATGAGGTTGGTCGGCTCGCGCGAACCTTTGATATCATGCTTTCGCGGCTGGAAGAAGCGTTCAAGCAGCAGCGCCAGTTTGCCACTGATGCCTCCCACGAACTCCGCACGCCACTGACCGCGATGATTGGGCAGATCGATGTGGCGCTTGGCTGGCCGGAGAGTGCTGAGTACTACCGCACGACGCTGGTTGGAGTACGTGAGCAGGCGCAACGGCTCATCCGGCTGGCGAGCGACTTACTCCTTCTGGCGCGTGCCGATGTGCAGCCGACAGCGGCAGCTGCCGAACCGATTGACCTGGCGAGTTTAGTGCCTGCCGTGATCACCCAGATGCAGCCGTTAGCTGCGGAGCGCCAGCAACGCTTTGTGGTTGCAACCGCACCAGCCGGAGTTGTGTATGGGAATGAGGATCAGCTCATCCGCATGCTGTTGAACTTGCTTGATAATGCCATCCGATACACGCCAGCGGGTGGCTGTATCATGCTCGGCTGCGAGCACAGGAATGGGTCTGTGGCGATCCAGATCAGCGACACAGGTTTGGGCATTGCAGCGGAGCATTTGCCGCGCCTGTTCGACCGTTTCTATCGGGTGGATCGAGGACGTAGCCGGGCGCAGGGCGGTAGCGGGCTTGGGCTGGCGATTGCACAAAGTATTGCCCACTTGCATGGTGGGGAAATCACGGTCAACAGCACCGTCGGGCAAGGCAGTACGTTCACAGTTCGCTTGCCCCAAGCATCTCTACGGGAGCAGGGGAACCGGGCCACTGTCACACTGCTGCCACAGGCGCACCTGACCTAGGGTGCTTCTTAGTAGAGCTTGGGATTTGGGCATTGCAATGCCGATGAGCAAATGAGAGGAGCGGTATGGAGTCATCCACGCAGGCGGTCGATATGGCACTGGTGATCCAGCAACGTGCCCTCGCCTTCGTGGTCTTGATGGGCGTGGTCAGCTTACTGGCTGATATGGTGTATGAGGGCGGGCGCAGCATCGCCGGCCCATATCTGGCGCTGCTTGGTGCGAGCGGCACGGTGGTCGGCCTGGCCGCGGGCTTCGGCGAGCTGATCGGCTACGGATTGCGCCTCATCTTCGGCTACCTGAGCGACCGCACCCACCGCTACTGGGCCTTTACAATCGCGGGCTATGCCCTGACCGCGTTGGCGGTTCCGGCGCTCGCACTGGTCGGCAACTGGCAACTCGCGGCCGTATTCCTGACCATCGAGCGGATCAGCAAGGCGCTGCGCACTCCATCGAAGGATACCCTGCTCGCCTACGCAACGACGAGTATCGGCCACGGCAAGGGCTTTGGGCTGCACGAGGTGCTCGACCAGATCGGGGCGGTGACAGCGCCGCTCCTGTTGGCGGCGGTGATCGCGTGGCAGGGCAATTACCGGCTGGCCTTTGCGCTGCTACTCATCCCCGGTGTGCTGACAATCGTCGTGCTGCTAGTCGCGCGAGCGCGTTTCCCCCAGCCAGAGAATCTCGCCAGCAAAACGCCGGCGCTGACGCCGGGCGGCTTTTCGCGCGTGTTCTGGCTTTACCTGGGCGCTGTTGGACTGATCGCCGCCGGATTTGCCGACTTCCCGCTGATTGCCTTTCATCTCCTGTTCGGTCTGCTCTTCGACCGGGTCGGCTTCCGCGCGCTCATACTTGCGGCGCTCTTGTCCGCCGGCTTTGCGCCGCTGGCGTTTTCCAGCGCCAGCGACTTGGTTGTTCTCGGTATGGTGCTGTGGGGGATTGGGATGGGCGCCCAGGAGTCGATCCTGCGCGCGGCCGTCGCCGGAATGGCGCCACCAGAACGGCGCGGCACAGCCTACGGGCTCTTCAACACCGGCTACGGGCTGTGCTGGTTCGCCGGCAGCGCGCTGATGGGACTGCTGTACGATCAGTCGTTGCCGGCGCTGATCGCTGTGTCAGTGGCGCTTCAGCTCGTCGCGGTTAGCATGCTCGTGCTGATGAGTCACCGACGCACCGTATAGACTGCAATCGAAAGTGTGCCAAGCGACGACCGAGCGCTGTTGGCTGCTTCCTCCTGCCGTCGCGATGTTACGTCAGCGAGCATGCCGTATCAGGGCATCGGTATCCGTGCGATCCTCACAATTTGCGTTTTCAATCGATGATGCGCAGCCGCCGGAAGAGTCGTGATGAGTTAACCACTAGAGCTTCATGGCATCATATACGGACTACTAAACGCTCTAGCGGCCCTTGCTTGGGCCACGCCGCCTCCGTCTATCGGCCGGGAGTCTCGGCACCGCACTATCGAGAATGATCGGCCAGCGCGACTCGCTCGCACCACGCTTGCCGCCGCGGTAGGAACGCTCGTGCATCAGCACCTCGCGCACCGTGGACGGATACCACGACCGGCCGCCGCGTGGAGTTGGCACACCCTCAGTGTTCAGGGTCGCCGCGATGTCGCCCAGGCTGCTCGGCTGGCCGCGCATCAGAAACATGCGCCGCACCAGCGCGGCAGACGCGGGATCGACAATGATACCCTGCTCGTCGCGCGTGTAGCCCAGCGGCACGTTGCCGCCCTTCTCGCCGTCACGCTTGCCGCGTGCATCACGCCCGTCGGTGGTGCGCTTCACAATGTTGTCGCGGTCGAGCTGCGCCAGCGCGGCAAACATCGTCAGCACGAACTTGCCGGTTGGCGTGGATGTGTCCAGGCTCTCCTTGCAGCTGACAATCTCCACGCCCTCATCGGTCATCTTCTCCACTAGGTCGAGGATGATGCGCGTGTTGTGGCCCAGCCGGTCGAGCGCTGCGAAGATCACCATCTCGATCTTGCCGCTTCTGATGTCCTTCATCAGGCGGGCCAGCTCCGGTCGCTTGGTTTCGCCCTTGGTGCCGCTGATGCCGGCATCGTCGTAGATGCCAACCACATCGCCGCTTTTGACCATCGCCATCGCCTTGCACTGCCTGGAGCTGGACATCGTTATTTTCGGCGTCGGCGTGCGATATTACAGCAGCGCGCTGACTAGCCGCGCGCTGTTCTGGACAAATTTTTCGCCGAATGACTGCCGGCGCCATTCCTCCAGCAATACCGGAGTTGAGCGCGCCATGTAGGTCGCCTCGATCGCGCGTAGCCGCGCCACCGCCTCACGGTCGTACAGCACCAGCGTGATCTCCAGATTCAGCTGGAACGATCGCATGTCCATGTTACTCGACCCGATCGCCGCGATGTCGTCGTCGATGCTGATGTTTTTGGCATGCAGCATCACCGGCGGGTTAAACAGCCTGATCTTGACCCCCGCTTCGAGCAGCTCCTCGTAGTATGATTGCTGCGCCTGGCTGACCACAAACTGATCGTAGACGCCCGATACAATCAGCGTCACATCCACGCCACGCTCGGCGGCGATCGTGATCGCCGACAGTAGCCCGTCGTCGGGTACGAAGTAGGGCGTGGTGATCACGGCTTTGTGCTGCGCGGCGTGCAGCAGCGCGATGAACAGGCGAAGGTTATTTTCGCTTTCGTAGGCCGATCCGCTTGGCAGCACCTGCGCCAGCATCTCGCCGGCCGGCGCCAGCTCGGTGGCGATCTCGGGGAAATCGTCGCCGTCGAGCACGACACTGGTTTCGCAAAACCAATCGGTCGTGAAGACGGCCTGAAGCTGGGCCACGACCGGCCCGCTGACGCGCGCCACCAGCTCTTCGTAGACCAGATCGCCCTGGCCGTGGTAGGTGTTGAGCACCAGATTCTGCGATCCAGTGAAGCCGACCTGGCCATCCACAATCACGATCTTGCGATGGTTGCGCAGATCCAGGCGCGACCACTCTTTGTGAATCGGGTCGACCGCCAGCATGCGATGCGACTCAATGCCGGCCGCCGCCAGCCGAGCCTGCATGGCCTTATACGGCTTGTAGGCCAGCGACCCGAGGTGGTCGTACAGCACGCGCACCTTGACGCCACGCTCAACCGCGCGCTCCATAGCCACGAACACGCACTCGGTCGCAGCATCCAGCACCAGTGCATAATATTCGATATGTGCATAGTGCTGGGCAGCGTCGATCGCCTCGGCGATGCGTTTGATCGTGCCGTTGTAATCGGGCATAAACTCGACTGTATTGCCGCCGAAGGCCGGCATGCCGCCCAGCGTCTGGCTCATGCGCACCAGGCCGGCCAGGCGCGGGCCGAGCTTGGGGGTGTGGATATGCGCGATCGAGGGATCGCGCTGAATGGTCTGCATCCGATCCAAAATCGCCTGGTTGGCGCGGCGCTGAATATCGCGCCGGCGCCGCGAGAGCTTGGTGCTGCCGATCAGCAGGTAGACGATCCAGCCGATCACCGGCGTCAGAAAGATCAGCAGCAGCCAGGCCTGCGCAACTGCCGGCTTGCGGCGCTCGGGGATGAGCGTCAGCGCGGAAAGTTGCAGAATCAGCGGCCCGAAGGTCAGCAGGTAGGGCACGACCAGGGCAAAGAACTCCGAGATCGATAATGAGATCATAGGCTTCGCGATTTCCTGGGCTTAGCGCAGCGACTGGCCGGTCTTCATCATATCGCGAATCTCGATCAGCAGCTTGGCCTCATCGTTCAGCATCGGCGCGGGCGTCTCTTCCGGCTTCTGGAAGCGAATTATAGCGCAAACTGGCTAACTGTGTGGCGCGTGCCCGGCCGGGATACGAAACGATCGCCAGAAGACCAGCGCGCTCATGCCGGTGAGCGCCGCGCCAAGCAGAAAAAGGCTGCGGTAGCCGAACGCGGCAATCATATAGCCGCCGCCAAAGGTCATCGCGGTGAAGCAGATTCCGGCGGCCATCTCGGTCAGGCCCGAAACTGTCGCGCGCTGCGCCGGCGGCACCAGCTCCAGGAAGTAGACGATCGAGGCCGGGTAGCGGATTCCCGAGAGGCCGAGCACGCCGATCAAGCTCAGCCCAGCCGCGCCCCAGTGTGGAATGAGCGCGATCGGCAGGATGCTCAGCGCTGTGCCGATCGAAGCGCCGATCACCACGCCGCGGGTGCCGTAGCGCGCCGTCAGCGGGCCGGTCGCCAGCGCGGCCGGGATGCCTAGCAGCCGGCCGAGCGCGAGCAGCAGCCCGATCCGCGCGGTGGAAACCAGCAGCTCTGAGTCGAGATA
>WNGA01013075.1_pt1 | contig 14491 bp, 14 predicted proteins | sample 5400061 | NCBI WGS metagenome assembly WNGA01 (sample SAMN13153366, study PRJNA577476) | soil metagenome | isolation source: 100 cm soil or saprolite under grassland replicate 2 | place: USA:California | collected 2016-06-15 | reverse complement strand
CAGAAGAATAAATTTATGCCTGGTTGATGTACCCCCACTCTTGATTAACGGGAAGCTTGAATGACCGAAATGAAGTTGCCAATCGCCATGGCAGAACTGCGGCCTGCCCTCAGGGAAATCATAGGGCTAGGTTTACAGCATGCACCTTACTTCTCTGTCCTGCTTTCGTCCAAACACGGCCTGACCATCGAAGTGAATAACCGGGAGGAGCAGGTGACCGAGCACCCACCCGCGGCGGGCACGGTCCTTTCTGCCTTCGATGGCGCCACCAACTTCGAACGCGCCATCGGTGGTTTTAAGCGGGAGGAAATACAAACTGCGGCGCGTGACTTCATCAAGGACATATCAGCGGATCTGGCACAGCGTGTGCAACGCGTCAAGATGTACCTCTTCGTGGTTGTGGCGGGTGCGGCTGGAGACGTGCGCTACGATTTCCACATAAAGTACGGTGCTTCCGGGTGGGAAGTATTGACCTGGAATGACGATGAAATCCAGGGTGTTGTGGATGGCGCGTTGGCACTGCTCAACGCCGAACGCATCGAGCCAGGGGAATATCGTATTATCAGCACCCCCGGCGTTAGTGGAGTCATCTGCCATGAATCCTTCGGTCACGGTGTGGAGACGGATATGTTCCTCAAGGAACGGGCCCGCGCCGCTCATTTCATTGACAAGATTGTGGGCTCGCCTCTGGTCAACATTGCAGATAATCCCAGTCAACCCGGTAGCTACGGCTCCTACTTTTTCGATGATGAAGGTCAAATGGCTACGCCTACTCAAATTGTCGAGAATGGTGTGTTCCGGCGCGGCATTACCGACCGATATTCCGCGGCGGCACTCCACATCCCTCGCTCCGCGAATGGACGTCGGCAGGATTATAGCCGCAAGACATACGCGCGCATGAGCAACACCTTCTTTAGCCCCGGCAGCTCCACATTGGATGAGATGATCGCGCAGGTGGATTACGGCATCTTCCTAGATAAGCGGATATCCGGTGTGGAAGATCCGCAAGGCTGGGGCATTCAGGTCACCTGTCACTATGGGCATGAGATCAAAGGCGGCAAAATCACGGAGAGGGTATTGGCTCCGATTGGTATCACGGGCAATGTGCCAGATGTACTGCAGAGTATTATTGCCGTTAGCAATCAACTGCAAATGTTTGGCGGCAGTTGCGGCAAGGGCCACAAGGAAGTCGTGCCTGTGGCATTGGGTGGACCGCATCTCCTTCTGACTGCGAGACTGGCCTGATGTTAATTCAAATTATGGAAGCGCTCAGAAAGCGCAGTGATCTGGTAGGTTGGACTGTCCGTCACGTTCAAACGCGCGGAGCGCAGGTGTACGCCGTGCCGCAGGGCATCGAGTCACAACGCGCAGTGGCTGATGAGAGATACCTTATCGATGTTCTGCGCAATCGAACCATGGCAGATGGATCTCCGGCAGTGGGAAGCGGCGAGGCTTCGCTCCTTCCCGGCGAGGATATCAGTCGCGCCATCGAACAAGCGACGCTGGTGGCCGGATTGGTCGCCAATCCAGTCCACAGTTTGCCAGGTCCCGCTCAATTTCCAGATGTGCCTCTTTGTGATGTAGATTTGCAAAAAGATGCCTCTGCCGTGATGCTGGAGGTGATGGAACGTATACGGGCTGCGGCGGCGAGGTATTCTGAAGTGCGCCTCAGTGCAGCTGAATGTTTTGGTGAGGTGTGTAACGCGCATCTGGTCAATAGCCGCGGGATCGATGCTGAACAGGAGTCAACGCAAATTGATATCGAGATGGTTCTACACAGTCGGAAAGGTGACCGTGAGTCTGAGACCTTCGATGAGAGGAGACGCCGCCGCGTTGCAGACCTGGACCTTGAGGCTGCCATTGAGGATCGCGTCCATTACACGCTCGATTCACTCGAAGCCGAGACGCCCCCCTCTTGGCAGGGACCAGTGATCCTGCGCAATGAGGCGTTGAATGTATACCTGGCTGGGGATCATATCAGAGGTACTGTGATCCAAACATTTGCCTCTGCCGCCTCAAAATATGCCGGGGTCAGTCCATGGGAGGTAGGCAAATCCGTTTTCCGTGGCGAGGTGAGGGGCGATCCGCTCACGGTGTGGGCAAATCGCTGCATGCCATACGGTTCTGCCTCAAATCGTTTTGATGCTGAAGGTCTGTCGGCGCAACGCATTGAGTTAGTGCACGAGAATGAATTCGCCGCCTTTGCCGCCGGTCAGCGTTATGCTGATTACCTGCAGATCCCTGCGACTGGCGCATTTGGGAATATCGAGCTGCCCGCGGGCAAAATCCCGGCCTCCGTATTGCTGGTTGAACCTTATGTAGAGATCGTCCAATTCTCCTGGTTCAACCCTGATCTAATCACCGGGGATTTTGCTACCGAAATTCGCCTTGGGTATCTTGTTGAAAATGGCATACACAAACCCTTCAAGGGTGGTCAGTTGGTGGGTAATTACATGGATGCATTGGCAAATGTGCGTTGGAGCGCGGAGACTGGATTTTTTGGCAACTACCTTGGTCCGCACACTGCGCGTTTCAATGAGTTGAAGATTGCAGGACAGGATAAGTAAGTAGTTGACGGCGAATAGTGGCGTAGGCGCTATGTCGGGTTCATCGAGACATCGAGGGTCGGTCCTTACAGGTATTTCACAATAAGAGAGGATGTCTGAGTCGGCGTAGAAGACGTTGTGCTGCGACCTCAGGAAAGTCTGTAGCCTTTGGCACAGACGTTGAAAACCCATCTGCATGTGCGCTACACTTCAGAAACGGTGCTGCTAAATAATAGTCCTAACGCTATTCTTGGGACTTGTCGGCCTTGTCAAGGAATTTTTGTGTAGTTTGGAGAAGTTGCACTACATGCTTAATGATAATGACGACGGTGGAAAGGGCAAAAGGCAAAGCGATGTAGAGGATTCCTTCGCCAAGCCAGATATAGAGTACGGTGAGGATCGCACCAATCCAGACCGAGTTGCACCATTCACACGTAAGTAGTTCGTAGAGGTTCAAATCGCGACAGAAGCGGTACGTCATACACCATTGCTCTGCACGCTGTCGGAAGCGCTTGAACATCATCCAAGGGCCATCCTCGTTTGCAATAAGTGATGCAAGCCGCCATGCGGCAAGCGAAAGGTAGAAAAATGTGTTGAGGGTCATAAGATATGCCTTTTAAAAGATAACGATTTTGGATGTCCAGATAATCTGCGGTTTCGAGTTTTTTCACAAACTCATTTCCCGGCCTAAACATAAGGTATGGGAGAAATTGTTGGATCTGAGGATGGTCAGAGTAAAATCTTTGGAGGATAAAAATTAATGGCAAACTATAAAGCAATAGCTGTCGTTGGACGGGCGATTATCAATCTTCTGATAGGTGCTTCGCGCAATGAGTTTCCCGAGGCGGAATTTAAATTGCTTCAAGCCGCCGATTTCACCAGAGTTGAGCAATTTATTAAGGAAGGCGTGAGCATATGTTTATATCAACTAGATATAAATTCCGTACCGTCCAATAATGATGTACTGTCAACCTCAGGTCCTGGCAGAGAACGCTCTACCCCACCTATTTCGCTTAAACTCAGCTTTCTAATTACATCCTGGGACAGCGATCTTGAAAAGCGATATCATTTGCTTGGTTTGACCATCCAAGTTTTGCATGAAAATCCAATCTTGCCTGCTACTTTGCTTAATCAGATAACACCAAATGAAGTTATTTTTTCTCCTGATGAAACCGTGAAACTGGTTTTTGAGCCTCTTCCCCTCTCTGATTTATCTGCTCTGCTCCAAACCCTGGAACAGCCCGGGATGTTACCTTCGGTTAGCTATAGCGCGTACCTAAATATAGGAGTATAGTTTTGCTATCACCTCCCCAGATTGAGAGAAGACGGTATGGAATCAGGCATGATAAACATGGTAATCATCTGCCAGATCAATTTCTCAGAAATAGTGACGGAATTAATATTATCAAGAAGGCAACAGGGATTAGAATAAAGCATGAATACTGGGCAAAGATATCGGTGATTGAACCTATGACAGCGACCCTTTGGACAAACGGCTGCGCAAACAAGGGATTGACTGATCGCAGCATTCATGGGATGCAAAGCTGGTATGAACGAAGCCCTGAAAATTATCTTGCTCTTGTTTTATTCTGGCCTATCAATGCCTGTATTGGTGATTATGCCGACTCAAGTTATGTCATTGACACGGTTGCGGTGGGGTTTGCACTGCTCATGCTCATTCGCACAGTTCTAGCGCGCCAAAGCGCCACAGACGAACAACGGACCCATGCCTGGGAAATTGTCCAGGCCTATGGGTGCACACCCCTGGCGCGCTTTACTTTGTTTGAGGACAAGTTATACTTTTTCAGTACATGCGGCTCAATGATTGCGTACATACTGAAAGGACGAGCTGCAATTACACTAGGCGACCCTATAGGGCCGAGTGCTGATTTCTTTAATTGCATCGTTGAGTTTAAGGAATTTTGTGGGAGAAATAATTGGCTGCCGGTTTTTTATCAGGTTCTCCCCGATAATCTTAAAGCTTATGACATGGCAGGATTCGATGCCATCTGTATCGGTCACGATGCGATTGTGGACTTATCCACTTTTACATTAGCCGGTAGAGAAAGCAAGAATATCCGCAATTCTTTCCACAAGATGATTCGCCTGGGCTATAAAACGCAAGTCTGTGATCCACCACATCCACCATCTCTGATGCACGAACTCAATCAGATTAGCGATGAGTGGCTTTCCATCCGGGGTGGGTTTGAAATAGGCTTTTCTCTTGGCCAATTAGATGAGAAATACCTAAACACTTGTCCAATCATCCTCGTCCGCGACCAGGATGGCCGCGCGGAGGCTTTAGCCAATATCATATTTCAGCCCAATGAAGCAATTATTGATTTGATGCGTTATCGTCCTGGATCTAAGAATGGCCGCATGGATTATCTTTTTGTGTCTGTGCTTCAATGGGCAAAAGAACGCGGCCTTGCCACCTTCAATCTTGGTTTTTCGCCATTCAGTGGCATTGGTGAAGAGCCGCACTCCTCGGCCATCGAACGGGCACTCCGCTTCATCCACGAGCATCTGGCTTGTTTTCCAAATTTTAAAGGACTTCATTTTTTCAAAGAAAAATTCAATCCAATCTGGTCGCCGCGTTATCTCATATACCCCGGGTTGACAAGTTTGCCTATCGTGGCAATTAGCGTGATGCGTGCCTATAAGGTCAATCAATTGATTAGCCGATATCTGCTCCAGCGAAAGTAACCGAATTGTGAAATCTTTGGGTGAGACGCCCTCGCGGGCGTAATAGCGCGTGTGACGGTTCACTAAATCGAAAATAGTGACGGAATTAATATTATCAAAGCGGCAACAGGGATTAAAATAAAAGCATGAATACTGAACAAAATTATCTGCTTCTTGTAGAAGACGATACCGATATTCTTAAGCTGTTGGATGCCACGCTGACGTTCAGCGGTTATCGTGTGATCACAGCTCGTAATGGCAAGGAAGCGCTGGAAGTTATTCAGAGGGAACGCCCAGCGATCGTGATCGCCGATATTATGATGCCCAAACTGGACGGTTTTAGTTTTGTTCATAGATTACGTATAGCTCCTGAAACTCGTGAAATTCCAGTTGTTTTTATCTCATCTACCTACGTCGCACCTGAAGATCAAGAATTTGCATTCCACATTGGCGCAACTCGTTTTCTCCAAAAGCCAGTTGACCTGGAGAAGTTCCTGACAACGATTGCAGAGCTCTTAAAACAGCGTATCCATGCCACAATCGAAACGCTCAACGAATTTAATTTTTACGACGAGTATCGGAAGCGGCTTGAAGCAAAACTGGCTCAAAAAAATAAACAGATTGCACGCGACGAGAATCTGATGGGAACTCATTTGGACGAAGAGAATCAATCGCGCCAGGCATCTCTCCGTCATGCTATTGGTGAACGGGAGGAAATAAAACATCTGCTTGACCAGGTCCATGCACAACTTAAAAAATCCGCCAAGTCAGAATAACAGCCTGGGTCAATAACTCTAGACCTGACAGGATTCCGCGGAGCCTTGATCGATCGAATACTACGCCATCCAAAGCAGTCCGATTAACTCGCGCCATGATAAAACCCGTTGGGTCTCGCAGGCGCAAACGCGCATCGTAATTCCATGATATAATCCTACATATTCTAGAAATCGACGGGTCCGACTGCCAGTCCTTTTGCCAGGACTGGCGTTTTTCTTTTTTCCCCAAAAATCAAGGAGGCACAAATGGATTTCCAGATAGGTGATAGAGTCGTGCATTGCACTCATGGGCTTGGACAGGTGCTCGCCATTGAGGAGCGAGCTATTAACGACAACACCGCCCTTTACTATATGGTCCAGTTAGCAGATCTTACCATCTGGGTTCCTGCCAATGAAAACTTGAAGAACCGCCTGCGTTTTCCAACCACTGAAGCTGGGTTTAGGGAATCGCTTTCCCTCCTATCGGGTCCTGCTGAGCAGCTGCCGGATGATCGTCGTCAGCGCAATCTTCAGTTGCTAGAGATGTTGAAAGATGGCGAGGCCAAATCGCTTTGCAAAGTGATCCGCGACCTTGCCGCCTATCGACACGCGCGTACCTGGAGTGAATATGATAACGATCTGATGAAACGCGCGCAAAAATCGTTGATCGGGGAGTGGAGTTTTATCCTTTCTGTCACTCCACCGCAGGCTGAGGTAGAACTGTATCGGTTGTTATCTCATAAAATGGATTGAGGAAAATATGATGCGTTCAGAAGAAAAAACCATCATCCTTCGGGTTGTTGAAAACTATTTCCACACGGGCAGTGTCAGTGACGAACAGGTCAAGGTGACCAGTTTACCGCAAGGAAAGACAAGTTATGTCGAACATATTGGGGCAGATGGCCGCTCCATCATGCTGGATGAATACCGGGTGGACGGAAAGGTTATTTGGGCGGGCTACAGCGCACGTAGTGCAACGGTTTATGTAAGTACCACGAGTACTGCAATAACATAAATTTATACGGTGAGTTGAATTTTATTTTCGTATTCAGGGGAGGTGCCAAATGCGGTGGGGGGTTGCTCATTCGAGAATTAAGGCTAATGCTACCTTGCAAATAACCATCACTTTTCAGTGAAGTCCTATCATGGCATATTTTTCAGGTATGCTTGAAAAAAGCCAGTCGATAAGAAACTGTGTTGGCCAATTGGCGGAGAAAACGAATAATCCAGGCTTGCAGAACATTGAAACTCTGACCCATTTTCAGGAAACACATCATGGATACATTGCAGAGAATTTCCTCTATAACCCATACAGAGATCCCCACATATGATTTCTTCTTCAACAGGATTGATTACTGCTTAAGCAAAGGAAAAGGTTTCTCTGTATTCAACGCAGATGATCGTTCTATTACAAGCTTTGCCGAACAGTGCAGCCGAAAAGGATTTAGCCCTTTAACGGTAAAGCTCTCTTTTATAAAAGATGCGTTAACTAATATCCCGGATTCTCCAATATTTGTCACCCTCATTCAGGATCTCCCATACTCCGAATTTTTAGAGTGGGCACCGCTCATCGCGGATAAACTTGTCTTTCCACTCTGGTTCGAGCGCATCCCAATATGTTTTTTTTCTCAGCTTGGTCAGGATGCCTACGAGAACCATCAAATCATGGGAGAAGCCATTCACAAAAATTATTCTGCGGTGATCAATTCACTCCTGGCAGAGCAAGTTTTCAAGTTACTGGAGTGCTCAAATTACCAATTTATATCCCCCGACTTCCTTAATTTATCTGAACATAAAACCATCTTCACACCAATCGAAGAAAAATTATTGGTGGCACTTGAGGCACACAAACTATCTTACCAGCCACAGGTACGTATTGGTCAGCATACAGTTGATTTTTTGGTAGATGTTCAAAACAGAAAGGTCATCGTTGAATGTGACGGCCAAGCCTATCACGACCCAGCCGAAGATGATAAACGGGACAAAGTTCTCTCTCTGGAAGGACATCCGATTTGCCGATTTTCTGGCTCAGATATATATGCCGATGTGGACAAATGCATTGAAAAAATACAGGAAACACTAAGTTACAAGGCCCATCCATCCTATGTTATAGATGATGATTTGGATTCCAGTCAGCAGGGAGCAGTAAAAAGTGTTAACGGCCCTATTAGAGTCCTTGCTCCAGCCGGCTCCGGTAAGACCAAGACCCTGGTGAATCGTATTCTCTTTTTGCTAAATCAGGGAATCCCAGCCGAAAAAATACTCGCACTTGCATTCAACAAAAAAGCCAGGGATGAAATGCAAGATCGGCTTGACCGCCGAGGTGTCAAGGGTGTAGAAGTTCGGACCTTTCACTCTTTTGGATACGAAATTGTCCTCGAGGGCTTAGGCTGGTCTTTTAATGGGTCAACCTATAAAAAGACATCAAAGGATTTAATGAGATCAGCGATCCTACAGCATACCGAATTGCCTACACTGCGGAATAAAGACCCTTTGGATGCATTTTTAGCTGGGTTACGCAGAGCAAAGATGGAATTACCTGCACTTTCTACAGTAACTGTGGAATACGGAGATCGGATTTATCCTTTTGAGCCGATTTTTTATTCCTACCTTAAACAGCAGCTGAATACAAACTTTTTGGATTTTGATGACATGATTTACTTGGCGATTCGTCTATTACTGGAAAATAATTCGCTGCGACATATCTATCAATCACGCTTCGAGTTTGTTCTTGTGGATGAGTTTCAAGACTTGAACGAAGCTCAGCTACTCTTGCTGCAAATCATCTCATTACCTGAAAATAACATTTTTGCAGTCGGTGATGATGATCAGATGATTTACGGCTTTCGGGGAGCAGATGTAAAGCACATTGTGGAATTTGATAAGAGATTTCCAATATCATCGAATCATGTCTTGAATACAAATTACCGATCAAGCCAGATGATCGTTCGGCATTCGGGCTGGTTGATTAATCACAATAACGACAGGGTCAGTAAAAATATTCAACCGAGAAACGACGCTCAAATTGGCAAGTTTGAAGTATCAGGTCATAATTCGTTATTTGAGCAGGCCGATTACGCGGCAAAATGGCTGGTCAACCATAAGAAAGAACACAAGCTTAACTGGAGAGACTATGCAGTCCTCTACCGATATAATGCATATCAATTTCCGATAGCAGTAATCTTGGATGCTATGGGAGTTCCTCATTCGCCCCTATCCGGCCAGCAACTTTTCCAATCCATGGTGGGGATAGATATTTATTCATATTTACAGGTGATATTATTTCCTTACGAAGCCACCGCTTTGGATTTTGAGCGCATTCTAAAGCGACCCAATAAATACTTCACTAATCAATTGATATCTCGGGCGAAAGATTGGAATTCATTTATGTTTTTGCCTGAAATCCCAACCTTACGAAGCTGGGAACAGGAAAAATTACGGGATTTCATCACCAGAATTGATCGGTCATCCAAACTGGCACGCACTCAAGAGATTTCAGCCGTTGACTGTATACAAATACTGAAAACAGAATTTGGCTTAGAGGATTTTTACCGAGACCAATCCCGAAAATCTGACGACTTGGATCAAGCCAATGATGAAGTATTTCTTGATGTCATCACTACCTTAGCCGAGAACTTCAAAACACCCATAGAATTTTTTCAATTTATCTGCAAATCCAGAGGTGATAATGATGGTGATTCCAAAAATACGTCCGAGAATGGAATTTCAAAAGAGGGAGATTCCAAAAGCAATGAGATATATCTCAGTACGATCCACAAAGCCAAAGGCAAAGAGTTTCCAAATGTTATTTATTTTAACTTGAGCAAATCAGACACGAATTCTAAGCAAGCCCAATTTATAGAAGAGGAAAGACGAGTGGCTTATGTAGGTGCAACCAGACCCAAAGATGATTTACTAATAACCTTCTCCTCCAGAAAACCATCTGATTTTCTCATAGAAATGTCTCTAAATTCGAAATTCAAAGACATAAAAGATGAGGAGCTAAAGCGCAGATCCACTTCATCCAGACTACATCTCGAAAAAGAGAAGGTCGTCTTGAAACAACTCGAAGCGAATAAAGGAATAGCTATCGCTCTCTTTAATGAGTTGACCAAAACACAATCCAGCAAATGGCCCGACTGGTTATACGGATTAATTTGGGAAATCCAAAATTGGCGAATAAACAATACCAAAGCAAGAATTCAAAGAATAGATATGCAAATAAAGAGACATTTAGAAACAATCATAAGACCGCTGTCATTTGAGTTAAATGAGATCGAAGAAGAAATAAATATGAGAGCTGCTTTAGGATTAGGCAATAATAGTTGAAAGCAAGCATGTTGAGAGGTTATTGGCGAAGACGATTTGACCCCACCGCCCGCCCTATCGGGCACCTTCGCGAAGCACGCTGTAAGTGCCCCAAATCCGACAGCGAACGTGAACTTGTCAACCTGAATTTTTATATCGGATTTGGGGGAAGTCGGGGAGGGGGTCGAAAGTAAGATTCAAGAGCCTTCAGAAGTACAATAAAGTATGCCAAAGGAGGCTCAAATGTCTGTGTTAGCAACCATGCGCGTGAAGGTCCACGATTTTGAAGGAACAAAACAGGCTGTCGCCAAATACGGCGATGCAATGATGAAAGCTGGTTGTCACTGGTACAAAGTCTATCAACGCGATGGGGACGACAAGGAAGTTTTATGGTTGATGGAATTCGATAGTCACCAAGCCTTCGAGAAAAGCGGCTCTGAATTTGAAGAGGATTTCGTCTCCCTGATCAATCCCGCCAGCGACTGGGATGATGCCGTCTGGAATCTGTCAGTGCAAAGTAAGTGACAGGACGCAAAGCTGGTAATGCTGCGTGGAATACCGGGCAGATGACATTGATCAAAATATCTTTGGTCGCTATGACAAAATATACCAAACCATCTGATGCTGAACTTCGACAAAAGCTAACCCCAATGCAATATAAAGTCACACAGCACGAAGGGACCGAGCCGCCTTTTAATAACGAATATTGGAACAACAAACACACTGGTATCTACGTTGATGTGGCTACGGGTGAGCCGTTGTTCAGTTCACTAGATAAATACGACTCGGGCACAGGCTGGCCGAGCTTTACACAGCCTTTAGAGGCAGAAAACATCGTTACCCACACCGATCACAAGCTCTTCATGGCCCGCACCGAGGTCCGCTCCAAGTATGGAGATTCCCATCTCGGTCACGTCTTTGATGACGGTCCGGCTCCGACAGGTCTGCGTTACTGTATGAATTCGGCATCATTGCGGTTCATCCCCGTAGAGCGCCTGGAGGAAGAAGGCTATGGAGAATATTTATCCTTGTTCCGCAAACAGGATGGAAGCGATACGAAAAAAACTGACAAATAGAAAGCATAGACTCCACCCAGCCTCCCCCAAAATCCGACAGTTAAACATTCATTTGACATAGGAAATTTTCCTGCCGGATTTTGAGGGAGATGCCCCTTCGACACCGTTCGTCCACAGGATCGCTATGCTGATGCCGCGAACACGCCGGTGCGAAACGGCAGGCTCAGGGTAAACTACGGGCGGAGAAGGTCTAAGCCAAATTTCTTGGAGGGACATATGGATGAGTATTCCAAAACTTACGAGATCCGGTGGTCAGACCTGGATGCCAACGGCCATGTCAATTACGCCGCCTATATCGATGCTACGGGTGACCTGCGCTATCGTTTCTTTACCGAACACAATTTTCCACCCAATAAATTTTTGGAACTGGGTATTGGGCCGTTCTTTGCCACAATCCATGCCCAATTCCTGCGAGAAGTGCGGGTGGGTGAAACGGTGACCATTACTTACCTACTTTCTGGCCTCTCACCACAAGGTGGACATTGGAAGGTCCATCATGACATCCTCAAATCTAACGGAAAGAAAGCGGTCAACATTGATCTTGAAGGAGGCATCCTCGACCTGACCACTCGCAAGCCTGTCCTTCCACCACCCGATCTGCTGCAGACCTTCAATCTGATCCCGCGCACGAGTGACTTTGCAGTTCTGCCCGAGGTACGTTGGATAAAATAGAACAAAGCATTTATCAAAATGCTTTGCTCCAATTTACGTCAAATAGAGTCATCATTTCTCACGTAGTAGCATCATACCCAGCCATATATACCAAATGGGGTTGACAATAAATCCCTCCAGTAATGCGGGGATGACAATAGCAAGACTTGTCGCTTGCAAAACCACCAAGCGACCCAGATACAGGACGAGCATTAAAATGGCTGAGAAATAACTGAGGTATCCGAAGTTTCTTGAAAAGCTCCCACCGCGCTGGATCAGCCATGAAAAGACAAAAAGGCCGATGCCAGCAAAACCGAAGGTTAGCAGACCACGCGGGTCAATAGGATTGGGTAAATCAGCATTGAGAGCCGAGGGCGGGTGAAGCGCGTTCGAGAGATCATAGCCTCCATGAATGGCTGAACCAATTACACCAAGTAAAGCAAACAAAAAGCCCCAGAAGGCAAAGGTGGAATCTGTTCCTCGTAATCGCTCATAAAGCGCTGTCAGTGCGGCAGTTCCAAAGAGACCACCAAGCAAGAGAAACAGCGCGCTTAGCAGATTGCTTCTGAGTATAATGAAAGCCACGCTGTATAAGAAACCGGCAATCCCTGCAAGCACCGCGCAATATCCAGCGAACCGCTCAAATGTTGATTTCATCGTCTCACTCCTTTGGATATAGTTATAAATCTGTACATATTAACCCAGCACTAATTGAAGGGATGCTTAGAAGATATTTACGTAGAAGAAATGTCCAGGTATCTTTATCCGGTGTGCACCCTTGCAGCATGAAAAAATCAATCCTATACAAAATCACGAGAAAGCGATAAACCGATGAACGAACTATCCCACAAATCTTTCCAGACGCGAGCTGTCCATGCTGGAGAACGAATTCCTAGTGCAGACTTCACGCCTGTGGCAACGCCCATTTGGCCCTCGGTAAGTTATCTTTACAAGAGTATGGACGATCTGGATGCGGTCTTTGCTGGCACAAAGCCAGGATATGTTTATCTGCGTTATAGCAATCCCACTACGGAAGCATTTGAGTCCACAGTTGCTAGCCTAGAAGGAGCCGAAGCAGCGCAGGCATATGCCTCAGGCATGGCTGCTATCCATGCCGCGTTGCTGGGTTGCGGAGTCAAAGCAGGCTCATCCATCGTCGCCGCGCTAGATCTCTACGGCGCGACCTTCACACTCCTGCGGAGTCTACTCACTACATTGGGCGTTAATATCCGCATGGTAAATGTTAACAATATCGAGGAAGTCGAATCTGCGATTAAGGAAACTAATCCTGTGTGTCTGCTTGTCGAAACGATCTCCAATCCCCTGCTCAAAGTGGCGGATGTACCCGCACTCGCTGCACTTGCTCATCGTTTTGGCGCGTCCTTTTTGGTCGATAACACTTTCGCTTCCCCTTATCTTTTCAATCCGTTGAAGCATGGAGCCGACTTTGTCATTCACAGCGCAACAAAATATCTTTCTGGGCATGGGGATGTACTGGCAGGTGTCATTGCTACTTCTGCAGAAAATAAAACCAAGCTCTTTGAATTGAACAAGCTGGTCGGCGGTGTGTTGGGGCCATTCGAAGCATGGCTTGCCCTGCGCGGCTTGAAGACTCTCCCACTAAGAGTGGGACAGCAGTGCCGCAACGCCATGCAGGTCGCAGAATGGCTTCAGTCTCACCCACGCGTTAAAAAAGTAAACTACCCAGGACTTGTGGATCATCCTCAGCATTCGTTGGCGGAGCACCTGTTCGAAGGCATGGGATATGGAGGCGTACTTTCGTTTGAAATCGACGGTGCTGATAAAGCAAAGGTCTATCGCTTCATGGAATCGTTGAGTATCTGCCTGCCTGCTACGACGCTGGGCGACATCTATTCACTTGTCTTACATCCGGCGACGTCTTCCCATCGCAGTCTCACCGCGGAGGAACGTGCCCGCGTCGGAATTTCCGATGGGCTGGTTCGCTTATCTACGGGCATCGAATCCGCTGACGATATCCTCGCCGATCTTGAATCCGCATTGGCAAGAATATAGTACTTAAATCATCTCATAAATTAATGTATTTTTAGGCCTCTCTCAGAAAGGTCTTATTTTTCGTTCCTAAAATAATGTAAGAGCCAGTGGGAGTTTTTACGACCATTAAGTTGGCTTATGCACCTATACCTATCCGAGGCAACAATAATAGCCTGGGATCCCATATTCAAAAATGTTTACTAATGTTCGAGATTAGAAAGGAGTTACAAATGTTCCTAGCGAAAGCTATCCGGCGACGCCCACTTTTTGGCTTATTACTGGTGGCCGCTCTCAGTTTGACCATGATTGGCAGTGCATCTGCCCAAACTTTTCCAGACGTAATTCCATTGCCAGATGGCTTCCAACCGGAAGGCATTGCTACAGGCACCGGATCAACCTTTTATGCAGGTTCTCTCGCAACAGGCGCGGTCTTCCGCGGCGACCTGAGAACAGGTGA
>WNGA01013823.1_pt1 | contig 14493 bp, 7 predicted proteins | sample 5400061 | NCBI WGS metagenome assembly WNGA01 (sample SAMN13153366, study PRJNA577476) | soil metagenome | isolation source: 100 cm soil or saprolite under grassland replicate 2 | place: USA:California | collected 2016-06-15 | reverse complement strand
ATCGAGATCTGGAAGGACGATGCCGAGGGCGTCTTTCCTGATCCGCAGACGATCGGCATGGCGTCGCCCAACATGATCGCCTATCAACGCTACAACGCGCTGCTGATGATGATGGCCGGGATGAAGAATGGGGAGCTCAGCACGGCGGCCCCCATCGGCGGTATGGCGGCAGTGATGATTTACCAGTCCGGCGATCCGTACGGTCGCTCGCGATACAACCCGCTCGCGCTGCGGGCAATGGTGGTGGACAAAGTACGCGAGCGTCTTCTGGGTCTGGCTTTGCTACCAGAGAAGCCGCTTGCGGCCGGTCAGAGCCCCACACTGGAAGACATTCTCGCTGGCCGGGTGAAGGGACGGCTCTATGACGCCTATCGGCAAAGCTGGGTGGCCAGCCCGGAACCGGCCTACGTGGCGGCGGGCAACACACCCTTGCGCACCCCTCTGGGAGAGCTGCAATCACTTCTCGATGCACGGCTCGAGACGGCGGACGTGAAGGGCAAACCGGTGCCGACGGTTACGAGCGGTCTCTCCGACACGGAGCGGCAGCTCCTGCAATCCCGCGGCGTGCTGAACGCGCAGGGCAAGATCACGCCCATGGTCATCGACAAGCGAAAGCTCGACACCCCAGAAGCGCTTTTCAGCCAGGAGCTTTGGGACGCGATCTATGCCGTGCCAAAGGGCGAGATCACCATCGAGCACATTCAGCACGCCTTTTATATGGCGGCGAACTACGGCTTCCAGATCTTGAACGGTAACTTTGCCGCTGCCATCGACGACTACGAGCTCAAGCTTCGGTTCATGAACGACCTTGCCACTTACCGGATCGACGTCAACTGGCTATGGACACTCGTTCATCACCAGGCGGTCATCACCAGGGATGGCTATTTGAAGCGGCCCGCGCTGACGGAGGATGGCGTCGAGCCGGCCGAAAGCGCCGAGCGCGTTACGGCCGGCGCCCGCTTTACGCCGGAGTTGTTCCAGAAGCTCTGGGGCTACCACAACGAGTGGACGTACGCGTTTTTCGCCGAGCTGGATCGCCGCGGCGACCCCGGCCGTTTCGACCGGGCCAAGGCGCCCGTGATCATGGAGCTGCTGAAGCGGCAGCTGCTGTCGCCCCGCTACATCCAGCACAGCGCCCGCGTCCTTTTCGTCGTGGGACAGGCCAGCGAGCAGGAGCGCGCGCAGATTCTGGAGGCGATTTTCGATCTGTCCCGCGAGGAGATCGTCAGGCGAGTGGCAGCAGGCTCCTCGAGCCGTGCCGCGCTGGCCGCGCACGATTATGTCTATGACGTCTTTCCGGATGTCGAATAGCAGTCTTGTGGTTACCGGATCTTTGGTGCAACCGCGCGGGAGTTCTGAAGCATCGACAGCGACTGGACCCGCAAGCGCCAGACGCCCGCCAGACTCGCCCTGGCTGGCCCGATCCCCGAGTTGACAGTCCTCGAGATCCCCGACGGGAACCAGTGCTGCGGCAGCGCCGGCATCTACAACCTGGTCGAGCCCGAGAGCTCCGAGGAGATCGGTGCCCGCAAGGTTGACAACGTCCTCGCCGTCAAACCTGACCTGCTCGCCTCCGCCAACCCCGGCTGCACCCTCCAGATCCAGAAGCTCCTCCGCCAGCGTGGGGTGACTCTGCACGCCGCCCACCCCATCGAGATCCTGGACGCCTCCCTGTCCGGCCGCACGCTCCGGTAACGCGTCCGCTCACGCGGGCTGAACGACATCCCGAATCTCCCTTCTCTCTAAACGACCTGCGTGCAAGCCTTGCAGCGCGTGGCGGCGATGGGAATGATCTCCTTGCACTGCAGACACTCCTTCGTGTCCGGTTTCTTCTCCCCGGGCTTCGGCATGAACGCCTTCCCGATCATGAAGACGACGAACGCGATGATGATGAAGTCGATCGCGACGCCGACCAGGTGGCCGTACGTGATCGCCGCTTCGGTCGGCTTACCCGCGGCGTCCACGCCGTGGGCAAGAACGATCTTGGCGGTCCGCCAGTCTCCGCCAGGCAGAAGGAGCCCGATGATCGGGTTGATCACGTCCTCGGCGATCCCGGAGACGACCTTGCCGATTGCAGCGCCGATGATGACACCGATGGCCAGCGCCAGAGCATTCTGTTTGAGAAGAAACTCCTTGAAGTCCTTGATCATGCCCCCTCCTTAATGCCCTTCGCACTCTATTGCCAGAGCGCCCGATTCTGGATGATGTGTCTCCAGCAAGCCTGGATGCAAGGGCGCTGGTAGCATCCGGCCGGTTGGCACCCGCCGGCGTCCCGTCGAAAGGAGAAGCCGTGAAGATTCCCAGTCTGCTCGTTCTCGCTCTTTGGATCTCTATGTGCGGCGCCGCCCTTGCCCGGCAGCCGCCGTGCCCCTGCCCGACGCCGCCCCCGCCGCCCCATCTCTTTGGACCGGATCCGCCGAGCTGTCGTTCCTCTCGACGAGTGGCAATACGAGCACGAGTTCCCTCGGAGGCGGGCTCGAGGTGGACTACAAGCCGGCGCCGTGGACCTTGATCTTCAAGGCGGGCTACCTGCGTGCCTCGACGGACACTGTGACCACGGCCGAGCAGTTCAATGCCTCCCTCAAGGGGATCCGGGACCTGACCCCGCGTCTCGACGTCTTCGCCGGGGCTGGTTACCTCCGCAACCGCTTCGCGGGATTTGACAGCCTGATCAACGGCGAGGCTGGCGCGGGCTACAAGCTCCTGCTCGGCCCGGTGCACTCCTTGCGCGGCGAGCTCGGCTTCGGCTACACGCGCGAAGATCAGCTGGTCGGGGACAACCGCAGCTACGCGAGCGCCCGGGCGGGCCTCGGGTACAAGTGGCAGTTTTCGAAGACCGCCGCCTTCACGAACGAACTCTCGTACTCGTATGACCTTTCGGATTCGAAGAACTGGATCCTCTCGGACAAGGCTGCGGTCTCCGCCACGCTGACATCGATCCTCTCGCTCAAAGCGTCGTACACCCTGCTCTACAACCATGAGCCCGTGCCCACGTTCAGGAGGACCGATACCGCGACGGCCGTTGCGCTCGTGGCGAAGCTCTGATCGCGGGACGCCGCGGGAGCGGGCTTCAAGAAGATCTCTCGGACCGGGATCCAGTCGCCGCGATCATCCAGGGGCTGTTAGGATTCGAGTGAACTCGAGTCGGAATGAAGCTGCCTGACAGGTGGAACCGCCCGCTCGCCCGAAAGGCCCTGGGAATCGCGGTGGCGCTGTTTGTCCTCTGGGCGGCAGCCGGCTTTCTCGTCCTGCCGCGAATCCTGCGGCCGGTCGCGGAACGCAAGCTGGCGGAGCACCTCCACCGCCCGGTGACGCTGCGCCGGCTCTCATTCAACCCGTTCGCTTTGTCCGCCACCCTCGAGGGTCTCGACGTGAAGGAGAAAGAAGGAGCGGGTCCCTTCTTCTCGTTCGAGCGCCTCTACGTCAACCTCGAGGCGGTCTCGGTGCTCAGGGGCGGGCCTGTGATCCGCGCGATTACGCTCACGAAGCCGTCCGTCGCGCTTGTCCGGAACGAGGACGGCAGGTACAACTGCCAGGACCTTCTCGACGAGGCGTCCAAGCCGAAGTCTCCGGAGGAGAAACCACTCCGCTTCTCGCTCAACAACATCGGCGTCGAGGGGGGAAGCGTGGACTTCGACGACCGACCGAAGGGGACGAAGCACACCGTCCGCGACGTGAGGATCGGCATCCCGTTCCTGTCGAATATTCCGTCGAAAGTCGAGATCACGACGCAGCCCGTCTTCGAGGCGAAGGTCAACGGCGCGCCGTTTGCCCTGCGAGGCACCTCGAAGCCCTTCAGCCAGACGCACGAGACGGCGGTGGACCTTTCCGTCGGCGACGTGGACTTGCCGTATTACCTCGCGTACGTCCCGGCGGCGATGCCGTCCCGGCTCACCTCGGGGCGCCTGGACGCGAAGCTCACGGCCGAGTTCAGGCAGCCGCCGAAGGGGACGCCCGCGCTCGTCCTCTCGGGCACGGCGGCGCTCCGCAAGCTCGCCGTCGAGGCCGGCGGCAAGCCCCTCGCGACCTGTGAGCGGTTCGAAGCCGCCCTCGCCTCTTTCGAGGTGTTCGGGGGGAAGGCGCGACTGACGAGCCTGAAGGCCGTGGGACCGGAGCTCTGGGTCCGGCGCGAGACAACCGGCGAATATGGCCTCGTGTCGGCCCTGGCGGGGCCCGCGTCCGGGGCCGGGCGGAAGGGCAAAGCGGGAGAGACGAAAGGGCTCGAGGCGCCGCGCCAACCGTTTCTCGTCGAAGTCGCCCAAGCCGGGATCGAGCACGGCAGGATCCACTACGACGATCTCTCCCTCGCGCGGCCATTCCGAGCAGTCTGGACGGATCTCGCCGTCTCCGTGAAAGGCTTCTCGACCGCGCCCGGCAAGGCGGCCTCTCTCGAGGCCTTCGCGAAGTCCGACGCCGGCGAGACCTTCAAGAACGCGGGCACGGTTTCGCTCGAGCCGTTCGCGCTCGAGGGGGAGTTCTCCGCCGGGGGCCTGCCGCTCAAACGCTACGAACCACTCTTCCGCGAGGCCGTAAGGTTCGACATCGACGACGGCGTGCTCGACCTCAAGACGAAGTACCGTTTCGCGACCGGAGCCAACGCCAGCACGACGCTCACGGGCCTCGCGGCGGAACTGAAGTCCCCGCTCCTGAGGAAGCGCGGCGAGAGGGTGGCGTTTTTCAAGGCGCCATCCCTCAGGCTGGCGGAGACTTCTCTCGACCTCGGCAAGCGTAACGCCTCGGTCGGCGAGCTCGCGAGCGCCGGGGGCGTTCTCGCGGTCGTGCGTGAGAAGAACGGCGACGTGGACCTCCTCAAGCTCATGGCCGAGCCGCCTCCGGACGCGCCCCGTCAGCCGCCGTCGGTACCCTGGAACCTCGTCCTCGGAAAGCTCGTTCTCGACGGGTACACAGTGAAGATCGCGGATAGCGAGCCGGTGAGGCCCGCCCGCTACACGCTCACAAAGACGGACCTCCACCTCGAGAAGTTCTCCACGGCGAAGGGCTCGAAGGCCGAGCTTGCGGCCCGGTTCGGCGTGGACGGCCGGGGGGCCGCGAGCGCGAAGGGCCCGGTCGGTTTCGATCCTATATTCGCGGACCTGAAGGCGGACGTGAAGGGCATTCCGCTCGTGCCGCTCCAGGCGTACGTCGTGCAGGACTTCAACGTCACGCTCGCGCGCGGCACGGTCTCGGCCGGCGGGACGCTCCGTTTCAGGGAAGGGGCGGGCGGCAAGGCGAGCTTCACGTACGCGGGCCGCGCGCTCGTCGCCGGGCTCCTCGCCGTGGACCGATCCACGAACCTGGATTTCTTGAAGTGGGAGAGCTTCTCGGCGGAAGGGATGAAGGCCGGGTACAACCCGATGTTTCTGGAGGTGTCGCGGCTCGCCCTCGCGGGGATCGGGTGCGACGTCACAATCGAGTCCGACGGCACCACGAGCCTCCAGCGGGTCGTCGGCAAGCCCGCGCCTCCCGGTGACGAGGAGGGGGAAGGCGAGGCCCCGCCCCAGGGGACGGCCTCTCCGGCAGGGCCTCCGGGCGCGGAGGCTCCGGCGACTTCAGCCCCCACGGCCGTCGCCGCGGCGGCCGGCCCGCCTCCCGCGGCCGGCGAAAAGGTGCCGATCCGTATCGACACGCTGACTGTCCAGGGAGGGAGGATCGGCTTCGCCGACCGCTTCATTCACCCCAGCTATTCGGCGACGCTCGGGGACATCACCGGGCGCGTGACCGGCCTCGACTCGCGGGCGGGCACCGTCGCCCAGCTCGAAGTCCGCGGAACGCTGGTCAACCGTTCGCCGATCGAGATCCGGGGCTCGGTCAACCCGCTCGCCGCCGCGGCCTTCGCCGACGTCAAGGCAAGCTTCCGCGACATCGACCTGCCGCCATTCACGCCGTATTCGGGCAAGTACGCCGGCTACGCGATCGCGCGCGGCGCCCTCACGATGGAGGTGGCGTACAGGCTCGAAAACCGCAAGCTCGCGGCGGAGAACCATTTCCTCGTGGACCAGTTCGAGTTCGGCGACAAGGTCGAGAGCAAGACGGCGACGAAGCTGCCGGTCCGCCTCGCGGTCTCTCTCCTGAGGGACAAGGACGGCTTGATCGATCTCGATCTCCCGATCGAGGGCTCGCTCGACGACCCGAAGTTCCGGCTCGGCAAGGTGATCTGGAAGGTCCTCGGCAACCTCATCGGCAAGGCCGTCACCGCCCCCTTCTCGCTGCTCGGCAAGCTCCTGGGCGGCGGGAGCGGCCAGGAGTTCTCGTCGGTGGACTTCGCCGACGGCCGCGACGCGCCGGACGAGGCGGCGAAGAAAAAGCTCGACGCGCTCGCGAAGGCGCTTCAAAACCGGCCCGCTCTGAAACTCGAAGCGACCGGGCGCACGTCGGGCGACAAGGACAGAGAGGGACTCCAGCGGCTGCGGCTGGAGCGCAAGGTGAAGGCCCAGAAGCTTGCCGCCCTGGCGAAGAAGGGGGAGGCGCCGTCCGGCGTGGACGAGGTCGTGATCGGCGAGAAGGAGTACGCGACCTGGCTCGAGAAGGCCTACAAGAAAGAGAAGTTTCCAAAGCCGCGTAACGCCCTGGGCTTCGCCAAAGACCTCCCGCCCCAGGAGATGGAGAACCTCATGCTGGCGAACTTGCCGGTGACCGACGACGATTTGAGGCAGCTCGCCCTCTCCCGCGCAAACGCGATGAAGGATTACCTCACGGGGTCGGGGAAGATCGAGGCCGCCCGCGTCTTCGTCCTCGAGCCGGGCGCGAAGCCCGCCGAGCCCGCCGGAAAGGCGCTCGCAAGCCGCGTCGATTTCTCCCTTCGGTAGTGTCCTTTGACGCAATTTCACGAACTATTCTCCCTGTCATCCCGAGCGGAGCGAGGGATCTGCTCTCGTGTTCTTCAAGCCCTTGGGGCAGATCCTTCGTCGCTTTCGCTCCTCAGGATGACAGACGCTCCGGGTGTCGGATTACCGCAGCGCGAAGCGAAACGGCGCTTGTCACACGGTCAAAGGCGGCGACGCTCGACCCGCGGCCTTCGGGTATTGCTGCGCAGCGGCCGCCGCGGGACCGTCCCGGCCCATGGACCACACCGACTTCTCGTTCCTGTGGCGCAAGGAGATGACGAAGAATTTCGTGGGCGCGGCTCTTGCCGACCTCGTGTAAAATCAGCCCAGTTTCGATCATTCCCGGTGGAGGATTGCGCATGAAGAAGTCCTGGGTTCTTCTGCTCGTGATCTGCGGCCTGCTGTTTTCGGTGGTGCAGGCCAACGCGGAGCTCATCTATACCGTCGTTGGAGGCACGCTTCTGACGAGCTTCGACAGCGCAACACCTCTCGTACAGACCTCCGTGGCGATCACCGGCCTGCAGGCCGGCGAATTCGTCGTGGGGCTCGATCTGCGCCCCGCGACCGGGCAGCTCTACGCGCTCGGGAGCACCAGTCGGCTCTACACGATCAGCCCGGCGACCGGCGTCGCGACGCAGGTCGGCTCGGCCGGCGCGTTCACCTTGAGCGGAACCGACTTCGGATTCGACTTCAACCCCACCGTCGATCGGATCCGGGTGGTGAGCAACACCGGTCAGAACATGCGGTTGAACCCGAACGACGGCACGCTGACCGCGACGGACACGAACCTCGCGTACGCGGCGAGCGATCCCAATTCCGGCGCGACACCGTCGGTCGCCGGAGCCGCCTACGTGAACAACACAGCCGGCGCGCCGTCCACGACTCTCTTCGGCATCGACTCGAATCTCGGCGTCCTCATCCGGCAGGGCTCAGTCGACGGTTCACCACTGTCGCCGAACACGGGCCAACTCTTCACGATCGGGCCTCTCGGGGTTGCCGCGGGTCTGCCGAACTTCGACGTCTCGGGGGTCACGGGCACCGCTTACGCGACGCTCTGCGCAGGTCTCGCCTGCAGCTTTTATACGATCAACCTCTCGACCGGCGCGGCCACCCTGGTGGCGAGCCTCACGATGCAGACGCCTATCACCGGAATGACCGTCGGTGGCCAGGGACCGACTCCAACGCCGACGGCCACACCGACGCCGACTTCAACCGCGACCGCGACGCCGACTTCAACCGCGACCGCGACGCCGACTTCGACCGCGACCGCGACGCCGACTTCAACCGCGACCGCGACGCCGACTTCGACCGCGACCGCGACGCCGACTTCGACCGTGACCGCATCGCCCAGCCCGACGGCGACCCTCGGTCCGGGCACTCCGCCCGCCAACGTCCCGACGCTCTCGGGCGGGCTGCTCGCGATCCTCGCGCTGGCCATCGGGGCCGCGGGGCTGTTCGTGCTGCGGGGATCTTCCACGACCGGCTGATCGCGAGAATTCCCGGTTTTCCCGGGGGCCGGAGTCCGCCGCCGCCCGGCTTTCCGCTTTTGCTTTCGGGGCTCGAACTGATATCCGGTGCTCCTTCCCGTACTCGCTCGCCTTCCGCACGCCGTTTCGGGCCGATGAAGTCCGACGATCCCTCGTCGCCTGTCGCCCGGCCGCGAAGGACCTGGCTCTTCCCCCGCGCCCTTCGGCGTCTCGGGCTCGGTCGCCGGGCCGGCATCCGGCGGCTTGGGGGCGATGCGCGACCTCCACGGGCTCGCGGCTTAACCGGAGTGAAGGGCCGGCGGGTGGCGCCGGACGGAGACCTCGCGCGCGGGCGGAGGAACCCTCCCTTAGTCCGACTCTATCCGGCAGCCGCAGTCCGCGCGCGAGGTGGCCGGCGACAGGACCCGCCGGGCCGGATATTTGGGGATGCAATCGAATTTGCGGGGATCCTGGGCCGCTTAATGCAGCACGAAGCGGGTTATCGCGAGATCGGCGATTTCGCGGCCGATGGCGAGGGAGGCGGTCGCGGCGGGGGAGGGGGCGTTCCGGACGTGGAGAGCATGCGGGCCCTCGCCGATCGAGAAGTCTTCGACGAGCGTTCCGTCGGCGTTGAGCGCCTGGGCGCGCACGCCGGAAGGGCCGAAGACGAGGTCCTTGCCTCCGATCTCCGGCAGGTAACGCCGAAGTCCCGCTGTAAATGCCTTCTTCGACCAGTCCCGAAACATCTCCGCCAGGCCCGTCTTCCAGTACGTGCGCGCCAGGCGGCGAAAGCCGGGAAAGGCGAGGATCTCGACAAGATCCCGCGGCGAGAGGTCCCGGCGCCGATAACCCTCCCGGGCAAAGGCGAGGACGGCGTTGGGCCCGGCCAGCACCTCGCCTCCGATCGTGCGGGTGAAGTGGATGCCGAGGAACGGGAAGCGCGGATCGGGCACCGGGTAGATCAGCCCGCGCACGAGGCGCCGAGCCTCGGGAGTCAATGTGTAGTAGTCGCCGCGGAACGGGATGATCCTCTCCGGGCCGGCCGCGCCGCTCATGGCGGCAACGCGGTCGGCGTGCAAGCCGGCGCAGCTGATGAGATTGCGGCAGACGACGTCGCCGTCGCCGGTGCGGATGACCTGTTCCGCCCCCTTCGGCTCGATTCCTCTGACCCGGCGCCCGGTCAGGATCGCGCCGCCGCGCGAGCGGACCTCGCCGGCGTACTCCAGCGCCACGCGGCGGAAATCGATGACGCCGGTCGTCGGAGCCCAGAGCGCGCGGATCCCGGCCGCGTGCGGCTCGATCTCCCGCATCCGGTCGGGACCGATCTCTTCGATTCCTTCGACGCCGTTGGCGAGCGCGCGCTCGCGAATCTCGATCAAGCGCGGCAGCTCCTCGGCCTCGTGCGCCACGACGAGCTTGCCGCATTGCCTGTAAGGGATGCCGTGCTCCTGCGCGAACTTCTCCAGCGCCGCCCTGCCTTCGCGGCAGAGCCGCGCCTTGCGGGAGCCGGGCGCGTAGTAGAGACCCGCGTGCAGGACTCCGCTGTTGTGCCCCGTCTGGTGCGACGCGAGCTCGCGCTCCTTTTCGACGACGGCGAGCGTCAGGGCGGGCTTGCGCAGGAGCTGATAGGCGGTGGCGAGACCCACGATGCCACCGCCGATGACGGCGACGTCGTAACTAATCTTTTCCGAGCCTTTCGTAGAGGGTGTACAGCGCCTGTGTGCCGTCGTCGCCGCGCCCTTCGGCTTCAAGGGCCACGAGGAGCTGGTGGACGAGCGCGACGCCGGGCAGCGGCAGCTTCTTCTCGCGCGACGTGGCGAGCACGATCGCCAGGTCCTTCTGCTGGTGCTTGACCGCGAACGCGGAGCGGCAGGCCGGCCTTTCTCGCGAAGGAGAGGGCCTCGGAGACCGCCATGAGGTTGACGCCGACGAGGATCTGGTTGGCGGCCTTCCCGAGTTGCCCGGCGCCGGAGGGGCCCAGATGCGTGATCCGCTTCCCCATCGCCTGGAAGACGGGGCGCGCCTTCTCCAGCGCCGCGGGATCGCCTCCGACAAAGAAGGTCAGGGTCCCCTCGATCGCCCCTTTCTGCCCTCCGGAGACCGGCGCGTCCAGGAAGGCGATGCCGCTTTCGCCGAGTCTCCCGGCAATGGCGCGCGCGGCTTCCGCCGCGATCGTGGAAGTGTCGATGATGATCGAGCCCCGGACTGCGCCGCTCGCCGTTCCTTTTTCGCCCAGATGGACCTCGCGGACCTCCGGCGCGTCGGGAACGGAGGAGACGATGACGTCGCTGGCGCGGCCGACCTCGACTGGCTCGCGGACCGCCCGCACGCCGGGCATCTGGCGCGCGAACGCCTCCGCCCTTTCGAAGTGGCGGGTCATGACCGTCAGCGGGAAGCCCGCCTTCGCGAGATTGCGGGCCATGCCCTGGCCCATGGTCCCAAGGCCGATAAATCCGACCGACTGCTGCATCAGGCGCCTCGCGCCGGGATTATAGATTCGGGCGGAGCGCGGCAGGGTCTCCAGGAGAGCTTGCCGCCGCCAGGCGCCGAACCCGTGCGGGGGCCGATGCGACGAGGGACTGGGCCGCTGCGCGCGGGGCGACCTTCCGGAAGAGCGGCAGGAAGGCGCGCCAGTTTTCGAGGATCTCTCGGGCGCGCTCGCTTCCCGTCGCGTCCCGGTGGGCCTCGATCATCTGCTTGAGCTCCCGCGCGTCGCCCGGCTCGAGGAGGTGGAGCGCGACCATCTCCGAATTGACACGCCCGCGCAGCGTGCTCTCCTCGTCCAGGACATAGGCGACTCCTCCCGACATTCCCGCGCCGAAGTTGCGCCCGCAACGGCCCAGGACCGCGACGCGGCCGGCGGTCATGTACTCGCAGCCGTGATCGCCGATTCCCTCGACGACGGCGAGGGCGCCGCTGTTGCGAACGGCGAAGCGCTCACCGGCGCTCCCGGCCACGAAGAGACGCCCGCCGGTCGCTCCGTAGAGGACCGCGTTGCCCACCAGGGGGCTCGAGAGGCCGCGAGCTTTCCCGCGGGGATTGGCGACTCTCTCTTCGAAGCCAGGCAACGAGCGGTTCGGGAAGATCGCGATCTGTCCGCCCGACATCCCCTTGGCGACGTGGTCGTTGGCTTCTCCCTCGAGGGAGAGTCCCATTTTCTCGACGCAGAAGGCACCGAAGCTCTGACCCGCTGATCCGCGAAAGCGCAGCGCGGCCCGCGATGGCGGATGGGATCCTGGCGGGGGACCCTTCGGTCCCGCGGACGCTCTCGGAGCGGCAACAGGAGAGCAGATCTCCCCCGCGATGCGCGCCCCGACCGCCCGATCGGCGTTGGTGATCGGGAAATCGAGCGCGATCGGAGTGGCTTCACCCCGTTTCGGGCGCAGGAGCTCGAGCGCGCGCTCGTCGATGTCCGCTCCGGTCCGGGGAGGATCGTTGCTCAAATCCAGGCACTGGCGGGGACCCTCCGGAAGCGGCGGGCCCGGAACGATCCGCGAGAGGTCCACCGTGGAGATCTTGAAGCGCCCGGGCGGCACCCGGGCCCGGAGCAGGTGGGTCGAGCCGACCGCTTCCGCCAGCGTCCGGCAGCCCAGGTGTGCCAGGATCTCTCGCACCTCGCGCGCGACTGCGGTGAAGAATGCGATCACCATCTCCGGCGTGCCGCGGTACTTCGCGCGCAGGTCTTCCCGTTGCGTCGCGATCCCGGCGGGGCAGGTGTTCTTATGACACTGCCGCGCCATGACGCAGCCCGCCGAAACCAGAGCGGCCGAGCCGAAGGCGAATTCCTCGGCGCCGAGGATCGCCGCGACGACGACGTCGCGCCCCGTCTTCAGTCCTCCGTCGGCCTGCAGCCGTACGCGCCGGCGCAGGCCCGAGGCGACGAGCGCCTGCTGCGCCTCCGCCAAACCGATCTCCCAGGGAATGCCGGCGTTCTTGATCGACCCGAGCGGGGACGCGCCCGTCCCCCCGTCGTGCCCGCTGATCAGAATCGAGTCGGCGAAAGCCTTGGCGACCCCGGTCGCGATCGTTCCGATGCCGGCGCTCGCCACGAGCTTGACGCCGACGCGCGCGCGCGGATTGACGCGCTTCAAGGCGTAGATCAGCTCGGCCAGGTCTTCAATCGAGTAGATGTCATGGTGCGGCGGCGGGGAGATCAGGGTGGTCCCCTCGGAGCAGCGGCGCAGCCGCGCGATCTGCGCGGTCACTTTGTGCCCGGGCAGCTGGCCTCCCTCGCCGGGCTTGGAGCCCTGGGCCATCTTGATCTGCAGCTCATCGGCGGAGACCAGATACTCGGCAGTCACCCCGAAACGCGCCGAGGCGACCTGTTTGATCCGGTCGTTGGCCGAATCTCCGCCTGAGAGAGTCCAGAATCGCGCCGGGTCGGCGCCTCCTTCACCGCTGTTGCTGCGTGCACCGATGCGGTTCATGGCGATCGCGAGCGTCTCGTGAGCTTCGGGGCTCAAGGCGCCGATCGACATCGCCGCCGTCGTGAAGCGCGACAGGATCGCTTCCACCGGCTCGACATCCTCGGTGGAGATCGCGCCACCCGCCGGCGGGGCGAGCTCGAGAAGGTCGCGCAGGGCCAGAGGATCGCGGCGCGCAACCAGCCCCGCATAAGCCTCATAGTCGAGAGGCTGCCCGCGCTCGACTGCGGCCCGCAGCGTCCGGACGACTTCGGGAGAGAAGGCGTGCGCCTCACCGCCGCGGCGGAAATGATGAAAGCCGCCCTGCTCGAGGACCGGCACGCTTTCCGCGGCATAGGCGGCCGCGTGACGGGCAAGCGTTTCCAACGCGATCTCCTCGAGTCCGATGCCCCCGATCGGGGAGCCAACTCCGGGAAAGAACTCGCCCACGATCTCTTCGGAGAGGCCGATGGCCTCGAAGAGGGGCGCCCCCTGATATGAGCGAAACGTCGAGATTCCCATCTTCGAGAGGATCTTCGCAAGGCCCCGCTCGAGAGTGCGCAGGTACCGCTTCTCGCGCAGGCCGGCATCGCGACCCGGAGCCTTTCCGGGCGATGTTGGCGGTGAAGCCTCGAGGGTCCCGGCGCGGATCACCTCGAGCGCCAGGGAGGGGTTGACGGCATCGGCTCCGAAGGCGAGAAGGGTGGCGAGGTGGTGCTCGTCACGCGCCTCGCCCGTCTCGACGACCAGACTCGCGCTCCGACGCGCTCCGCGCCGCAACAGCTCCTGGTGTATTGCGGCGACGGCGAGCAAGACCGGCAGCGCGGCCAGCTCGGCGTCGACTCGCCGATCGGACAGCACTAGCAGCCAAGCTCCTTCCTCGACCGCCTGAGCCGCGCGCCGCTTGACCTCGCCCAGCGCGCGCCGAAACCCGGCCACGCCCTGCTCCGCCGGGAAAGTCAACTCCAGTGCGCGCGTCGTTCGCGGCGACTGCCATCCGAGCAGTCCACGCAGCGCCGCGTTGGAGAGCACGGGACTGTCAAGCCGGATCCGGCCGCGCGTCTCGGGCGCCTCCGAAAGAAGGTCTCCCTCCGGTCCGAGAAATGTGTCGAGCGACATGACGACGCTCTCGCGCAGCGGGTCAATCGGGGGGTTGGTCACCTGCGCGAAGCGTTGTTTGAGGTAGGAGAAGAGGGGTCGCGGCTTGCTGGAGAAGACGGCGAGCGGCGTGTCGTCTCCCATCGACCCCAGCGGCTCTCGGCCCTCCTCGGACATCGGCTCGAGCACGAGCTGGATCTCCTCCCGCGTGTACCCGAACGCCTTCCAGAGTCGAATCCGTTCTGCCGGCGGGAACGCCGCCGCGTCCGGACAGGTATCCGAGGCCGGGACCCCCTCGCCAAGACCGGCGCGGGAGCGCAGCCACTGGCGGTACGGAGCCTGGGCGGACAGAAGCGCCCGGATCTCTTCGGGCTCGGAGAGATCTCCGCTGGCGAGGTCCACCGCGACGAGGTCTCCGGGGCCCAGACGCCCCCGACGCACGACACTCTGCTCCTCGACCGCGGCGACACCCGCCTCGGACGCCAGAAGATACAGGCCGTCCCGGGTCTCGACGGTCCGGGCCGGACGCAGACCGTTGCGGTCCATCGCGGCGCCCGCAACGCGGCCATCGGAGAAAACCACGAGCGCGGGCCCGTCCCACGGCTCCATCAGCCCGGAGTGGTATTCGTAGAAGGCCCGCACATCCGGTTCGAGCTCGTGATCGTTCTCCCAGGCGGGAGGAAGCAGCATCGTCATCGTGTG
>WNGA01011999.1_pt1 | contig 14497 bp, 13 predicted proteins | sample 5400061 | NCBI WGS metagenome assembly WNGA01 (sample SAMN13153366, study PRJNA577476) | soil metagenome | isolation source: 100 cm soil or saprolite under grassland replicate 2 | place: USA:California | collected 2016-06-15 | reverse complement strand
CGCGGCCTGCACCATGCCGAGACCGAGCCCCGTCGCGAAGAAGACCAGCACCGGCGGCCGTCGCACCAGGGCCCAACCGCTCGCGTCCACGACGTGCACCTCCGGAGCGGTGCCCGCGGCCCCGAGCGTGTGATCGGCGAGGCCCCGCAGTGCGCGCCAGCTCAGCGCCACGGAAACCGCGACGACCGCCCCGCACGTTGCGATGGCGAATCGCCATCCGAGCACGGCCGCGATCGGGGGCAGGACCAGGGCCGCCGCCACGCCGCCCACGGTCAGTCCCATTTGCTTGATGCCCATGGCGATCCCGCGCTCGCGCATCGGAAAGAGATCCACGATCGCCTTGCCGAGCGCGGGATTGACCACGCTCCAGCCGATCCCGGCGACGAACAGGCAGAGGAGGAACACCGTGAAGATGGGCGAGCCCGCCGCGGCGACGAGCCCGAGGGCGCCGAGGGTCAACCCGCCGAGAAACGTCGGTCGCACGCCGATCCGATCGGCGAGCCGGCCCGCGGGAAGCGAGAAGAACAGACCGCCGAGGTAGATCGACGGAACGATGAACGCGACCTGGAGTCGCCCGAGGGCGAAGCCTTCGACCAGGCTCGGCGACAACGGCGAGAAGCCCAGCATCCCGAAGGCGCCGGCTCCATAGGACGCTGTGAGGACCGTCAGGAGCGTCCAGCGTCCGCCGATTCGAACCTACGCCGTCTCCGGCGGCCGGCGGTCGCGCCAGTCGGTCGCCTGCTCGTACGCCCAGGCGATGCGAAGCGCCATCGCCTCCTGGCCGCCGGCACACATGATCTGCAGCGACGTCGGCAGTCCGCCCGTGGTGAACCCGTTGGGCACGGCCACGGCGCACAGGCCGAGATAGTTGCCGGCGCGGGTGAAGTGCGCCGGCGTCGTCGTCTGGTCGATCCGGTCGATCGGGATCGCCGGCGTCTGCGTCGTGGGGGTGAGGACGGCGTCGACGTCCGCCGTGGCCGCCGCGTAGGCGCGCCGATGCTCCTGACACTCCGCCAGGGCGAGCAAATAGTCGCGCGCGGAGACGCCCCGGCCGAGCTGGATGCGGGGGCGCACGTGCGGATCGGTCGGCAGGCTCGTGTCGTCCACGAGGTGGCCGACGAACCGGTAACCCTCGGAGCCGATGATGCGGCCGGTCGCCGCCGCATAATCGGCGAAGCGGTTCGGGAGCGCGACCGGGCCGATGACCGCGCCCTGGCCGCGAAGGACCTCGACGGCGGCGTCGTAGGCCGCGAGCATCTCTGCGTCGACGCCGGAGCGCTCGGCCGCCGGCATCACGGCGAGGCGGAGGCCGGCCGCTCCCCGCCTCAACGCGGGCAGGGGATCGTCCGGCGCCCACCCACGCGTCGCCGGATCGTCGGGATCGGGCCCATTGAGGACGCGGTAGAGCAACGCGGCGTCCTCCACCGATCGGGTCATGGGCCCCGGCGTGTCGAGCGTGCTGGACAGCGGCAGGACGCCGTAGGTGCTGATGCGTCCCACCGTCGTCTTGAGACCGACGATCCCGCACCAGGAGGCCGGCAGGCGCACCGAGCCGCCGGTATCGGTGCCGATGGCCGCGGGCGCGAGGCCGGCGGACACCGCGACGCCGGAGCCGCTCGACGAGCCGCCCGGAGTCCGATGCACCGCCGGGTCCCATGGGTTGTGCGGCGTGCCCATGTGGGTGTTCGTTCCCCAGCCGCCCATCGCGAACTCGACCGTGTGCGTCTTGCCGAGGACGATCATGCCGGCGCCGATCAGACGGCGGGCGAGCGTGGCGGTGACGGCCGAGACCCGCTTCTCCCATACCCTCGATCCGCCCGTCGTCACCCGGCCTTCGAGGTCGACGAGATCCTTGAGCGCGATGGGCACGCCGTGCAGCGGCCCGACCGCGTGCCCCGAACGGATGGCCCGGTCGGCGGCCTCCGCGGCCAGCCGCGCATCGCTCGCGTAGACGTCGATGAAGGCGTGCAGCTTCGGGTTGCGTCGCTCGATGCGGCTCAGCAGGGTGTCCACCACGTCGACGGGCGACAGCGTCCGGCGCGCAAACGCGGTCGACAGCTCGGTCACGGTCGCGAAGGCGGGATCCATGGAGCGGCATTGTACGTCAATTGACACCCCCGCCCGAGGCGCCGATACTCCTGCACACTCCGACGGATGAGTGGAGGAGGATCGGCCATGCGACATCGTGTGACTCGACGGAGCTTCCTGGTCGCGACGGCGGGCGCCTCGGCGGCGCTTGCCCTCGGTGTCGATCGGGCCCCGGCGCAGAAGAAGGCCGCCAGCCTGCGGCTGTGGATCCTCAAGACCTACGTGGAGCCGACGAACAAGGCCATCGAGGCAAGCGCCCAGCGGTGGGCCCAGAAGAACGGCGGCGCGGTCACCGTCGAGTACTTCACCTTCGAGGACATGCAGACGAAGTACGTGGCGGCCATCGAGAACAAGAACACGCCGGACGTCGGCCAGCTGGAGACGAGCGCGCCGGCGCGCTTCGCGGGCATGGGACAGCTGCTCGACCTCACGAGCTTCGCCCGGCAGATCGAGGGCCAGGTGGGCAAGCTGCCCGCCAACGTGGCGCCCATCTCGCTCGTCGGCGGCAAGACGTATGCGATCCCCTGGTACATCATGGCCGCGTTCTGGTACGTGTGGCGCGACGTGTTCGACAAGAACAAGGTCAAGCTGCCCACGACCTTCGAGGAGGCCAAGAAGGCGGCGGGGGCGCTGAACCGTCCCCGGGACAACTTCTACGGCATGGGGCAGAGCTGGAACCGCACCGCGGACGGCTACGGCGTCATGCAGAGCCTCATGTACTCCAACGGCGTCGGCTGGGCGACCAGGGACGGGAAGTACCGGTCGATCAAGACGCCCGCCATGCAGAACGCCATGCGGTGGGCGACCGACATCTACAAGGAAGGCCTCCAGCCCCCGGACACGCTGACCTGGACGGGCTCGGGCAACAACGAGAACTTCATCGCCAAGAACATCGCGCAGACCTCCAACGGTCCCAGCATCACGTACGCGCTGGAGAACGCCGTGGCCAAGGCGCCGGACGCCGCCGACCGCAAGAAGAAGGAAGAGGCGCTCGCCAACCACCTGGCCCTGCCGCATCCGGGCGGACCGGACGGCCGTCGGATGTGGGCCATCGCCATGAGCTTCGGGATCTTCAAGAACTCGAAGGATCCGGAGGCCGCCATGAGCCTGGTGGCGCACCTGCTCTCGCCGGAGGAGACGCTGACCGTCATGCGCGACTCCTACGGCCAGTTCGCCCCCGTCCTCGGGCCAAGGTCATCGTCGACAAGTGGTCCGTGGATCAGGCGATCGACTGGGAGGACAAGAAGATCAAGGAGATCTACGGCTCGCTCGGCGCGTGAAGCGCGGCGACACGGGCGCGGCGGCGCTGTTCCTGCTGCCGCTGCTCGTGCTGGTCGTCGGTCTCATCGCCTATCCCTTCGGCCGGGCGATCTGGCTGTCGCTGACCGACAAGCTCGTCGGATACCCCGAGCGCTTCGTCGGTCTCCGTAACTACGAGTACCTGCTCCGGGACGATACCTTTCACGAGGTCGTCCGCAACACGCTCGTCTTCACGGCCGGCTCGCTCGCGCTCAAGACGCTGACCGGCCTCGCGATGGCGCTGGTCCTGAACGCGGTCGGGCGCGGCCGGAACTTCTTCCGGGGGCTGCTCTTGCTGCCCTGGATCACGTCCACGGTCATCATCGCGCTGACCTGGCGCTGGATGTTCGACGCGTTCCCGGGACGCGGGTTCTTCAACAGCGTGCTCATCGACGCCGGGGTGCTGCGGCGCCCGATCGCCTTCATGGCCGACCCCGCGGGCGCCATGCTCGCGGTCATCGTCGCCAACTGGTGGCGCGGCTTTCCGTTCTTCGGTGTGTGCTATCTCGCGGGCATGCAGGCGATCCCGCGACAGCTGTACGATGCGGCCTCGGTGGATGGCGCGGGTGCCTGGAAGCGCTTCCGCTACGTCACGCTGCCCGGTCTGCGGCACGTCATGATCGTCACCCTGGTCCTGAGCTTCATCCTCACCATCAACGACTTCAACATCATCTACGTGATGACCCGCGGCGGGCCGGGCACGGCGACGCAAGTGTTCGCGACGTACTCGTACGAGGTGGCCTTCAACCAGCTGCGCTGGGGGCGGGGCGTGACGGTCTCGATCTTCCTGGTCCCCGTCCTCGTGGCCGCCATCGCGCTCGTCAGCCGCTACTTGCTGCGCGAGAGGGAATGACCGTGCCCTGGGCGAAGACGCTGACGATCGTCGGCCTGGCGGCCTTTCTGCTCGTCGTGCTGGTGCCGTTCTGGTGGATCGCCAGCATGTCGTTCAAGACCTACGAGCAGATCCAGTTCGCCGTGAGCATCTACGTGCCGAAGCCGTTCACCTGGGACAACTATCAGGCGCTGTGGACGAACACGCGGTTTCCCCTCTGGCTCCGCAACAGCCTGGTGACGGCCGTCGTGGTGACCGTCATCACGACCGTCATCGCCAGCCTGAGCGGCTACGCCGTCGCGCGCCTGCGCTTCCCGGGCCGCGAGTCCGTGGCGAGCCTGATCCTGATCCTCTACCTGGTCCCGCCGGCGTTGCTGTTCATCCCGCTCTACCGGGTGCTGGCCGAGCTGGGGGCGACCAACCACCTGACCGCGCTCTTCCTGTCCTACCCGACCTTCACGGTGCCCTTCTGCACGTGGCTGATGATCGGCTTCTTCAAGGCGCTGCCGCGCGAGCTGGAGGAGGCGGCCTTCGTCGACGGCGCCACGCGCACGGCGGCGCTGACCCGGGTGCTGCTGCCGCTGGCCGCGCCCGGCCTCGTGGCCTCGGCCATCTTCGCCTTCACGCTGTCCTGGAACGAATTCCTGTACGCGCTGATCTTCATCCAGGACGAGACGGCGACCACGGTGCCGGTGGGTCTGAACTTGTTGATCTACGGCGACGTGTTCTCGTGGGGGCAGCTCATGGCCGCCTCGGTCATCACCACGCTGCCCGTCGTCGCGCTCTACATGTTCGTCCACCGCTGGATGGTCGAGGGCCTCGCCGCGGGCTCGGTGAAAGGGTGATCAGGCTGATGAAAAAGGCCCATCTGCTTCGTTGGCGCCCTCGGCCGCACGCTCAACGTACAGGCAGTACGCCTCGCGTGCGGCGGTCGGGCGCCGCCTCGCATCTGGACCTTTTTGATCAGCCTGGGGGGTACAAGCCGCCTGCTATCGCGGCGCCGGGGTCACGTAGTAGCGCTGCACCGCGCCCATGAACCACCCGCCGTCGGGCGGCGGCGATCCGCGGCCGTGCGTCGCCTCGCCCACGCCGTCGCCGAAGAGGATCGCGACGACGCCCGCGTCGCGGGCCGGCGCCATGTGAGAGGTCCACGCGATGGTCGCTCCACTCACCGAGACCGACGCGGGATGGTCGGGGTCCGACGCGCCGAAGTAGTCGAGGCGGCGCGCGTCGAGCGTCGTGAAGGTGTCGCCGAGGAAGTACGTCGGGGCGGAGTCCTCGTATCGCTGATAGGTATTCGTGAGATCCGGGAACACGCCGCCGGGCTCGTAGGGGTCGGGCGCGAGGCTGTGGTTGACGTGCCCCACGGGAATCTGCCAGAGCACCACCGGCCGCCCGGTGCGCTCGTGCAGCCCTCTGGTGAAGAGCAGGTAGTTGTTCCAGTGGACGGCGTTCCAGAACCACGTCGAGCTCCAGGGCGCGGCGGCTCCCCCGAAGCCCCCGTCGAGGCCGTACTTGTCGATCGACACGAAGTGGGCGCCATGGCTCAGGACGCCCGCCGCCATGTAGTAGTCGGCGATGCGCGCCGCCTCGGTGCGGATCCGCGCGCGGCCGGCCGCGACGCCGAGCGAGTCGGTGATCCGCATGAGGCCGGTCGCCGGGATCCCCGAATCGCTGGTGAGGCTCGCCCACAGGTTGAATTGCCAGCCGAAGACCGCGTTCGGCGCGTGCTTGGCGATGAGGTAGTTGATGGCCTGGACCAGCCCGGCGACCGTGTCCGGGAACGAGGGATCCGAGGCGTCGAGGATCCCGGCCGTGTACGCCGCCTGGACCTTCGCGGGCAGCTCGTCGGGCTGTCGACCGGACAGCTGCATCATGTACCCGAGGAAGTCGGGCTCCAGCACGATCCCCACCGGGTCGTCCCCGCCCTCGGTCCGGATGATGTCGAGCGCGCGCGCGAGATCCTTGAAATAGGCCGCCATGTAGGCGGCGTCACCGATGTGCTGGGCGTCGGTGAAGTAGCTCTCGCCGCCGTCGGGGATGTTGTAGTAGACGAAGACCGGGATCATTCCGAGCTTCTTGCTCTCGCGGATGAAGCTCCTCGCCCGGTTGCCGCTGCCGCCGGCCCATGAGTACCAGCCGTCGACGGGGCCGCCGTTCAGGTAGATGTAGCGGAGATCCACCCGCGTGTTCGTCGGGCCGCTGCCGAAGCTCCGCCACAAGGCCAGATCGCCGGGCGTGTCCTCACTGACCGATCCGATCGCCACATAGTCGGGAACGCCGGGCAGCCGGCCGTCCACGGTTCGCGCTCGCACGCCGACATGGCGCACGGTTCCCGTCGCCGTGTCCGTGAGACGCAGGCTGGCGCGACCGGCGCTCGTCGCCGTGATCCGCAGCGTCCCGCCGCTGTCGGTCACGGCCGTGGCGACGCCGGGATTGTTGGTGGCCGCCGTGAGATGGGTCGCGGTGCCGCCGGTCACGCTCACGGACAGGGTGGTCACGCCCTGGGGCACCGTGAGCTGCGGCACCGGGTCGATCCCGCTGGGGTCGTCGATGCCGACGATCACGATGCTCACCGGGCCGTCCGGCACGTTGTCGGGAGCCGTGAAGGTGCACGGCGCATCGTTGAGCGTGCAGCCGGACGGCGGGCCGGAGGATGCGCCGACGCTCGCCCCGAAGCCGATCGCGACGGATCCCCCGGGGGCGATCGTGCCGTTCCAGCTCTCGTTGCGGACGACGTAGTGCCGCGGGGACGGCGATGTCATCACGCCGTTCCAGAGGCCCGTGATGGCATCCGGCAAGTCGAACTCGAGACGCCATCCGTTCAATCCGCTCGACGATGGGGCGTGGATCACGATCTCGGCGTTGTAGCCCGACCCCCAGTCGGTCGTCCTGGCGAACGTCACCCGCGCGGAGCTGGCCGGGGGCGGTGGGGGCGGAGGCGGCGGAGGTGGCGGCGGAGCGTCATCACCGTAGACCGTGAAGGCCGTCGGCGGGCTGCTGACGCCGCCCGGCGTGCCGATGAAGCCGAACTGCACGCTCTCTCCGGGCCTGATCGTATCGCTCCAGGCCGGGTGCTTGATCACGTAGCGCGTCCCCGCATGCTGCACGATCTCGGCGTTCCAGATGCTCCCGATCTGGTACGCGAGATCGAATTCCACGCGCCAGTGCGTGATGGGCTGGGGACTGTCGTTGCGTATCGTCAGCTCGGCCTGGAAGCCGCTTGCCCAGTCGCCGACGACCGAGAAGGTGACGGCGGCCGCCTCCCCGGGACGAGTAGCTCCCGCGCCTCGAACTGCTTTGAGCACTCGAGGAAGCAACTACCGGCGGCAATGGCGAGGTTCGACGTGAGACGAGTGATCGCCCGCCGCGCCGGCCGCGCACGATGCAGACGGCTTGCCATGGCGGCGTGGCGTTTGTCTTCGGCCACTTGGCGCTCTCGCGGAGCCGCTCGTGGTGTCGGACGGACACCCGTGACTCGACAGCTCGACACGGATCGTGAATCACGATCGGCGGCTTACGCGCGAGCCTGTCAACACGGTTGACACGGCGACGACAGGCGAGACGTGGTGTCAGGAGGCCGCGAGCCGGACGATGAGCTCCCGATCGGCGGGCGGGAACTCGTAACGGATCAGCTCCTCGGGCGTGACCCAGGCCATCGCCTGCGACTCCTGGGGCGCGATCGTGCCCGATTGCAGGCGGCAACGATAGAAGTGCAAGACCACGGTCCGGTCGGGATACTCCCAGCGGATCGTGTCGACCAGGTCGCCGACCGTGAAGCGAGCGCCCAGCTCCTCCGTGAGCTCACGGGCCAGGCACGCCGGCAGATCTTCTCCGGCGTCTCGCTTGCCGCCGGGAAACTCCCACAGGCCTTCGAGATGCGAGCCTCGCCGGCGCTGCGTGATGAGATAGCGGCCCTGGGCGTCCTGGATGAGCGCGGCAGTGACCTCGAGGATCAGCGGCATGACCGCGCTCAGGACGTCGGCCGGAGCGGGTAGCTCGCGCAGAACCGCTTCATGGGGCAGGGCGTGCACTTCGGCTTTCGTGGTCCGCACCAGGTGGCCCCGAAGTCCATGAGCGCCTGGTTGAAGTCGTAGCTGCGGCCGCGGGGGACGAGCGCGTCCGCGAGATCCCAGAAGACTTTCTCGCCACGGGCGCGCGCCACGCGGCGGGCGCCGAGGAAGACGCGGCCGAGCACGCGTCGGACGTTCGTGTCGAGGATGGCGACGTCACGACCGTAGGCGAAGGCCAGGACCGCCCCCGCCGTGTAGCGGCCCACGCCGGGCAGACGCCGCAGCCCCTCCGCGTGATCGGGCAACCGGCCGCCATAGCTCGCCACCGCCTCGCGCGCGATCTGATGGAGACGGAACGGCCGCGCGTTGTAGCCGAGCGGATACCAGAGTCGGCGCACGTCGTGGGCGTCGGCCCCGGCGAGGCGGGTCAGCGTCGGGTAGTGCCGCAGGAACTGCCGGTACTTCGGGATCACGCGGTCGACCTGCGTCTGCTGGAGCATGATCTCGGAGACGAGGACGCGGTAGGGATCGCGGGTGCGCCGCCAGGGGAGGTCGCGGCGGTGCACCGCGTACCAGTCGAGCAACCGCGTCTGAAACTTCCGGATGGTCCGGCGATCCGGCGTGCGCACCGCGCGCAGTCTAGCACGCGATCGGGTTTAGAATGTTTCCATGCCTGATCGCTTCCCGTTGCACCATCTCCATGCCGCCGCCGGCGCCACATTCGTCACGCCCTGCGGCATCGAACTGCCCGACGCGTACGGGGACGCCGCGGCCGAGTACCAGGCCGTTCGCCAGGGGGTCGGGCTCATCGACCACGGCAATCTCGGCATGCTGGAGGTCACCGGCCGCGACCGCGCGAGCTTCCTGCACGCCATGCTCAGCAACGACGTGAAGTCGCTGGGGCCCGGAGGGGGATGCCAGGCGGCGTTTCTCGACATCCACGGCAAGGTCCAGGTCCTGCTCTCCGTCTGGATCCTCGAGGATCGGATCCTGGTGATCACGCCCGGCGGCATGGCCGCCAAGACGAACGAGATGCTGGACCATTATCTGTTCTCGGAGAAAGCGTACTTCCGGGACGCGACGGGCGAATTCTCGATGCTGATGCTGGCCGGCCCGAACGCGCCGGCGCTCGCCGAGCGGCTCGCGGGGGCGCCGCCGCCCGACGTTGCGTGGGCGAGCGCTCCCTGCCGCCTCGGTGACATCGAGCTGCGTCTGGTTCGCGGCGGCGGCGAGACCGGGGAAGCGGAGATCTGGCTCGTCGGCGCCGTCGGCGATGGCCGCCGCGTGTGGGAGGCGGCGCTCGCGGCCGGCGCTCGGCCCGTCGGCCTCCGGGCCCACGAATCGCTGCGCATCGAGGCGGGCACGCCCTATCTCGGTCACGACGTCGACGACAGCGTGCTGCTTCCCGAGATTCCCGCCGAGCCCTGGGTCTCCTACACGAAGGGCTGCTACATCGGCCAGGAAGTCGTCGTGCGTATCCGCGACCGTGGTCATGTCAACCGTCACCTGCGCGGTCTCGTTCTCGACGGCGACACACTCCCGCCTCCGGGCGCGGTCGTCGTCGCCGACGGCGGCGAGGTCGGCAAGGTCGGAAGCGTCACGTGGTCGTTCGGTCTCAAGCGCCCGATCGCGCTGGCCTACGTTCGACGGCAGCATGCGGACCCCGGCACGGCGGTCGGCGTCCGGGTGGACGATACGACCTTGCCGGCGCGGGTGTCGGCGCTGCCCTTCACGCGGTAAACCGGAGAACGCCGTGCCCAACCGTCTCGCGCGCGAGACCAGTCCTTATCTGCTGCAGCACGCCGAGAACCCCGTGGACTGGTACGCCTGGGGCGACGAGGCCTTCGCGAAGGCGCGCGCCGAGGACAAGCCGATCCTGCTCTCGGTCGGTTACTCCGCGTGTCACTGGTGCCACGTGATGGAGCGCGAGTCCTTCGAAAACCGCGAGATCGCCGGAGTGATGAACGAGCACTTCGTCAACGTCAAGGTCGACCGCGAGGAGCGACCGGACGTCGACCAGATCTACATGCAGGCCGTGCAATCGATGACGGGCCATGGCGGCTGGCCCATGACCGTCTTCCTCACCCCCGAGGGCGCACCGTTCTACGGGGGGACCTATTTCCCGCCGGCGGACCGCCACGGGCTGCCTGGCTTTCCGCGCCTGCTCAACTCGATCGCCGAGGCCTGGCGGACGCGTCGCGGCGAGGTGCTGCAGTCGTCGACGCAGATCGCCTCCGAGCTGAACCGCGTCGAGCGGTTGCGGGGCTCGACGACGCTCTTGACCGAGGAGGTCCTGTCCGCCGCGTTCCAGGGGCTGTCCGCCCAGTTCGACGAGGCGCTCGGGGGCCAGGACGGCGCGCCCAAGTTCCCGCAGCCCATGAACTGGGAGTTCGTCCTGCGCTTCTGGAAGCGCACCGGCAACCCCCGGGCCCGGCAGATGGTGGAGACGACGCTGACGCGCATGGCGCGCGGCGGGATCTATGACCAGCTCGGCGGCGGATTCCATCGCTACTCCGTCGACGCCGAGTGGCTCGTGCCGCACTTCGAGAAGATGCTCTACGACAACGGCCAGCTCGCCTCGCTCTACCTCCACGGCTGGCTCGCCTTCGGCAACGCGGAGTATCGCCGGATCTGCGAGGAGACCCTCGACTACATCCTGCGCGAGATGACCGATCCCGCGGGCGGCTTCTACTCCGCGCAGGACGCGGACTCCGAGGGCCACGAGGGCAAGTTCTTCGTGTGGACGGCGGATGAGATCCACGAGGTGCTGGGACCCGATGAGGCGGCCGCCGCGCTCGCCTACTGGGGCGTCGACCGCGGCCCCAACTTCGAGGGCAAGAACATCCTCTGGGTGCCGGGCGAGCCGGCCCCGGAGCGGATCGCCGCGGCCCGTCGCCGGCTCTACGAGGCGCGCGAGCGCCGGGTCCACCCCGGGCGCGACGACAAGGTGCTCGCCTCCTGGAATGGCCTCGCCGGTCGGGCGTTCGCCGAGGCGGGCCGCGCCCTGGAGCGCGCCGACTACGTCGACGCGGCGGTGAAGAACGCGGAGTTCGTCCTGGGGACGATGCGCGAGGACGGGCGGCTGCTCCGCACGTGGAAGGGAGGCCGGGCCAAGCTCAAGGCCTATCTCGAGGACTACGCGATGGTGGCGGCCGCGCTCGTCGACGTCTACGAGGCGACGTTCGACCGGCGGTGGCTGGACGAGGCGCGACGGCTGGCCGACGACATGCTGCGGCTCTTCTGGGATGACGCCGTCGGAGGCTTCTACGACACGGGCAACGACCACGAGCGGTTGATCGTCCGCCCCCGCAACCTCTTCGACAACGCCGTCCCGTGCGGAAGCTCGGTCGCGATCGAGACGTTGCTGCGACTGAAGATCTTGACCGGCGAGGGGCCGTACGAGACGCGCGCGCTGACCGCGCTGCGCTCGATGGTCGATCTGATGTCCCGCTACCCGGGCGGCTTCGGCCGTTTCCTCGGCGCCCACGACTTCAACGTCGGTCCCGTCACCGAGATCGCCCTGCTGGGTCCGTCGCGCGAGTCACTGCGTCCGCTGGCGGCCGAGGTCTTTGGCCGCTATCTGCCGAATCGTGTGGTGGCGGGCGCGATCGGGGCCGAGGACGCGGCCGTCGCCGGCGTGCCGCTCCTCGAGGGCCGCGGGCCGGTGGACGGCAAGGCGACCGCCTTCGTCTGCCGCAACTACGCCTGCGAGCTGCCGGTCACTGACGCTGCCGCGCTCGCCCATCAGCTCGGCGGTACATGACGCCGTCACCGTCGCCGTCTGAAGACCATGCGAGGGCGGTGCTCGAGAAGCCGGAGTCGATGAAAACGCGCGGGCTGCTGGGATCATCGGAGCCGATCGAAATCAGCAAGGCAGGGTTCCCCGCCTTGCCCTGTCGTTCATTCTCGGCACCCATCCCTGAGCGGCACGCGTCTCACCGGTAGGCGCACGGCGGGGTCGTCGTCTTCCAGGCCGCCTGTGTCAGGTGCTGGCCGGGGGCGAAGAGACGGAGCTGGCGCGGCGGCAGCGAGGTGGCGAGCCGGCGGCCACGAAGCGTGAGGAAGTATCCGGCGCGAACCACGTCGACGCCCGCACGCTCGAGGTCGCGCGCGCCGCGCATGAGAGTCCGACGACGCTCGGTGACGAGCGTTCTCGCGGCGGCCGGTCCGAGACCAGGCACCCGGATGAGCTCCGCATAGGACGCGCGCTCGATCTCGATGGGGAAGCGCTCGGGGTGCGCGGTGGCCCAGGCGGTCTTCGGATCGTCGTCGAGCGGCAGGTTACCGTCGGTCTCGAACGGAAGCTCCTCCCACGCGAAGCCGTACTGCCTCAGCAGGTGTTCGGCCTGGTAGAGCCGCAGCTCGCGTGCGGCCGGGGTCGACGGCCGTCCCTCCATCGGTGTGCCCACGACGGGCTGAAACGCGCTGAAGTGGGCATGATGGAGCAGCCGCCGTCGCTCGAGCCCGGCGACCACGCCGAGGATCTCGCGGTCTCGTTCTCCCGCCGCCCCGACGACGAACTGAGTGGTCGTCCCGGCGGCGCCGACACGTTCTCGCAGGAGCCGGCCGGCCAGCTCGAGCTTCGGCAACAGATCACCGCTCAGATCCTTCTCGCGGGCGAGGGCGTGCACGTGGGCGTCGGTGGGGGCCTCGAGGTTCACCGAGATCCGGTCGGCGAGCCGTGCCGCGGCCTCGACCTGCGCCTCTTGCGCGCCGGGCAAGAGCTTGATGTGCAGGTAACCGCGGAAGCTCTCACGGCGCCGCAAGATCTCGAGTGTGGCCAGCATCCGATCGGTCGCCTTCTCGGCGCGCCCGGGCACGCCCGAGGTGAGGAAGAGGCCGTCGACCAGCCCCTTTCTGTGCGCCTCCATGAAGGTCGTCGACGCCTCCTCGGGGGACAGCGTGGCGCGCTTCACCTTGCCGCCGCAGAACGTCGGGCAATAGCCGCACGACAGCGAGCACGCGTTGGTCTGCATGATGCGCATGAGCGTCGTGCTGCCGCCGCCGGGAAGGCGGACGCCAGCGATGCCGACCTGGTTACCGACCCGGGCTGGCGCCCTCAGGTTGGCGTCGCGGTCGAGGCCGGCCGCTTCCGAGAGGATGGACAGTCGCTGTCGCCGGTCCATGGCGACTACTATACAGGAGACGAGTATCAGGACCTAGGGCGGACGAGCGGATCGCTGACGCCGGCTTCCCGGAATCCTTTCTCACGGAGAAGACAGGAGTCGCATCCTCCGCATGGCCGGCCGTCGGGCCGCGGGTCATAGCAGCTCCAGGTCAGCGAGAGATCGATGTCGAGCTCGACGGCGCGCCGGACGATCTGCGCCTTGCTCAGCGCGATCAGTGGCGTGTGGATCGTGAATCGGCTCGCGCCCTCGGTGCCGGCCTTGGTTCCGAGGTTCGCCAGACGCTCGAAGGCGTTGATGTACTCGGGACGGCAGTCCGGATAACCGGAGCTGTCCAGCGCGTTGACACCGATGAAGATGTCCTCGCCGCCGAGGGTCTCGGCCCACGCCAGGGCCAGCGCCAGGAAGATCGTGTTGCGCGCCGGCACGTAGGTCACGGGGATGTCGATCATGGTCGCCGGGTCTCGCCCCTTGGGTACGGCGACATCGGCGGTCAGCGCCGAGCCTCCGAACCGACGCAGGTCCAGCGAGACGATCGCATGGTCACGGGCGCCCAGGCGCGTGGCGACGGCACGCGACGCCTCCAGCTCCACGCGATGGCGCTGACCATAGTCGATCGTCAACGCATAGCAGTCGAAGCCATCGCGTCGCGCGATGGCCAGCGTGGTGGTCGAGTCGAGACCGCCGCTCAGCAGCGTGACGGCGGGCCGGGGGGCGTGCGGCCGGTCCTCAGACACCCCGGCGCGGGCCCCAGATCAGGATGTGCAGCCGTGGCGAGAACCGGAAGCCATGGCGCCGGCACCACTCGATGACCCGTGGCATGAGGACCTGCTGCTCTTCGCGCCGCATGCCCAGCGGCATGAGCAGGATGCGCTCGGTGGGCAACCCGTATCGCGCCTGGAGCGAGAGCACCTCGTCGAGGTCGCCCTCGTCCGCCACCACGAACTTGAACCACGCGCCGAGCTCCCGGAACCGCTCGATCGCGTCCGGCCGGAGACGTCGTGCGGCCGGCACGCCTGCGTTCGCGAGCTTGAGCGAGACGTTCCACTGATCGACGGGCACGTCCGGCGGTGGCTGGGTCCCCGCCGTCTCGAGCTCCACCCGAAGGCCCAGCGCCTTGATCCCCATGACCAGCGGGA